>JAEEGH010000323.1_pt1 | contig 334605 bp, 284 predicted proteins | sample 9134181 | NCBI WGS metagenome assembly JAEEGH01 (sample SAMN16246544, study PRJNA631951) | gut metagenome | biome: gut microbiome; feature: rumen; material: DP-attached | host: Bos | place: Iran: Karaj | collected 2018-10 | reverse complement strand
ACTGGCGTGTTAATTGTTATCAACACAGGTATCACCTCCGGAATGTAATACCTGTATTATATCTGTTACCTACAACTTGTACATTTTTATTTGATAATTTTTGTACATTTTTATTTTAGCATTTATAAGGAGGTATTATGCCCGAAAAACTTAATAATGTTTTAGTAGATCAGAACAATAAGCATCATACTTTATATGATGATGTCTTTAAAACACAATGCAGTTATATGCTGCCATTACTTATCCCCGTAGTGAACGAGTTGTTTGGTACAGATTATGAGCTGGACAAAAGCGAACTCGAACGCTATGCTAACGAACACATGAAAATGGCAGTGTCTGAAGATGATTCCCAGAAAGTATCAAAAGTAATCAGTGATTCATACCTGAAACTCAATGGCGTCATATATCATATTGAGTGTCAATCCACCGCAGATGGAAGTATCCTTATACGTATTCTTGATTATAATATGCAAATTGCTTACGAAAATGCTAAATTGAATACTACAAAGGAAATTCTTGAGGTAAAACTCCCTAATTCTGCAATCATGATGTTAAGACCAACAAGCGAAGATGAACCCAAAAAAACAGAAAGAATTATCCGGTATTATTATAAAGATCAACAGATAGATATGGTCGTACCGGTAATGCATGTACAGGGATATTCCATGAAAGAAATATATGAAAAAAACTTGTATTTTTTAATTCCGTTTTTCCCTTTACGTTATGAAAAGTCGATTGAGCATATAGCAAATAATTGTCTTGAAAATCTTGAGGAATATGATAAAATATATTCAGAATTAAAAGAGTTTACAGCCCTTTTTTATGATGCCTATATTCATGATAAGTTGTCTGAGAATTATACCCGTGAACTTGCCACGTTATATCGTAAAGTAGTCAATCTAATAAGTGACAAACTTGAGGATGATTACAAGGAAAGGTTGGTGAACACTATGGATGGTCAGGTTTTAGAATTACAGTGCCAAAAATGGTTCCGTGAAGGACGTGAAGAAGCACTTCAGGAGGCGCAAGACGAAATAAATCGTGAACGTACACGAGCAGAAAATGCAGAAACACTATTGAACAAGGCTAACGCAGAGCTTGATTCTGCTAATGCTGAACTTGTTTCTGCTAACGCAGAACTAGATTCAGCCAATGCTTACATCAAGGAATTAGAAGCAAAACTTGCACTTAACAATTAAACATAATAAATCTACACCTTAGAGGATAGCCCGACTATCCTCTATTTTTTGTTCTTTCTGTATTTAAAATCAGGCAGGTCAGGGCGGACCATCCGGTATAAAACCATAAAGTGAGCAGTTGATATGCTATGACTTCAGACGTATTGCAGTGAGGCAAAATCCGATTAACCAAATCGGATTTTGAGCGCAGCACAAGTGCGTCCGGCATCAGGCGGACGCACGCTTGCAAGCGTCCGAAACGTAGATACAGATGAAGTCATATAGCATATCCTGCGAACGATGACGGGTTTTATAGCGGATGATCCGCCCTGACCTGCCGTCGCTCAAAACAAAAAACCGGCATACATTTCTGTATACCGGTAATCTTTGTGTTAAGATCCTTCGCTTACGCTCAGGATGAAATTTTATGTATTACTTTACATCCTTGATAGAGAAACTGATTCTTCCCATCTTGTCCTTGCCAAGGCATACGCACTTAACCTTGTCACCTAAGGTAAGTACATCCTCTACATGGTTGATCCTCTCCTTAGCGATCTTGGAGATATGAACCATACCTTCCTTGCCGGGAGCGAACTCGATGAATGCACCAAACTCCTTGATGGAAACAACCTTACCTTCGTAGATCTTGCCCTCTTCAAACTCCTCAACGATAATATTGATAAGTCTGATAGCTTCCTGCATCTGAGCGGGATCAGTACCGCATACTGATACAGCACCGTCATCAGTGATATCGATCTTAACGCCTGTAGCATCAATGATAGCATTGATGGTCTTACCGCGCTGTCCGACAACCTCACCGATCTTGGAAGGATCGATCTGGATCTGAACGATCTTAGGAGCGTAAGGACTAACCTCGGGACGAGGCTCAGCGATAGCTTTCTTCATGCAGTTGTCCATGATGAAAAGTCTTGCTTCACGACAACGAGCGATAGCACCCTCTACGATAGGACGGGTAAGTCCGTGGATCTTGATATCCATCTGGATAGCTGTGATACCTTCGGTAGTACCTGTAACCTTGAAGTCCATATCTCCGAAGAAATCCTCTAAGCCCTGGATATCGGTAAGAAGTACGAAATCATCATCTGTCTCGCCTGTAACCAGACCGCAGCTGATACCTGCTACCATACGCTTAATGGGAACACCTGCTGCCATAAGTGACATACATGATGCACAGGTAGAAGCCATAGATGTTGAACCATTAGACTCAAATGTCTCCGATACGCAGCGGATAGCGTAAGGGAACTCTTCCTCTGAAGGAAGTACGGGGATAAGTGCACGCTCTGCTAAAGCACCGTGACCAATCTCACGACGTCCGGGACCGCGGCTTACCTTGGTCTCGCCTACTGAGTATGCAGGGAAATTATAATGGTGCATGTAACGCTTGCTTACTTCGTTCTCATCAAGACCGTCAAGCTTCTGCATCTCTGAAAGAGGTGCAAGGGTACATACGTCACAGATCTGTGTCTGTCCACGGGTAAACATTGATGAACCGTGTACTCTGGGGATGATATCTACTTCAGCAGCAAGAGGTCTTATCTGAGTGATCTCACGGCCGTCAGGACGCTTATGATCCTTTAAGATCATCTTTCTAACGGTCTTCTTCTCATACTGGTAAATAGCTTCGCCAAGGATTGCAAGCCATTCCTCATTGTCTGCGAAAGCTTCTGTAAGCTTATCTGTGATAGCAGAGATATTAGCTTCTCTCTTCTGCTTCTCATCTGTAAATACAGCCTCTTCCATCTCTGCGGGAGGAACGATCTCTTTGATGGCATCGAAAAGCTCCTGAGGTATAGCACAGCTTGTGTACTCATGCTTGGGCTTTCCTACTTCCTTAACGATATCGTTGATAAATGCGATGATAGTCTGGTTAACATTATGTGCCTTGTAGATAGCCTCGATCATCTTCTCCTCGGGGATCTCGTTAGCACCTGCCTCGATCATGATAACCTTCTCTGCTGTAGAAGCTACTGTAAGGTTAAGATCGCCGCTCTTCCACTGCTCCTGTGAAGGGTTGATGATGAACTCGCCATCGATCATACCTACCTGAGTCATAGCGCAGGGCCCGTCAAAAGGTATATCCGAAATAGCTGTAGCGATAGCTGAACCAAGCATACCTACGAGCTCGGGACGGCAATTGGGATCAACTGCCATTACCATGTTGTTAAGTGTTACATCGTTACGATAGTCCTTAGGGAATAAAGGTCTCATAGGACGGTCGATAACACGTGATGTAAGGATAGCGTTCTCGCTGGGCTTGCCTTCACGCTTTGTGAAGCCGCCGGGGATCTTTCCTACTGCGTAAAGTTTCTCTTCAAACTCAACACTTAAAGGGAAGAAGTCGATACCGTCTCTGGGCTTCTCTGAAGCTGTAGCTGTAGAAAGCACTGTGGTATCACCGTAACGCATAAATGCAGCGCCGTTAGCCTGGGCTGCTACTCTGCCGATATCAACACTGAGTGTTCTGCCGGCAAGTTCCATTGAAAAAGTCTTGTACATTTTTTTCCTCCGTTTTTGTACGCCCGGGATGTTCGGAATCAAACTTGCAGTATCGCAGTCTATCCCGCAACCCATCCACAGGAAACTATAGTTCTACGGGGGCTCCGAAACAACTGAAGGAAACTCTCACATCGATCTGACGACACCTCATCAGTCAGCTAAAGCTGACAGCTTCACCTCAAGGGGAAGCCTTGAAATCGTATTACAAAATCAGAACTCCCTTCAGTAGTCTCGGATAAAGCCCCACAAATTAATATTATAGCACTTATGTAAAATAAAATCCACTCTTTTTTTACCTTATACCATTTTAATACTCTATATAGCAAAATCGGCAAAAAATTCACTGTAAATGTTAAAAAATTATCTTTCCTTTTTGTCTCTGATACATTATAATGTGATTATGGGAATATGTCCGCATATTCTCACGGACCGGCATATCTCTGCTGCTGGATATTCAAGAGTATGCCCGGTTATCAAATTATATGGAGAAGGAAAATGGAACAAAACTATCTGATCGCTACGGCATCAACCTGTGATCTGACAAATGATTATCTGGCAGAACACAACATACCGTTCATCAAGTATTCATATGCCATTGATGAGACTGTATACTATGATGACTGCAGCGAAGCTACAAGACAGGACATATACCGCAAAATGCGAAACGGTGCCCTGCTCACCACCTCTGCTATCAACACTTATGCATACAGGGAATTCTTCGAGGGTCTGATCGAGAAGGAAAATAAAAACATTGTTTTCCTCGATATGTCAAAAGCTCTCTCCGCATCACACAAGTTTGCCGAAGAAGCCATCGAGGAATTAAAGAAGAAATATCCTGCCATCACTATCAATTATGTAGATACCTGCTGTGTATCCGGAGGCTTGGGATTTCTGGTAATGAATGCGGTAAAGAATTATGAGGCAGGCTTTACTTACGAGCAGAATTTAAAATGGATTGAGGACAATAAATTCCGCATCGCGCACAGGTTCACCGTTGATGACCTTAACTACTTAAAGCGCGGAGGCCGTGTATCAAACTCTGCAGCTTTAGTCGGTACACTTTTAAACATCAAGCCCGTATTATACGTGCCCAACGAAGGTACTCTTCTTGTATCCTCTAAAGTAAGAGGCCGTAAGAAGGCATTGAATACCATCATTGATTCTATCATTGAAGAGATCGGACGTCCCGACAATATGGAATTCCTTATCAACCATGCTGACTGTCTTGAGGATGCCGAATATGTAAAGAATAAACTTATGGAGAAGTTCCCTTCAATCAAGAGCATCAAGATCCAGGGACTTGGAGTTGTAATAGGTGCCCATTGCGGTCCCGGACTGTTTGCAATCTTCTATATGTGTGAAGGACGTACCCCGTAATATTATCTTGCAGGGTTCAAATGGCGTTATCGCCATCATTTTCCCAACACATAAATAAAACATCTGTAAAAAAATAAAACGTGTATGCCAAAATTGACATACACGTTATTTTTTTCAGGATCCTTCGTCGCTGTAAACTCCTCAGGATGACAACCGGGAAGGTTCCGTCATATTCGGGCTCTCATCCTGACTTACAAGCTGAGACTCAGTACCGCAAGTGCCGCAAGCAAAGCCGGGATGGAAACGATCACGCCGTTTCTGATATATGATGTAAATTTAAATGCCACATGGTTTTTCTTTAAGATATTACTCCACATGATGGCTGCAAGTGCTCCAACAGGAGTAAGCAGGGCTCCCAAATTGGATCCCACTATCGAAGCATATACCGCAGGAGTTACCACTGCCTGTGAAGCGTTTCCTATTACGGGACAGAACAGAACGCTCATGGGGATATTGTTGATCATGTTGGCTGTAAGGAATGATGCTGTACCGTATGAAAACTCGGGATGCGAGCATTCCAGAAGTGTACTTATCTTTCCGGTTACCCCGTATTTATCAAGTGTAAGCACTATGACAAACATCGAAATGATAAAAGGAAGCATCTCCCAGGGCACTCTCTTCAGACAGCACTTGAGCTCGTTTCCGTGAGTATGTGACAATCCTCTGTATGACAGATCGAAAACAAATAATGAACACGCAAAAGCCAGAGTGATGAGCCACATCTCCATCTCGATATATGCGGAGATAACCAGCATGCCGGTGCAAAGGATAAGATGAAGCAATCCGATGCCGAGCAGTCTCTTGTCGGCTATCTTTTCCTCAGCCTTGTTGGGCTTTAAGGGAAGTGCCAGCTTCTTTCTGAATATCAGGTACAATACTCCGAATGCGACAAGTCCCGCCGCAAGTGTGGGAAGTGCCATTACCTTAAAATAATCCATGAAGGTGATGCCGTTGGCCGTAGCCAGATAGATATTGGTCGGATTTCCTATAACAAACATCATCGACCATGTATTGGCAGCTACCAGCTCACAGAAAAGATAAGGTGTGGGGTCTATACCCGCGTTCTTTGCAAAATAACATATGAACGGTGTAAACGTAAGAATGATTATATCGTTTGAGGTAAACACCGTAAGTACCGATACTATAACGAACAGACATACAAACAGTTTCTTCTGGCTTGCATTTGCCCTTGACAGCGTAAGGCAGGCCATGTATCTGAAGAACCCGACCTCATCCAAAAATACTGAAAGTACCGACATAGAAAAGAACAGTACAAGTATCTTTATAGGATTTACGGCTGTATCAGCGCTAAGTCCTTCAAACACTTCTTTTAAGGAGATGCACCCTGAAAGTATCAGTGCGGCAGCTCCCAAAAGCACTACCATCCAGTATATGCTCACGTTGTGCTTCTTAACATTTACGGATGGCTTAAACAATATGGATGTAAGCATTCCTGCACAAGTGAACAGTGATATCCCGACTGCGGTCTCCACTTTTTTCCTCCAAATCTATATACAACAACCGGTAAACTCTACCGGAGAAACATCTCATAAACTTAAAACACAGTATCTGTACGGCTTACACCGCTTACAGACCCACCAAATCTCATAGTATAATCATCTTCTCTCTCCACGTCAAGTAAAATATTATTTGATTTATATATTTTTTTATAATATACTACCCATATAAATACTTTGTCATTCTGAGTACATAAAAGAAAACAGAAAAAGAGGTAAATATGCGGATTGGAACAGGTTATGACGTTCACCGCCTGACAGAAAACAGGAAACTGATATTGGGCGGAGTGGAAATAGAATACGAAAAAGGGCTGCTCGGACATTCGGATGCGGATGTACTTGTACATGCCATAATGGATGCGCTATTGGGCGCAGCTGCACTCGGCGATATCGGGAAGCATTTCCCTGACAATGATATGCAGTACAAAGATATCTCCAGCATCGAGCTGTTAAAAAGAGTAGCGGCTCTGATAGACGAAGCCGGATACGCCGTGGAAAATATTGATTCTACTATTGTAGCACAGAGGCCCAAGCTTTCCCCTCACATCCCCCGGATAAAGGAAAACATAGCCGCTGCATTAGGTATAGACATAGGCCGCGTAAATGTAAAAGCCACCACCGAGGAAGGACTCGGATTTACCGGCGAAGGACTCGGAATAGCATCTCAGGCGGTATGCCTGTTAAACGAAAAGGACAGAGCTTAAACGGCTCTGTCCTTTATTTCTGTCCTTATACAATACTTATTTGGTTGCGGTATCAAGCTTTATCGTTACTTCCGAATAGCTGTTGGAAACATAGAATATCTCATTCTCTATCCTTATCGCATAGAACAGCTGGGTTGAGAATTCGGGATAATAATCATATTCCGTTCCGTTTTTAGCCTGCAGCTTAACCTCACAGGTCGTATTGGGCTCGGTCCTGACATTTACGTCATTGTTTGTGATCTTAACCTTAAGCGCGTCAAGTTCACGCATCTTGGTGATAGCCTCTGTATCGGTAAGTATGTACTGGGTAGATACATAGCCCGTTACATCACCCGACTTGATCTTAAACCACTCGGTACCTCTCTCGATTACCTTGCCGTATCCGTTGGCAGGAAGAGTTCCTACCACCTTTTTATTCTGGCCCGCTCCCGCTCTGACATTCATCTTCTCGTTTACATTGGCCAGTATATAATCAAACTTGGTATATTCCGGAAGCTCAATGGGTGTAGGCTCCGGAGTGACAGGTACATCCGTGGGTGTAGGTGTCACAGGAGGCACATCGGTAGGTTCGGGAGTGACCGACACTTGCGGGTTATCCTTTTCCAGCACCTTATCCTTTACGTCATTCAGCTGTGTTACCATGGTATCCTTTAGTCCGGAAGAATCCTTACCCTCCTTTGTTGTGAGGAAGATAATCCAGACTACGGCGATAACCGCCAATACCAGTCCGGACACCAGACGATATCTGTGTTTCATATACTTTGCATTTTCCTTTCTGTTACTGACATTCCGTCTTTATTTAGCGGACGGAGTGAAAAAATTCAGGACCTTTTTCTCATAATCGTAAGCGAAGGCCTGCTCGCTTGTAAAATCGAAGAAGAAGCAATAGCCTCCCGCGATGTTGATCCATTTGTAATTTCCTTCGGATATCTTTTCGAAAGCCCCGGTAGTTCTGTCAAGCATATAGATAGCCGCTGCATTTTTCTCGTCGCACTGGTAGAATACGTATCTGCCGTCCTCAGTGATGTTGTACCAGGATACCGCTTTATCCACGAGACACTCTGTACTGCCGTCCCTGCCTGCAAGATACAGGTTATATCCGTCGGCTGTAGAAACATAAAATGTACCTTCGCTGTTCACGATCGGCATATAAGCTTTTACTGACAGATATACCGAATCCTCTCCGGATATATCCACCTCATGTATGTTCTGGTCGCGGAGCTTTCCCGAGTAATAAAGCTTTCCGGTATATACCGATACCACAGGAGCGTCATCCGTTATAAGCTCAACGGTATTGCTTCCGTCTATATCGGTCCTGTCTATCGTGATCTGCTGTTTATTGTTCTTGGCGTAGGTCTGGTAGTACAACTTATTGTCATACAGCAACAAGCTTCCGCAAGGTTCAGTGGTAATGGCATTCAAGTCCTTGCCGTTCTTGTTCATCCTGTATACGCCTGTGTGATAAGCTACCAGCTTGCTCTGGGTGGGCGTATCCTTTTTGTTGTTCATACGTGTGTAATACACATAATTCTCGTCAACGTTTATATACCTTGCATAGTCATTATACAGCTTCTTTAAGTCGGTCATATCCGTCTTCATGGAATACAGCGCAAAATCATCATCCGGGTTGCTGAAGTATATCCTTCCGCCGTATTCACAGAAAAGACCGCCGTTATAGAGGTTGCCCGCAGTATTGCCTATAAGGCCTTCGCTGCTTAACACAACCTTATTTCCGAGTTTTTTAAAAAGCAGAAACAAAGCTATGATAAGTACTACAACAAATATCCCTATGACCGGCTTTATATTTGCTTTTTTCTTTGCCATATCTTTGTCCTCCTTTTCATATTATTCCAGTATATATATTATACAATATTATGCCGATTATTGCAAATAAGACTTTTATATGATACACTTTTAATATTATCACAGATTTTTCTGTAAACTTGGAGGTCTTTTCATGAGATACCCTGAATTTATAAAAACGGGGGAGCGGATCGGATTTATAGCCCCGTCCTTCGGCTGCGGTTCCATAGAGCCTTATTTTACGAGATTTAAATATGCTGTAAAGTATTTTGAAGAAAAAGGATACAGGACGGTTACCGGACCCAATGTAATGGAAAGCACCGGCATAGGAAAAAGCAATACTGCCGACAAATGCGGTGAGGAGATAAATGAGTTTTTCACTTCCGACAACTGTGACTGCATTATATCCGCAGGCGGCGGAGAGACCATGTGCGAGGACTTAGGGTACGTCGACTTCGAGGCAATAAAGGAGGCTGCTCCAAAGTGGTTCCTGGGGTATTCCGACAACACATGTCTCACCTTTACTCTTCCGGTACTGTGCGACACTGCAGCCATATACGGTCCGTGTGCCTCTTCCTTCGGGATGCAGCCCGCACATGAATACTTAAACGACACATTTAAGCTGTTAACCGGCGAGAAACTTAAATTCTCCAATTACCTCGCATGGGAGATAGAAGGCAAGTCTTCGGAAGAGACCCCTTTAGCTACGGTAAATGCCACCGAGCCCTACAGCCAGAAGCTGTATAAGGACGGTGAGCTCTACTTAGAAGATGCTATCCCGGATACGACTGTTTCCGGACGTATGATTGGAGGCTGCCTCGATGTCCTCAGCTGTCTGTGTGGTACAAAATACGATAAAGCGGCAGACTTTGCAAAAAGATATAAAGACGACGGCATCATCTGGTTCTTAGAATCCTGCGACCTTAATCCTTTCAGCATATTCCGCGCCGTATGGCAGTTGGATGCTGCCGGATGGTTTGAAAACGCAAAAGGATTTGTATTCGGACGACCGATGCATTTCAACGAATCGGCCATTGGAATGGATAACTATAATGCGGTGCTGGGCATCCTGAAAAATAAAAATGTCCCCATCATCTTTGATGCGGACTTAGGACATCTCCCGCCCCAGATTCCGGTCATCTCGGGTGCCTTGGCCAATATTCATGCAGCAGGGAATAAGCTGGAGATCGAGTATATACTCAAATAATCTTGCTGTACATAAACACTATAAACATGCCGCAAGGATAATCATTCCACATATGATAAAAGCCCATCTCGTATTATGAGATGGGCTTTTGAACTATATTGTTTACTTTTTTTATACAAGACTTCCGCTTCATTGCATAACGACCGCTTATAGTTATTTACATAACCTTCAGCAGCTCGCTTCTGATACCTGCAAGTCTGTCCTCGCACAGACCGAAGTTCATGCTCTTGTATGACCATGCCGCACGACCGATACCGTATTTTTCAAATATAGGATTGATGGTCTTATACCACTCAAGAGTATCCTCGGGTGTGGCAAGATCTATAACACCGTATTCACCGCAGTAGAGAGCTACATCCCTCTCCTGTGCAGTCTTGATGGCACTTTCAAACATCTTCTCAAAGTAGGTGCTGTCGATCACATCGTCGACCTTAGTCGGTACAAAGAAATCCTTGTCCCAGTATTCGCTTATGGGACGGCAAAGAGCCTTGTATTCGCCGTATGTCTTCTTAAAGCCCATACGGAAATCACGGGGCATTACATCTATCCAGCCTGCACCCTGATGTGTGAAGATCAGAGGCTCATAGCAATGGAAATTGTAGATGATGTTCTCGTCGTAAGGAGTATCGAGATCTTTTACTGCAGATACATGGTTGTTCCAGTAGCTTCCGACAAGTATCTTTACGGTAGGAGCTATCTTTCTGATCCTTATTATGCATCTTTTTACTATATCATTCCATGTCCCGATAAATGCCTGATCGGTCACTTCGTTTAAGAGCTCAAATGCTACGTTCTCACCGATGTTACCGAAACGTTCAGCCAGATTCTCCCACATCTTTATAAAGCGTTCCTGGCTGGAAGGATTCTCGAAAAATCCGCTCTCCCTCTCACCCTTATCAAATGAGAAACCATAAGTCTTATGGATATCGAGTATCATATTGAGCCCACTGTTTTTACACCACTCTATAGCCTTGGCGATATATCCGAAGCCTTTCTCAATGTAATTGCCTTTCTCATCCTCTATGAGATTATAATCTACGGGGATCCTCACATGGTCAAGTCCCCAGTTGCTGATATTTTTAAAATCAGCCTCGCTTACGAACTTGTCATAATGCTCATATGTATGTATGCACTGTGACAGCCATCCTCCGATGTTAACACCCTTTTTGTAACCTTTCCATTCTTTCATACGCCCCTCCTGCATATTATAATTTTTGCATTTCTTTTTGTTTCAGCCTTCTCAAAATATTAATCTACAGAAACTCTGCCACTTCCTTCAGATTCTCAAATATCTTCCAGGCTTTTTCCTTCATCTCATCATCCGGCATTATAAGGTCCGGTACCATAACAGGTCTCATGCCTGCCGCAAATGCAGCCCTGATGCCGTTATATGAATCCTCTATCACTATGGTCTTATCCGGTATCCCTCCGAGCCTCTCGCAGCTCATGAGGAATATCTCGGGATCCGGCTTACCCTTTTTATACATACCGCCGCCGACCACATCATCAAAATATCCGATAAGCTTAGTGTCCGTAAGCTGCGGCACCACGCGTTCTACAGGTGTAGACGATGCCAGCCCCAGCTTATATCCCTTTTCCTTAAGGGCTGCCAGACATTCTGCCGCATAGTACTTTAACGGCATACCCTGTTCTTCCACATACCTGTCAAAGATTTCCAAAGTCTCACTTCTAAATCTTTCTCCGTTAAGACCTTCGAAAGGTTTGCTGTCATCCAGAGCCCCGTCCTGTCTGCTCTTTTCTATATATCGGTCAAGCACGCTTATGATATTGTAATCGGGAGTCCCGATGCACTCCTTAAAAGCTGACATGATGTCTTTTATACCGTAATACTCCGCCAGCTCTATCCACGCCTTTTTATCCAGGCTTTCCGAATCGAACAGGACTCCGTCCATGTCGAAAATTATCGTTTTAATATCGTTGTACATTTTTATTCCTTACTTGTGGTACGGTTCACCCGATATGATCCGATATGCCCTGTATATCTGTTCCAGCAGTATCACACGCATCAATTGATGTGGGAATGTCATATCGGAAAAGCTGAGCTGCATATCACATCTGTTAAGCACCGCATCGGACAGTCCCAGAGAACCGCCGATTACAAAAGCGATATGCCCGGTACCGCCCGTACCCAGGTCTTCTATCTTTTTGGCGAGTCCTTCGGATGTAAGCTTCTTGCCCTTGATAGCCAAGGCTATGCAGTAACATCCGTCCTTCATCTTTGAGATAAGGCGCTCGCCTTCCTTTTCCTTTATCTGTTTTTCTATAGCTTCTCCCGCTCCGTCCGGTGTCTTTTCGTCCTGTACCTCTATGATCTCAAGAGTACAATACCGGGATAGCCTTTTGGAGTATTCCGCGATTGCATCGGAGAAGTATTTTTCTTTTATTTTTCCTACACAGAGAATTGATATTTTCAAGCTGACACCTCATCCGTCACGCCTTCGTCACCTTAGTGACGCGGCATTTACGGATCATCTTGTTCTTTACTTCCAGGATGCTTATAACATAATCACCGTAGCTTACATTTTCCCTTTCACCGTCACTGGGAATCCTGTCGAGCAAGCTTATGATAAGTCCGTTTACGGTATCAAAGTTTTCAAGGTCGGCTTCCGAGATCTCCATACCTGTCTCCTCGGCTACCTCTGCCAGATCGGCCTCGCCTCTTAAGATGTACGAGCCGTCTTTGGCCTTGATGATCATCTGTTCTTCGTTATCAAACTCGTCCTCGATATCTCCGACTATCTCTTCCAGGATATCCTCCATAGCCACGAGTCCCGCAGTCTGACCGTACTCATCTATGACTATGGCCATATGGTTCTTCTTAGCCTGCATCTGGTTGAACAGCTCATCTATAGTCATCGTATCGGGAACGAAAAACGGTTTTCTTGCTACGTCCTTAAGCTTCTTTGATGTATTGTCGGAAACATATGCCTTGGCCAGATCCTTTAAGTGCAGCACACCGACTATATTGTCAATATCATCCACATACAGGGGATATCTCGAAAATGCTTCTCCCGCCATGAACTTAAGCGCTTCCTCCATGCTCATCCCGGCATCGACAGCCACTATCTTGGTCCTGTGCGTCATGATATCCTTGGTCTGCTTCTCATCAAAGGATATGATGTTCGAGATCATCTCGGCTTCATCATCATCGATAACGCCCTGCTCCTGGCCTTCATTTACTATGGAAATGATCTCCTCTTCAGTGACATTACTCTCTAGGTCTTTGAGTCTTATACCGAACGGGAAAAGCAGTACCGCACAGAATCCTTCAAGCAGTGCACTTAAAGGTCTGAATATAAAAGTGATGATCTGCATGAACCCGAACAGTCTGTAAAACTTCTTCTCCGTGTTCCTGTTGCCAAGTCGGTCCGGAAGGATATATGTAAAAAGTATGAGCAGGAATATAAGTGCTATGGTGCTGATAACTATGACAATACTTCTTGCCATGGCATTGCCCAATGCTTCAAGCAGCCATTCAAGCGGTCCTGCCGCAAACAATATACCCGTAACTATCCACGCAATACCTCTTATAAGCCAGCATGCGTTATAGAAATTCCGTTCCTGCTTATCTATAAAAGCCAATACCTTCTCGCAGTCCCTGCCTTCGCTTTCTCCCCGTGCACGCAGTTCGTTTTCGCTGGCATGCTCAAAAGCGGATTTTGCAAGAGCCACAAAAAAATCAAATATGGCGATCAGTATTATAATAACAGTACTCACCAAAGGGTCAGTTTCCATATTATTCCTTTCATATATATCATATAAAGTATGAGGTATAATTTAAGTAATTATAACATAACATAAACCATTAATCAACAAGACCCTCATATATCCTCTTAAGGTCTAAAAAGGTATAATCCGGCTTGATGCTGCCGCCCGTTATCTCCTCCACGGTAGCCTCTCCGGTGAGCACGCATACCGCATCAACCTTAGCATTGATACCGGATAAGATATCGGTATACAGCCTGTCTCCGACCACCACGGTCTCATCCGCACCGATACCGTATTTCTCCATAACACATTCTATCATTACGGGCTCGGGCTTGCCTATAAAGAGCGGCTCGCGTCCCGTCACATTCTTTATCACGGCACATATGCTGCCGCAGTCCGGCATAAATCCGTAGGATACGGGACAGGCGAGATCCGGATTGGTAGCTAAAAACTCCACATCCTGTGTCTGCAGTATCTCGCAGGTCCTGCAAAGCTTCTCCATATTCATCTCTGTATCGAAACCTACGACGACCACATCTACTTTCTCTGTTTCCTCTGTCACATCGATCCCGGCATTCTTAAGCCCCGTGATGAAGCTTGCCGTTCCCTGGCAGTATATCTTTTTATCCCTGTAGTTTTCTGTCAGATACAGAGCTGTCGCCTGTGCCGATGTATAAAAAGAATCCCTGTCCGCCGGAAGACCTATGCGCTCCGCCTTAAGCAGATAATCATCCACCGATTTAGAGGAATTATTTGTGATATACACATATCTTCCGTTTTTATCCGTTATATACTTTAACAACTCCGTCGCTCCGGGCAGCAGGCTGTCATCCACATATACAGTTCCGTCCAGATCAAAAAGCCACAACTTTTTATTCTTAAGCCTTTCGGCATTTTTTCCAAAGTAATCCTTCATTATTTAAACAAAGCCTCCGCTGCCGCAAGATCGTTCAAGTCATCTATCTCAAACCAACGGCCGCTTAAAGGGCATACCTTAAATGCAGTATCAGCAAGTGCATCATTTAAGGCTACCTCACTCCATTTCTTTAAGTCCTTCTTTTCCTCGATATATTCACAGCATCTCTTATAAAATGCTGCTGCACCTTCTTCTCCGAATTTGTATACGTCTATGGAACATCCGTAAGCCTCAGCCTCCGGGATAGCCTTCGATATGGCTGTGATCCTGCCCTCGTCTACTACCACCTTCATGGATTCCTCCATATAGCGTCCGACGTCCGTAACTATGAAACTGCCGCAGCCTGTATTTTTAAGTCCCGCTATCACGCTGCTGTCAAAAAATACATCGGCATTCATCATGTAGAAACTCCCGATATTCCCGTCAGGGAACATGGACTTTATGCCGAGATAAGCCGAATACATATTGTTGGTGGAAGCATAGTCAACAGACTCCACAAGCTTTATACCCGAAAAACGTGCATTTACAGCCTCTGCCAGCTTATCTGCCCTGTATCCGGATACGATCGTTATATCCTCTATCCCGTTCTCCATAAGGTTCTCGATCTGTTTGATCAGGATAGGTTTTCCGTTGACCGGTACAAGCGATTTGGGCCTGTCATTTGTTATGGGTGCAAGCCTGGTGCCCAGTCCCGCAGCAAGTATCAGTGCTTTTGATACCTCACGTTCCATTATATATGCCTCCGAATAGATTGTATTCTCTTTATAAAAACAGGGGCTGTAAACTCTCGATTACAGCCCCGCATATAACTAAAAATGATTAATTCTGTCCTTTTTCAAGAGCAAGTGTCCTGGTTGTAAGATCACAAACAGAAGCAGGTCCGTAGTACTGGATAGCACCGGGATATGTGAAGCAGGTCTTTACAGCCCACTCTTCTCTATTTGCCTCAAAGTACTTGAAAGGAGCACCGTCAAGCTCAACAAGAGCCTTTCTGATAACGGGCTTATCCTTACCGTTACGACGCTCGATGTTCATCATCTTTGTGATAGGCATACCGCCTGCATTCCACTCCTCAGCGGGCTTTGAAAGGTTGGAAACCTTTGAAAGATATCCTGTATAACCATACTGGATAAGCATGAATGCATTGTATCCGAGTGAGTAGCAGTAGTCAGCATCGAAGTTTGAAGGGAATGCGCATCTTCCTTCATATCCGAAGAAGTGATGCTGTGTTCCGAACTTACCCTTGTATGTGCCAGCTTCCTTACGCTTCTTAAGCTCTGTAGCAACCATCTCAGCGAAAAGCTTCTCTGACTCGATGAGTGATACCTGTACGTTTCCGTGAGGATCTCTCTCAAGGAAGAGCTGCTGCTGGATGCCCTGAGGAAGGATATCAAATACCTTGAAAGCATCAGCTGTAAGGCCGGCCTTGATGAACTCATACTTAGCGTTCCAGTCGGGAAGTGCATTGAACTGAGCTGTCTTCTCACCTGCAAGGAGCTCGTTGATCTCTGCGATAAGAGCTGAGAACTCAGGTACGAACTCTACGATACCCTCGGGGATGATAGCTACACCGAAGTTCTCGCCGTTGTTGCCACGCTTCTCAACTGCATCTGCGATATAATTGGTGATCTGTGCCAGAGACATTTTCTTAGCAGCTACTTCCTCACCGATAAGGCAGATGTTGGGCTGTGTCTCTAACGCGCACTCGAGTGCTACGTGAGAAGCTGAACGGCCCATAACCTTGATGAAATGCCAGTACTTCTTAGCTGAGTTAGCATCTCTCTCGATGTTACCGATAAGCTCTGAATATGTCTTGGTAGCGGTATCAAAACCGAATGAAGCCTCGATATCCTCATTCTTTAAGTCACCGTCGATAGTCTTGGGACATCCGATAACCTGGATACCTGTGTTGTTAGCTGCCATGTATTCTGCTAAAGTAGCAGCGTTTGTATTGGAATCATCACCACCGATGATAACGATAGCGGTAAGACCGTTCTCTTTTGCGAAGTTAGCAACTGTCTGGAACTGCTCTTCTGTCTCAAGCTTTGTACGGCCTGAACCGATGATGTCGAATCCGCCTGTATTTCTGTATGCATCAATGAACTTGTCGTCAAATTCTACATAGTCATTCTTAAGAAGTCCGTCGGGACCACCCTTGAAGCCGAGAAGTACATTGTCCTTGTTTGTAGCCTTAAGTGCATCATAAAGACCGGAAATAACGTTATGTCCGCCGGGTGCCTGTCCGCCTGAAAGGATAACACCTACTACCTGCTTCTTAGCTACGGAAGTATTAGCTCCCTTTACAAATGTGATCTCCTCTTTTCCGTATGTGTTAGGGAAAAGTGCCTTGATCTTGTCCTGATCAGCAACGCTCTGTGTAGGTGCGCCGACCTTTACGCTTATCTCTGAGATACCGCCTCTAAGCATTCCGGGAAGCTTGGGAGTGTACTCGTATCTCGCCTTCTGAAGGGGTGAAAGATTCATTTTAGTTCTCCTTTAATATAGTAAAAATTTAAACAGGAAGTATTATACCACACAATGTCAATACCTTCCAATATTTTTTTTAAAGTTTTTTGGAAACCTCTGCGCAGGCATCCATAGCTTCGATAAGTGAGGATCTGAAGCCCATTTCTTCAAGTACTCTGACTGCCTCGATGGTAGTACCTGCAGGTGAACATACCATATCCTTTAACTCACCGGGATGCTTGCCTGTCTCAAGTACCATCTTTGCACTTCCGAGTACTGTCTGTGCTGCGAACTTATAAGCTAAGGCTCTCGACATACCGAGTCTTACTGCGCCGTCAGCCATAGCCTCTATCATCATAAATACATAAGCAGGTGCACTGCCGGATACAGCTACTACTGCATCCATCATGGTCTCGGGAACCACTGCTGTCTTTCCGAGAGCAGAAAGAAGCTCCAGTGCTTTTTCAAGATCATCCTGCTCTACAAGAGGGTTGGGGCTGACACCTGTCATACCTTCGCCTACAAGTGCGGGAGTATTGGGCATGGTACGTATAAGCTTAAAACTCTTGCCTGCTGCTTCCTCAAACCAAGCGATGCTCTTACCTGCCACGATGGAGATGAACAGTCTCTTGTCATCTATCTCATCCTTTATCTCTTCCATAACGATCGGGATTACCTGGGGCTTTACAGCTAAGAGTACGATCTCTGAAGTCCTTACTACTTCTTTGTTATTCTCAGTAACATTAACTCCGTAAGTAGCAGCAACCTTAACTCTTTCAACTTCTACAGGTGATGAACATATGATCTCGTCTCCCGACATAATATTCTTCTTAACGATCCCGCCTATAAAGGCACTTGCCATGTTTCCTGCTCCGATTACACCAAGCTTCATATCATTATCCCCTTTTCCGGCTCTTTTTGAGCCATTATTATCTTAAAACGTCATAAAGAGATTATATCCTAAACTTTTAATGATTTCAATGATTAATTACAATTCCCCGAAAACAGATCAACTAGTGCTTTCATCGTATCAAGTGACAGATGATTTGACTGGTTGTCACTGCAGTCTATCTTCTCACCGGAAGCATATTCTGCTTCAAACGAATAACCGAAATCATCGGGTATCCCGTTGGTATGTCTGTGTTCTCCGTTGTAAGCTACTATAGAACTGTCTTTTATGATCGCATCAAGGTCAGTCAAAAAAGAACTGTTTGCTTCAAAAGAATACTCTGTCAGATCACCATACTGCGGTTTAAACCCATATGTACCGGTAACCTTCCCGGATTCTTTATCCAGTTGGCACTTGAAATAATATCTGCCATACTCCAGTCCTTTTTCCTCTACGCCCACTACGCTGACGGTAGAAGCATTACAGTCCAGAGAAATGAGCTCGGTGGACTCTATTTTTGTCGGAGCATTTTTATCCTGTATAACCTCTGTTCCGCCTCTTTCATTTCGTTTGGAAAAGGAACAGCCGCCTGCGATCAGCACCAGTCCCATTATACCCAGTAATATCTTCTTCATACTTCACCCGCTTTTCTACATTTTTCATCATTATACTAAAAAATAGGGTGACTTACAACACATTAGTCACCCTATCTTTATATATATTACTTAACTTTAATCGATCCGAGTATAGCTTTAGCATAATCCGAATTATATGCAAAGCCTGTCATACGTACATTGATCACCTTGTCACCGATTGTAGCATACATCTGTGCAACATCAGAACCGAGATAACTGTATCCCACACCTTTCCATTCAATATCACCTGTCTTGACGCTAACTTCTTCAGGAGTGTACTTATCATTTACCTGTAAGGTGGCAGCTATATCTTTCTGGCTCTGCTCCTCAGTCGATAACACAAAGTAAAAATAATTCATTGCATTATCATCCTTGTTAACCCAAACTGCATTCTCATCTTTTTCATCTGTGGTGTTACCTGTTCTTATATGCATTCCTTCGGGAACAAATATCTCCGAGTAGATGCCCCATGATTCTGTGGTACCTTTGATCTTTGCTTTCTCAGGTTCAGGTGTCGTGCTTGAAGTGTCGTTATTTTTTCCCGAATTGCCACTTCCTGCAGAATCTCCGTCATTGTCGCCACATGCTGCAAGGCTGCATACCATCACCAAAATGCACATTAATAAAGCTGCTTTTTTCTTCATATTCTCATTCTCCTTGTTCTTAGGCTTTATTGTTGCCCTTTTCTTTATTCCTCCGTCATTATATAAAAAAACCGGGTGACCTTCATCACCCGCAAGAACCATTTTTCCTGTATAAGAAACACCGGGACTGCCATACGGACAATCCCGGTGTTTCTATATTCATCCGGCGGTAAAACCGGAGGAAAAGGCGTATTATTTAACTCTCTCGTAGTTAACAGTCTTAACGCCCGAACTCTTGATCAGAGCTGCTACAGACTTGCATACTGACTTCTTAGCCTTAATATAGTATGTTGCTTCTTTGGATATCTTGGAGAATGCACTCTTGCTTATCTTACTAAGTTTTGTAGCGTTAATATATATCTCCTTCAGATTCTTTAAGCCTACAAAAGCCTTGGTGCCGATAGTCTCAACATACTTACCGATCACAATCTTGGTGATGGAAGTGTTGCCCTTGAAAGCATCCTTTCCGATGGTAACTACATTACACTGGATTTCGTTGATAGTAACAGTAGCAGGTATAGTAATCTCTGCTTCATTAGTTGTAACCTTTACCAGCTTAGCCTTGCCAACCTCTATCATAGAATAAACAAACTCAGTTTTCTCAGCTTCCTTACCATCAGCTACAGGAGTCTCTGTAGTAACCGTCAACTTAGCTTTTCCGGCGGCACTTATCTTGGTAACTACCTTTGATGAGCTTCCGTCAGCCTGCTTAGTCTTCTCAACAATCTTTACGGATTTGTCAGCCTTGGTCTCTTTAGTAGTAGATACTACTTTGCCTGACTCGTATGTTGTAACAGTAGAACCTGTAACGGAACCATCAGATTTTCTGGTAGTCGTTGTAGCAGTAGTTGTACCTTCATTATCGGTGCTGACTGTCTCTGTAAAGGTGCTAACTATCTTACCGGAACCATCTATAACTACCTCTGTAGTCGTCTTGTCTCCGTTCTTCGACTCTTTAACCGTTGTCTCAGTAACCTTACCACTCTCTTCCAACATTCTGGTAGTGGTAGTCTTTGTACCATCTGCGTTCTTAACTTCCTTGGTAGTAGTACCAGGAACTTCAGGTGTAGTTGTAATAGTACTTACAGGAGTGTATGTACCGGTATTGTTGTTTGTGTTGGTAGTGCCGGAATTGCTGCCGGAACCACTGTTACCTGTATTCGAGTTATTATTGTTGTTGCCGGTATTTGTGCTGCCGGAATTGCTACCAGAGTTATTCTCCGAACCGCTATTGCCTGTTCCGTTATTTCCGGAGTTGTTGTTCTCAGTATTACCTGAACCATTGTTTCCTGTCTCGCTATTCCCGGAATTGTTGTTCTCAGTATTCTCAGAACCATTGTTGCCTGTCTCATTGTTTCCTGAGTTTGCGGCAGTTACAGTAATCTCCTGTGTGACAGTCTTAGTGACACCACCCTCAGTGTAAGATATGGTTATGATAGTATCATCAACACTTAGTGCTCCTGAAGGAGAAAATGTTAATGGTCCGTTAATATTATCAAATTCATAATAATATGTTAGTGTACTATTGATAGTATTCTTGTTATATATTGCATCCACAACCATACCTGCAGGATTGAACACTTCGCCTGCAGTATACGCCGTTTTAGTCGGACCAGTTTTTATTTTTATTTCCTCCAGATCATCTCTTTCATTAACAGTAATAGCCTGTATAGCAGTCTTAGTGATACCTTTTTCTGTATAACTTATAGTAATACTTGTATCCGTAGTTTTCAGACCACCATCAGGAGCAATCGTATAATCCTTAATCTCCGCTGTACTGTTATCATTATATTTTGCAGTTACAACCATGCCTGTTTTACAAAAGTTATCATAGTTCATATAAGTTGTTTTAGCAGGCGGTGTTGTAATTGAAATACTGTCCAATGCTTTTACTGTGACCGCCTGTTTAGCAGTTTTTGTAATACCGTTATCCGTATATGAAACTGTAACTTCTGTATCCGTACCCGCTCTAAGCTGTTCCGGCGTACATGTATAAGTAGTTATAACCTCAGTGCTGCCATCATTCCATTCTGCAGTTACAACCATACCGGTTTTGTCAAAATAATCATATATTTCATACGCTGTCTTTGTCGGCGGTGTAGTAATAGTGATACTTTCCAGACATTTAGGTTCTACTGTTATTTTCTGTGTGGTCGAGCAAGTTACTCCGTTAAATGTATATGAAATAACTAATTCAGAAACATCAGGAGTCAATTTGCCCGAAGGAGTGATAGTATAACCAGTGATCTCTTTTGTTTCTCCACCTACATATGTAGCAGTTACTACCATACCTGCAGGATCAAAACTCTGTCCCTCTATATAACTTGTTTTAGTAGGAGGAGTAGTCACTGATATACTCTCAACCACATCGTATGCAGGATTGACGGTAACAGCTAAATCTGCCGTATATGTTTCTCCGCATAATGTATAACTGATAGTTACTTTATCATCTCCATTTGCGAATGCATTATCAGGCGACCATTTAAAACCTTTTTTAATAATATCAGAACTTTCATCCGTATAAGTCACCTTGATTTCCATTCCGGCCGGATCAAAGCCTTCACCGGCTGTATATGTTGTCTTTGTCGGTGCCGTAGCTATTTCAATTCCCTTTATTGGTTTTGAATAAACCACGGTAAATGGATCACTATAATACCAAGTTTCATGATTAGGAACTCCATTAATTATGTTGTATCCTCGTACAGCCAATCTGTATACTCCGGGATTTAAAATCTTATAATCTACATATGCTGGACTAAAACTAGTATATCTCAAATCTGCATTTATATCAGATGTAAATGTGCTGCATACCGGGTCCCCAAAGCCAGACATAAATCCTGTTTCAGATACTATTGTTACTCTGCCTAAATCATTGTTTGCTAAAGTATAATCTATCTTTCCGATAGGATAAACACCTTCTCCAACTGTTTCACCCGTCAAAACAAATGAAGGTTCTTTTGAAAAAGCTTTATAATTTGCTCTTAAAGAAATATCCGATGTACCTACTTTTATCTTTGCCGGGTTGCTTTTAACATCGGTATTGTCTACAAACTCGGCATCTGTAAGCCCAACCCATTCTTTAAATTCGAGTCCGTTATTGTCCGGTGCTGTAATAGTTACTATCTCACCTTCAAGACAAGATATTTCAGAGACTACTTTTTCCTGTCCATTATAATAACTACCTGTATAAATAGATATGGTGTGCGAAGTACCGTACTTATATATTGTTGTTTTTACACCGTCTTCAACTGACTCATTTTTAGAGAAATTATTTGTATCATATTTCCATGCCGGATATGTATCTACGCAGTCAGTATTTGTATAATATTTATACTTTAAACTCATTTTACCAACCCTTATCAGGTTGTTATCTTCGCTATCATTATTTACTATAGGCTTTTGATTTTGTCCTGATTCAGCCCCGGCTTTTATTGTATCGATATTAACATCCCCTAAAGTATCTATGGTGATCTCTGAGTTATTCCCTCTTACAAAAAACCCATAGCCTCCAGTTTGGGTTGAGTTTATATTTACATTTACCGAAGCTGTGTCCAGAATATTTATTTCCTGTGCAAAAATTCCGGCAATAAATCCATAGCTTTCTGTCTTATCAATGTTTATAGTAACGCTTGCATCACCACATATTATTACTTCTCCGGAATCACCTATAGATTGAATACCATTTGATTCACACCCACTTACGTCTAATGTATTATTTATTTCCAGCGAGCCAACATTCCCTGATTGTATTTTAATAATTCCACCAGAATAATTATATATAGCCCTATCTCTACCAGAGTTTGTAACCTTATTATCACCGTATAAATCTATAGTGACATCACTATAAACTTGTACGGCTCCAAAATCATAACCGTTAAATTTCAAAATATCATTAATGCTATCAAAATATGCCGTACATCCGTTTTCACCTAACACACCACTTGAAGCCGCTTCATTATTTACCAGATAACTATTTGTTTCATCTAAAACAACTCTTGACAATCCATCCGGAGTAAATAACTCTACCTCTCCTGATGGTTGTGCATGTACCTGCAACTCTTTGCCCGCTGATAAAAATAAACATACAGCTACGCTTAGAAATGCGATAACACTTAAAATGTTTCTCCCTCTTAGTTTCATATTGTCCCTTTTCCTCCTTAATTTAAGGTTTTACCAGGGCTTTCACCCCGGAAGTTTCTCCGTGCGCAAAAACGTTTTACGCATTTTACTTCTGTATTATAAAAAAATACCGGGTGACATACATCACCCGTAAGAACCATTTTTATTAAATTTTGTGTGTAGCTTTTCTGTCATCGTCATGGACTACGAGTCCTAATGACTTGGCGTTTATGGCCAGCTCCAGCCGGTTTTTATAGCCTGTTTTGTTCAGCATGTTCTGGATATGACGCTTGACAGTATTGAGGGATATGTTGTATTTCTCCGCTATCTCCTCGTTGGAGCGGTTGGTGGTGAGCTCTCTTAATACTTCAAGCTCTCTTTCCGTAAGCTCTGACTTCTTCGTGTCTCCGAACTCATAATCGGGAGCGCTGCCGGGATATACTGATTCTCCGTTCATGGTGCGGTCCATGATATCGAGCAGGGAGCTTTCGTGATATTCCTTAAACCAGAAACTGTCTATCTTTTCCCTCTTCGCTTCTTCTATCCACTTATATTCTCCGGTGGATGTGGCTAATATCACTTTTATCTTGGGGTTATTGCTTTTTATCGTTTCGGCACATGTGAGTCCGTCCAGTCCCTTTTTCATCATGACATCCAGTATGACCAGGTCCACGGGGTTGACACGGCAGTAGTTTACTGCCTGCTCCGCTGTGGAGAAGGAGGCGGAGAGTTCATAGTTTATGGTGCTCTGTATGAGCATCTCGAACAGGGTTCTGGCTACATATTCGTCATCGGCGATGACTACTTTGTATTTGGAGTTTTCTTTTGACATTGTTACCTCCTTATATTTTTACACCTCATCCGTCATGCTTTGCATGACACCTTCCCCTCAAGGGGAAGGCTTTGGGATTTTGATGATTACGGTAAATGCTTCCTCTGCTTTTATCTCCATGGTACCATTCGCATTTTCTACCAGGGTACGGAGTGATGCTAAGCCTCCTGTTTCCCTGATGGCTTTTTGGGGCACACTGCCTGAGCTATCCGCAGCTTTTCCCGGTAATGTATCAGAGATGTCCGTATTTTTTTCCGGCGGTTCTCCGTTTCCCGTGAGGGTGAAGATGACTGCACCGTCTTTTTCTTCTGCGGTTACGGTCAAAGTGTCGCCGTCGGCATGTTTTTTAGTATTGGTGGAGCATTCATTTACTGCAGATGCCAGGATATCTCTCAGTTCTCCCGCTTCAGGGATCATACCGTTTATCTTTACTCTTACCGATATGGCTTTTGCCATCTCCATGGCTTCGGCCAGACTGTCAGCTTCGGTATCGTCCTCTTCGTATTCTTTTAGCAGATGCATGTTCGTAAGCTTCAGGGTACCTAAGAAGCTTTCTTCTTCTATGGAGTCCGGATGCTCCATAAAGTGACGGCTTGCGAGCAGTATGTGCCCTGTCTCGCTGTGTACCTGTCTTCTGGCATTCAAGAGCTCTCGCGATATGGTTATCTGTTCCGCTCTTCTGTTATATATTTCCAGACGGTTACGTATCTCTTTGAGCTTCTTGTTCTTGCCTTTCAGCTCATCGTTTATCCGGGCTTCTTCCGTTATGTCGTTTGCCGTCAACTGTATATACGGCTTTTCTCTCCAGGTGATATCTTCCTGCATAAACTGCCAGGTTTTGGTCCCGTCAGAGTATACCGTATTGTGATCGAAGCCTGTGATATCGGTCATGTTCTTCCCTGACCGGTTTCGGGATATGGCATTCATGGAAAGATTGGCGAATACTACACTGCCGCTCTTCTCTGCCAATGCCACTCCTGCAGGGAGCAGGTCCATGGCTTCCTTTACAGAAGTACGTGTGAGGCTTTCCTTACGGAGACATTTTCTGTGCTGTGTACCCCAGAACAGGTATATGGCTGTGATCAGCTCTATAGCCAGTACCAGTACTGCAGGGAGTTGACAGAATGCCGTGGTCACCTTGGGCCAGGTCCTTATATAGTCCACGTCCATGTAATAGTAATAATCGGGCTCCACATAATGGAACTTGCCATCCAGCATCATATAGAATGCTGCAAAGTATACCACAAAAAGTATGAGCGATATTGCGATGTTTTTGTCTTTCTTCCCAAGTCTGTAAAATGCCATACACAGATATCCCGCATAGAGCATGATGAGCATAGCGCAGGTGATGAGTATTTCATCGAGACCGGTGTTCATTGATTCCCATATGGTCATGTCACTCACCGCCTTTCTGCTTTAGCTGCTTTTCCTGTGCGGTAACTGCTACACGTGTATGATGTTTTTTAAGCTGTACGACCTTTACGGTCATGTACAGTATGTCATCCTGCTGCTCGGTAGTTACAGGGAGCGGTGCTCCTTCTGTGTTTATCGTTATGTCAGTATCAGCGGTTAATCTTAAGCCTTCCCCTCCAAATGAGATCATGAGTAGTGTTGCGTGGCTTATAAGCTGCTCAACAAGGAGTTGGAAGGTGTCGTAGAGGGCGATGACGGTGTCGGAGGGGTAAGTTGAATCCACCTCATCCACCGCTTCGCGGTCCCCCTTCCCCTCAGAGGGGAAGGCTGTGAAACCGCTCTCGTCCACAGAGGTTTTTAGTCCTACGAACTCTAAGTATCTACCTGATTCGGAGACTGCTAGCAGGAGCTCGTTTATATCTATCACGTCATGCTCCGATGCCACAAGGAGCATATTTGTTTTTCTTTTTACAAATGCATTGAGTACGGATACTTCGGCCACGATACTTAAGAATTCTTTTGTACCGGGCTTTGCTTCGTTTAAGAGGTCTTCTATCCTCTTCTGATAAGGGTACATCTCCTGCGCTATCTCGTGGTAGATATGGTGGTGCAGGCGCAGGTATGCATTTTCTTCCTTCTGATTGTTTTCGTACTCTATAAGGGTGTTTTCACCTTCGAGCAGTTCGTTGGCTTCGTTCAGCTCTTCGTTTGCATGGCGGATGTCGCTTTCATCCTCTATCCAGAAGGTGTAGCCTCCGCGGATCGTTCTGCCGGAGAGCTTGCCGTCGGGTATGGGATATATGGGAGCTTTAAGAGCTTCTTCCAGTACATCGGGCTCTAAGTCGATGCTCCCTGCCGAACGGTATACCGGGAGGAACTTTTTGTCGGTGATCATCACCGGCATAGGCAGACTCGCAAAAAAGCCGGCGTAGTTTTCGTTATAAGGTATAAGCCTCTGCCTGATGGCGAACTCGAAAACGGCCAGCATTGTGAATATATGTATTTCCGGTGACTCGTACGGTGGCGTGAATTCTATGAATTTTTTAAGTGTATGCAGCTGCGTGAGTATCAGCCAGACGGCTATGATCCCGCCGAGATACAGCAGCCTCCTCTTTTGCCTGAGTCCGAATGTTTTTATGAGTAGGATAATTCCGGCCAGTATCGCCAGCACTATCCATGCGTATGTAATATAGAAGGTTACCCGGTATGTGTATGTCCCCGATTTTCCTATGAAGTTGGATAGTCCCGGTTCCGGTACAAATATGAGGTGATGCAGATCATTTGTCATGATGAGCCCCGAGAGCACTGCTGCCGGGATGAGGAAAATCTTTTCGTCCACCTTCAGCTTCGCCGCACCTTTTTTGATACGGATGCAGACCATGAGGAACAGGGCGGGGATAAATGTCATGGGGATATAGTAGGCATACCACGACAGTCTCAGTCCCGCGTCCTCTCCCGCTATACGGTATTTATATGCACGCAGTACCAGGTAGAATATCATGAGCAGTGCTACTATCACCATATAGTTTCTGGCACGGGACGGTAAGAGTCTCGTGTGTACCGACTGTATCCAGAAGATGATGAGTACCGTGTATATCACCAGTTCCAGACAGAAGAACAGGGTTACGACCGCGTAGTGCGGTTCTCCCAATGCGCTTATGTCATGTATCGTATGTTCTATTATGTGAAACAGCCCCGCAAGCAAAAGGAGGCCGACAAATAGCAGCAGGTTTCTTTTTGAATTCTGCATATGGGTCCTCCTTTCTTAGGGGTATTATAGCGGATATTTTTACTGATTACATCACTCTTGGGAACCATTTTTAATATTGTATTTGCACTTTTATTTTTTGCTCAGCAGCACGACCGTTTCCACATGCACTGTCATGGCAAACTGGTCCACTCCGCGGATCTTTTGAATCTCGTAGCCGCCGTCACAGAGGATTTTCAAGTCCCTGGCCAGTGTAGCACTGTCGCAGCTGACATATACGATACGTTCCGGCTGCATTTTCAGCATGGTTGACAGACAAGCCTCATCACAACCCTTGCGGGGAGGATCCACCACTATCACGTCGGGATGCAGCATGTCATCAGAAGCTTTTTTATCACCTATCGTACCTTCATAAAATGCAGGCAAAACCTCCTCTGCCTTTCCTACAAAGAACCTGGCATTGGTGATCCCGTTACGTTCCGCATTTTCCTTTGCATCATCTATCGCCTGCGGGACTATCTCCACTCCGTATACCTGCTTGGCACTTCCGGCCATAAATAAAGATATCGTCCCTATCCCACAATACAGGTCCCATACAGTCTCTTTACCTGTAAGTCCGGCATATTCCAGCGCAAGGCTGTACAGCTTTTCTGTCTGCACAGGGTTTACCTGATAGAATGAAAGAGGCGAGATCTTAAATGTGAGTGCATCACCTGTAAACGGATATCCGTCTTTCTGCATATCACGTACATGGATGATATCTGAAATTGTGGGCTCTCCCCAGATGGTATGCACTTCATTTCCCATGATAACATTGGTGTTTTCCGTATTGATATTTACAGAGATACTTTTCATCCCCGGGATATCAGCCAGTTTCCGGATCAGAGACTCCTGATGCGGCAGCTCTGTTATCTTTTTATTTATAACAAGACATACCATCAGTTCTCCTGTGGAGAATCCTTTTCTGATCAGCACATGTCTTATGAGTCCTTTACCGGTTACCTCATCATATGCCTCTATCTTATACTCCTTCATATAAGAAAGGATGATATTCAGTATTTCTTCGTTTTCTTCTGCTCCCAGATAGCATCTCGTATTAGGTATGATGCTATGTGTTCTACCGGCGTAGAAGCCTGCTATAGGTTGATTTTCCTTGTCTGTTCCTATAGGATACTGTGCCTTGTTTCTGTAATGAAAAGGCTCTTCCATCCCAACTATGGGGTCCATATGCTCTTTTATGAATTCAGGAGAAAATCCTCCTATACGGATAAGATTTTCTGTTATCTTTCTCTCTTTAAGTTCCAGCTGCTTTTCATAGGAAAGGCTCTGTATCTGGCATCCGCCGCATTTTCCGGATATCGGGCACTTGGGTGTAACACGAAAAGGCGAAGCTTTTATCACCTTCACCAGTCTGGCATATCCATATGTTTTCTTGAGTTTGGTAGCTCCGGCAAGTATCCTGTCTCCGGGTACTCCTCCCTTTATAAAGAAGGTCATACCCTCGTATTTTCCGATTCCTTCGCCTTCATTTCCGATATCGGTTATATCTATTTCAAATTCATCATTTTTCTTCATGTGCGGACCCGACTCTTTCCTAAAAATATCAGTTTTTATTTTAGCATAACAGACTCATAAATACAAGAAAACGTACAATACCATTTTGATATTGTACGTTATTCTATGATCATATTTGTTTAAGAGGATTGATATTATGTGCTGCTTACAGCATCCTTAAATTAATAGATATATCCCTTAGCCTTAAGAAGCTCAGCCATAAGAACTGCTCCGCCTGCTGCTCCTCTTAAGGTGTTGTGTGAAAGACCTACGAACTTGTACTGATAAATCTTATCTTCTCTGAGTCTGCCCATGCATACTGCCATGCCGCCTTCGGTATCGCGGTCAAGCTTTGTCTGGGGACGGTTGTCCTCCTCGAAGTAATGGATGAACTGCTTGGGTGCTGAAGGAAGCTCTAACTCCTGAGGTACACCCTTGAAGTTAGCCCACTTCTCTAATATCTGCTCCTTGGTAGGCTTCTTCTTGAAGTTTACAAATACTGCTGCCATATGCCCGTTTGTTACGGGAACACGGATACACTGTGTTGTGATAACAGGGCTTGCTGCCTTAACGATCTCGCCGTTCTCAATATGACCCCAGATTCTTAAAGGCTCCTGCTCGGACTTCTCTTCCTCGCCGCCGATATAAGGGATAACATTGTCAATCATCTCAGGCCAATCCTTGAAGTTCTTGCCTGCACCCGAGATAGCCTGATATGTGGTAGCTACTACTGTCTCGGGCTCAAACTCTGAAAGAGCGAAAAGTGCGGGAGTATAGCTCTGGATGGAGCAGTTAGGCTTAACTGCTACGAAGCCCTTCTTGGTGCCAAGTCTCTTTTTCTGGAACTCGATAACGTCTGTATGCTCGGGATTAAGCTCCGGAACGATCATGGGAACATCGGGAGTCCAGCGGTGAGCGCTGTTGTTTGATACTACGGGAACCTCAGCCTTAGCGTAAGCTTCCTCGATAGCCTTGATCTCTTCCTTTGTCATATCTACTGCGCTGAAGCAGAAGTCTACCTTAGCGGCTACAGCCTCGATATCGTTAACGTTCATAACGATCATATCCTTAACTGCTGCAGGCATGGGAGTATCCATCTTCCATCTGTCGCCTACTGCCTCTGCATATGTCTTTCCTGCACTTCTGGGGCTGGCTGCTACTGCTGCCACCTCAAACCAGGGATGATTTTCAAGTAATGAGATAAATCTCTGTCCTACCATACCCGTTGCACCGAGTATACCTGCTTTTAACTTTGCCATAATACTGTACCTGCCTTCCTTTTAGCCGTGTCTTTATCCGACTATATTTTATTCTTTTTGTTTTTCTGTGGCGTACATTTGTCCGTCTGTGAAAATATGATGATATATTATCACATAAAAATCTAAAATGCAAGTACTTTTTTAAATAAATTATATACAAATTTTTTCACTGAGAAGAATGGTGTTTCAGTACTTTTTTCTTTCCATATAAAAAACGTACCTATCGCAAGGTACGTCCTTTAATCATTCTTTATGGAAATAAAAGGAAAATTCTAGTAACAGCAATTTCATAATAATCCGCTTCAGTATGGTTTAAAATAACAGTACTATTCACATTATATTCCTCAGAATTGGCTATTCTTGTATAATAACTTCTTTGCGAATTTGTTTCATTCACTTCATCAGAATTTTGAAAGTCCTTCTCAACTTCAACAAGTCTCTTATATACATTTGTAGCTTTATCTCCATCAGCATAAATACAAATTTTTACTTGACTTTTAGGATGATATGACGAAATACGATTATACTTCAAAGTATTATCATCCTGTACGGAAAGTGGAAATGTGTATTGTACTGCATCAATATAATCAGTATGAATGACCGCAAGTTGATTATTCTGATATTCTATTTCAAATTTAGATTGTTCTTTATTATTATAAGTGAAGTTTACATTAACATTTTTCATTTTATAATCGCTATTATAGTGCTCTTTGATTGTATCCATAGATGTGTTCTCTTTAGGAAAATCTTGTAAAAGAGTTTTTACAATTTCACAGATTTCTTCAACACTCATGTCATCTAAACAAAAAATACCTTGTTGAGCGTAATCAAATGTTTGATCGTTCCCCATATTGTTATTTTGTAGGTCATTGAAATCTAAATTAGACGACTCTGTCGGAACTGTAGTAAATTCTCCTTGTGATAGTGTGTTAATTGTTATTTTAATTTCCTCAATATCTTTCTCCAGTTTAGAAAGCCGCTGTTCCATATCATTTATACTGTCATTTGAACTACAACCCACAAAAAAAGCAAGACATATCAAATAGATTGCCATTATTTTTTTCATTATTAATTCCTCCTAAATAGTTAAAAGTTCAAAGATCAATATCTAAAAATTCTAGTATCTAAATTTCAATGTAATCAGGTAATACTATAAATATAATATTTCAGATTTCACAAAAATACACAATTTTCTCTCCCAAAGAAAGGTATTGAACCTCCCACCATTTTCTTAACCAATAATAGAAACGGCGTTTTTCACATTAACACTTTGATATTAAGCTTGCCTTTTCTGCTGGTCCCGACTACTTCCGCAAGTTTAAACCTTCCAAAGCCTCTAACCGTAACTATGTCGTTCTGTTTTAATGAAAGTGATGTATTCTCGGTCTGCTTACCGTTTACAAATACTTTCTTCTGTGCAAAGTACTCTGATGCCGCACTTCGGGACATATTGTAGACTTTCGCTATTAAGGCATCCACTCGTTCCGAAGGTACCTGAATCAGTTTTTCCTTTTCAAAGCCCTTCGGTATCTCTTTTATCTCTTCTGCTTCTGCCCTGCGTACGCTCACGGATGTGTGCTTCACACTTATCAGGTTCTCTATGATAAAATCGGATATCTTGTTCAAACAGAACAGGTAAGCCTTTTTCCCGGTTACGATTATATCCCCGAGCAGGCTTCTCTCTATCCCGAGGCTCATAAGTGCTCCCAAAAAGTCCCTGTGTGTCAGGTCATCTGCGAACTTGTCCGCTAAGGGCGTGATAGCCAGGATATCTATAGGATACTCTTCCTCATACCCGAGTGTATCCGGATCTCCGAATCGTACCACGGCACGCTCCGCTGCTTCTATCCCGCCGAACACAGTGGGCTTAGCATATTCGAGACTGCGTTTTTCCTCGTAAAAAGAAGACAGTTCCGCCATCCCCAAAAAAGAAGTGAAAGTAAACTGTCCCTTTGTATAACTTCTGTCTGCCAGTTCGGCAAATCTTTTCTTTAATAATTCTGTTTCGTCCATATTACAGATCCATTTGGTTTATTTACAGTTCTTTTTATAGATGATCTCGAGCCCCTTCATGGTGAGTCTTCTGTCGTATTCATCTATCATGTCGGTAGCATTTGCTATGATGGAGCCTAAACCTCCTGTAGCTACTACCTTCATTTCTTTAAGCCCGGTCTCTTCCTTGACTTTCCTTATTATATACTCGGTCTGTCCTATGCAGCCGTAAAGTAAACCTGCCTGCATACTGGATACGGTATCGCTGGCAAGTATGGTCTCGGGGAGCTTAAGCTCTATCTCGGGGAGCTTGGCTGTATCATTCCAAAGAGCATTGGCGCTGATACGGATGCCGGGTGCGGTGATACCGTAGCGGAAGGAGCCGTCCTCTTCTACCAGGTCGTATGTGGTAGCTGTACCATAGTCTATGACCATGGTATTACCGCCGTAGATATGATATGCTGCTGCTAAGTCCACTATTCTGTCAGCGCCGGCTTCCTTCGTATTGGCCAGTCTTATCTTTATGCCGGTCTTAGTGCCGGCACCCACCTCCATGGGACGGATACCGGTTACCTTTATGATACCGTTTACAAGTGAATGCATTATACCGGGCACTACGCTCGCCACTATACATCCGTCTATGCATTCTACCGGGAGCCGATTGATCCAGAGCTGTTCCCTTATCGCCGCACTGAACTCATCCGATGTCCTCGGCAGCTTGGTGGTGATCGCAAAGAAGACCTTGAATTCACCGTTGTCTATAACCGCAAAATTCGTGTTTGTATTTCCTACATCTACTGCTAATAACATTTGTGTGATTCCTTTCATTTTTATGCTGTTTTCTCCGGAAGAACACATTCCAGAAACTCTATCTTTCCATCGCTATACCTAACGTTACAGCTTGCCATAAAAGGGAATTGATTACTGGCTGTCAATACTAAAGGAACAGAATTAAATCTCTCATCTGTATTGTCCACTCCTACAAAGCAGTATGCATGGTCTTCCATATCAGCATATGCAGGGCATGAAGTATCTCTATATTTCATAACAAATTCGCGACCAAGCTGCTCAATACACGCGTCCAAACCTATTTTTTTTGCTTCTTCAAAGGTCAACATAATAATCCCCCTTTCGTTAAATTACACCATCATACTCAATACACATTCCAGTCATCCCGGAAATCAATCTGCTTTTCTGCTGCCCCAATTCCCTCAATACTCTTTTATCATCCAAAGACGGAACAGGTATAGGCTCTCCCGGATGTGAATGTCCATATATCTCATATCTGTGAGATATCAACATTTCTTTTATAATACTGTCTTTTTCAAAATCACAGTTAAGTTTGCTTCCGTGAAAAAGAATATCTTCTTTCTTCCCGGAAAGAATTGCGAATTCGTCTCCTGTCTTTGCCGTAAGATAGGCTAAATCCATCATTGTTAGAATATCTTTTTTAAATACCGCCCACTTGTATTCTGTCGGTGTTTTGTCCAATAACATCTGTCGATGTGCATTCAAACCTGCTTTTCCATTCTTAACCATATTTAAAGAAATCTGCATTGAATGTGTAGACGACAAAACCAAGGGACTCTCTACTATTTTATCCAATCCTCATTACACTCCTGCATTTAGATACTTGGGAAAAAGCATGAGCGAATTTGAAAGAATAAAAAACAAACATCAATTAACTAATCATAATAAAATAAAACAATAATATACACCAGAAAATAACAACCTTATTTAGTTCAAACTTTAACTCTATGCCTTTTGATGGTTTTATATTACAACCTTAATTTAACAATGTCAACAAAAAAATAAAGCCGAAAGTCCTGACATGGGGCTTTCGGCTTTATAATACTTATTCTATGTTTTCAAAAAGCTTAACCGTTTTTATAAGGTATACCAGTTCCAGTATTATCAGGATATATTCTATGCACGAGATGATCAAAAGCGAAATCATATATGCAGCATAATTCCATGCATCTAAAGCAAAGAACGAATAAACCGATACGATTGCTGATATTATAGTCCCCACTATATAAATCTTAAACACAAGATCCCATTTATCGGATATTGATTCCGAAAAAGGACATGTGATATCCGCCATAGCACCGAAAAAATGGTACATATATATGATTTCAATAACAGCTTTGCTGATCTTCAGAATCAGTACAATCACCGAATTATTAACAAAATGAGCTATCAGCCCTATCACTATCGTTGCAATGGCAAGTTTGAATACCGTTCCAAATCTCTCTTCAAAATCGCTCAGATGCAAATAATTGATCAATATAAAGATAGAAATGATCACACCGATTATAGTGGCTATGGTAGAAAAAACTTTATAAAAATTTTCTACACCATCAATACCTGAAGCATAATATCCGTTTACTACTCTGCAAACGGCAATAACAAGATAAACCAATACACCCAGAGCAATCGTATTCAACACAGCCATAACCATCTTGCAGATTTTTAAATTATATAATGGCTCGTATGCCCGGCTGATATATGTCTTTTCATCCTCATTCATTTTACTGCTGCTTACGAGTTCTTTCCATGACTTTTCTTTACCGCTTGCCCCATCAGAAACAATTCTTGCGCCACATTCGGGACATGTACTTACACCATCGGGAATCGAAGCACTGCACATAAAGCATTTCATTCTACAGATCCTCCTATAAACAGAATTGCTGTTTCATTCTTTATGAGCCCATATTACCATACACTTGTATCCTTTTTATATCCTGAAAATAAATAATTTATTATTTTACTGCAGCTTATTTTTACTTGCCCTGCAGTCTCTCCCCATACCCTGCGAGACACTCCAGTATTTCTTCCTGAGTGAGACAATAGTTTATGTCTCGTCTGAGTCCTGCCGAGTATGGAAAGCCTTCCGTGTACCAGGCCACATGCTTGCGCATCTCACGGACAGCTGTCCACTCTCCCTTTAGCTCTGTCAGCATCTTAAGGTGGCGAACTATCATGGCATACACCTCATCGAAACCCGGTTTACCGTATACCTCTTTTGCACCGTCTTTTTCTTTATCCGCAAAATACTGCTTTATATTTTTAAATATCCACGGATTTCCCTGTGCACCACGGGCTACCATGATGCCGTCACAGCCTGTGTACTTAAGCATCCTCTCGGCATCCTGCGGTGTAAATATGTCGCCGTTACCTATGACGGGGATGCTTACAGTCTGCTTGACCTTGGCTATGATATCCCAGTCAGCTTTTCCGCTGTAGTACTGCTCCCTGGTCCTTCCGTGCACCGCTATGGCGGATGCCCCGGCTTCTTCCATGGCTTTTGCGAACTCGGGAGCATTTGCATCCCCTGCTGCAAAACCCTTCCTGATTTTTACTGTCACGGGCTTCTTTACAGCTTTAACGACAGCCGATACTACAGCCGATGCTGTTTTTACATCCTTCATCATAGCTGAGCCTTCACCGTTATTTACCACCTTCGGTACGGGACAGCCCATATTGATATCAAATATATCGAAGTTCCTGTCCTCTATCCTTTTTGCGGTCTCAGCCATGATATCCGGCTCGCTCCCAAAAAGCTGGAGCGCTGTGGGGCGCTCCGCTTCATCTACCAAAAGCATATCTTTTGTGTTTGTATTATTGTAATGGATTCCTTTTGCGCTCACCATCTCGGTGTATATGAGGTCCGCCCCCTGCTCCTTACACAGGATGCGGAAGGGCATATCCGTTACACCGGCCATGGGTCCGAGGCTAAGGAAGCCGACTTCTATATTACCTATCTGCATTAATATCACCAATCACTATCCCAGTCTGTACTGCCGGAATCCCAGTCATCCCAGCTCGAATCACTCGATCCCGAATCCCAGTCATTATCACTGCTGCTTGAGGAACGGCTTTCCTGATACTCTCTGTAAGCATCGCTGTTATAAAAGCTTGAGCCCCAGTCGGAATTCCATGATCCCTCATAGTAATAATCCTTGTTGGCATCATACATCGAGTCGGTAATGCTGTTATCTACTTCATACCAGTCATTTATCGCATCATCATAATAATACCAGTTATTACCCTGACGGAAGTACATATCATCATTGTACTTGTAATATCCGCTCGGGTGGTTGCGGGCTTCGGACATCTTCACATTCATAAATATGAAGCAGAATGCCATGATAGATATCCATACGAGGATCGCTACACTCGAGGATCTGCAGCCTTTTCTGGCAGCGTCCGAGGAGTTTCGCGAGAAATTGCTTATAATACTGTTTGCAAAACTGTTAGATGCATTAGTTCTGTTACTGCGTGTATAATAGCTTTCACGGCTGTTGCTATTTGACATATAAGGAGTACTTGATTTTCCGTCGGGATAGATACCGCGGTTATGGCACTCCTCAAGGAGTTTTCCGTATATCTCATTTACGGCGTGACGTTCATCCCTGCCCTTATATCTGACGGCTCTGGTACCGTCAGCCTTGTTCTTATATACTACGACATCACCGTCCGGCGCCCTGTAGATACCGAAGGCCTTGGGATCCTTAAAATCCACGCCGATAAAGAAGCGCATGCGGGCTAAAGGCATACCGCGCTCGGCGCAGTATTCCTGAAGTTCTTCTATGGTCTGGGGATCGGTTATGATCCTTTCCTCATCCACGACGTATAAAGGATTTGAAGCCCCGCAGTTCGGGCACATCTTGCTATTGGTGGAGATAGTTGCTCCACAATATTCGCATTTACATGTTGATGCCATATCCGTCACCTCTCTTCCTTATTTCGTATTTATATCATATCATTCTTTTTTTTACAGTACAATAGTAATATTGGGGATTTGCTTCGATATAGGAAATATGGTAGAATAATATGCGGTATCCGGACATTTATCTTTGGGTAATACCTTTCGGAAAGGAAATATACCATGCACGAGGCAATGATAATTATAGAAAAAGAAGAAAAAATACCTGCACCTGTCATCGGATGGGCTGAGTCTCATTCCGTTCCGATAGAATTCTGCCCTGATGATACGGATGCTGATAACACTGACCGCAATAATACCGGCTCCGGGTTTAAATATGATTATGTGATAACATATTCGTCAGATATCACTTTGGAATATCTTGAGATCATGTATTGTCACACCCATGACCTCTCAGCTGTGATCGGTACTTCTTCCCGACTGGTGATACGTGAGATATCCCCGGAGGATCTCGATAGCTACAAAGAGCTGATAGATACCTTCCCCGATGCCGTATCGGACAGTACCCTTACAGGTCTCAGTATGGATGAATTCCGTGAAAGGCATCTCGCATATATAAAATACAGCTATCATTTCTTAGGCTACGGTATCTACGGGATATTCTTAAAAGATGATAATAAGATGATCGGCATAGCAGGTGCGGACGGCACGGACGCGCCCACACTCTCTTACGCCCTTTTTAAGGGGTATCAGGGAAAAGGCTATGCATATGAAGCATGCCGTATCATAATAGATTATCTGCAGAAGTATACGGGTATATCCCATATCGGGATCGATGTAAAAAAGGACAACGCTGCATCCTTTAAGTTAGCAAAAAAGCTCGAGTGTGAGTTCCCCGAGCTTATAGAACTGAATATTACGGAATGATGAGCGATCAAGGTTCAGCCTTCTCCTATAAGACTGTCTCCGTATTTAAAACCTGTAAGTCTGTTGCCGCACCATACGGTTTTAATGTCATACTCACCTTTAAGTCCGTCATTTATAACTTTTTTGAGTTCCTTTTGTGCCTTTGCTTTTTCTTTTTCGTCCGCACCGGCACTTATTTTTTTGTCTTCGAGCCACAGAGGCAAAAACATTTCCATAAGCTTTTTTGCAGGAACCATCTCCGGTATGGGAAGGTATCTGTACAACCGCTTCTGATATTTTGTCTCATCCGCGTCCACATAGAACGATGCAAATACGCACGGCTCCCCTGTGTCAAAAAATCCCATTTTGGTGTGCAATCCTATGGATTTTGCATTATCCCGCCTTACGGCGGATATCACGTTCTCTGCCGCCTCATACCGCTCTAGTTCTTTAAATACTTTTTTATACATGGCTGATGCTATGCCTTCTCTCCGGTAACGGCTTCTTACATGCACATCCCCGATAAACCACTGACGTATGTCATCGGGATTTCTGAAGCATCTTAAATATCCCGCTATACCGCCGTCTGACAGCGCCAGTACTTCGAACCACTTTACCGCATACTCGCTCTCATACCAGTCACAAAATTCCACTGCTTTCTCAGCAGCTTCTCTGTCCGGTCCTTTTACTTCGCAGAAAAAATCTACCAGATTTTCCCTGCGCTTTTGCGACATGTTTTTATGTGAATCTGTAATAATATACCTGACAGACATTTTATATCCCTTTCATTCCTCTAATGGCTGCCCCAGCACAAATACCTTATAATACTTCTCCAGGCTCTCAAAAAGTTCCTGCCTGCTGCTGCGCATCTTTTTTATCAGCAGCTCGCTCCCGATATCATCATAGAGCAGGTCGCCTTCATCACACGAGGATATGAGCTGGAGGCTGCCATCCTCATCAAACATCATGGTAAATATGCCGCCCACTTCTTCGGTATAAAGCACGCTCATGATCTTAAGCTCATCCTTTACTTCCTTGGGCAGCTTATCAAATTTTTTATCCAGATAATACTGCTGTGTATACGCATTGCTTACGCACATTACAAGTTCTTTCATAATATCTCTCCCGGGATTTTCTCTTCCTGTTTGTTAACAGTATATCATTCTTAAGCCTGTTTAACAACCATATATTGTAAAAGAAAAAACACTTGATTTCGAACATCTTTTCGTGTATAATGTATTTATAATGAACATATTGTCGCTATACAGGTTTTAGGAGTTATAAATGTCAGAAGAACAGAGGACTTACATCGCCATAGACCTTAAATCATTCTATGCTTCGGTAGAATGTGTGGCGCGCGGGCTGGACCCGCTTAATACCAATCTGCTGGTCGCAGATCCTACACGTACGGAAAAGACCATATGTCTTGCAGTATCCCCGTCACTGAAGGCTCTGGGACTGGGAGGACGCTGCCGTCTGTTCGAGGCGATACAGAAAACCACCGAGGCTAATGCCCTGCGAAGAGCCAATGCCCCGGGCAGGACTTTTACCGGTAAGTCCTATTATGCTTCCGAGCTTGCAGAGGATCCGGGACTTGAGATAGATTTTATCATAGCCCCTCCCCGTATGCGCCTGTATATGGATACCAGCACTGCCATCTATGAGATATATCTCAAGTACATATCTCCCGAGGACATCCATGTCTACTCCATAGACGAGGTGTTTATGGATGTGACGAAGTACAGTTCCCTTTACAATATGACTCCCCACGAGCTGGCTATAAAGATGATCCGCGATGTCTTGTCCCAGACCGGTATCACAGCCACAGCCGGCATCGGGACCAATATGTACCTGGCCAAGATCGCCATGGATATCACCGCCAAGCACATGCCCGCCGACAAGGACGGCGTACGTATAGCTGAGCTCGATGAGATGTCATTCCGCAAGACACTCTGGAACCACAGGCCGCTTACCGACTTTTGGATGCTCGGCCCCGGATACAACAGGCGTCTGCAGAAGCTGGGACTTTTCACCATGGGTGATATAGCGCGCTGCTCTATCGGTAAGCCCGATGAGTTCTACAACGAGGACCTGTTATACAAAGAATTCGGCATCAACGCAGAGCTCCTTATAGACCACGCCTGGGGTTGGGAGCCCGTCGGCATGCACGAGATAAAAACCTACCGTCCGGATAATCACAGCTCCAGCCAGGGACAAGTACTGTCCCAGCCCTATCCTTTCGACAAAGCCCGTCTGGTCATCCGCGAGATGACTGATCTGCTCGTGCTCGACCTTGTGGATAAGGGCCTCGTGACCAACCAGATGGTGATAAATGTAGGATACGATATCGAGAACTTTGCCAATCCGAAGGTGATGGAAAAGTACGAAGGTGAGATCGCTTCCGACCATTACGGGCGTCCCGTCCCGAAGGGTGCTCACGGCTCCATCAACCTTAACGAATATACTTCCTCCACCGTGACCATACTTGAGGCTGTGACCACTCTCTTTAACAGGATAGTCGACCCGCGTTTCACTGTCCGCCGTATGAATGTGGTCGCCAACAACGTGATCCCCGAGGGCAGTATCCCCAAAGAGGAATGCGAGCAGCTGAGCCTGTTCTCATACAAAGAGGATATAAAAAAAGAGCAGGAGCAGGCCGAATGGAAGGACAAAGAGCACCGCATGCAAAAAGCCGTAGTGGAGATCAAAAAACGCTATGGCAAGGGTGCCATGTTAAAGGGCATGAACTTGGAAGAAGGAGCCACTACCATCGCACGTAACGGCCAGGTGGGCGGTCACAAGGCTTAAAAGAGATAATAGGAAGTAATACCCCGCTGAGGGATATGAGCTTAACATTTGGAGATAATTCATGAATAATAATGCCGGATCGGATTTCCCGTATAATGATATAATCAACCTGCCGCATCACACTTCCCCAAAAAGGAAGCATATGTCATTGCTCGACCGTGCTGCCCAGTTTTCCCCGTTTGCCGCTCTCACCGGCTATGACGAAGATGTACAGGAAGCGGGCAGGCTTACCGATGAAAAGCTCGGGATCGATTTTGATGACTATAAACAGGATACTATGGACGCTGTCATCCGCTACTTAGAGGAAAACCCGGGATGCGGGCGCAAAGTCAGGGTAACCTATTTTGTCCCCGATATGAAAAAAGGCGGAGGAAAGTATCTGACTGTCGACGGTATCTTTAAATATGTCGACATATCCGATATGTCCCTCTGCCTTAAAGATGGTACAAGAATTAATAAAAATGATATATATGATTTGAAACTGTCAGATGACTATGAAGGATAATTACACCTCATCAGTCAGCTTCGCTGACAGCTTCCCCTCAAGGGGAAGCCTTTTAATTTTCCTCAGCCGACTTTTTCTCAGCCGACCACGTCGCCCATATCATACATACCTGCAGGCTTTCCTGCAAGGAATGCAGCAGCGCTTACGGCGCCCTTTGCAAACACACTGCGTGAGTAAGCTCTGTGACTGATCTCTATTACTTCATCAAGTCCTGCAAATATTACATCATGGTCTCCCACTATGCTGCCGCCGCGGACTGCAGAGATACCGATCTCATTCTTAGGTCTTACCTCACGTCTGTCCGAACGGTCATATACGTAATCATATCTGCCTTCTGCAGTGTCATTGATGGCATCAGCAAGCAGAAGTGCAGTACCTGAAGGAGCATCCTTCTTCTGATTATGATGGCGTTCTACTATTTCTATATCATATCCGTTAGAAGCAAGTATCTCGGTAGCTGTCTTTAACAGCTTGACCATGGTATTGATACCTAATGACATATTTGCCGAACGGAGTATTGCTACCTTTTCTGATGCAGCCTTGATATCAGCCAGCTGCTCCTCCGAAAAACCTGTAGTACATAATACTATGGGTACATTCTTAGATGTGGCATATTCAAGTAACGAGGAAAGAGCCTTGGGTGATGAAAAATCAATTATGACATCCGCTTTTTCCTTAACTTCCGTTATAGTATTATATACAGGGAAGTCCGCAGTACCTTCTGTGATATCCACTCCGGCCACTATTCCCATATCCGCATTGTCTCTTATTATCTCACGGACAGCATTTCCCATACGTCCGAAACATCCGCAAAAAATCACTCTTACCATATGTGTACCTCCTTAAATATTTTTAATCCGAGATAAAGATCCTTCGCTTACGTTCAGGATGACAGCTCATGCAATCATTTGATAATTCCGAGCTTCTTCATCTCTGCCTTAAGGTTCTCAGCATGAGCGGGCTCCATCTCGCAAAGAGGGGAACGGAGCGGTCCGGTCACAAAGCCCATGAAACGGCATGCAGTCTTAACAGGGATAGGATTAACCTCGCAGAAGAGCTGCTCAACCATTGGAAGATATTTTAACTGAAGCTCAAGGCTTCCCTTTGTGTCGCCGTTTAAGAACTTCTCAACGATAAGATGTGTATCGCGGGGTGCAACATGTGAAAGCACTGAGATAACGCCCTTGCCGCCGAGTGAAAGTACGGGACAGATACAGTTGTCATCGCCTGAATAGATAGCAAGGTTATCTCCGCAGAGCTGAGCAACCTTAGCGGTCCAGCCGATATTGCCTGTAGCATCCTTAACTGCTACGATATTCTCATACTTGTCTACCAGAGTCTTTACTGTCTCAGGAAGGATATTTACACCGGTCCTTCCGGGGATATTGTAAAGGATGATCGGGATATTTACTGCTTCAGCAGTTCTTCCGAAGTGTTCGATAAGTCCCTTCTGGGTAGCCTTGTTGTAGTAAGGGGATACCAGAAGAAGTGCATCTGCTCCTGCTGCCTCAGCCTCTTTTGAAAGGTAGATGGCTGTCTCGGTGCAGTTCGAACCTGTACCTGCGATAACGGGTACTCTCTTGTTTACATAATCAACTACAAACTTGATGCAGTCGATATGCTCTTCGTGAGTAAGTGTCGAAGCCTCACCTGTAGTACCGCATACAACTATGGCGTCGGTACCGTTCTCGATCTGGAAATCGATCAGCTTCTTGAACTCATCATAGTTTACGCTCCTGTCCTCGTTCATGGGGGTGATAATGGCTACTGCAGCACCCGTAAAAATCAGTTTCTTGCTCATGTGTTTTGTCCTCCGTATAAAAATAAATGCTGATGTACCGCGCTCTTCCATACATTTATCCCTTTATACGGAATAATAAAAGAAAAGCGCCGATGGACATCGACGCTAAAGTACAAAGTTATTGTGACTTTAGGTAGCGCTCCATCAAGTATTGATGACAGTCGCACGGCTCTTAACCTTACAACCAACCCGCAGCTTTCATGGAAGGAACGGATTTCGGCATCTCATCCTTTCACAATCCATCTTCCATGCCTGACATGTCCGAAAAGCTACTTATAATCGATGCACCTCTACCAAACAATCGATATGTTAGCACATTGACTTCTTTATGTCAATATGTTTTTCCAGAAATTACAAAATAATACATTTGTCCGTATCACGCGAACGCTTCAAGAGCTACCCTCATCATATCGTTAAAGCCTGTCTGTCTTTCTTCTGCGCTTAAATGCTCGTCGCGGAACAGATGATCCGAAGCGGTAAACATACAGAGTGCCTTCTTTCCCGCTCTTGCTGCATTCATATAGAAACAAGCCGCTTCCATCTCGCATCCCAATACTCCCATCTTAAGCCACTTGGCATTAAAATCGGGATCGTCCGCATAGAACACATCTGTCGACAGGATATTTCCGACTACGGTCTTTACTCCCAGTCTGTCAGCGGTATCCACCGCTTTTTTGAGCAGGCCGTAATCAGCTATGGGAGCATAATGTCCCGGAAGATTAAATGTATTTACATAATTGGAATCCGTGCAGGCACCCATGGCGATCACCAGATCTCCGAGCTTTATGGAGTCTGCATACGCACCCATGGAACCGATACGGATAATATTGTCCACATCATAGAAATTGAATAATTCATAGGTATAGATACCTACGGAAGGCATTCCCATACCTCCGCCCATGACGGAGATCTTTTTGCCGTTGTATGTACCGGTGAATCCGAGCATGTTTCTTACGGAGTTGAAGCATACGGGATCCTCAAGGAAATTCTCAGCTATAAACTTTGCTCTTAAAGGGTCGCCCGGCATAAGGACTGTTTTAGCGATATCGCCTTCTTTTGCGCTGTTGTGCGGTGTGGGTATACTCATATGGTTGGTACTCCTTTCTTATTTTGATATTTCCACCTGTGTAATCAGTTTTACTCAGCTTTTAATCCCAGATCTTCAAGCTCTACGGCATGTCCGATATTTCTTTCGTCATACAGAAACATGGGGAGCATGTTCTTCATATCGGGTGTGATGACTTTTCTGTCCTCGGGGATCAGAGCGGTAAATCCGGTACCTGCCTTAACTCTCTTCACATAATCCGATATATCGTTCAAAGGCTCCTTAAAGAACATTCCCATGGTGGTAATTTCTACATTTTTCACATCATGTATGTCGCTTCCCGCGGTCATGATGATGTTCCTGTCCTTTAAGAAATTGTATGCAAACGCATCCTGGTATACGGGATTGCCGAAATTGCATGCTTCCATAGCGTGGCACTGCAGAGGATGAAGATTGATCTTCTGGATGTAAGGACGTTCTCTAAACGGATGTGCACCTACTACAAGTCCTCCGGCCTCATCCACTATCTTAAAAAGTTCATCATGGGGACAGTCCCTGACTTCAGGGTGAGCCTTAAGCCATGCCTTATCAAGGCCGTATATCAGGTATTCATCCACCAGCCTGTTTGCTTCCCAGCCGAAGAATACCTTAAGTCCCTGCTTATCTCCTTCTGCTTTTGCAAGTTCATAGCCCTTGCAGAATTCTTCAACAAAATCCTCCCACGGAAGATTCCTGTCAACCCTTGTATTACCGTGATAAAAATGATCGGTAATTATTATTCCGTCGTATCCCTGCTCTATAAATGCGGATATATACTCTTCCGCATGAGTCTTTCCACACGCACTTCCTTCATACGTATGCATATGGACCTCATACTTATAGGGATACCCCTCAACACTTAGTGACATTTTCCTTTCTCCCTTCCGGGCGGTCATCCTTTCCCGCCTTTTCTTATCTGATAGTCAGATATATTTTAGCAAAAGAGCCCTATACATTCAAGCATTAATTCTGCCCATTTCTGTTTTTTCTCCACTCCGCGAGCAGCAGGTCAACCATTCTCCCATAGCTCTTCGTACCGTCTTCAACATTGTTCATCTTAAGATATGTGTTATTCATCTTTTCACCGGCAGTACTCAGCGGTGTATCCTTAAACTGAGCCCAGTATTCCGAGTTTTCATTAAGGTCCAGGTTCACTCCTTCAGAATACATGGAACGGACCTCGCGGTACTTATCCTTGTCCGCAGAATACAGCTGGTTACCGGCATTTATCAGTGCCGACATGTACCCGCTGTATCTGAGTTCCGCACAGTCGGAATTTACACATGCCAGATATCCTATAAAGTTGGCTTCATCCTCCCTCATAAAACCACGCAGGTGGCTTAATTCATGACAGAGTATGGACCCTCTCGAATAATCCGGGATGTCTACATTTACATTGGCTTCCACCGTCCACGGGAAATATACACCGGTGATATTAAACTCCGAAAGCACTTTTGAGAATAATACCGGTTTTGCATAAGGATAATATCCTTTTAGCACATCATATTGTTCCGACAGTTTCTCCATGGCCTTTCTTGCTTCTCCCGCACGCTCCCTGTCGGACAGTGTGGAACTAAAGGTCCTGCCTTCTTCTATACCCAGCTCTTCACGTGCCGCATTTGTTTTCTGCGCCAGCTCACAGCATAGTGCGTAGAGCTCGTCCACTGTGGATTTTTTGATCTCAAGCCCGCTGAAGTTTGAGAACTCATATCTGTAATAATTGGTCCCTGCACCGATCATAAACCATAAAAATACCACTCCGCCGGCCATAAGGAGATATCTGATACAGCTTATAAGGGTTGCAGCCTTATTTTTTCTTTTTATGACCAGTATGATCGTAATAAAAGGGAATGCTGCCACGCACAGACAGAATATGATAAGAAGCCACTCTCCCACCGAAAACGGGAGAAGGCCGTTAATAAACGAAAACGCAGTCCCGTATACCCGGTATATCCCTCTCGCAAATACGTATTCAGCTATATCCCTGCTGTTTCTTACGAGTAAAAGGATTATAAACCCCACAGGCCAGCATAATAATATGAAGTTTCTTTTCTGCTTTAATATATCTTTCATCGTGCTTTTAGATAATCTCCATATATCAGATTCGGTACATCTTCCGTTAAAGATTATAGGAGGGGACGTCCCCTCCTATATTATGTCAGATCCTGAATACATTGACCTCGCTCTTTAATTCATCCATGCTCTTGCCAAGCATTGCAGCAGTAACATCAAGATTACGGATATCCTTTTTAAGCTGCTGCAGTACCACCTTGACATTTTCCGCATTTTCGATCGATTTTCCGATGATCTCTGAAATATCTCCTACAGCACCTACTGCTTCCACTCTTCTTGAGTCTGCCGCTTCGGTAGCCTGGTCGATATTAAGCAGCTCTTCATTCAAGTTATCCATGGACTGCTTCATGTTATCGAATATCTTAACCGATCTGTTTACAAGCTCAAACTGCTCATCCGCTATGCTTCTTGCTACGTCTACACTGTTTGCGCTGCTGTCTGTCTGTACGTTTATACCGTCTACGAGCTTCTGGATCTCGCCTGCCGACTTAGCAGACTCTGTAGCAAGATTTCTTATCTCCTCGGCTACTACCGCAAAGCCCCTTCCGGCTTCTCCTGCTCTGGCCGCTTCAATCGAAGCGTTAAGTGATAACAGATGGGTCTGTGAAGATATATTTTTTATTACATTTACGAAATCATTAATCTTGCCGGTCTCATCCAGCAGAGCACTTACGGAATCCTTAACGGAATCTGTGGCATCGGTCGTATCCTTGGCTTTTTCGCCCAGGAATCCCACAAGTCTCACACCCTCATTGATCATATCATTCGTACCTGCTATGATCTCTTTGATTATTCCTATCTGGCGTGATACATTTTTAATCTCGGCTGACAGACGCTCAGTAGTCTCCACACATTCATCGGCGAATTTTCTCTGGCGCTCCATGCCTTCGGACATTTCCTCTACCGCTCTCGATATATTAGAGGATCTGTCACTTACGGTTTTTGAAACATTCTGTACTTCTTTAGCCGAATCCGACAGGCCTTCTGCAGCCAGATCTACCTTTGATACCAGATTCTTGGTATTATAGATCATCTCCGTAGTGGCTCCGGCCAGGTCCTTAAACTCATCGTGCCCGCCGACTTTGACCTTTACGGTAAGGTCTCCCTCTGCCACCTTTCCGAGACTCTTGGACATGTTTTTAACGTTTTTCTGTATATTGTTTGAAATGATAAATGCTATTACAAGTACAACCGCTACTGCGATCAGAAGTAATACTATCGCAAGCGTTCTGATAGATGAAGCTTCCTCCGTAATTATCGCAACAGGTACCATTGCACAGATAACCACGCCGCTGTTCTCACATTTTGAATAAAACAGCAGGCATTCCTCATCGGCGTACTCCACCTCTTTTGTACCAAACATTTCCCCGCTGTCTAAAATCTCTTTATAATAATCACGTCCGGCAAACACGGTTCTTCCGTCATCGCTCAGGTAATCGCCGTTTCTATGGATTATTTCCCTGCCGTTTAAGGTAATGATACCGGCTATGCTGCCTTCTCCGAGATCGAGGCTGTCTATAAATTCCTGAAGCTTTTCTTTGGACACATCGATGATAACAGCCGCATCGCCCGACGAATTCAGAGCCTGGTAGCTGAAAAGATACGCATCCTCCCCATCCGTCTCAAGCTCAAGCTCATCGTCTATCACCTTATGCATATCCGTCCAGTTGCTGATGTCACCCGCAGAATCTATCTTTTCGAGAGAATCATAGTATTCATCGTAAAAACCGTCAGAATTATTTCCTTTTGAAGTTATGTTTTTGTTAGGAGATTTAAGGATGATATAAAGATTGCTTATATACCGGTTAACCTTCTGGCTGGCTGTGATATTAGTCTTAAGCATTCTTATAACTCTGGTTTTTTCGGTAGGATTTGTATCATATGCTCCCTTTGCCAGGTTATTCAGCTCAAGAAGGCCGACATATTTTGATACCTCTGTCTGCATGAAATGTGTTATCATTTCCATCTGTGAACCGGTCATTCTCACGGTTTCTAAGGTGGACTTTTCAAAACGGTCCCTCATTCCCTGTTTGGCTTTCGAGTATGAGGCCAGTCCGACTATGATAATAAAAACGATAGGAATAAAGAAACCTATAAGGATCTTATATCTGATACCGAATCTGTAGTCCCTTTTCCCTATGATGACATCCCACAGATCGGTAGTCTTATCTTTAAGAAATACAAAGAATTCGACAATTTTATCTTTTAAAAACACAAAGAAGCTGCCGATTTTTTTAAGTATATTCAGTACTTTTCCGTCGGACGGATCCGATTTTTTCTTCTTTCCCACAGCTTCACCCCCATACAGTTTATTGTCATTCCCCATTTATTAAATCATATAAAAAATATACGGATTTGTCAAGTAAAAGCGGGGTACGGATTGTTTTCCGGGACACTCTTTGGTGAAGTATAGGGGTCAGGTACCATAAAATTTTTATAAACTGTCGTTTATAGAAATTTTATGGTACCTGACCCCTATTTATATACTATATTAAATCATTATTTAGAATAAAGAGGATAAGCATCTGTAAGCATCTTAACAAGTGAAAGTGCTCTGGAATGATCTCCGTCGGGATTGGATACGCAGATATCGATAGCTTCAGCGATGATCTTCATATCGGCTTCCTTCATGCCTCTTGATGTAACAGCGGGAGTACCGAGACGGATACCGCTTGTAACGAAAGGAGACTGAGGATCGTTGGGAACAGCATTCTTATTGCAGGTGATGTTAACGGCATCAAGGAGATGCTCTGCATCCTTACCTGTGATATTCTTGTTCTGAAGGTCAACAAGCATAAGGTGGTTGTCTGTACCGCCGGATACAAGATTGAATCCGCGTGCTACAAGCTCTTCTGCCAATACCTTTGCGTTCTTTACAAGCTGTCCTACGTACTCCTTGTACTCAGGTGAAAGTGCCTCTTTGAAGCAGATAGCCTTTGCAGCTATAACATGCTCTAAGGGGCCGCCCTGCATACCGGGGAATACTGCCTTGTTGAGCTTATGCTCTGTAGCGAACTCCTCGCTTGAAAGGATAAGTCCTCCACGAGGTCCGCGAAGTGTCTTATGAACTGTAGCTGTAGTTACATGAGCGTAAGGGATGGGGCTCATATGATATCCTGTAGCAACTAAGCCTGCGATATGAGCGATATCAGCCATAAGGTAAGCGCCTACCTTATCAGCTATTTCCCTAAAACGCTTGAAATCGATAGCACGTGCGTATGCCGAAGCACCGCAGATGATAAGCTTAGGCTTGCACTCTAAAGCGATCTTCTCGATCTCATCATAATCAAGATAGCCTTCTGCATTTATACCGTAAGATACACAATTATATACATTACCGGAAATATTAGCGGGGCTTCCGTGTGAAAGATGTCCGCCGCATGCAAGGCTCATGCCCATGAATGTGTCTCCGGGCTCAAGTAATGCATTCTGTACCGCCTGGTTAGCCTGGCTTCCCGAATGAGGCTGAACATTTGCATATGTACATCCGAAGAGCTTCTTTGCTCTCTCGATTGCAAGTGTCTCTACCTTATCTACAAATTCACATCCGCCATAGTAACGATGTCCGGGATAACCTTCCGCATACTTGTTGGTAAGGGGGCTTCCCATAGCAGCCATAACAGCCTTGCTTACAAAATTCTCGGAAGCGATCAACTCGATATGTGAGTCCTGACGCTGGATTTCTTCAGATATGGCAGTCGCGATTTCTTTATCTTCAGCCAATATTTCCTCAAATGAATACATAATGTTAATCCTTTCTTTTTTTGAAATAAAACCTCATACATTATATTCTTATATTATAAAAAGTGCAAGTAAAAAATTAAATATTTTTGAGCAGCCCGGCATACTCGGGATACTTCTTTTTAAAGGCCTTGATATCCGATATCATGCCGTCTTTCTGCTTCTGGTTGAAATCAAGCTGGGCCTTCAGCTTTCTGTGCCTCTCGGTAAGTACATCTTCAAATTCCCTGAGTGCTCCGGTATCCGTAAGCAGTTCAGCCTGATGCGGCCACATATTGGGAAGCTTAAATCCTACTTCAGAAAGCAGATCGGATAATGAATCCTGGCTGGCGGTAAGAAGATCGGTATTCTTCTTATATTTCTTCTCTTCTTCCTTTTCCCTCTTATATCCCTGCCATATATAGGCAAGCTCCTGATGGCTGTTGCAGCCGTATTTCTCGTAGGTATAATCAAGGGCATTTACTGTATTTACATACTTTATCTTCACGCTGTTGAGCAGGTCCACTGCCCTTCCGGTAAGCTTCTCGTTTTTCCTTACGGTATCGTCACAGTTTTTGACCGTGACCACGAAATAAGCCGTGTATACACAGGCTATCGCCGTCATCACCATAAACGGCAGGAGCATGCTCTTCCCCGTACTGTTTCCTACCACAAACAGCACTATGCTGATAACGATCATCAATGCTATACAGAAGCACGAGAACTTTATGAGGAATTTCTTTTTCTTTACAGCCTCATCTTTTTCATATGTGACCGATCCCTTTTCGCCTTCGAGCTGACGCATGTCGTTTTTTACAAGCATAAGGTATCGTTCCTGCTCCTCCATGGTCTTGAGCTTTTCGGGGATCTCTTCGGCATACATTTCCATTTTTTTGTATTTTTCGTCCGATATGATCTTGTTCCCTTCAAGGTATCGCTGACGCTGCTTCTCAAATCCGTCTATGTTTCCCGCAAGGTCCGTGATCTTTGTACGGAGCTCTTTGGGCAGAGTCTCAAAAATCCTGATATCGCTTAAGTGCTTTTCGATCTCATTATACTCATGTATGGTCTCGTTATGGATCCTGTCGGCGTTTTTGAGCTGTTCCTGCAGGCGGTCAAGTATCTCATCCACATCTTTTTCGGCGGAATCCCGCGTACTCTTTTTTAATGCCTCATCGACCGTCATCCACTGTCCGGAGGTTTCGCGAGTTTCTTTCTTTTTAGATTTTTTTCCGAATAATCCCACTTATTACCTCCTCCTTTTATTTGCTTTCGGCCTTATAAGCACCGTTTTCAGTCGTACAGTCCTTCTTCGTTCTCTTTTCTGTATACCAGCTTCAGCCTGTCTATGATCTCTCCCGACAGTCTCTTTTCCTCGGAATACCTTCCCTGCTGCCAGAGGACACGCATTCTGTTTATCTCATTATAGTTGGTACTCTGTTCAAAATCTTCCTCTACGGAATGCATCGTAGTCTCTATCTCGGTATATGTCCTTACATCCACTTCAAGTCTTTTGACTTCATCCGCAAATCCCGTATTGTTCTTTGCAAGCTTAAGCACATAGAGATATGATTTTAACGATTCGGTGTTCGCATTACTCTCGTATGCCTCAAGGAACAGCCTTGCAGCTTCATCAAAGTCCCCTCTTCTGATCTCGAATATCGCCAGGTTGTGCATGATATCGCCTCTGCATTTTTCCGATATCTCATCCTGCGCGGGACTTGCCAGTATATTCCTGTATTCCGATGCTGCCTCCCCGAGTTTTCCCTGTTCCATCTGCCTGTCGGCTCTCTTTTTTCTTCTCTCAAGGCCGCTCATCTTCGACAGTTCTTCTATCTCGGATTCTATTCTTGCCAGCTCGTTTTCATCGTAAAAACTGCAGCTGTTAAACACAGCCATAAGCTTTTCCTTTAACGATGCCCGGGAGTTGATCAGGCGCTCTAAGAGCTCACCGCGCTCCGGGAGCCCCAAGTCCTTCCCGATATAGGCTGCCATGGTCCTGTCCACGGCACCCGAATCCACAAGGTCGAGGTTCTGTCTTAAGCAATAGCATAATTCTTCGATGGTATCGGCGTATATCCCGGCCGTATTTACCACAAGCGGGGTCTCGGCTTTTTTCCCCGCACATAATATTACCTTACCCATAAAATGAGCTCCTTAAAGATTGATTACCTGTTCCCATATACGGAAATCGGTCTTTCTGATATTACCGAATCCGACATCCTTTACCGTTACGACCGCTTCGTTCCTTGAAGGGAACCTTACCTCCACGGATACCCTGTTGGTCTTGTTCTTTCTCACAGGAAGAGCTTCCAGTGTCATGATCGCACAGAATGAATCTTTTTTAAGCGCATTACGTATCATAAAATCGATCTCATTTGTGTTATCAAGTATCACGTCCACTTTTCCGCCTGCGAGCGTGTATTTCTGTCCGACTTCGCCGAAGGTTACTTCTTTCAGTTCTTTACCGCTTACGGCTCTTAACGCCATGCTGCTCTTTAAGGCATCCTCGCCTATCACAAGATAGTTCTCGCTGCCTCCTTCAAAGAACAGGTGCGAAGTATATGCCGCCGCCTTGACATACAGGTTCTGACCTCTGAATATACGTCGTCCGGTGCTTATTTTTTTAAGTATCTCATCAGACCATGAACCTTCAAATCCGTCACCCGTCGCATAGAGTGCCGAAACGGTCTGCTTGTGGAGCATGATGCCGCATACGCTCTCGAAAGCATATTTTATCCTGATATCATCCTTCTCCTGAAGCATGGAGTATCTGACGGTATCGGAAAAATCCGTGCTTTCCGCCACCACTGCCAGCGGCTGCTGCTTTCTTCCGAAATGAAGGACAAAAAACTTTAGTCCTTCCTGCCCGAAATCAAACAGTCCTACATCATTTATCCAGATATCCTTGTTCTGCATTACCACGTAGTACATGAAGCTTTCTATATGGTCGCATACCCTGTATCTGCCATTTTCCACACCATAGCTTTCAAGTGCTGCGGATATATTATCCGTAAGTGTCTGTGCATTATCCGCTACGGTAACCACTACCCCCCTGATATCCAAGGGATTCATCTCTCGGTCGACACAGTAGAAAAGTCTTGCGAAAAACCTTTCAAGTACATAGGCAGGTGTATATTCCGTACCGTTTATCACTACCGGTTCGCTGCCCATTGCCAGATCATACAGATTGTCCACAACCTCTATACCTGCTCTGTGCTCGTGCAATACCGAATATACCACCCAGTCGTTCTGTTCAAGTGAAAACGATATCGCCGACCTTACGCGGGTGGACTGTTTGTCGCTTGAAAGATGAACGGCATCGGCCGAATTATTTGTCGAATTATATAAACACAGCTGCGTGAAATCACGGCAGAAATCTATTCCGACTATATATTCCATTAACTATCTCACCCTCCGATCGGTTCAAACAGTCTCTTTATCGCATAATCATTAAACTGATAATTCTCTATAAGCTTGATCACCGTCTTTTCATCATTCATCTCTTTTGCAGTGATAATAAGATTGATGTGATGGTAACGGCATTCCTCGCTTCCGAAATGCTCGGGTCCGAGTGAAACCTCCCTGCTTTCGGTGATGATCTCATTCTCTTCACCGTTTTCAGTGATATAGTACTGAAGTACCTCTCCGTAGAAAAGAATGAATTCCTTGATATAGATACCGAATCCGATGTCACGCATCTTTTCTTCGCGGAATGCATCGGCATTCTCGCTGCCTAAGAGTGTGTAATTGATCCTTACATCTTTCCCCGCATCCGAATGGTATTCTACATAATACTTATCCTTCATCTGCCTGGGTATACGTATCTCCGAAGGAAAATCCTTAAAGAACGGCATAACAAGTCCTTTGTTTTCCATCTTCTTTATCTGATATTCGATAAACGAACGCTCCTGGCTCGAGAAGCTTTTTCTTAATGAATAATTCTTGAGTAAAGTCAAAGTACAGATATCATTTTCACTGTAGTTGGCTTCACGCCTCATGATATCGAGTATCCCCGTATCAAGCATATTGCCGCATACCAGATTGCCGTATGCGAGGTATGAAAGATATGCCCTTACAAGCTTGCCCGAAGAACAATGCCCGTAATATATCTCAAACACTTCCTTTACGAAATTCATGTCGTTTTCCGTAAAGAGTGCGGTACGGAGCAGCCTCTCCTCCAAATCCGTAGTCTCAATGCCCATATCATGGCATACGGTCCACAGGTCGTAGAGCTTCTGGGTATTGCCCTCGTAGTTTTTCTCCAGGAATGTAAGCAGTATCTTGCTCTGTCTGTATCGGTTAAAGCTGTATGTGCACAGCTGCTGGAACAGTCTGGTATTTATCTGCTCCGAATTGGAACGGATAAAGATTTCGCAGAGTCTCGCGGTACGTTTGGGGCTTATACCGTAGAAGCCGTATATCTCCATATTCTTTAACGCCAGATTATAGAGCTCCCTGAATATCATAAGCTCTATCATGCTTACACGGTCACTTGTTTTAAGATCTTTTAAGTTAACCCTTACGAGCTGGTTCTCTAATAAGTCTCCGTCAAGGTTGTCATAATAGTAATCTATCAGTACGCGCCTGCATTCAAGCAGGAAGTTCTCTTCAAGATCCTCGTTCTCCACACATTTTGCATAGAGCCCGATCGCATCATCATTGAGTGCTCCGTATTTTGCCGACTCCAGTTTGTTAAGCAGCACCCTCTTATCGTTTCCGCATTTGTCAAGCATGATCTTCGTCAGATCGGGTCTGTTGATCATCTTTCTGATACCGATCTTAAAAGATGAGATGCATCTGTTGCCTTCATTATCAAGGAGTACGATGACAGGATTCTCGGTATATATGTCAGCCACAGCCTTTTTCCCGGAGAACTCCACAAAATCAGGTTCTCTCAGCTCCTTATGGGATACTGCGGCATGTACGGCCCTCTTCCAGTCCGTGGTGATCTCGTGTTTGAACAGGATATACGGAAGCGATGCTATACGCTTTGCATTGAGGTTTTCAGGCCTCAGCATCTTCTCGTACACAAGCGCCAGTTCAGGACTGAAGGCTCCCTTTTCGAGAGATTTCTCCGCAAAGGTCTCCATCCTTATCCTGTACATCAGATACATGTTGTCACTGGGGTCACAGAACTTTATTATATTGTAATAAAGGGATGCTGCGGAAGAATCATTTAAATCGTCACCTGCAGCAAAATAATTAAGTAACGGACGGGGAAGCAGCTTTTTATCCACATCTGCGGTCTCAAGGCATTTCTCGTACAATCCCTTGATCCTCAGCTGCTCATTTACGCCCATCTCCAACCACTCATAATCCTCCGGCCCGGTCTTGCCGAAAAGTACCAGATGTGAGCATACTGCCTCTAAAAGTTCCTTCTGATGGTACTTCTCATAGAAGTGCTTAAGCAGGCGTATAAGCTTTGCCGAAGTGGTCTTCTCCCTGTTGGCCACATAAGATACCTGAAGACCCACCAGACGGTTTACCAGCCCGAGCTTCAGGCCTTCATTTAAGGCCGCCATCTCAAATCTGCTGAGTTCTCTGAGCAGCATCGGATCGACACTTATAAGCCTGATACCTTCTACAAGTCCGAATATGCTGTGCTCGCCTTCAAGATAACAGTTCTTTATCTCTTCGAATCTCTGCTTTTTGCTGAATCTTTCCTTGCCGTCAAGCTTCATGTATAAAAGGAGGCTCAGCATCTTTTTATCATTATCGTATATATTCTTAAGCTCGAGGCCGTAACTCCCCGATATGTTTTCGTTATTGATCAGGGCACCGATAAACCTGGATACGGTATATACTTTTGAGTCGGTGGTATTGTCCAGCCTTTCCTCTATCTCATCAAAAGCAGCTTTGGCTTCAGTTTTCTGCCCCGAGACATACATCAGATATATCCTGTACAGCTTTTCCAGATCCGTTTCATCCCTGAATGCCTTGAGATAGTCCAGACCGTTTTCTGCATTTGCTATAAATGTCTCGTCATCTATATGCTCAAGCTCATGTTCAAGCTGGTTCATCACCAGGTTCAGTATATGCTGCTTTTCACGGTGTGCAGCCTTGATGCTCTTTCCGAAAGGCGAAGGCTTATTGCACTCTATCGGGATATCCACCTCATCGCCCAAAGTGGATACTCTTATACGGCCGAAGTTTTTACCGTAGCCTGCCTTCTCAGGGTTGATGGCAAACTTTAATGAGAACTCGTTGTTCTCAAAGTCCTCTGTCCATATGAGAGAACGTTCAAGTTCTATAAAGTCTCCTACGGCTTCTACTTTAAGCTGGGAATATCCCCAGTTGTTCTTTTTGATAAGTATCTGATCCACAAATGATGTATCGCCTGCATCATACACAAGCTTTGTTGCATTTATGGAAAACTCCATGGGAGATTTTTTCTTGGCCGCGATAAGGAACTCCTCCAATACAAGGCCTGTATTGGACGCTCCCGAAAGGTTCCTGTATATATTCCTGTATTCGGGGGAATTGCCTATGATGATCCGTTTAAAGTCTTCAGTCTTGAATATATCACGTGCCTCTATGGGACTGCTTATCGCAAGGTTTGCATACTGGAATATATTTCCTGTCTGTCCGACTGAGGTCTCGATATATGCTGCCACTATCTCGGCTTCTACAGTCACTGTCGCCTCACCGCATTCGGTGATCACAAGTATCTCTGTATTGATAGTGGTGTCCGCATCAAGATTTGCTCCGTTAAAGGTAAAAAACACCTCGTTTTCAGCCTCTTCGAAGGTTTCGTTTTTAAGTATGATAAACTCACTCTCGCACAGGCAGAAGCCTCTGACCTTTGAGCCATGGTCATTTTTGACAATAAAAGAAGCCTCTGTCTCTTTTCCGGAGATAACTCTTAAGGATATCTCAGTCTCGGAAATCTCTAACAAAGGTTTATCGTAAGAAAAAATACCGTTAGCAAATCTTTCTATTTTCTGTCTCATGCCGGACCTCACAAAGCAGCTCTTTTACATCGTTAACCACTAAAATGTCAAAGTCACCTCGAAAACGCCTTCTGCGTTTCCTCGGTAACAAAACGATGCTCCGCATCTCATTTCAGTCGGGGCTTGCCCCCTCCTGAAACGAAGATTTCCCCCCATCTTCGCTTTGCTAAGAGTTGGGGGATATCTTCTATTTTGTTATATTCGTGGTTACCCAATATAAGTATACCATTTTTTCTTCCGAATGCAAACATAATATGAAAAATTTTATAGGGGTCAGGTACCATTAAAAATCTATTAAAAAGTTAAAAAAAGAAACCTCTCCTTAAGGGAAAGGCTTCCTCAATTAAATTCATTATGTTTTATGCCTGTAAACTTATGCAAGCTTAGCCTTTGCAGCATCAGCGAGGCTCTTGAATCCCTCGGGATCTGCGATAGCTATCTCAGAAAGCATCTTTCTGTTAATGTCAATGTTTGCGAGCTTAAGACCATACATAAGCTTGCTGTAAGAAAGATCGTTCATTCTTGCTGCTGCGTTGATTCTGACAATCCAGAGCTTACGGAAATCTCTCTTCTTCTGACGACGTCCTGCAAATGAAGCTGTAAGAGCTCTCATAACAGCCTGCTTAGCTGTCCTGTACTGCTTAGATCTAGCACCTCTAAAGCCCTTAGCAAGCTTTAATACTCTATTATGCTTTTTCTTGGCATTTAAGCCACCTTTAATTCTTGCCATTTTAATATCCTCCTATATACTTAGATCCCGTCTCATCAGATGTAAGGTAACATCTTCTTTGTTGCTGCTAAATTTGCAGAATCAAGTAAGGTTCCCTTTCTTAATCTTCTCTTCATTTTCTGAGACTTCTTGGTAAGAATATGCTGCTTACCTGCCTTCATTCTCTTAATCTTTCCTGTACCGGTAGCCTTAAAACGCTTAGCGGCTGCCCTGTTTGTCTTCAACTTCGGCATTTTACTTTCCTCCTTATGATATGTTTTGAAGTCTTACTTTACTTACTTATCTCTTCTCCGACAGGAACATGATCATGTTTCTGCCTTCGAGCTTTGCTGCTTTCTCTACGACTGCACAGTCCTCAAGTTTAGCTGCGAAGCTGTCAAGAATTTCTTTGCCCAGATTCATATGAGCCATCTCACGGCCTCTGAATTTAAGCGTTACCTTTACTTTATCGCCATGCTGCAGAAATTTGCGAGCCTGATTTGCCTTTGTGTTCAAATCGTTTTCATCAATATTCGGCGAAAGACGTAATTCCTTAATTTCGGTAACCTTCTGATTCTTCTTTGCTTCCTTTGCTTTTCTCATAGCCTCATAACGGAACTTTCCGAAATCAGCTATCTTACAAACCGGCGGTTTTGCCGTGGGCGCTATCTTGATCAGATCGAGGTCGGCCTCTCTTGCTTTGTCAAGAGCTTCCCTGGCTGACATAATACCAAGCTGTTCACCGTTCTCACCGATAAGTCTTACTTCCTTATCCCGAATCTGTTCATTAATGAAATAGTCGCTAATAATCTGCACCTCCAATGCTAATAAAAGTGATAAAATAAAAAGCGGACAGCAAAGCTATCCGCATAAAGAGTACTATATAGTACTTACATTTAATATCAGAACCCTTTCACTGCAAAAATGCGCTGGGGGTGAGAGCGGATACTCTGCTTTACATGTGATTTCTCACAACTTGCTGTAGTATAGCATCATTTTTTATGTGTGTCAAGCACTTTTTTAAAATTTTAGCTGTATATGAGAGGTCTCTGGTATTCCTTCTCGTATATGTCCTTCCAGAGCTCGTAATTCTTGTTTTTCAGCATCTCCACATTGGCCTTATACGGAAGTGATGCATCCGGATAGATGGGTTCGGAGATATGTACGGTGTATTCCTGGATAAAATATCCGTCCTCTCCCAATATATCCGAATCACGCATGGTTATAAAGCACGGGAGCACCGGCACATTGTTCCTGGCGGCAAATACATAAGCTCCGTCCTTTAGAGGCTTAGGCTTTCTGTAATTCCACCACATGCTCTGCTCAGGATATACGAGTACAAAGTGTCCCTTTTGCAAAAGCTTATTGGTCGACTTCATGAACTTTTTCATGGTCGTGTAGTTGGATGAAAGAGGCAGCGTATTGCAGTGCCTCATCATAAATCCGTAAAATCCGGGGAAGGATGTATAATTACCCTCACGGATGATCCTGTAGAAGGTGCGCTTCGGCTTATTGGCCGCATCATATACCAGCTGGATCGCAAAGCTGTCAAATGCGTTGAAGTGGTTGCAGGTGATGACGGCTCCGCTGTTTAAGTTCCTGAAATTCTCTATGCCGCGCATTTCCTTTATGATGAGCTTCTTTTCCTTTATAAGCTTTTTGACCAGTTTCCTGGCCAGGCCGAAGGCAATCTTGGTTAAGAGCTTCTTTATGGGATTGCGCCTGAAATAATCTATATCCTCGGGGTTCAGTACCTTTGACGGCGGATCGTCCTCCACATCCTCATCAAATCTTCCGGCAAGTTCATATTCTTTTATCTTCTTTACTATGGCTACCCTGTCGGCTGCTCTCTTCTTCTTGTTTAAGAAGTTCTGATAGTTATTCTCGTTATTGGCCTCTTTTACGGCTAATGCCACAAGACTTTCGTATCCTTTTTTATCCTTTTCGGCATCATCTTTACTGTAAGCATCAAGCTCCTTTACGATCTCATCATAAAACAAAGTCTTTTTTGCATACGCATGATATATATCGAAGTAAGGGCAGTCCCTGTAATGCCACGGCTTTTCAAACATGATAAAATGGAATATCCCTATCTCATCTACCGGGCAGGGCGGCTCGAACATCGTCTCAAAATTCCATTTTCTGTCTGCAAAAAGCACATGATCCTTGCATATCAGGTTCAGATAATCCTCATCCTGGGTTACGACAAAATCATATTGATGAAGAAGCCCCATGAAACGGTTAAGTACCTTGTGTGCTCTCCACTCCTTTACATTTATGAGCAATACTCCGCAGTTGAAGAACTCATATCTGGATACTCCCACGCATTTCTCGACATAGTCGCCGAACTCTTCCACGCACAGCATAGCCTGTTCGTGGCATGCTGCTAAGTACCGGTCCTTTATATCGGTATTATACAGAACGGATATATCTCCCCGGATGACCGTATCCGCATCTATGTAGAGAGCCTTATCCAGCTCCGGATGCATATCTGCTATAAAAAGCCGGTAATATGTGGTCTTCGAATAATAATCTCTCAAAGGAAGATCGTGTGAAAGAGTGCTCAGATAATCGGAGACATCTTCAAAAGAGAAAGTAAATCCGGGCTTCGCCATGCTCTTTATCTGTTCCTTCGATCTGTCGCAAAGTCCTCCGTTTAGTATATGGATATTATAATCATAGTTTTTAGAGGCGTTTTCCATAAGTGAGATCATGGAAACAGCCGCATATTTCAAAAAATTATCATCAAATGCATAAAAAATTTCAATTACCGGTTTGATCATTGTTTCGACCTGTCATTTCAAAGTTTAGTTATTAAAAAAGTTTCTTTATTTTTGCATATTCTCGGTAGATATCATCAAACTGATGATATTTAAATACTTTGTGTACTCTTTTTACATCCCATTGTTTTATGTTATCCGTATGGGGATAAGGGAGGTAAAAAAGTCTTTTAGAGAAATGCCTTACGACCGTCCATTTATGTAAGAACTTCTGGTCGTTAAACCGTTGCTTTAACATTTTTTTCCTGCTTGTGGATCGGATAAGAGCACTCTGATCGGCAAACACCAGCTTCTTTTTCCTGATCCAGCCCCTCGCCTTTTTAAACAATCCCGTTTTTTTGGCTTCCGCCATGTTAAACAGCAGTACTCCCGCGTTAATATAATTGGGATATAAGAGGTATTTTCCGTAATGATCCCTGGCAGCGGCATATTCATATCCTGTGATATCGGTATCGTATAAAAGCCGGATATCACGGTTGAAGAAGATATCCGCATCGAGATATAAGAGCTTGTCCGGTATCCCATCTACCAGATCCGCAAAAAGCCTGATAAGCGTATACGGTGAGCAATACGCATCCTCATTAGGACATCCCGAGAAATACTTTTTGTAATACTTATCCACTCTTATAAGCTTTGCCTGATTTTCCGGGTTATAGGACTTTATCACATTCCCGAATAATTCTATCTGTTTTTCGCTTACAGGCGTATACTTCGGATCGATCTGTGTCAGATCCATTGTAAAGATATAGAAGGTAAAAGGCTCCTTTGACTCCGTACGCATAAGTATCGACAAGGTACAGGTAAGTATGCCGTCCAAAACTCCTTCATTTCCGCAAAACAGAACATTAACCATTATTTTCCTCTTTTTTTATATACTCGATCACATTTACATCCGAATTTTTGGCAAGCTCACACATCCTTAAATACACCTTATCCCTCAGCAGCTTCCTGTTTACCTTCGGGCTTCCTTCCTTTTCGGGATAAAAAGGTCCTTCTATATATGTAACCATCTTCGGGCGTTTCCTAATCCTTGTCTTTTTATATGTGTTTACAAAGCAGAATACAGGTGCCTGCAGACTCACCGGATACAGGAATGACGTATCGACAAAAGGTCTGATCCCCGTATAATACGGCCAGATATGTGCCTCCGGATATATGACTAACGGATTACCTTCCGTTACTCTCCCATTTACCGCTGCAAGAAAATTCTTATATGCGGCCTTATCGTCCGGTATGGGCAGTCCGCCTAATGCGGGGACCATTTTCCCGAACACCGGTACTTTAAGGTTGTTCGGATGGACTATGATATATGTCCTCCTCGGGAATGTGAGCCTCGTCTGCAGTAACGCATCCCCTAACGGCTGTGTGTGGTTCCCGTAGAGGAATATCCCCTTACCCTTAAAAGGCTTAAGCTTTTCCCTGCCTACGATCTTCTGCCTGAACACGATCAGCGCATACAGTACGACTATAGGATACATCACTATCCGGTACAAAAAGAAATTCATAAATCTCTTTATACCAGATCTTCTCTCGTAATCATACGAGCCGTCTATATACGGCGGATCGGTGGTAAAGGTGGAAAACTCGTCATGGAGCTCATCCGTATAATATATTACTTTCCTGTCATCCATGCTTCCTTTCCATCCTTTTTCAAACAGTCAATACATAATATTACCATTATACTCAAATCCCGATTTTTTTCAACCACAGATTTGTGGATGAAAAAATCAATATTTACATAAACCCCAAAATAGTGTAAAATCATGAGCAAATGTTTTTACGGCACTTTTAGTTTTATCGGGAGTATTATCGAAAATGAACGCGGTATCGGTTATAAAAGAAAGTTTTAAAGATATAAAAAAAATAACAAGGACTCACTTTACCCTCGCAATGCTTGGAGCATTCTTTATCAGCATCATCACGGTAGTGAGGCTTCCTTTATACCCGAAGCTGCTGTCTGCTTCGGACTGGTTCCTTATATTCCTGCCCCCGCTCATTTCACTGTTTTTCTTTTATGCAGCTGAAGAAAAGCCCATACGTTCCGTTTTTTGGTTTACCCGCCTGATATATCTTATCTTCTCTCCTTTTATAGTGATAGCCGTCGGAGATATCATATTCGGTGATGATAAGACCGGCGTCTACTCTGAGCATCCCTTAACCCGGTTCTTACCCATATGGTTCATCTTATGGATTTCGGGATGTATTATATTAAAGCTTTTAGCTTATGCAGTAAGGTACGCTTCCCAAAAGGCTCTGAAAAACGATAATCCCGTAATGAAAGCCATCCGTGACTTTACAGTCATGTACACTCCGCAAAAGGTGATAGACAAGGAAAAGAACAAAAAATCAAGCAGATGGGTATGGATAATCCTTTGTCTCTTACTTATCGCACTTGCGGTATTCCTGCTTACGGTCACATTGTTTTTACATAATGTATATTCCAATATGGAATTTGAAGCCATACTTTTTACGATCACCTTTGCGGCAGGAGGTCTGGCTTTAGAGGACCTGATCGCAGGATTTCTGCTGGTTGTTTTCTTTTGCATTGTGTCGGGATATCTAGGTTACCATTTACTCAAATGCTTCAATAACGATAAGCTTACCGTGACCGATACCGGGCGCGACGGGAAATATACACTTAAGCTTGACCGTAAAAAAAGAGCCGTTCATATCGTACTTTCCCTTGTGCTCTTTTTGACATGTACTTTTCTTTTCTCTTCCCAGACCAATTTCGCCCACTATATAAAGGTTAAGAGCGATACATCCGGGATATATGAAAAGTATTACGTTGAACCCACGGAAAATGTTGTAAGCTTTCCCGGTAAAAAGAGGAATCTCATATATATCTTCCTCGAATCCATGGAAAATACTTATGCATCAAGAGAGTCCGGCGGTTCCCAGGAAAAGGATTATATCAGCGGACTTTCTAAGCTGATCTGCGAAAAAGACAGCGTAAACTTTTCAAATACCGACCGGCTAGGAGGAGCATCCGTGTTCGTCCCCGCCATCTCACATACCATGGGCTCGACTGTGGCCCAGACCACCGGTATAACCACTGATACTAAGATATTCCCCTTGTGGGGCAAGGCAGGCTTTCCGCCCGTAAAAAATCTGGAAGATATCCTGCATGATAACGGCTACAATCAGGTATATATAGAAGGCTCTAAAGGCGCATTTTCCATGTATGACACATATGTAGGCAGATACGATGACAGTCTGGTCTACGACAGGGAAAACCTTGCAAAACTCGGATACTCAGATGAGAGTGCCGATTATATCTGGAAATGGGGTATAGAGGACAGGAAGCTGATCGACATAACCAAGGAGCTTATCACCGAGGTATCAAAGAAGGATAAGCCCTTCTTCGTCACCATGTACACGATGGATACCCACACCTTTGAATGCGGGCACCGCTGCCAGGATTGTGATGAAGGGATATATAACGATTACTTAGCAGCAGTTGATTGCTCTTCAAGCGCTGTCGCAGAGCTTGTAGAATGGATAAAACAGCAGCCTTTTTACGCTGATACGACCATAATACTGGTCGGAGACCATCTCGGCAACCAGAAAACCTCAAAAGTAGATATCGATGAAGACTATATAAGGACTACCTACAACTGCTTCATCAATCCGGCTAAAACACCGGTAAATACCAAAAACAGGATTTTTTCATCACTTGATATGTTCCCTACCACACTCTCTGCCATAGGTGCAGATATAGAGGGCGACAGACTCGGGCTCGGGACCGATCTTTTCTCCTCTACACCGACATTATGTGAAGAATTAGGAGACGACCTATATAAAGAAGAACTTGAAAAGAGCAGTGGTAACTAAACCGCTGCTCTTTTTCATTTAACCTTCCGGTACCATTCTGCCGTAAAGTCATATCTTTTATTTATAAAATCCCTTCTTTCTGCCGGGCAATCCATTATCTTTATATAAAGGGGAGTCGGGTCTTCCTCCGGTATCAACCTGTCCAATCTGTCATCATCGGCATACATGAATGTGGCAAGATCTTCATTTTCTATATCCGGATATATATTCTCCATCCCGATATACACTATAGCCTTAGGGAAGAAGAACTTCGCATAATCATACATATTCTGCTCTAAGACATTATCCGTGAAAACCACCAGGTTAAACTCGTCAGTCTCTTTAAGATCATATTCACTAAGCGTGTCTTCCACATAAGATATCAGATGCTTCATCGGCTGGATGTACCTGAAATAGTTGAACGATCTGTGCTGCTGCGAAAAGTTCATTAGTCCGATAGCTATCATCAGCACTAAGACTATACTTTGGATAAATACAGGTATCCTTATATCATGTTTTTTAAGAAAATTCATCAGCACCATAAAGATACCTGTTAAAAGTACCGGTATCACTATCATATTCCTTTGCAGTATCCAGGCTTTTTCGTAAGCAGTATAGCCTGTCATATGATTGGACATAAATACTACTGCAAGTACCCATAAGCTTATCAATGCATCGTGCAGCTTAAACGCTCCCGCTATCGAGAGGATCATATATAAAAGCACCAGACCGCCGAATATACCTAAAAACCTCGCATTCGCATCCGTAAAGAACTCCTTCCAGGATGTAAACATGCTGTTAAGTACGGAGCCCTCTTCCCTGAACTCGGTGATCCTGTCAGAACGTCCGGGTATAAAAGTGGCAAGGAAGAATATGATGATATTAACCGCAACACCTATCGAGGCGATCATATCCGACGATAATACTCTGCTTTCTCCGCGGCACATGCGGTTGCGGGTATTACTGTTCTTATCCGCTGTACTAATACTTTTTGTGCCTACATTACCTAAAAGTTCATCTTCTGCAATGTCCTTCTCCGCTTTCCGGTCATCGGTATCTTTAAAAGAGGCATCTTCACGATTGACCGGATTATTATTTATGGAAATATCTCTAAGTATCTCGTCATTATAATCCGGGTCCAAAGGAGCTTTTATATCCTCTTTAATTTCTTTCTGCGGCTTTTTCCCCTTTAGTCTTTCAAGTAACAGGATGAGCACTGTTAAAAGTCCCATCGAAGCAAGTACCGGAGTATACGAGTCAGCCATAAGGCATCCGGTCCAGGCTATAGCTATATACAGCTTTATGTCATTATGTATAAGGAGCTTCAGATACAGCCCGATGGCAAGCATGGTCAGCGACACCGGTATTATGGCCTGCTCAAAGTTCTGGTAGTATTCTGTGATAAACGGGAAACAAAGAAGTGAAAAGCAAGGTAAAAGTGCGTACTCTTCCTTCATGTCCCTGCTCTTTAGCCAGGTCCTCAGTCCGAAGAACAGTACAGTAAGCCCCACTATAAAATATAATCCAAACCCGGCATGAAGCGTCCATATGCCCCTGCCAAATAAAAGAGCCGGGATGGCAGCTATAGTGTATTGTCTCTCCGGGTAACCCAAGAATGCCTTTCCCGTATAGTTAAGGTCTGCATGAGAAAATGAATCAAGTCCCGCGGCTGCCTGCTGTGCGGCGTCAGGATTGATATCCGAATAGGAAATATTTCCTATAAAACTGAAAAACAGGATCACAAGCACAAGGAACCCCAAAGAAACAAAAAACTTCTTTTCTTTGATGTCTCTGTATACCCGCTTTCCTGTATAATACAAAAATAATCCGCCAAAAAAACAGGCCGTGAAAAGCCAGACCCATGCCGCCAGAATTGAGAAAATCCCTCCGGCGGCATAAGCCAGTATTTCAAGCATAGAGCTTATAAGAAAATAAACTATCAATATTTTAGATCTGTTACCTTCTTTTATGAAACCCATACTCCTTTTCACCCTCTCCGGATTTTACCGTCTTCGATAACAAATACCTCGTCGCATACTCTCGACACCAGTCTCATATCATGTGATATCAGGATATAAGTAAGTCCGAATGCTTTTTTAAGCTTCATCAGCAGGTCAAGTATCTGCTCCTGTATAGTAACATCGAGTGCCGACACAGGCTCATCAAGGATGATCAGGCTCTTCTTCTGGATCAGGGTCAGTGCTATAGCTATCCTTTGTCTCTGGCCGCCTGAAAGCTCTGATATCTTTCTGTTTAATATCTCCTCTTCAAGCTCTGTTTTATGGAGCATGGCTTTTATCTCAGTAAGCATTCTGTCCCTGTTTTTCTTTTTTACCGATCGTCCGAAACCGTTCTTTAAGCGGAGCGGCTCCTCTAAGATACGTCTTACCTTAAATGCGGGGTTCAGCGATGAATACGGATCCTGGAATACCATACTGGGTCTTCCGCAGCTGATCTCGAGCTTTCCGTCGACATATTTCTGCAGTCCCGCGATAGCTTTTACGAGCGTGCTCTTTCCGCTTCCGCTCTCACCCACTATACCGGCAGTACTTCCTTCTTTTATCTCAAACGAAACATCATCTATAACTTTTTTAAGACCCTTCTGCTTTCTCGAAGCCATCTTATATGATACACTTAAATGCTCCGCTTTGACAAGTGTTTTTCCTGTACCCTTCTGTCTGTACTGTTTCTTTGAAAAAGCTGCATCAAGCAGTTTCCTGCCGTAATCGGTCTTGGGAGTCCCGAATCTTAAGATGCAGTCTTCTTCCGAAAGCTCCGCTCCCTTTTTATGCTTTTTATCCACACTCCCGTCATCATCTGCATGCAACATGTCCTGTTTAAGGTCCATCGTCTCCACAATGTTTCCGTCCTGCATGATGAGCACTCTGTCGGCAAGCTTTCCTATGACTCTTAAGTCATGGGATATCAACATAATGGCAGTTTTGTATTTCCTGTTTATGTGCTTAAATATATCAAGTATGATATCGGCTACGCCCGCATCAAGAGCTGTGGTAGGTTCGTCCGCCAATATAAGATCCGCCTTTGCTATAAGTGCCATGGCGATACATACTCTCTGCCTCATACCTCCCGAAAGTTCGAAAGGATACATATCGTAGAGCTTATCCGCATCCTTTAAGCCTGTATCCTCCAAAGCATCAAGCACCAGTTTCTTCTGCTCGTCCTCCGAGAGATGTGCCGCATGTATATCCAGTATCTCATCTATCTGTACACCTATCTTCTGTACCGGATTAAGGCTTGTCATGGGCTCCTGGAATACGTATGCCAGCCTTCCGCCGCGCAGCTTTCTGTATTCTTCTTGAGGAAGTTTTGTTAAGTCTGTTTTCCCGTCCAATATGATGCTACCGCCCGTAATGGCTGCTTTTTCAGAGAGTATTCCCATGATGCTCATGGCTGTTAAGCTCTTGCCTGAGCCCGACTCTCCTACTACGCCCAGTACCTCACCCTTGTGTATGTCAAATGAGATACCGCGCAGAGTATCATCTATACCGTCATCCTCGATAAAGCCTACTTCAAGGTTGCGTACACTGATCATCGGAACCGGTTCCGATGCTTTAATATCTTTTTCCTCTGCATCAGCAGTAACCGGGCTTTTAGCTGTGCCTGCATTAACCTTATCGTTTTCCGCTTTATCAGCGGCTTCAGCTTCCTTCTCTGCTTTTAACTTCTCTATCTTCCTCTTTACGGCATTTAATGATACGCCTGATACTCCGAAGTTATCACTGACTAAAGTTAACCCAAGTATGAACAATATCATCTCCAAGCACGGGAACAGCTCGTACCACGGCGCATTAAGCAGGAATGTCTTTGCTTCAGAAAGCATACGTCCCAAGCTCGGGTCCGGAGGCTGCACGCCGAGACCTAAGTAGCTTAAGCCTGCCTCAGCAAGCACTGCATTGTTTATACCCACAAGTATTGCTGAAAAAAGGATGGGCAGTGTATTCGGAAGTATATGTATAAAGACCACGCGCAGATGCCCTGCTCCCATGAGCCTTGCATTCTGTACGTAATCACGGTTTTTCTCTTTTAAGTATTCCGATCTCATGATCCTGGCAAAGCTCGGAATAAATACTAAACCAAGTGCGATACAGATATTCCATGTACCCTTGTCTATAAGTGATACGACTACCAGTGCCAATAGTATACTCGGGAACGAAGCCAGACAGTCGTTTACCCTCATCAATATTTCGTCGACAATACCGCCGAAATATCCGGTAAGTGCACCGATCACGGTACCTATCACCGCACCCATGGTCACTGTGAACAGCGAGATACCGAAGGTGGTAGCCGCGCCCTTCATCACACGGGTAAAAATGTCGCGTCCGTAGTCATCTGTTCCGAACAAATGCTTAAACGTAGGATGCTTTAACATCTCCGAGTAGCTTACTTCATTCGGATCGTAGAATTGCACAAAAACGGTAAATATCACCGGAAGCGTCGCAAAGCCAAGTAATATGAGACCTACGATCAAACGTATATTTTTATTGTTGTATTTTAATTCCTTATTCATAGGCCCTCCTCCGTCTGCCTCGGATCGAGCAGCCTGTACGCGATATCAACCAGGAAGTTGACCGTGATGACTATCAGCGCTATGTACATAACTATAGCCTGCACCACGGGATAATCCCTGTTTGATATGGAATTAACGAGCAGCAAGCCCATGCCGGGAAGGTTAAACACCTTTTCGATCATGATACTTCCGGCCATGACTTCCGCCACTATGAGACCTATAAATGTTATAACGGGAAGCATTGAGTTTTTAAGCACATGCTTCCACATGATCCTGTTAACCGAGCATCCCTTAGCCTTTGCAGTTCTTACGTAGTCGCACTTAAGCTCCTTCTTTACGGAGGTCTTCATGAACCTTACGGTCATGGCTATCTTGGGAAGTGCCACAGCCAGTGCCGGGAAGAACATGCACTGCAGGAACTCCGGAAAATCAGTCAAAGGTGATACATATTTTCCGGGTATAAAAAGGCTGAGTATGATGCCGAATACAAACGAGATAAGTATGCCCTGTACAAATGAAGGAACAGCCATAAAAAGCTGTGCCACCCAGTCGGATACTATGTCTACCACTCCGCCCGGTTTCTTTGCACATATAAGACCTAAAGGTATGGATATCACCACTATCAGGATGATGGATAAAACTCCCAGCCAGATAGTAACCGGAAGTCTCGCTCCTATCAGCTCCGACACCTTCATAGGGCCGTACTTTATGGATACTCCGAGGTCACCTGTGAAAATCCCGCCGAACCACGAAAAAAAGCGTGCAAAAACATTACGGTCATAGCCGTACTGTGCACGCAGTTCCTCTACCTGCTCGGGTGTAGCCTCTATGCCGAGTTTAGACATAGCTGCATCACCCGGTATTATCTGGAATAAAAGAAAGGAAAGCAGCGCAACACAAAAAAGCGTGATCAAAAATGATATCAGCTTCTTTATGTAATAATTCATGCGCTGCCCTCCATGATTATTTTTAAGATCCTTCGCTTACGCTCAGGATGACAATATTAATATCTATTACTTCTTAAAGTACACAGTGCTCATATCCTGTACATAGATAGGATAGAATGTGTATCCGCCAAGCTTTGAATTTACTGCTACAAGCTGAGCGGGGCTCTGGATGTAAGCTGCTGCGGCATCCTCTGTTAAGATCTTCTCAGCTTCTCTGTACAGATTTGCTTTTTCGGTCTCATCAACTGCTGCCTTAGCCTTTGCAAATACTTCATCAAACTGTGCATTTGAATAGTTCATGAAGTTCTTGGATGAATCTGTAGGATAGAATCTTAAAACATCCGAAGGTGCCATCTGTGAGTCAAGACCGATGATAGTTGCATCATGCTGTCTTCCCTTATATACATCAGAAAGCCATGTGCCCCAGTCGATAAGCTGGATCTCAGCCTTGATGCCTACCTTTGCAAGCTGTGATACTATAACCTGACCGGTCTTTACATGGAAGTCATAGTTTGAAGGGATCTTGATGGTAAATGTAAATCCGTTCTCGTATCCTGCTTCCTTTAAGAGCTCCTTAGCCTTGTCAATATTTGTCTTATAGTTATCGACAAGTGATGCATCATAATATTTTGCGAAGCTGGGGAACATATTTGTTCCGATCACATCGCCTCTGCCGCCTGCCGTAACGTTGATGATCTCGTTTCTGTCAAGTGCGTAGCATACAGCCTGACGTACTCTCACGTCGTCAAAAGGCTTTACTGCATTGTTGAGGAACAGAGCCTGTACAAGGTTCATGGTTCCGTCAAGTACATCCATCTTACCCTCTAACTGAGCTGCCTGCTCATTGGTAAGATAAGGGAAGATATCGATACTTCCTGCAAGGAGTTCCATAAATGCAGAATCTCCGCCGGAGGTGATCTTAAATGTTACCTTGTCTAAATATGCTTTTTCGCCATAATAATCATCATTCTTAGCCATTACAAAGCTTACTAAGGGCTCGAATGATACGAATTTGAAGGGACCTGTACCTACAGGAGCCTTTGCCTGATCGTCATAATCGTTGGGTATGATGCTGCTTGTGAAAAATCCGATAAGCTCGGTATTGGGCTCGGATAAAACAACTTCAATGCCGTCATCAGTCTTGTTAATCTCGGAGATAATAGAAAAAGCCGATACAGTTACTACTTCTGGATCAGAAGTCTCTAACTTACCGGCAGCGCGTTTAAGTGAATATATTACGTCATCAGCTGTAACAACCTTTCCGTTATGGAACTTTACGTTATCACGGAGCTTAAACTTATACTTTAATCCTCCGTCCGTAATCTCATACGAGGCTGCAACAGCCGGAACAAAATTTCCGTCCTTGTCGACCTTGATAAGGCCTTCAAAAATGTTATACAGAACTTCCTTCGTTCCTGCCGCAACTGCTTTGTGTGGGTCAAGACTATCTAAATCCTGGCTGATACCTACTACTATTTCTCCTCCGTAACTGACTGAATCGGAGTCTTGCTTGTTGTTATCTTCCGTATTGTCTTTGCATGCGCAAAGTACGATCGAAAGAGTAAGCAGCATCATGAGTAAAAATACTTTCTTCATGATGTTCTCCTTTTCTTTTTATCTGTTACGAGATGGATTATAAGTTAACATATTTATTTTGTCAAGATGAATATTATACAAAAAACTTTTCAATAATTGAAATTCTATTGACAATTTATTCCCATTACAATTTTGTACAAATCTTGTAAACGATAATACATTTGTTTAAGAAATATTAAGTGTTAAAATGAATGCCATAGGGGGGAATGCACCAGATGAGTGATTCAGTAAAAAAAGCCGGTGAAAATACTCCGGCAAAAGGTAAGACCGAAAAGAACGCATCGGTTTCCATGAGCAGATTTCCGAAGACGAGACTCGGATGGCTTTGGGAAAACATGGAAGGAAAGCGCGGACTTTTCAAGGTAGCTCTCATAGGCACGGTTGTATATAATATCATGCAGCTTGTAGTGCCTTTCTTTTCGGGTAAGATAGTTGACCTGTTAAGAGACATTGATGTAAACGGATGGAACCTGGCTGATTATAAGCAGGACTTTATCCGGCTTATAGCAATCATGGTCGGACTTACGCTTATCCGTGTAACTATAGTATATCTTGACTGTATGGCTTATGAGCATGTATCTCAGAAGACTCTGTACAGGATAAGAAACTTCTTATATGACAAGATCCAGCGACAGGATATGAAGTTTTACAGTACATACCGTACAGGTGACCTGATGACGAGAGTAACGGGTGACCTTGATGCCGTACGTCATAATATTGCTTGGGTAGTACGTATGATAGTCGAATCGATCACACTTTATACTGCTACCGCCGTATATTTCTTCATTATGAACTGGAAGCTTGCGATATGCCTTCTTATAGTAACTCCCGTTATATTCGTTATAGTATTCAGATTCAGGAAAAGCGTAGCTCCCAAGCATGCACTTTTACGTGAAAAGCTGGCCGGAATGAATACCGAGGCACAGGAAAACATCTCAGGTAACAGGGTTGTACGTGCTTTTGCAAGGGAAGGTTACGAGATTGATAAATTTGATAAGGCCAATAAGGACTTTGAAGAGACCGGTATCAATACACACATGACTTGGCTCCGCTTTTTCCCTGCAGTTGAAACTGTAGCCAATGCCCTGCCGGTCATCCATCTGGTCATCGGCGGTATCTTCTTCATGAACGGTGAGATATCCATGGGTGATTATGTGGCATTCTCAGGACTTATCTGGGCTATAGCGAACCCCATGAGACAGATGGGTAATATCATGAATGAATTCCAGCGTTTCTCAGCTGCATCTGCCAAGGTTATGGAGATATATTATTCCGAGCCCGAGATATTGGATAAGCCCGATGCCATACCGCATCCCGGCAGATTCGACGGCAAGGTTGAGTTTAAGCATGTGTCATTCCAGTATGATGACGGTATATATCCTGTACTTAAGGATATCTCATTTGTGGCTGAGCCCGGCGAAACTGTAGCGATAATCGGTGAGACCGGCTGCGGTAAGACTTCACTGATACAGATGATACCGAGATTCTTCGAGGCTACTTCCGGCCAGGTGCTTGTGGATGACGTGCCTGTAGAAAAGTACAAACTCGAAGACTTAAGAAAGAATATAGGACTTGCTACACAGGATGTACTTCTCTACTCTGATACCATCGAGGGTAATATAGCCTACGGTGCATCTACCATGAAGCCCGATGAGGTTACAAAATACGCGAAGTATTCGGCGGCAGCAGACTTTATAGAGAAGCTTCCGGAAGGTTATGATACCATAGTCGGCGAGCGCGGCGTAGGTCTGTCCGGCGGTCAGAAGCAGAGGATATCCCTTGCACGTGCACTTGCGATCAGGCCTTCGATACTTATCCTTGATGATACTACTTCGGCTGTAGATATGGAGACAGAGAAGGTGATCCAGCATTCGTTAAGAAATCTGGATTTTCCTTGCACAAAGATCATCATAGCACAGCGTATCTCGACCACTAAGGCAGCGGATAAAATTCTGGTGCTTAAGGACGGTAAGATCATAGAGGCCGGTACCCATAAGGAGCTCGTGGAGCAGAAGGGTTACTATGCGGACCTGGTCAACTTACAGATCGGTGAAATGACCGCATAGGCTATATCAAGCCTTCCCCTTGAGGGGAAGGTGGCACGAAGTGCCGGATGAGGTGGAGTGTTACAGACTATCAGAAAGGCAAAAACATGGCAGGAAAAAATACATACAAGCAGGATGAAAGACTGGATGAGCCGTTTGATATACGGCATCTTCTGCTTGCATCCGCTTACATAAAAAAATATATAAAACAGATGGGACTTGCGCTTTTCTTAAGTATTCTGGGCGGTGCTTTGGGACTGGCGGCTCCCATGATCACACAGAAGGCGATAGATGATGCGCTCATCCCGCATGATATGAAGATGCTTATCACTCTGGCAGTGCTGCTCGTATCCGTATATGCAGTCAGCATACTTTTTACCACTATACGTTCGAGGATGATGGTAAAGGTATCCCAGCGTATCATTTACGATATCAGAAAAGACCTTTTTGCACATCTGCAAAAGCTGTCTTTCCAGTACTATGATGACCGTCCTCACGGCAAGATCCTGATAAGAGTCGTAAACTATGTAAACTCCGTATCGGATATGCTTTCCAACGGTCTTATCAACATAATCCTTGAGACCATCAACTTAGTCATCATCGTGATCTACATGCTGCTGGTCGATGTCCAGATGTCGCTCGTCGTTATGTGCGGTGTGCCGATCTTAGCGGTATTCATGCTCTGGATGAAAAACAGACAGCGTAAAGCCTGGCAGGCAGTATCCAACAAGAGTTCAAACTTAAATGCTTACCTTCAGGAGAATATAGTCGGTGCCCGTATCACCCAGATATTTGCAAGAGAGAACGAAAATGCCGAGATATTTGCGGGACTTTCAGAGGATTGCAGGAAAACCTGGATGAAGGCTGTACAGTGCAACAACCTTATGTGGCCCGGTATCGATGCGATATCGGTACTCATCAGGGCAGCTATATTCATATTCGGTATCATGGTATTTTCAAGCGGAGCTAAGTCCATAGGTACCATTATAGCCATATCCGGTTATTCGGCACGTTTCTGGCAGCCCATCATGAACATGGGAAATATATTCAATAACTTCCTTAACAACATGGCATACTTAGAGCGTATATTTGAGACCATGGGCGAGAAGGTAACCGTAGCTGACGCAGAAAATGCTACCGAGATGCCTCCCATCAAGGGACATGTTGAGTTTAAAAATGTCAGTTTCTCATATGAAGAAGGTAAGGAAGTACTGCACAATGTATCCTTTGAGGTTCAGCCGGGAGAGAGCATAGCCTTGGTAGGTCCTACCGGTGCGGGAAAGAGCACGATAGTAAATCTTCTGTCACGTTTCTACAATGTAGGAAGCGGAGAAGTGCTTATAGACGGACAGGATATATCAAAAGTTACGCTTCATTCGCTCAGAAGCCAGATGGGTATCATGATGCAGGACAGCTTCATATTCTCAGGTACCATAAAGGATAACATCAAGTACGGAAAACTCGATGCTACCGATGAAGAGATAAGGGAAGCCAGTAGGCGTGTATGTGCGGAACCGTTCATCTTAAAGATGCCGGACGGATATGATACAGAGGTAAAGGAGAGAGGTTCTCTCTTAAGTCAGGGGCAGAAACAGCTCATATCCTTTGCAAGAACACTGCTATCGTCACCTGCGATACTGGTACTCGATGAAGCTACATCAAGTATAGATGTTCAGACAGAAAAAGCTCTGCAGCAGGGACTTAATACCATGCTAAAGGGCAGGACTTCCTTCATCGTAGCACACCGTCTGTCCACTATCAGAAACTGCGATAAGATCATGTATATAGATGACGGCGGCATCACCGAGGTAGGAAACCATGAGGAGCTTATGAAGAAGAAGGGTGCATATTACAGACTGTATACTGCACAGATTGAAGAAATTGCATAAAACAATATATTAAGAGGGGCAGTTGAATGCCCCTCTTAAAGTTTGATTTTCCTATTATCATTCAATTATGATTCAAATATTTCTGCCAAATAATATAAAGTATTACCTTTGTAACTGCACTCAAAATTCAGCAAATACTCTTCGTTATTATCAATTGTCATTCTGTAAAAATAATTATTCACTAAAAACTTTAAATCTTCTAAGTTCAGCCTTCTCCAGGTCCAATCATTAGACTGTTTTACATAATACCGTATTTCACAATCCGGCTCCACAGATAAACATATATCTTCACTTCGAATACTCTTTTTTGCACCTTCTGTAAATGAAACATTATCTGATTCACTGTTATCGTCAAACTTGCGAAGTAAGATATTACCATTATCATCAAAACCAAGAATACGTACTCTGCAGGTAATATATTGATCATCTAATACTAATGGGTTAGGATAACAAATATTATCTATATACGTAAAATCATCATCGGTAATAATACTTCTATTAATCAAATCCGGACAATCGTCTATGCAACGGCCTATTCTTTTAATTATTATATCTTCTATATCAAACTTGCCATTTCCCGCGTATTCCACATTGGCCATTATTACAGGTGAATTCTTATCATCAAAAGTTCCATCCGTTTTTTCCAATTTGGGAATAAACATAACGATATAATGTCGTCCATCTCGTACAACTAACGGGCTGTCTGACCAAAGAATAAAATAATCATCCAATATGTATGAATCGCCTAAAGCCAACTGATCAGACCTAATGGTAACAGTTTCTTTATCATTCAGCGAAAAAACTGCCGAATCAGAGTCTTTAGTTACTGAATAAGTCACCCGCTCTTTTACCAAATCAATAACTTCATCGATTTTTAACTTGTACGAAGAAGCACTCTGTTCTGTATCTTTTTTTTCAACTACCATCAGTGATTCTTTTTCGCCGGAATCTAAAAACGAGTAACTAAATAAACAATAACCCGATACTCCGTCACTATTGTCAGCGAATGGGTATACGTTGATATTCTGAGTTTCTATCCCGGATGGTATATCTATCCACATTATATCGTTTTTATCGGATAGGATCATCTTATACCCGACTTCATGTTGCCTGTCAAATCTGGTAAAATCAAATAACTTAATATAATTGTACCCATATACCTCATGTTTTAAAAAAAGTCCATATCTGTTCATGGCATATGTCAGATCCGTTTTTTGTTTTAATTTCCACAACACATCCGAAGATAATGACTTTTGTATGGAATTATTTTGACCATCCTTATTAATGTTTAACCTTTGTGTAAACTCCCAAAGATTGCCAACTTGAATACTCAACGAAGACTCTGTCTGCCCATCATCCCGCTCATAATCAGGTACTGAAAAAATATATGCCCAATCATAAGTCAAATAACAGATACTGTTAGCATCCGAATCAATAATCTCCCAAGCATCCTCAATACTATTCTTTTGTGTAATTGAAAGCAATGCTTTTTTATCAAATTTAGAGGCCGAATTCTTTTCATAAAAAACAAGTTTATTATCTGAGATCCTATAATATACATTTCCAATCCATTCAGAAGGGACCCGGATATTATAATAATCAGTAGTAACTACATCCTGAATGATCAGCTTACTATCCTCATCAACTTTATTAACATCTCCGTTAACAATGTCAGTAGGTGTGTCAGGTATTTCATGTTTTTCTTGATTATCTTTACGACATGATATACTTAATGCCAATACCAATAACGCCGTTACATATAATAATAACTTCTTCATTCCATCGCCTCTTGATTAACTATTGTATTGTGTATAATAGCTTGAATTGATTTCAAAAGGGCAATAGTATTCATTTTTTAACTCTTCATATGTTTTTGTTACATAACACGGAAAATTTGAAAAAGCATGACAAAAAATTGCCTTTGATTGAGATGGAATATTGGCTGAAACAAGCATTGCATGTCCTGCAACATCTACGCTGTTCTTGTAATACCGTTTTACTACTGCCTGTCCAGATTGAAGACTCGGATAAATACTTAGAAGTGTTGTTGAGTCTACTCCAGTTGTAACTGCCGTATTTGGGCTAATACTATAAGAACCTACTTTCTCAAATTTTGTAACAGTTCCATCCCTTAATGCTTCAAAAAATGTCTTTGTTGTTTCGCGAGGTATCCCCCATGCTTTAGAAACTAAACCCGAACAATCAAGTCCATATCTTGGATTATACTTTTCATTACCCGCCGGGTCGGCCGTATAAAACGAATTATTAACACCATTATTGTAATCATTATAATGAGAAATAAACTGAGTGGCATTGCATTGACGCGAAGCTTCACATTGAGAATACGGAACACCTGTAACCTGTGCATTAGCATAGGCATATGAACCATTTCTCAGCCTATAGTCAAGTACAGGTGTCCAAGGGACATTTAATATCTGTTGTGCCCTATATGCTACCGTTATAGCACTTTGCCCCGGAAGGCTTCTATCCCTTTCTTGCCTATATTCTACGCCTAACGAAATATCGTAAGAAGTTGCCGGAGAATCCTCATCCACATAAGTACTTTCATATGCCAAATCCTCACCATATAATGCCAAGCCTTCAGCAATATATTGATTCATCATTCCTTGAACATCTACAGTATTTAATACTTTTACTACTACATCACATTTCAAGCCATTATAGTCCAATGTAATAGTACATGTCCCTTGACCAATAGCATAAATAAATCCACCCAGATCACCGGTTTGCCATATAGCGACATTTTCATCCGACGAGAATCCCTTTACTGCTCCGGTTACACTCACATAATCAGAATTGATTCGATGCCCTACAATATCGATATTCTCCACCATAGTGCTCTCTTCTATAGTCACTTCATCAACAAAAGTAAATATCTTATCTACGTCAGTATATCGGGTAACAAAATCATCCATAAAGCACCCATGACTGGCTTCTCCATAAATATATCCTGCTTCTGTTCTCATCTGTTCAACTGAAATTGTTTCAGAAGCAGATATGTTTACGTTCGATAAGAATATAAAGGAAAAAAAGACTATAAATAACATAAAACCCACTTTTTTACACTTTTTTTTCATTGTTTCCCTCATTCTCACAGAATATGTATTTTCTTCTGTGTCCTAACAGACCATTAAATATACTTCAGTAAAAAACTCTTCTTTCATTATACATATTTTCTAGTATAACGAACCTGTCGAGCTGCAAGCTATCGAACCATTTCTGGAAATTGTTATTCCCCCAATAGAATTTGAAAAAGTATAACCGACCGTAGCTGTATTTCCTGAATGGTTATAGCTAAACGCCTGACATGTCCAATTAGATTTATATATACTATAATCCGCACTGCTGGTTATACACATTGCTGTATTTCCATCATAGATAAATGTCGCATGTATGTCTACATCCCATGCTAACTCACTATTAGAATCATAATATGAGAACAATTTAGAACCCGATATTGTATGCCACTCTCGTGTCCCGTTCTTTAACTCATCTTTAGATTCATCAATGATGCGAATAAGAATATAACTTCCATCCTCAAAAACAATCTTATCTTCATTCCCAATATATTCACTTGCACTAACACTCCTATTAGGAACAACTAAAAACAGCAAAATAACCGTCAAACATAAATACTTCAAATGCCTCATAGTTCTCCTCCTCTTTGCGCTTTGTTAATCATCAACAACTATCTTTGTTACAATATAGTCTTCCCCGGAACCGGTATCAACCGACTCTATCTTTATAATATCCTTTTTTTCGTCCTCTGAGAGTATACTCCATATGTTTGTTTTATCCCAATTTTCCTTGGAAATAGAATGAAAATCCTTTTCTGTAATAAGTACAGATCCATCTTCCAACTTTACCGATTCCGTTTTAGTTGCTTCATCACCTTTTACCTGCCTAGTAGCAAAAAATGCACCAGCACCGATTCCTGCCACTAATGTAACCACTGCTGCTCCCACTGATAACTTCTTGAAATTCATGATTGCTTTTAACCTCCTTCTTATAGGCATCTTTCCAAATGCCACGGTACTAAATGTTAATTTGTTGTACTTTTCTGTGCTATGAATCAGTGCAAGAATATACTTTTTCCTGCTTTCCTCATTCATCTTTATGATTACCTTTTCATCGCACGCCAATTCTATATCATTGATAAAAAGGATATATCCAAACCATACCAAAGGATTAAACCAATGAACGGATGCTATTATATAACCCAATTGTTTCCATATAATATCTTTTCGCTTTATATGGACTCTTTCATGGGCGATTATACTATCAATATCACCCTGACAAATATAAGATGGAATATAAATCCTGGGATTCAGTATCCCCCTTGCAAATGATGTTCGTATTCCATCCAGATAATATACATCTTGATATAACAACTCATTCTGCATAACATCTTTGTTCAACCTGTCTGCTCGTACTGCTGATTGGGTTTTCCGGGATACCTGAATGTTTTCTATTATCAATCTAACCCAAAATACCATTATTCCTATAATCCAAATTAAAGATAATACTTCCCAAATATCGTAGCTCTTTTCTGTTAATCTTCCTTCTAAAAGCTTTGCTGAGGTATTCTCCAAAACATGAGTAACTAGTATTTGCTTTTCAGGAATAATGCTCCACCTGCTCTCAATGAATACCGGGCATATGAGACGCAATGCAACCAACATCCAAAGGAAATATCTGGTCCATTTAGGACTTCCTTTGAATACTATTCTTAAAAATGTTATGATCAGTATAAATACGCCGGATATCACACTGATATCAAATACAGTGCTAAATAATACCCTAAGCAAATCAATTCTCCCATTCTTTCAGAAGCTTTTTTATGATATCCACATCCTTTTTATCAGGTTTTCTCACTGATGCAAAAGCCGCCATGAACTCCGGCAATGAACCATGATAGCTTCTGTCTACTATATTACTGCTGTGTTTACCATAAAACTCTTCTCTTGAAATAACAGACCTGACGATACTATCTTCGTTAACAAATAAACCTCTTAAACAGAGTTTCTTCAAAATATTATATGTAGTAGCCTTTTTCCATCCAAGTTCTTCAGCACATATTTTTACTAAATCTCCGGATCTTATAGGTTCGTTTTTCCATATGATATCTGCAAATCTGCCCTCTATTACTCCCAAAATAATATCTTCCATATATATATCCGCCTCTCTGGGTTAACTGGTTAGTTGTCTGCTAACTCATGATGTAAGTTTACTACCTACTAACCATTTTGTCAAGCCTTTTTTAAAAAAGACTTGAATCGACATAATAAGGTATTGATGTCATGGTAAAATTCTAAAGTCAAGTATGGTAAAAATCTAAAGTCACACATGGTAAAAATCTAAAGGGCCAGTCTTTCACGGCTGGTCCTGATAAGAGTCGTAAACTATGTAAACTCCGTATCGGATATGCTTTCCAACGGTCTTATCAACATAATCCTTGAGACCATCAACTTAGTCATCATCGTGATCTACATGCTGCTGGTCGATGTCCAGATGTCGCTCGTCGTTATGTGCGGCGTGCCTATCTTATCGGTATTCATGCTCTGGATGAAAAACAGACAGCGTAAAGTCTGGCAGGCAGTATCCAACAAGAGTTCAAACTTAAACGCTTACCTTCAGGAGAATATAGTCGGTGCCCGTATCACCCAGATATTTGCAATAGAGAACGAAAATGCCGAGATATTTGCGGGACTTTCCGAGGATTGCAGGAAAACCTGGATGAAGGCCGTACAGTGCAACAACCTTATGTGGCCCGGTATCGACACTATATCCGTGCTTATAAGAGCTGCGATATTTATATTCGGTATACTGGTATTTGCCGGCGGTGCTAAGTCCATCGGTACTATCATAGCCATATCAGGTTATTCGGCTCGTTTCTGGCAGCCCATCATGAACATGGGAAATATCTTCAATAAATTCCTTAACAACATGGCTTACTGGTACTTGATGAAGCTACCTCAAGTATAGATGTTCAGACAGAAAAAGCTCTGCAGCAGGGACTTAATACCATGCTTAAAGGCAGGACTTCATTCATAGTTGCCCACCGTCTGTCCACCATCAGAAACTGCGATAAGATCATGTACATAGATGACGGCGGCATCACCGAGGTAGGAAACCACGAGGAACTCATGAAGAAGAAGGGTGCATATTATAGACTGTATACTGCACAGATTGAAGAAATTGCATAAAACAATATATTAAGAGGGGCAGTCATTCACGACTGCCCCTTAATAGGTTTGATCATCCTTAAAATCTTCTATTAATTGTTTTTTATTCATTCTTAAGCACCTATTTCATAATAACACAGCTTTTACACTTTCTGGAAAGATTATAAAAATATGTCTTTAAATAGAATTCCTTATACGGAACAATTTCGGCGTTTTCAATATTTACATCATCCCTAATTATAACATTGCTTTTTTCTATCCTCTGATATAGTTTACGCCATTCGGCTTCTTTATTCATCTTAGTCAGAGAATCAAATGATACCTCAATAAAATCAGAACCAACCAAGTCATCTTTTTTCATTATGTACTTTAAATCAACAATAGGATTTTCTTGCTTATCTACTGGCATATCTTCAAACAGAAAATCTTGAAAGAACAACTTTGGTTCGCTCACTAGAAAAAACACCCCACACAGGTATTGTTTTCGATTGCCTTAACAATAAGTCCCCTAAATTCCTTGGCCAGTTCAACGAATTCATCATCATCGCAATTGTTAATCATTCTCTCAGTTATTTCTAATGTTTTGGTAAGATTCTCGCCCTCTATCCATTCCTCTTCATACATATTTATTAATAATTTACATTCAGCATCTATAAAATTGAAAAGATATTTTTCCATAAGTAAGTAGCTGTCTTCATGAAATTTCATAAACCAATAACAATCTCGGACATCTCCCACCTCGTCATCCCACACTTTGTAATCACACATTTCATTGTATGCATCCTGATTTTTAGGAACAACTACACAATACCACTTGTTCAAATCAAGATATTTTACATAATGTATGCCATCTACAATACGTTCATCTTTACCCTGAAAAAAATCCGCCATAGTTACACCGTTCCTTTCTTATAAGTCATTCTAAAATGAGTCAATCTAAAGTTTTCAGCTCTTCTTTCAGCGCCCTGAAACGATCCAGAAATGCTGGGATCTCTCAAATCTAACGTTAAGTATCTACCAATTCTACCATCAGGACGAACTTCTCCCACACGGAAATACTTGCCTCCAATAGCTGTCACTATGGCGTATTGTCTACCATCTTTAAAAAAGGTGATTTTACGCAAATTATTATCATAATTATTAGAAATATCAGTTACTCCGAATTGAGCTACATATTCATCAAGGTTGACTGCTCGCCATCCACTTGAAAACTGACGGTACTCATCTCTATCATGAAGAACTCCTTTTATCTTTTCTATATCTTTCGAAATAATCAGCTGATGTATCGTCCTACGTCTTTCATCAGTATATATTGCTTTTGCTCCCATTACGCTGCACCTCCTTCCGAGGCACATATATATTCCTGTTTATGTACTTTATGTTCTTTCTTGTAGAATCGATATGCCTTACTACCATTCCAAACACGATTTCTGCGATCAGGAAATGTGATTATTTCAATTCCATATTTCAACACAAGTTTTTCAGCTTCTTTTCTACGAATAGAGCCATAAATATATAGAATATCAACTATAGAACTATCAAGTATTATCTCAAGCTGATATTCACTATACGCTACATATTCATTACTATTACAACCATGATTTCCAATCATGAATGAACAATCATATGGGAAAAAGTGCGCCGTAACTATAGTACCAAAATCTCCTGCTCTGTAATTTGGAAGAACTTTAATACCTTTTACTCCACAATAACCGGAAAAAATAGCATTGATTAGAATACTGAATCGTTGTCTGGGTCTTAACATACCTATGCAAGGACTAAGATCAAAACCAACAATGCCACCATATTCTTTTAAGACTTTAATTTCTTCATCCACCTTGTAAAGCCTTGGCCACAAATCCGATTCATACATAAAGTATGTAAGTAAAGATTTAGCCTTTAATTCATCAGGAATATCTCCACGATACTTGTAAGTAGATACCATAGCCGGGCAATCTGTATAAATATATTCCTTTCTCATCTGTGGTATACCGTTTATAAATGATACACCATACTTTTTTAGTGAACTGACCTTGTTGTCAGCCCATTCAAGAATATTAAATTTAAGCATAACAAAAGCTCCTTTCTATACAAATCTCTGATTTATTCCGACAATACCGCCGAAAAATTAAAATATAAAATTTTTTTGTTATAGACAAAGAAATCAAGTTATGCTAAAATGATCTTGCTAATGTATGCATTTTGCATAACTGATAACGCACGGTAACTGCTACCAACAGTTTTCTGTGCGTTTTCTTTGTCTTTTCAATACACTCATAAGCAACACTCCCCTCTTGTAAATTCATTTTTCATAAAAGGCTCAAAAAGCTGGATAATACGCTCCTCGTGTTCGAGATAATCTCTTGACCCATATTTCAACCAGTTATTATATCTAATCATAGAATAATAAGCACTTTCTCCACTGATATCAAATATCTCAGCAATATCTATATAATCCTCAACATTCATTTGATGAACCAACGGCGGAGGTGCTATAGCATATGCTGCGAAATGATTTGCTTCGCTTTCAGCAAGATCACTTTCTTCAGTGTGACCTAGTATTATATGTCCGATTTCATGAAATATCGTAAAACGAATCCTTTCTCTACATATTTCATCATTGTAAAAAATCCAGTATTCAAAGACTCCTTTTTTCAATTCGACAAGACAACTACAACCATCTTTACTAACATCTATCAAAGCCTCCCTTGCAGTTCCTTTTAACTCAGAATAAGTAAAAGTCTTATACCCAAGTTGCTTGCAAATATCGATACAATCGACAGGAAAACTTTTTATAGTGATTTTATCAAACATCTTGATTACTTCTTTATCAATTTCTTCATATCGTTCCGAACACAGTTTCATTAATCAACTCCTTAATTCCCAAGCAATTCATTGATAATCGCTCTTTTCTGTTCAGTAGTCATGGAAGAAGAATTTCTTGCAATCAATCGAACAATTCTGGGATAATCTAAATCAATATTACCTTCCTCTTCTACTCCCAATAGATAATCAGATGTAGTGTTAAGTGCTGTAGCAATGTTTGCCAATATTTCGCTTTTGGGAATACGATTGGTGTTCATATACCGGGACATCGAAGCTTCCGTAATGCCAACCCTTTCTGCTAGTTCTTTTTGAGACATACCTTGTTTTTTCAATAACTCAGACAGCCTTTGTGCGAAATTTTCACGTATCCTTTCGATTGCCATATGTTTTGCCCTCCGTATGATAGACTGAATAAACCCACTTCATTACCGAAAGTATAACACCTGTTGCGCAATATGTCAATACCTTAAAATGCTTATTTTGATATTTTTCTACATTCTCATACCATATATAGTGTATTCGTCTCTTCCGCAGTTTTTAACAAATAACAATTTATCTACCCAAAAACGCCATATAATATACGGAACCTTTCAAGGTCTCCCTCAAAAGGTTCCGCAATATCATCTGTTAAAATTGATCCTGATACTCTCAAGTTTCAACCCCGCGCCCGGTACAAAAAGCTTGTAGATCGTATGTCTGGTATGTATGAATATATCTTTCTCAATCGTTACGGACTTACCGCCTGTACCATTAAAGGTATATACCGCATATACCTTTCCGTTAAAGAAGAAAGTAACGGGAAGCTGTGCCAGCTCTCCAAGCTCGGATGATGCTGTGATGGAAACTTTGCACATTCCGACAGTATCAAAGTCTATACCGAATACTATCTCCTTCTGATCGGCAAATTCTTTAAGGTCATAAGTATAATCCATGCCCCCGTTTATAAACTCAACGTCCAGAGGCTCTTCCTTAAAGCTGTCATCGGTATCCGCAGTCTCAATCTCTGCCTCATTTCCGTTCAGCCTTTCAAAAGCATACATGGTCATGGCCTGACCGCATATATTCTTTGCGCATCTCTGAAGCTCCGCTATGGTAACCCTGCCGTCAGCCAGCGCTTCCTCAAGGTTATCCCCGTGCTTATTCTTTGAGGAGTCGGGACATACCATATACAGGTCGTTCTGTGCCCTTACCATGGCAGCAAAGTTGTTTCTCTCGCCTGCTCCGCCTTCCTCACTGGTCATAGCCCACCAGTCGGTCATAACTATGCCCTTAAATCCCCACTGGTCACGGAGTATCACGGTATTAAGATCATAACAGCTTGAAGTCCATGTACCGTTAAGGCTTCCGTATGTTGTCATAACGGAGTCGGCATTTCCTTCTTTTACCGCTATCTCAAAACCCTTAAGATATATCTCACGGAGCGCTCTCTCGGATATGACTGAGTCCACAAAATGTCTCTTGGTCTCCTGGTTGTTGCCCGCATAGTGCTTTATAGTACCTGTCACTCCTGCATAGTGCAGACCCTTTAACATGGCGGTACCCATAAGGCCTGTAAGGAGCGGATCCTCGGAGAAGTATTCAAAGTTACGTCCGTTAAGAGGATGCCTGTGGATATTCATGCCGGGTCCTAAGAGGTTGTCGACATTATTCTTCACCATTTCCACGGAAGTGAACTGATATAAGTGTTCTACAAGTGTCGTATTAAATGTCGATGCCAGTAAGAATCCACTCGGAAGCGAGAATGCCAACGCTCCGGTATCAAGTCTCATACCTGAAGGTCCGTCATCACAGCAGCATGCGGGAACTCCTTTTTCTACCAGACTGTCTGTTATTCCGCCGTATGCTGCAGCGGTTCCTGCGGTTACCCTCAGGCTTCCCATACCTTCGCCGCGTACTATCGATATAAGCTCATCTTTTGAAAGCTGGGCTACAAAGTCATCCATGGATACCTTGCCGTCCTTCACATCTTTAAGCTTATATCCTTTGTCGCCGGTCATAGGGATCTCTTCCGGCAGTCTCTCATTTCTCTTTTCAAGCATGGATACCTTTCTTACAGGTACCTTTTCCTTTACCATGAAAGGTATATCATCAGGCATGTCACATACGACAGCCTTCATCCTGTTGAAGCTCCTAACAGGTGCCATGGCACTCTCAAGCTTCTCTAAACAGATATTTTTCTCTATTACAAAGCTTCCTGAATATACGGTATCTCTTACGTTTTCTCCGACCAGTACGGAATATCCGCCTTTTTCAAGTACCCATGCTGTGCCGTACCCCAAAGTATTTGCATCATCATAGGAAGCAAATGCATCAGCATCGCATTCGAGCTCTATTACTCTCTTTTCACCGGGCTTTAAGAGACCTGTCTTTGCAAATGCTGTAAGTACTTTTGCAGGCTTACCCATTTTTCCCAAGGGAGCGGATACAAACTGCATCACCACTTCCTTGCCCGGCACTTTACCGGTATTGGTCACACCTACAGTCTGAACCACCTTTGCGCCCTTATCGGTGACATCCACCTTGATATGCATGGGCTCGATACTGAACTCGGTGTATGAAAGTCCGTAGCCGAACGGGAAACGCACCTTGTCCTTGGCCGTAGTCTCAAAGTATCTGTAACCTACATATATATCTTCTTCATAGAAAAGATCTTCTGTTTTTCCGAATGTGCATGTTGAAGGATAATCCGAAAGCTCATAAGCTACAGATACAGGCAGATGTCCCGAAGGTGATACCTCGCCTAAAAGTACCTTTGCCGTACCATATCCGCCTACATGTCCGCCCTGCCATGCTATAAGCACCGCATCGGGATTTACTTCATCCATGAAGCTGAAATCCATGATATTTCCGATATTAAGGACTACAGCCATCTTAGAGAATGCTTTTCTTACCTTTTTAAGTGTGGTAAGCTCCTCGGCATACAGCCTGAAAGCACCTTCCTTGTCAACATTATCCTGGTCCTCACCTGCGGTACGGGCTATGATGACAAGTGCGATATCGGAATTAGCTGCCGCATCCGCTACTGCAGACTCTTCTATATCATACTCCGCCTGCGACCAGGGCTCGGTACCCCAGCCGCAGCCTGTAACTAAGGGGTTCTCTTCATCCCATTTTTCATATATTTTCTTTAGGGGTTCATATACTTTTATATTTTTTGATTCTTCGAGAGCATCAAGGATACCGGTCACCTTACGTACATTAACCATGCCGCCGGATCCTAATCCGCTCTTATAATAATGCAGCTGCATCCTGCCGAATACGGACACGGTCGAGCCTTTCTTTATAGGAAGTACATCTCCTTCGTTTTTAAGGAGAACCTGTCCTTCCGAGATGGCCTCTATCGCTGTTTCCTTATATGCATCAAAGTCAAGCTTGTATTTCATATGAACCTCCATTTATCACGTATTACCAAACCTACACCAAATGATATACCATATAATCTTGAAATACAATGTATTAAAGTGTAAAAATAAAGACGGACATTTCTGTCCGTCCATATCAGTCTACTATTACTTCTTCCAGGTCATCCCCATCATATACGAGCTTCATGGTGAAGAATTCGTTATCCTTAAACATCTCTTCAAACATTCTCTTGTCACCTTCCCAGACAGGAAGATCGAATACGTCTTTTCTGTTTACCCACTTTAACTCACCTTCGTCACATGCTCTTAATGCAGGATCTTCTTTTCCGGTATAATCAGCCTCAAACAGGTATATGTATTCATCCTCATATTTCGGATTCACAAAGGTTATGATCGCCCTCATCTTAAGATTGCTTAATTCTTCCCTTTTTATACCGGTCTCTTCGTTAATCTCCCTTACTATACACTCAACAGGTGATTCACCTTTTTCAAAATGTCCGCCGATACCTAGGAATTTTCCGCTGTTCATATCCGTTCCGCCTTTGTGGATGAACAGTATCTCGTCACCTCTTCTGATGTAACATTCTGTTGTTATGATATATCCTTCCATTAGGTCCTCCGTTTTATTACGAGAACGGCCTGTCTCCCGAAGAAGAGTTCCTGTTCTTTACCTTTAAGGCATTTATGGCTCTGGCTATGGAAAGCTGGGTCTTCATGAAGTCCCTTCTCGCTTTCTTTTCTTCTTCCTCTATCCTTGCCTCTTCTTCTTTTCTGCGTTCAAGTTCTTTTTCCCATTCATCGGGTGCTGCTGCCGCATCACACAGGAGTCTTGCATCATTTTGAGAGATATCAAACATTCCTTTAGATACCATGCACTCCTTCTCGGTACCGTCGGGCAGCTTAAACTTTACCAGTCCGTCACCTATTACCGCCGTCATGGCAGGGTGATGCGCCATGATTCCTATCATTCCGTCACTTATCGGAAGGATAAGAGATATGCAGTCCCCTTTATAGAACGGTATTTCAGGTGATAGTATTTCCAAATGAAATGTATCCATTATGCTTCCTCTTTATTCATTTCGGCAGCCTTCTTCTTTACATCATCTATGGTTCCTACGTTAAAGAATGCTGCTTCGGGGTACTCATCCATCTCACCGTCAAGTATTGCCTTAAATCCTCTTAAGGTTTCCTCGAGCGGCACATATACGCCCTGTACGCCGGTGAATTTCTCGGCTACACTGAAAGGCTGTGACAGGAAACGCTGTATCTTTCTTGCCCTGTATACCACAAGCTTATCTTCATCGCCAAGCTCATCCATACCGAGGATCGCTATGATATCCTGAAGCTCCTTGTAGTGCTGGAGTGTTTCCTGCGTACGTCTTGCTATATTATAATGCTCCTCACCTACGGTATCTGGCTCAAGTATCCTTGAAGATGACTCTAAGGGGTCAACCGCAGGATATATACCCATTTCGGCTACCTTACGGCTAAGTACCGTAGTGGCATCCAGATGCGCAAATGTAGTAGCGGGTGCCGGGTCAGTCAGGTCATCGGCAGGTACGTATACAGCCTGTACGGAAGTAACGGAACCGTTTACCGTGGAAGCTATTCTTTCCTCAAGCTCACCGAGCTCATTGGCAAGTGTGGGCTGGTAGCCTACGGCTGAAGGCATACGGCCGAGCAGTGTAGAAACCTCGCTTCCGGCCTGTATGAAACGGAAAATATTATCGATAAAGAGAAGTACTTCCTTGTGGGTAACATCCCTGAAATGTTCAGCCATCCTGAGTCCCGTAAGAGCTACTCTCATACGTACTCCGGGAGCCTCGTTCATCTGTCCGAATACAAGCGCGGTCTTTTCTATAACACCGCTCTCCTGCATTTCCGTCCACAGGTCATTACCTTCCCTGCTTCTCTCTCCTACACCGGTAAATACTGAATATCCGCCGTGCTCTGTGGCTATATTATGGATAAGCTCCTGTATAAGTACGGTCTTACCTACACCGGCTCCTCCGAACAGACCGATCTTTCCGCCCTTTGCATAGGGTGCTAAAAGGTCTATTACCTTGATACCGGTCTCAAGCATTTCCTCGGTGTTTTTTCTTAAAGCATAATCAGGTGCAGGCTGGTAAATACTTGCCCTTGTCTCACTTTCAGGGATGGGATCCTTACCGTCTATGGTATTTCCGAGTGCATCAAAAAGCCTGCCGAGTACACATTCGCCTACAGGTACGGAAACAGGTGCACCGGTAGCTATACACTCAAGTCCCCTGTGAAGGCCTTCCGAAGGTCCGAGCATGATACAGCGTACCATTCCGCCGCTTATATGCTGGGCTACTTCCATGTTGCGTCTGCTGCCCGCTATTTCTACATAGAGCTCTTCCCTAAGCTTAGGAAGTTCTCCTCTGGCAAACATAACATCCACAACAGGACCGTTTACACCTTCAACGGTACCCTTTATGAGCTTTTTTTCATTTTCCTGATTTGTTTCCCTGGTATCCATATGTTAACCTCTGTTTATCTATGGTCTCTTTGTCACATTTTCTTTTTTCTCAAAGCCTTGCCGCCCGATGCGAGTTCGGTCATTTCTCTCGTTATGGCAGCCTGACGGATGCCGTTATATTCTATCTTAAGGCTCTTTAAAATATCTTCTGCGTTGTCACCGGCTGTCTTCATAGCCGACATTCTCGCATCCTGCTCACTGCAGTAGCTGTCTACAAGCGCACTGTAGATAAAGCCCGTGATCAGGCTCGGTACTATTCCGTCCAATACTTTTTCAGGACTCGGATAATACTCTTTTCCGAAAGGAAGCTCAAACTCATTTGAATCATAGAATTCACTCTTGTCTAGCGGAAGCAGGCATCTGTTCTTGCATTCCTCAGGCTTTCCTGCCATAAAGTGGGTGTAGATGATATCTATCTCATCCACAATGTCGTTATCGTAGTATCTTAGCAGCTCGTTCGTTATCTGCTTAGCCTTCCAGATGGTGGGGAATGATGCCGAATACCTGAAATCCTGGGCTACCCGGTATTTTTTGTTCAGGAAATAATTCCATCCGTACTCACCCACATTGAAAAGGATCATGTCCTCATGGGCATTCAGCTGTTCCTCTGCTTTTTTTATGGCTACATGATTGTAACTTCCGGAAAGTCCCTTATCGGATGTGATAAGAAGAAGTGCTCTTCCCACTATTCCTTCAGGGTCCTGATTTTTAAAATATCTGTCGGTATTTTCCGGCATATAATGCAGAAGCTCACCAATCTCTTCTCTTACCGCTACGAAAAACGGAGTGGTCTTTTCTATCTCACGTCTGGCTTTACGCATTTTTACGGAGGATATCATATACATAGCATCCGTAACCTTTTTCGTCTCTGATATACTGTTGATCCTGGTTTTTATTTCCGCAGCACCTGACATGATGTCCTCCTTTCATTTATTCTGCTTTCTTTCTCTCTGTAAAAAACTGCTTTGCAGCCTTTAGTACCTTCTTCTGCAGGCCGTCGGAATATACCTTCTTATGCTCGATACTTAAGCACAGCGTACCGTTCTCTTTTGCGAACCAGTCGAGCAGCTCGCGTGCCACCTTAGGTATCTCCTTTTGAGGGATATCTAAGAACATCTTTTCCCTTGCACACATAAGAAGGATTACCTGCTCATGAAGTGTAAGCGGTGATTGGTTGGGCTGCTTTAAGAGCTGCATAAGCCCTGCGCCGTATTTTAACTGAATAACGGTCTGGTCATCTAAATCACTTCCGAACTGTGAGAATACTTGCATCTCACGGTACTGCGCAAGATCCAGTCTCAAAGTTCCTACCGACTTCTTCATGACATTTGTCTGTGCGGCCGAACCTACACGGGATACGGAAAGCCCGACATTGACTGCAGGACGCTGTCCTGAGTAGAACAATTCGTTATCTAAGAATATCTGACCGTCGGTGATGGATATGATATTGGTCGGGATATATGCGGATACATCACCGGCCTGTGTCTCTACTATGGGAAGTGCGGTCATGCTGCCGCCGCCCTTTTCGTCTGAGAGCTGTGCTGATCTTTCAAGCAGTCTTGAATGAAGATAGAATACATCTCCGGGATAAGCTTCACGTCCGGGAGCTCTTTCAAGCAGAAGGCTTATGGTACGGTAAGCTACCGCATGCTTTGAAAGATCGTCATATATGATAAGTGTATCTCTTCCGTGATCCATGAAATACTCTGCTACGGCACAGCCCGCATAGGGTGCTATGTACTGAAGAGAAGCTGAATCACTTGCGGGTGATGATACTATTACGGTATAATCCATCGCACCGTTTTTCTTAAGTATGTTTACTACCTTTGCCACGGAGCTTGCCTTCTGGCTGATGGCTACATATACACATACCACATCCTTACCCTTCTGGTTAAGTATGGTATCTATGGCAACGGAAGTTTTTCCTGTCTGTCGGTCACCGATTATCAGCTCTCTCTGGCCCCTTCCTATAGGGAACATCGAATCTATGGCAAGTATTCCTGTCTCTAACGGCGAACATACCGATTTTCTGTCTATGATGCCGGGTGCCGGTCTTTCTATCGGATAATATCTCTTTGCACCTATATCGGGACCGCCGTCGATAGGCTTCCCTAAGGGATCGATCATACGTCCGAGTATCCTGTTGCTGATGGGGATACCTGCGGTACGTCCGGTACGTACTACACGCTGCCCTTCTACGATCTCAGAGGCATCGCCGAACAGTACTACACCTGTAGTCCCGTTAGTCCTTATGTCCTGTACCATGCCCTTAACGCCGCATTCGAACAGGACTATCTCACCGTATTCAACTTCTTTAAGTCCTGCTATGACAGCTATGCCGTCACCCACGGTAAGAACCTCTCCTACCTGCTGAAAGCCGAGGTTCAGCTTAAAACCTTTTAGATCGTCCTTTATCAGAGAAATGATATTGTTGATCTTCTTTTCTTTCGGAAGCTTCTGAATGGAACGTCTGAGCTGCCTGATCCTGCCGAGAGTGGTCCAGTCGTAGTTATCGTCACCGACGAAAATATTAAAACCGTCAGCTGCACTCGGATCGTTTTTAATTACTATCTCTACTGAAGAAGCGCCGTATTTTTCCTGCATAATGGTGGCGATAGCCTTCTGCTGTTCCTCGTCAGGCGGCGTCACACAGCGGATCTCAACCTTTAAGGGTCCGTCCTCTTCAGGCTCCTGATTATTACCTTCGGCGTTTTCCACATCTTCCCCGGGTAACTCACCCTTTGCGGCAAGCTCGGCCTTTTTGGCGTTTTCCTCATCTTCAGCCAATTTCAATAAGTTTTCAAAGGTTTCATCTATCATTGTGCATCCCTTACCATACTCTTTATAAATTCATCATAAAGTTCATGTGTTTTCTGAGGTGTTGCATTGCTTTCCAAAAGCTTCTGGGTTGCCTCGACTACCAGCTCGCCAATCTCAGTCTGTGCGGAATCAAGTATATGATCCTTACGTTCCTCAGCCTGCTGCTCTGCCTCCGAAATAATGGCAGAAGCCTTTTCCTGGGCATTGTTTATGTATTCCTTGGCTGCCGTAGCGGTCTCGTTCTTTGCATTAAGACGCATCTCTTCTATCTCGGCATCCACATTGGAAAGCTTCTGTTCGTATTCGGCTTTAAGGCTCTCGTTTTCTTTAAGGCCCTCAGCTATCTCTTTTTCCTTGTCTTCAAAATACTGCTTTCTGTCCGCCATAAACTTTTTCACCGGTTTAAAAAGAAGTAATGTCAGTCCGCCGGCTAAGATCACGAAGTTCAGCATATGCAGCAGTATCTGAACTATATCTATATTAAGTGGCATTTTCTTCCTCCATATTATCACTTACTTACAGTACGAAGATGATCAGGATTGCGATTACCAGTGCGTAAATAATGGCTGTCTCTATAAATACCATACCAAGCATCATGGTTGAGTTGATCTTACCTGCTATCTCAGGCTGACGTGCCATGGATTCGGTGGTCTTTGCTACTGCGATACCCATACCGATTGCACCTGCTGCAGCTGCAAGACCTACAACGATACCTGCTGCCATAGCCTTATCTCCTGTGCTGTCAGCTGCTTCAGCCGCAACCTCTTCACCTGCTGCAAATGCAGCTGTTTCTCCGGCTTGCATAAATATACCTGTAAATACAAGTGCCAATGCCAATATGCTCATAATTGAAATAATTCTTTTTTTCATGATTTTTCTCCGTTTTCTTTTTTATTTGGTTTTCTGTTTTTCTTCTTTTGCTTTTTTATGATGCGGTTCAACCGCTTCACCGTAGAATGTAGATGCAAGCGTTGCCAAGACGTAAGTCTGTATCAAAGCATGCAGTGCGGTAAACAGTATTCCGACCAGTACCGGAAGCACAAAGCTTAGGAATATGTAGTGATATACAAGCTCCGTGACCAATAGTCCGCTTAAGAGCGCTCCGAACAATCGGAAGCTCATGGATATCGGAAGTGAGAAATCCTTTAAGACTTTCAAGCCTCCCTTTACTCCATTACATACGATACCGCTTACAAGTATCATAACGTATGTAAGAACTCCCATGGCAAGTGCGGCATTTATATCCGCTATCGGTGCGGGAAGCGCTATGGAATGGCCTTCCGTAGTAACACCCTGCAGACCGAATAGCTCGAACAGCGTACTAAAGAATATGTACACACCCGCACTGAATATGTATGCCGCGATAAATCCGGTCTTGTGCGGGCTGTTGCCCTTAGCCATATCGTCAAAGAACTCTACAAGTTTTTCTATCACTATCTGGAATTTCCCGGGCACTGTTTTAAACTTCGGTATGGCAAATATCCTTATGAATACCGCTGCGATAAGCAGTACCGCAGTCACCACATATGCCGAGATCAGCGCGGGATTTACATCCAGTATACCAAACAGGCTTATTTTGTTTTTATCATGGAGCACTCCGTCCTTCATCAGCTCCTTGATGCTCTCAGTCTCTCCCGGCGGCTCTTTTAACATTATGATAAGCCCCAGCAGGAGAAATATCAGGAACAGCCAGACGACTATAAAGACTGTCCTGCGTTTCGATATCTTCTTCATTCTCTCGCCTTCTTTTTTTGTTTTCTATAAACTCCTTTCTGCAAGAGGGCCTGCAGCAAAGGTATCCGGTTTTCGTACATAAAAGGCAGGTTCAAAAACCTGCCCATTATTATACACCTATTTACAAAATATATCTACAATTATTTAAAATATAATAATTTGACTTACAGTACGCAACCCTTTTGAAGTATGACATTTGCATACTGGCTGGTCTCCGAAGTGGCGATAACCGCATATGCCTTCTTTGCTTCCTCATAAAAGGCAAAACGTTCAAGCTTCTGTATTACTTTAGTTCCGCGCGGTTCTTCCTTTTTTATCATCTTTTCATATGTTTTCCATATGGACACATCCGCGTTGTCCCCCGGTACCCTTTCCATAAGGCTTACCGGCTTTTCTATGTACTGGTCGAGAGGGAATACCTGAAGTATGGCTTCAAGTATCTCAGGTACGCCGTGCCCGTCCATCCTTATGACTATCCCGTTTTTCCCCATGGTCTCAGCCGGGAAGTTCCCGTCCGCTATGACTATGGTATCACTGTGTCCCATCTCGCACAAAACCTTAAGTAATTCGGGTGAAAGCATGGGTGAAATTCCTTTTAACATATATAACCTCCGTGAATCACTATTCACGGTTGGGTAAAAACACTCATAAACTTTCCGGCTGTCGCCGGAATCCGCCGCATACGCGGCTTATGTTTACTCGTGTGTTTTACCCAGCCTACATGGCTTAATCTGCCAAAGTACATTCCTGCAAGCAAGCTTGCGTAATGTACTTTATGCAGATTTGCCGTGAATAGTGTTATTATAGCATATTTTCAATCTCCGGCATGGGCTTTAAATCTTTAAACCCATAAAACTTCATGGCGTTTTCTCCTAAGAACAGCCTCTTTTCTTCTTCCGTCAGCTTAGGCGTATCAAGGATGAACCTGACCGCACTCTTGTATGTGATATCCGTCATGGTCCTCGGATAATCGCTTCCCCACATGAGCTTTTCCATGCCGCAGATACCTGCAGCTTCTTTTATGGCATCTATCGCCGACGGATACGGATAAAACTCCTTATGGAACAGCCATGTAAGGCCTCCGCTCTCAATATAGACATTCTTATTCTTTGCCAAGGCTATCTGCTCCTGCCATCCGGGTGTAGTCACCATACCGAAGTGTCCGATGGCAATCTTTAGGTCAGGGCACTCATCTATCACTTTCTGAAGGCTTTCAACCTGCTCATTTCCGTCAGCCATATCAATCGAAATGTATTTACCTGCCGCCTCAACCTTTTTGAAAATATCGATATGAGCCATAAGGTCCTTATTTTTCAGCCGGCAGGCACATATCTTAACACCGTCAAACCTATCAGGATTAAAGCCATCTAAATGGTTCTGCCTGCAGGTCCCGGATATTGTTTCTCCGTTCCCGTTCTGCTTATCCATCTCTATCCGGTCTTCTGTATAACCCTCATCCTCATACAGTGCTGTTATCCTGAATCTGTCCGGATACTTATCCTTTACCCTTAACAGATATTCATCCTGGTTGCCGTCTAGATACTCCTGTGTCACGGCACAGGCATTTACGCCCGCATAATCCATGTTCGCTATAAGGCGTTCCGCGGTATTCCTGTTATCCTCCATGTACGGAGGCATCATCTGATGTATACCTCCTAAAAACGAGCTTTTTCCGTTGCCCAGGCTCCTCACTGGAAGCCCGCCCACACATCCGTCCTGTTTCTCCCACAGATGTAGGTGTGCATCTATTATCACGAAATCCGACATAATATTTCCTCTATATTACTGACTAAAGTCCCATATGCATCAAGCATACTTTCATGCTCTGACTCTATAAATGCTGTATTCCCGTCTTTTGCGGCATACTCAAGATCCTTTGCCTTATCTGAAACCCCGACTGCTCCTATGGTCTTTGAAGTGCCTTTTAAAGCATGGACTTTTATTTCATAGTTCTTCCAGTCCTTTTCTTCAAAGCTTTTAACAAGAGCTTTTTTAGTATCCCCGTAAGCCGCAGCATAATCCCGCAATATCTCAAGATAAAAATCTTCGTCTCCCGCAGCATATCCGAGTCCTGTCTTTACACTGATGCCGGCTTTTTCCAGTTCCTTTAAGCGTACATCTTCTTTTTCCCCAGTTTCCGAAGCAGTCTCCCGGCTTCCCGATATCTCCTTAAGTTTTCCCTTCGGAAGCCATTTCCGGAATATCGCCGTAAGCGCAGCCCCGTCTATGGGTTTTGTGAGATAATCGGAGAATCCGTTCTTTAAATACATTTCCCTCGCCCCCGAAATAGCATTGGCTGTCAGGGCAATATAGGGGATACTACCGACCTTGTCCGGATACTCCTGCTTTAGTTTTAAAAGAGTGGCAATACCGTCCATCTCGGGCATCTGATGATCAAGGAATACTATATCATAGTTGTTTTTCCCGATCAGTTCTATGGCTTCAAAACCGCTCGCCGCAGTATCTATATGCATCTGCGACTGCTTGAGCAGGCCTTTAAATACCATAAGGTTCATCGGAACATCATCAACTGCCAGAACATGCACATCGGGCGCTGTAAAATCTTCCCTGTATACATCGACCCCGTTATCCGCTTCCGGTATATCGAGATCTATCTCTCCGACAGGCACGGCATCTATAACCTTCTGTTCCAACAGGAAACTGAATACTGATCCCTTTCCGACGGTGCTCTCAACCTCAAGCCTGCTGTTCATGAGCTTTAAGAATTTTACGGTAATGGGAAGTCCTAAGCCCGTACCCTCAATAGTATGGGTTTTCTCTTCCACTCTCGAAAACTCCGAAAAAAGCTTCTCTATATTATCCTTTTGGATACCCATGCCGGTATCCTTAACTTCAAAGTACAGCTTTGCTGCAGCGCCCTTTATCTCCTTAAGGCTTATTTTCAGGATAACTTCGCCCTTTTTCGTATATTTCACGGCATTGGTAAGCAGATTCATAAGTATCTGTCCGATCCTGACCACATCACCGGAGAGCTTTTTAGGGATCTTACGGTCAATATCAAGTTTAAGCTCCAGTCCCTTTTCATCGGCACGCGGTTTGATCATCCTGACAAGCTCCGCTACGACGGCGGCGGTATCATAATCGCCGTTTACCAATTCCATTTTCCCGGCCTCGACCTTTGAAAGGTCGAGGATATCATTTACTAATGACAGCAGGGTCTGACCGCTTTTTTTGATATTTGAGGCATATGAAAAAACATCCTTTTCATTGGTCTCACGCAATATCATCTCATTAAAACCGAGCATGGAGTTGATAGGTGTCCTTATCTCATGGGACATATTTGCCAGGAACTCGCTTTTTACCCTATTGGCCGATTGAGCCTCCTGCTTTGCCTTCTCAAGTTCATTAAGCGTATTTATCAGTTTGCGGTAATCCGGGGTTTCCAGTGAAAACATCACCATAAGAAGTGCTATCGGTACCACTCCGAATATCAGATAAAGCTCGTTAAGGAAAACCAGCTGGATGGTCATGGCAACAAAGACAACCACTACGAACGTAACGCATGATATCCACTGTCTTTTCGAGAAGCACCTGCGATACAGGATTATAAACAACATTGAGGCGATCATAAATATCGCAGGAGCTATATATCCTACAACATAAAGACTTCCATGGTGATATACGCCTTCTGCATCAAAGTTGAACTGGAGTCCCGTAAAAGGATTGGTCAATGCAAAAACAAACAACAGGATTATAACAACCCGCCTGAAGACCTCATAAACTTTATTTCTTGTGATCTCGGCTATATAGCTTACAACATATCTTTCAAAAGCTATGGTCGTTATAAATCCGCATATAAAATACCCGGAGGTAAGGATATGGTTTATGACATTCAGTTTCGGACTTTCTATCGATATAGTGACTGCCGATGCCATGTCAAGGATCTGGGAAGCCAGGATACCATATACCATTTTCAAAAATGCCTTGTCGCTTCTGGTCCTTGCCACATAATTCATCCTGAAATTATAGGCAATGACTAAAGTAACTATACTCCCCAAAATCTCAAAATCTATATTATACTTCATTAACTAACCCCGTATTATAAACCTTCTACAATGTTACGCCGTCCTTAAATATGGCTATTTCACGGTATCCGTTTCTTTCATTGGCTGTTTCTTCACCTTTAGCCACACTCAGGACGTATTCTATAAGATCCTGGCTTATATCGATACCGTCTATCATGGAACCCGCATTAAAATCTATCCAATCCGGCTTTCTTTCCGCAAGATGATCATTGGTAGCTATCTTTACTGTAGGCACCGGTGCCCCCAAAGGTGTGCCTCGTCCGGTAGAAAACAGTATCAAATGACATCCCGCAGCCGTAAGGTTGGTCACCGCCACCATATCATTTCCGGGACCGTTTAATAGATTTAACCCCTTCTTTTTTACCGTATCCCCGTAATTCAGTACATCCACCACCTCGGCTCTTCCGCCCTTCTGGATGCAGCCTAAGGATTTTTCCTCCAGGGTGGTTATTCCTCCCGCTTTATTTCCGGGAGAAGGATTCTCATATATCTCCTGTCCGTGTTCGGTAAAATAATCCTTGAAGTTATTAATCAGGGATACTGTTTTTTCAAATGTGCCGATATCCGTACACCTGTCCATAAGTATAGTCTCCGCTCCGAACATCTCGGGCACCTCAGTAAGAACCGTACTTCCGCCCTCAGCTATCAGGTAGTCGGAGAACTGCCCTATAAGCGGATTGGCCGTGAGTCCCGAAAAACCGTCGGAACCCCCGCATTTAAGACCTACCTTAAGCTTTGATACCGGTACTTCCACTCTTTCAAAAGTATCGGCGTAAGCTTTAAGCTCGTCTATCAGCCTTATCCCTTCTTCTATCTCATCATCAACGTCCTGTGCATTTAAGAACTTTACCCTTCTTTCATCAACAGGACCGAGCACTTCTTTAAATGCCGCGATATTGTTGTTTTCACATCCGAGTCCCAGCACCAGTACTCCGCCGGCATTCGGATGGTTTATCAGGCCTTTAAGGATCTTCTGCGTCATCTTATGGTCGCCGCCCAGCTGTGAGCATCCGTAAGGGTGCGGGAAATAAAACGCACCGGTAAGCTTACTTAAAGACTCAGCCACCTTATTCACACAGCCTACGGTATTGACTATCCAGATATCGTTTCTTATACCGATATCCCCGTTTTCCCTTTTGTAGGCCATTATAGTCCTGCCGGAAGGTAACGGCATATCATATTTTTTGAAATGATAGGAGTATTCCACCTTTTCCTTAAGATTGGTCTTAAGATTATGAGAATGTACACTCTCGCCTTCCTTTATGCTTTGTGTCGCATGTCCGATCGGAAATCCGTATTTTATGACATTTTCCCCTTCGGCGATATCGCACAAAGCCACCTTATGTCCGGTCTCCACATCTACTGCCACATTGTCCGAAGGATGTATCTTTATTGTCCCCATTTTCCTGCTCCCCTGTATGCCTGAATGTTCTGATACTTATCTGTCACTTTTCGGTCTGTAAGTGTTTTCAGTCTACCAAAGTTTCAATAGTCTTACCTACACCGTTTGTCTGTATGGATTCATAATACTTTTCCACTTCATCCTTCATGAATGAAAGATCCTCGCCCCAGTACTGTTCCTTCTTTAAGATATCCTCAACAGAAGCCGTCTTCATGAACGCCATGATCTCTTCACCGTCATTCGTCTCATCTGTCCTGTAGAACGCTATAAGTGCAGCAAGCGAGAATGTAAGGCATTTAGGAAGACTTCCGTTTTTCTCCCTGTATTCAAGGATGGTCGGAAGCACTCTTGCCTTAAACTTGCTTACGGAATTAAGGGCGATGCTTAGCAGCTGATGCTTTACAAAAGGATTTGAGAATCGCTCCAGTACTGCCTTACCGAAAGGTATATCCTCTTCCTCGTGTCCCAAAGTAGGTATTATCTCTTCAAATATAGCCTTGTTCAGGTATTTGTTTATAAGCGGATCGTCCAGACATTCCTTGACGGTGGAAAGTCCGTACAGACGGGCCGCAAGCACCATCGAGGTGTGTCCGCCGTTAAGTATCCTTACCTTTCTCTTTTTATAAGGCTTAACATCATCGGTCCAGATGACATTTATCCCTGCTTTTTCAAGCGGGAATTCATCCTCGAAATGTCCTTCTATTACCCAGAGATGGAATATCTCTGCGGTATTCATCAAGCGGTCTTCTTCTCCGAGCCTCTTGGTCAGTGCCTCTACCTCGTCTTTCGGATATCCTGTACATATCCTGTCAACCAGAGTGTTGCAGAAATAGTTTTCATTCTTTATCCAGTCCTTAAAATCCTCAGGAAGGTTCCAAAGATCGGCATACTTAAGTACGCAGTTTAAGAGCTCTTTTCCGTTGTTGTCTATCAGCTCACATGAAAAGATGATAAAGCCCTGAAGGCCGGCCTTATACCTCTCATATAAAAGAACGGCGAGCTTGGCCGGGAAGGATTTGGGAGGTGCATCGGTTATCTGCTCAGTTCCTAAGTACTCTATCCCCGCCTCGGTAGTATTGGATATGATCACTCTCATATCGGGATTGTGTGCAAGCTTAAGATACCCTGCATAATCCGTATAAGGATCCACGCCTCTCGAAATGGATGTAACCTTAATGCATTCATCCACCACTTTTCCGTTATCTATGCCGCGCAGGAACTGATGGTATACACCTTTCTGCTCGTTTACCACGGGGATAAGTCCTTTGGCTATGGGCTGTACCACTACTACCTTACCCCCGAACAATCCCTGCTCATTCATCTTATTGATAAAAACATCCACAAAGCTTCTAAGGAAGCCGCCTTCACCAAACTGGATAACTCTCTCTTTCATGTCCTCTCACTCTCCATATATCAAAACTCAATAAGTACCTTCGCTAAACTTCCGTCATTCTCAGCCAGTGCCTTAAATGCATCTGCCGCATCATCCACAGGATAAACGGCACTTACCATGTCAAGTACATTAACCTTGCCTGACGCTATAAGGTCGATAACCGCCTGGAAATCTCTTGCATAGGAGTTACGGCTTCCGAATAAGTTAAGCTCTTTTTTGAGCAATATCGAATGCAGGAACGTGGTCTCCTTTTTACCGTTACCGATAAGTATGATATTTGCCGCAAAAGCAGCACAGTCTATACAGTTAAGGAAGGTAACGGACTGTCCGCACGCCTCCACACATACATCAAAACCGTTACCGTTTGTTATCTTCATGGCTTCTTCTTTTATGTCTGTCTTCTTGGAGTTGATAACTCCTGCTGCTCCGAAATGAAGCGCCTTCTCTAACCTTCCGTCAAGGACATCTGCCACATATACTTCAGCTCCCTGCGCTTTTGCTGCTATAAGTGCAAATAAACCGATGGGGCCGGCACCTACTACCAGTACCTTATCTCCTTCATTTACCTTAGCCCTGTGAAGTGCATGATAGCTGATGGTAAAAGGCTCAACCAATGCAAGCTCTTTTGCTGATAAGCCCTTTCCGTCATATATCCTTTCCACCGGCATAACTATATATTCCCTGAAGGAACCGTCACGCTGAACACCCATGGTCTGGTTGTCGGTACAGCAGTTAACATATCCTCTCTGGCAGGAGTAGCATTTCCCGCAGTTAAAATAAGGATTTGCAGTGATAATGTCACCTGCTTTAAGTCCTTTATCGTTCTCGGGGATGGATACTATCTGGGCACTGAACTCATGTCCCGGTATCCTGGGATATGTGGTAAAAGGCTGGTTGCCTGTGTAGCTTGCTACATCAGCTCCGCATATTCCGCAATAAAGCACCTTAAGTAATGCTTCACCCTCCTTCGGTATGGGCTTTTCCGTATCGGTAAGACCGATCTTAAAAGGTTCTTCGATAAGTACTGTTTTCATTGTGATTCATTCTCCTTTTGCATATATGACCTTAATACTGTCATTCTGAGGAGCTTTAGCTCCGAAGGAACTTAAAGATCCTTCGCTTTGCTCAGGATGACATCTTTATTCAGCTGTATTAACATACTTCGGATTCCAGATGACCGCCGTCTTCATCGGGGCGCTCTTACTGTATATCTTGTTCTTGTATGCTCCTATGGGATCAGCAGCAAATTCATCCCTGTCAATCAGTTCCACTATCTCATTATAGTGGCTCTCGGCCAGCAGTTCTATGGCTTTTTCCATATGATCCTGACGGAAATTGATGGAACCCATGATCAGATGGTTCTCAAATCCGAAAGGCATGGTGTCGAAGGTGATCTTCGGACCCAATGAGAAACTGTTATATAATCCGTTGCATCCGAGCACCTTATGTTCAAATGCTATGCGGTGCTCCACGTTGCTGCCGCTTACGCCGATAAAGGTGGTGGCTCTGCCGCCCATCTTCTCTATGATAGCCTTTGCAAGGTCTTCCTCGCTATCATAAGTATTCTGCAGATATTCCGCTTTCCCGCCGGTCTGCTTTAACGCAAATGTGACCTTCGGCGAATCCGCAGAGCTTCTTGCCACAAACAATACCTTTGCATTTTTATGGCTGCGGCATATCAGATCACCGATAAACATACCGGTCGTTCCGAGTCCGAATATGACGGTTCTGTCAAATACTTCTTCCTTAGCCTTGTCTCTTGCGGTCTGCTCATCGCATTTATATTTTCTCATAGCTACGCGGAAGTTATGTGCGCTGCCTAAGTCCTCCATTCTCTCAAGCTGGAACAGCATGCAGGCAAAAGGATCGGGGAATACCATCTTCTTGGCAAACTCTAAGTCAAGCTTTCCGTCATGCACATATCCGTCAGGGATCTTTAACAGCATATCGGGATGGAAATACTGCTTATCCGCAAACAGGCCGTCAGCCTTGTCGCAGCCGTATTCAAAATATGTCTCATCCTCAGTATACCTGGTCGGATCCCAGCTGTCACCGCCACGAATGAGCACTATGGCAAAACGGTTTTCAGACGGTACCCATACTATTCCTTCATGACCGTTTATAAGCCTGTTCTTCCCTTCCGGGAACTTAGCGGAAAGCCTACCTTCGCTTCCCATATGCATGAGCTCAAAGTCCGTACCGCAAAAACCCACCATTACAGGCTCGCAAAGTATTCCTTCCTTAAGCTCTTCTCCGCGTAATCTCTGTCTTTTGACATTACTAATCTCAACATCACCGTATACAAGCGGTTTTTCAGTATCATTCTGAAAATATGTGCCCTTAACCAGCATAGTTTTCTCCTTATACTAAAACGTTTTTTCATCTTAACTAAAAATTATAGCACTTATGCAGCAAAATTACTATACCAAAATCGACTGAAACTATATGTTTTTTGCTATGATTTTTATTCTTTGATTTTTATTCTTTGATTTTTACTCTTCCGACCATGGTTCAAATTGCGAGAATCCGGAAATAAAGATAGTAAGTACGAATGGAAAGACAGAAGTGATAGCAAGGGAGGGCGCGCCCGTAAAGAGGTGTTCCTAACAAAAAAGAGTTCTTCAAATCTGAAGAACTCTTAAATGATTTATTGCTAACTATATGATCAGTCGATCTTGGGGAGCTTTGCTACAGAAGCTGCGATCTCTTCATCTGAGGGGATGTAGTCAGACATCTCTCCGTCATTGTACTTCTGGTATGCAACAAGGTCAAAGTAACCTGTTCCTGTAAGACCGAATACGATGGTCTTCTCCTCACCGGTCTCCTTGCACTTTAATGCCTCATCTATGGCTACACGGATAGCGTGTGAGCTCTCGGGAGCAGGAAGAATACCCTCGATCCTTGCGAACATCTCAGCTGCCTCAAATACTGATGTCTGCTCAACACTTGTAGCCTCCATGTAACCGTCATGGTAAAGCTGTGAAAGTGTGGTGCTCATGCCGTGGAATCTGAGTCCGCCTGCATGGTTTGCTGAAGGGATAAAGCTGCTGCCAAGTGTATACATCTTAGCTAAAGGACAGATCATACCGGTATCGCAGAAGTCATATGCAAATGTACCGCGTGTGAAGCTGGGACATGAAGCAGGCTCTACAGCGATGATCCTGTAATCAGCCTCTCCTCTTAACTTCTCACCCATGAAAGGAGCGATAAGACCGCCGAGGTTACTTCCGCCGCCTGCGCATCCGATGATGATGTCAGGCTTAATGCCATACTTATCAAGAGCTGTCTTTGCCTCAAGACCGATAACGGACTGATGAAGAAGTACCTGGTTAAGTACGGAACCTAATACATATCTGTATCCGGGATTCTTTGTTGCCACTTCAACTGCCTCTGAAATAGCACATCCGAGTGAACCTGTAGTTCCGGGATGCTCGGCAAGTATCTTCTTTCCTACTTCTGTTGTCTCTGAAGGTGAAGGAACTACGCTTGCGCCGTAAGTTCTCATAACTTCACGTCTGAAAGGCTTCTGCTCATAAGAAACCTTAACCATATATACCTTACAGTCAAGTCCTAAGTATGCACATGCCATGGAAAGAGCTGTACCCCACTGACCTGCACCGGTCTCTGTGGTAACACCCTTTAAACCCTGCTTCTTAGCATAATAAGCCTGAGCTATGGCGGAATTCAACTTATGGCTGCCACTTGTGTTATTACCTTCAAATTTGTAATAAATCTTTGCAGGTGTCTGGAGCTTCTCCTCTAAGCAGTAAGCACGTACCAAAGGTGAAGGTCTGTACATCTTGTAAAAGTTTCTGATCTCATCGGGAATCTCGATAAAAGGAGTCGTTTCATCAAGCTCCTGCTTAACAAGCTCCTCACAGAATATGGGAGTAAGCTCCTCAGCTGTCAAAGGCTTGTGTGTTCCGGGATGCATAAGGGGAGCAGGCTTATTCTTCATATCCGCTCTTAAATTGTACCAAGCTTTGGGCATCTCTTCTTCAGTTAAATAAATTTTGTAGGGTACTTCCTGATTTGACATTTCTTTGTCCTCCTAGTTTGTAGTTTTTCCGGGACTTTCCAAAAAAAGAAAGTCCCAACAGTAGTTACTGCTGGGACAGGTAATCTTTATTAACCTGCGGTGCCACCCGGCTTGGTGAATTACACCCTCTCTTGCATACTCCGGTGCGCCTGTACTAAAACTATCCTTACGCATACCATCATATGCCGGTTTTTTTAACGCAGGATCCACTGCGTCTCCCATACTCTGCATAAATGCATTTCCGTTCGCCCTCCGAAGACCATTCATAATTGACTTTCCTGCCGCAATCCCACCGCCTGCGGCTCTCTGTACAGTTCCATCAAAAACTACTCTTCTTCTTCAACGGTTTAATTCATTAAAGCACATCCTGCTTTATTTGTCAATCATTTTTTATAAGTTTACTCAAGCTCGATGGTTCCGGGGGGCTTGGAGGTGATATCGTAAAGTACGCGGTTTACTCCTCTTACCTCGTTTATGATACGGCTCATGGCATTCTGCAGTACATCCCACGGGATCCTGCTTGACTCCGCGGTCATGAAATCCACTGTCTTTACGGCACGGAGTACCACTGCATAATCATATGTTCTTTCATCACCCATAACGCCTACGCTTCTCATGTTCGAAAGAGCTGCAAAATACTGATCGGGCTTCCAGCTCGGCCAGTCGCCTTCTTTCTTGTAATATGCCCAGGCTTCATTATCCACTTCTTCACGATAAATAGCATCCGCATCCTGAACTATACGTACCTTTTCAGCGGTAACATCGCCCACTATACGTACTCCGAGTCCGGGACCGGGGAAAGGCTGACGGAATACAAGCTTTTCGGGGATACCGAGTTCCAGACCTGCCTTACGTACCTCATCCTTAAACAGATTGCGGAGCGGTTCTATGATCTCCTTAAAATCAACATGCTCGGGAAGTCCGCCTACATTATGATGTGACTTTATAACTGCAGATTCTCCGCCGAGTCCGCTTTCTACAACATCGGGGTATATGGTACCCTGTGCCAGGAAATCCACAGCACCTATCTTTTTAGCTTCTTCTTCGAAAATATTAATAAACTCTTCACCTATGATCTTTCTCTTTCTTTCAGGTTCGGTAACGCCTTTAAGCTTTTCATAATATCTTTCCTGAGCGTTTACTCTTATGAAATTAAGATCAAATTTACCATTGGGTCCGAATATCTGCTCTACTTCGTCACCCTCGTTTTTCCTTAAGAGACCGTGATCTACAAATACGCAAGTAAGCTGTTTTCCTATAGCCTTGGAAAGTATACCTGCTGCAACGGATGAATCAACACCGCCGGAAAGAGCCAGAAGCACTCTGCCGTCTCCGACCTTTTCCCTGATGGACTTTATGCTGTTCTCCACAAAGGAATCCATACGCCATGTACCTGTACAGCCGCAGATGTTCCTTACGAAGTTAAAGAGCATCTTTGAACCTTCAGGTGTATGAAGTACCTCGGGATGGAACTGGATGGCATAAAGCTGCTTTTCTACACATTCTGCCGCTGCTACCGGGCAGTTAAGTGTATGTGCGACCGATTTAAAGCCGGGAGCCAGTTTTGAAATATAATCGAAATGGCTCATCCAGCATACGGTATGCTGCATAACACCTTTAAACAAAGGTGATGTGATATCAAGGTCAACTTCGGTTTTTCCGTATTCTCTCTGGGATGCACGCTCAACCTTGCCTCCGAGTACATGGCTCATAAGCTGTGCGCCATAGCAAAGTCCGAGTACCGGGATACCCAGCTCAAACAACTCTTTTGAGCATGTGGCGGCATTCTCCTCATAGCAGCTCGAAGGACCGCCTGTAAGGATTATACCCATAGGTTCCATAGCCTTGATCTTTTCAAGGTCAGTCTTGTAAGAATATATCTCACAATACACATTGCACTCTCTTACCCTGCGGGCTACCAGCTGGTTATACTGACCGCCGAAATCAATGACAATTATCTTTTCCATATTTACTCCTATTAGGACAGGTTACTTCCTGTCACATTTGTACATCTCCATTTACCGGGTTGGGCACAAATATGTTCTGCCACCCGCTGTCCGCTACGCGCAGACTTTTTTGCGTTTTGCGAGCCGGATTTGCGAGCTGCAAAAAGGTCTGTAAGGATTTTGCGTATAGAGATATACTATAATATAAATACTAGCTCTAGATATGTCAAGGTCTTCGCAAAATCCGCTTATCTGCGGTGTGGCAGAATTTATTTGCGCCCGACCCGGACAAAACTGTATAAAAATGTGACAGGAAGAACCTTCCCCCTGTCACACCTTTGCAACAATCAATTATTTATTTTGAAGTTTCTCATCGATAGCTGCTGCTGCAGTCTTTCCTGCACCCATAGCCAGGATAACGGTAGCTGCACCTGTTACGGCATCACCGCCTGCATATACATAAGCCTTTGATGTAGCACCCTTCTCATCTGCTATGATACAGCCCTTAGCGTTTGTATCAAGACCTTCTGTGGTCTTCTTGATAAGGGGATTGGGTGTCTGACCGATAGCTATAACAGCGGTATCGATATCAAGTACATGCTCTGAGCCTTTTATTTCTACAGGCTTTCTTCTGCCGCTTGCATCGGGCTCGCCAAGTTCCATGCTGAGTAACTCTACACCCTTAAGCCAGCCGTTCTCATCACCGATAAATTTGGTGGGATTCTCTAACAGCTTAAACTGGATGCCCTCTTCCTCTGCATGCTCTACTTCTTCCTTACGTGCGGGAAGCTCTTCCTTACCACGTCTGTAAACGATATATACATTCTCTGCACCGAGACGCTTAGCACATCTTGCCGCATCCATAGCTACGTTTCCGCCGCCGAATACTGCTACGTTCTTGCCGCAGTACACAGGAGTGTCATACTCAGGGAACTTGTATCCCTTCATAAGGTTGATACGTGTAAGGAACTCATTTGCAGAATATACTCCGTTAAGAGCCTCGCCTTCAATACGTAAGAATGAAGGAAGTCCTGCACCAGTACCAACGAATACAGCGTCAAACTGCTCTAAAAGCTCATCTACCATTAAGGTCTTTCCGATGATGGTATTGGTCTCGATCTTAACGCCTAAGCTCTTTAACTTATCTATTTCCTTCTGAACGATGTTCTTAGGCAAACGGAACTCGGGGATACCGTACATAAGCACGCCGCCTGCTGTATGGAATGCTTCAAATATAGTTACATCGTATCCCATCTTGACAAGATCGCCTGCTGCGGTAAGTCCGGAAGGACCTGAACCTACTACTGCTACGCTCTTGCCGTTCTTCTTAACTTCAACAGCCTTATCCTTACCGTGCTGAAGATGATAATCGGCTACGAATCTCTCTACACGTCCGATACCTACAGGCTCGCCCTTGATACCTCTTACGCACTTTGACTCGCACTGTTTCTCCTGAGGACATACTCTGCCGCATACTGCAGGAAGTGCATTTGTCTCAGTGATCTTCTCATAAGCTTCCTCGAACTTTCTCTCTGCAACAAGTGCAAGGAACTCAGGAATCTTAACTGCTACGGGACATCCTGTCATACAGGGTCTGTTCTTACAATTGAGACATCTTTGTGCCTCATCTACAGCCATATCCTCTGTGTAGCCTGTAGCAACCTCTAAAAAGTTTTTATTTCTCACATCCGGTGCCTGTGCGGGCATGGGATTTTTAGTTAATGACATATTAGGCATTGCAGTGCTCCTTTCCTGTGATACGGCATCTTCCCTCTTCACATGATCTCTTCTCATAGGGTTTAAACATCTGGGAACGCTTTAAAGCTGCATCCCAGTCAATCTTATGTCCGTCAAAGTCAGGTCCGTCAACACATGCAAACTTTGTCTCGCCGCCAACGATAACCCTGCAGCCGCCACACATACCTGTACCGTCGATCATAACGGGGTTCATGGATACTGTAGTAGGTATATTATACTGTTCGGTAACACGGCATACAGCACGCATCATAACAAGAGGTCCGATGGCGATAACTTCGTCAAACTTCTCGCCTGCTTCTATTTCTTCCTTTAATCTGTCGGTTACAAAACCCTGAAGTCCGTTCGAGCCGTCATCGGTAGTGATGATAAGTTTGTTGGATACGGCCTTCATCTCATCCTCAAGGATGATAAGCTCTTTATTTCTGAAACCGGTGATAACTGTTACATCAGCTCCCAGAGACTTTAATTTCTTAGCCTGGGGATAAGCAATAGCGGTACCGAGTCCGCCGCCGATGATGGCTACCTTCTTGATGTGGTCAAGAGGTGTGGGCATACCCAGAGGGCCTGCGAAATCAAGGATTGACTCTCCTGCCTTCATAGCTGCCAGATCCTTTGTTGTCTTTCCGACTGCCTGGATGATAATGGTTACGGTTCCTTTTTCCCTGTCAAAATCCGATACGGTAAAAGGTACTCTCTCACCGAATTCATCGATTCTTAAGATAACGAACTGACCGGGCTCAGCCTTCTTAGCAACAAGAGGGGCTTCGATCTCCATCAGGAATACCTGAGGATTCAGATCTTCTTTTCTTACGATTTTGTACGACATTTTTTTCTCCTTCAAACCTCATTTATCAACTTTTATATTAGTTACCTTTGTTTATCTGATTATGATACTTTCTCTCTCGGGACCTACGGATATATACTTGATGAAACATCCGATCTCCTTCTCGATATAGAGGACATATTTCTTAGCTGCCTCGGGAAGGTCATCCCATTTTCTTGCCTTTGATATATCGCAGTTCCAGCCGTCCATGTATTCTATCACGGGCTCTGCTGAATTAAGTGCTGTAGGGAACGGGAACTTGTCGGTTTCTTTTCCGTTAACCTTATACTTTGTACATACAGGGATCTTCTCCATGTAGCTTAATACATCAAGCTTGGTAAGAGCTATATCGGTAGCACCCTGGCACTCTACACCGTAACGTGTAGCTACTATATCAATAGGACCTACTCTACGAGGTCTGCCGGTCTTTGCTCCGTATTCCTGACCTTCAGCTCTTAACTTTTCAGCTTCTTCACCGAACATCTCGCATACAAAAGGACCTTCGCCTACGCATGTTGAATATGCTTTTACTACACCTATAATGCTGTCTATCCTTGCCGAAGGAAGTCCTGATCCTACGGGTGCAAAGCTTGCCAAAGTATTTGAAGATGTGGTGTAAGGGATGATACCGTAATCAAGGTCACGTAATGCTCCTAACTGTGCCTCAAACAGGATATTCTTTCCATCCTTAACAGCCTTCTTTAATATCTCACCGGTATCGGCTACATAAGGCTTGATCTTCTCGCAATACTCATCGAGCCATGCCTTTAAGTCCTCAATGGTAACGGGCTTAGCTCCGTATACTTTTTCAATTGTAAGATTTTTCCACTCCATGAGGTCCTTTAAGTGCTCCATGAGCTCCTCAGGATAGAAAAGTTCTCCCGCAAGTATGGTCTTCTTCGAATATTTATCCGAATAGAAAGGAGCGATGCCCTGCTTGGTCGAACCGTATTTCTTATCGGCAAGTCTTGCCTCTTCAAGTCCGTCCAGATCTCTGTGCCAAGGCAGAAGCAATGAGGCTCTGTCGCTTATCTTTAAATTATCGGGACCGACAGCAACGCCTTTTGCTCTTACATCCTCCACTTCCTTCATGAGATTTTCAGGATCGAGCGCAACTCCGTTTCCGAGTATATTGATCGTATCCTTTCTGAATATTCCTGACGGAAGAAGATGAAGTGCGAACTTTCCATATTCGTTAATAACGGTATGGCCTGCGTTTCCGCCGCCCTGATAACGTACTACAACCTGGTAATCCTTGGTTACCAGATCGACCATACGGCCTTTACCTTCATCACCCCAGTTAATGCCTACTATAGCACAGTTTGACATATGTTATTCCAGCCTTTCTGATTGTATCTGTTAATAAACCATCTGTATACTTAAGTTACCTCAAGCAGACGTGAAAAATATCATATCACATCCATATAAAAAAAGCAAGTAAGGTGGCACGTCTTTTTAAGACCTGCCACCTGACATATTTTAATGTTAAAAAACCTTGTTAGAGAACCGCAATTACACGATACCCTGAGCGTTCATAGCATCAACAACCTTCTTGAAGCCGGCGATGTTTGCGCCTGCTACATAGTTGCCTGCTAAGCCGTACTCCTTAGCTGCATCATCAAGGTTATGGAAGATGTTAACCATGATGCCCTTTAACTTAGCATCAACCTCTTCGAATGACCATGAAAGTCTCTCAGAGTTCTGGCTCATCTCAAGTGCTGATGTAGCAACACCACCTGCATTTGCAGCCTTGCCGGGTACGAAGTATACCTTGTTAGCCTGGAAGTACTCAGTAGCCTCTAATGTGGTAGGCATGTTAGCACCTTCACATACAGCGATAACGCCGTTAGCAACAAGCTTCTTAGCATCGTCAAGGTTAAGTTCGTTCTGGGTTGCGCAAGGAAGAGCGATGTCAACCTTAACTTCCCACTGATTTGTTCCCTCGGTAGCCTTATCATGGTACTGAGCTGAAGGACGCTTAGCTGCATACTCGGTAAGACGTGCACGGTTAACTTCCTTAACTTCCTTTAACAGTGCAACATCGATACCTTCGGGATCATAGATCCAGCCTGTAGAATCTGAACATGTAACAGGCTTAGCACCTAACTGCTGTGCCTTCTGGATAGCATAGATAGCTACGTTACCTGAACCTGATACTGCACAGGTCTTGCCTGCGATGTCGATGCCGTTAGACTTAAGCATTTCCTGAGTCATGTAAAGAAGACCGTAACCGGTAGCTTCTGTTCTTGCAAGTGATCCGCCGTATGAAAGGCCCTTACCTGTAAGTACGCCCTCGAATACTCCACGGATCCTCTTGTACTGACCGAACATATATCCGATCTCTCTTGCGCCTGTTCCGATGTCACCAGCGGGAACATCTGTATCAGCGCCGATATATTTGCAGAGCTCTGTCATGAAGCTCTGGCAGAATGCCATGATCTCTCTGTCTGACTTACCCTTAGGATCGAAATCAGAACCACCCTTGCCGCCGCCGATGGGAAGGCCTGTAAGTGAATTCTTAAAGATCTGCTCGAAACCTAAGAATTTGATGATACCGAGATTTACTGAAGGATGAAGTCTGATACCTCCCTTGTAAGGTCCGATAGCACTGTTAAACTGTACACGGTAACCTGTGTTAACCTGTACCTGTCCCTTATCATCTACCCACGGAACACGGAACTTAAGCTGTCTCTCGGGGTTAACGATCCTCTCTAAGAGAGCATCACGTCTGAACTTCTCTTCATTCTTCTCTACTACGGGGCGAAGAGAGTTAAGAACTTCTTTTACTGCCTGATGGAATTCAGGCTCATTGGGATTCTGCTTGATAACCAGCTCGATCACTTCATCAACGTATGACATTTTTCTTCCTCCTGTAAAAACATTTGTTTTGTGGCTTCATGAGCCAAATTATTTTTTATAAGTTTCCAAAAAAAATAGAGTCTTCGGGCGTGTGCCCAAAGACCCCATTGCCTTTGCCGAAAGATATATTAGCGTATTTTTATACGTTTGTCAACTATTTTTTTGAATAATTATCAATTATTTTATCTATATTATAATCTTGAATTTTATCTTGACAAACATAATCATTCAAAGTAGAATAATCACAGAAATGAGCAAAGGCGTTCACTTTAGTTTTTGGGCTAAAACTGGATGCCTTTCTTTGTAATTGTAAACACAGTGAAGGATCTTTTTAGAGGAGGAATCATGAAATACTCACCGGAAGAAATATTAGAATATGTAAAGGACGAAGACGTAAAATTCATACGTCTGTCATTCTGTGATGCGTTCGGCGTACAGAAAAATATCGCTATAATGCCGAGCGAACTCGAGCGGGCATTTGAACAGGGTATCGCAATAGATGCCTCTTCTATATCAGGCTTCGGCGATGAAATGAATTCAGACCTGTTCCTGCATCCCGATACCGACACTCTTGCACTTCTCCCCTGGAGACCAGAGCACGGTGCCGTAGTCAGGATGTACTGCGGGATCACATATCCCGACGGCACTCCCATCGAATGCGATACCAGGACATTTTTGAAAAAAGCGGTTGATACCGCGGCAAAGAAAGGATATTCCTTCTCCTTCGGTTCCGAGCTGGAGTTTTATCTGTTCGAACTGGACGATAACGGAAATCCCACAAATATTCCCCATGACAGGGCAAGCTACATGGATATAGCACCAGCCGACAGAGGAGAAAATGTGAGACGTGAGATCTGCCTTACCTTAGAGCGTATGGGTATACGTCCCGAAAGTTCACATCATGAGATGGGCCCCGGACAGAACGAGATCAACTTCCGTTTTTCGGATGCATTGAGTGCTGCCGACAATGCCATGACTTTCCGTATGGTAGTAAAGACCATTGCACAGCGTAACGGACTTTATGCCGATTTCTCACCGCTCCCCATTAAGGATGCTCCCGGCAACGGCTTCCATATCAGCGTTTCCGTCAATCCTTCGGATAACAATAACAATATGCGCTACATGCTTGCGGGAATCCTGGAGAAGATCGAGGACATGACCCTGTTCCTTAACCCTCAGAAGGATTCATACTTAAGACTCGGACATAACAAAGCTCCTAAGTATATATCATGGTCACACGAGAACCGTTCACAGCTCATACGTATACCTGCAGCCACAGGTGAGTACCAGCGTGCACAGCTCCGTTCTCCCGATCCCACAGCCAATCCTTATCTGGCATTCGGTCTTATGATATATGCAGGATTACACGGTATAGAGAATAAGATACAGCTTCCGCCTCCCGCAGATATCAATCTGTTTAAGGCAGACAAGCTTACATTGTCAAAGTTCGGCCAGTTGCCGGATTCGCTGGATGTAGCAAGACTTACCGCAGGCGATTCAAGCTTTATCAAAGAATATGTACCGGAAGAGATAATCAATCTTTACCGCGAAAGATAATTAAAAAACAAATGAATCAAATATCACGAAAGGAGGGGACTTTATGAACCAGACAGACCGGACGTACAGCATACTTATAGTATCGTCATCCAGGAACTTTCAGGAAGTTATAGATGCGCATTTTTCCGAGTCAGGCTTTTCCCCCCTCCATGTCGTTACCAGTATCAGTGCCGCAAAAAGGAAAGTATCCGAGTACACCTATGATATGATAGTGATCAACTCCCCTCTTCCCGACGATGTGGGCACACGTTTTGCCATAGATACAGCCATGGACAGCGTGGTAATGCTCTTAGTCAGCAATGAAGTATACGAGGAAGCAAATTATAAGCTGTCAGGCCAGGGTATATTCGTCCTTCCGAAGCCTTTTTCAAAGGTTATGTTCGCCACTGCGGTCAACTGGATGCGCAGTGCCAGAGAGATACTGAAGAAGTCCCAGAAAAAGACACATACCATTGAAGAAAAAATGGAAGAGATACGTATCGTAAACCGTGCGAAATGGCTGCTCATCAATGAACGCCAGATGGCAGAGCCCGAAGCTCACCGCTATATAGAAAAGCAGGCGATGGACAGATGTATCTCTAAAGGTGAGATAGCCAAAGAGATAATAGATATGTATAAATAAAAAAAAGGAATCCCAACATTTTCGGGATTCCTTTTTTTATTGTCGTTTTGTTTTTTCAATCAGAGAACCGTCCCTCTGATCGATTTAGTTTCTTACACCGAATAACAGATCGCCGTATGTAGGGAACGGCCAGTAGCTTCTGTCAGTAAGGACTTCAGCCTCATCTGCTACGGCACGGAGCTTAGCCATGGCAGGAACAACACCGTCTCTGATCTTATATGACTCATCGATGATGTCCTTTGCCTTTGAAAGTCCTGCAACCTTTGCCTTTAAGCTCTCTGCGCCGGCTAAGATCTTTTCTACTGAAGAGGAAAGCTTCTTGATAAGATCTGTCTCGTAACCGAATACCAGTGAAGCATCTATAGCCTTCTTATCAGCTACGGTCTTAGCAAGCTTACCGATATAGCTTTCAATAGCGGGAGCTATCTGGGTCTTAGCCATGTCGATCATGGTATTTGCTTCGATGGTGATGGTCTTGCAGTAATTCTCAAGCATGATCTCGCATCTGGACTCTATCTCAGCCTTAGAGAATACCTTGTGGCCTGTAAGCATCTTAACGTTCTTGTCTGAAAGGATCAGAGGCATACAATCGGGAGTGGTACGGAGGTTAAGCAGTCCTCTCTTCTCAGTAGCTTCCTTGATCCATGCATCATCATAACCGTTGCCGTTGAAGATGATCCTCTTGTGCTCTTTGATGGTCTTCTGGATGAGCTTATGAAGGTCAGCCTCAAAGTTCTTTGATTTCTCAAGCTGGTCAGCATATATCTTAAGAGTTTCAGCTACACAGCTGTTCAGCATGATGTTTGCACATGCGATACTGTTCGAAGAACCGAGCATTCTGAACTCAAACTTGTTGCCGGTAAATGCGAAAGGTGAAGTACGGTTACGGTCTGTAGTATCTCTGTTGAATCTCGGAAGTACGTCAACACCGAGCTTCATCTGCTTCTTCTCAACACCTGTGTAAGGCTTATCCTTCTCGATAGCTTCAAGGATACCGTTAAGCTCTTCGCCAAGGAAGATAGAGATAACTGCGGGAGGTGCCTCGTTAGCGCCAAGTCTGTGGTCGTTTCCTGCTGTTGCAACGGAAAGACGGAGTAGATCCTGATACTCATCAACTGCCTTGATAACTGCGCACAGGAATGTAAGGAACTGTGCATTCTCATAAGGTGTATCTCCGGGTGATAAAAGGTTTACGCCTGTATCGGTACCTATTGACCAGTTGTTGTGCTTACCGCTTCCGTTTACACCTGCGAAAGGCTTCTCATGAAGCAGACATACCAGGCCGTGACGTGCAGCAACCTTCTGCATGATCTCCATGGTCAGCTGGTTCTGGTCTGTAGCGATGTTTGTGGTAGAATAGATAGGTGCCAGCTCGTGCTGTGCGGGAGCTACCTCGTTGTGCTCAGTTTTAGCAAGTACGCCGAGCTTCCAGAGTTCGTCATTCAGGTCATTCATGTATTCCTGAACTTTAGGCTGGATAGAACCGAAATAATGGTCATCCATTTCCTGTGTCTTGGGAGGCTTAGCACCGAAAAGTGTACGTCCTGTAAACTTCAGATCTTCTCTCTTCTCATACATTTCCTTGGTTACAAGGAAGTATTCCTGCTCGGGACCTACTGATGTTGTAACACGCTTAACATCATCATTTCCGAAAAGTTTTAATATACGGAGTGCCTGCTTATTTAATGCTTCCATTGAACGGAGCAGAGGAGTCTTCTTGTCAAGTGCCTCGCCGCCGTATGAACAGAATGCTGTAGGTATGCAGAGTGTCTTGTCCTTTATAAATGCATATGAAGTAGGATCCCATGCTGTGTATCCTCTAGCCTCGAATGTAGCACGAAGTCCGCCGCTCGGGAATGATGATGCATCAGGCTCGCCCTTGATAAGCTCTTTGCCTGAGAATTCCATGATAACGCCGCCGTCGGGTGAAGGCTCGATAAAGCTGTCGTGCTTTTCAGCGGTGATACCGGTAAGAGGCTGGAACCAGTGTGTAAAATGAGTAGCACCCTTTTCCACTGCCCAGTCCTTCATAGCCTTAGCTACAGCATTGGCTACACTTTCCTCAAGTCTGGTTCCTTCATCTATAGTCTTCTTTAACGACTTATAGACATCTGCGGGAAGCTTAGACTTCATAACTCTGTCATCAAACACATTACATCCAAAATAATCAGATACAGTTTTCATAGCAAATCCTCTTTTCTGTTATATTTTTGTTGCTTTACGTTTCTGTTGCTTTTTTGCTGCTTAAGGTTTAATAAATCAAAAGGGTGTCCTGTAGAAATGGCTTTATTCCAAATATACAAGACACCCTTGCCTTAACAGCATATTCATTTAAATATCCGGCATTTTCTAAACGAAAAGAGGTCTCTGAACTTGCGCTCAAAGACCTCATTGCCTCTATGTGACGTATTTTATACCTATTGATCTGATTTGTCAACAGTTTTTTTGATTTTTCGGTATTATTTTCCGCTGTCACCGTAATTTGAAAGTACTCTGGCCGAAGGATCGTTAACATTACAGCCTTCCCATGACTTGTTGGGCATCCAGAAATCTACTACCATATCGGACTGTCCGGGATAATACTTTTCAAATATCTGCCTGTAAAGAAGGGATTCCTTCGTAAAAGGAGTAGCATGTGTATACTTTTTGCACTCTGTCTCAAATTCCTCATCTGATATCTTTTCAGCGGCATACTCCTTTAAATAATCAACCATGGAATGTCCTACAGCATCCGAGAATGCAGCTTTTTCACGCCATAATATCTCATCGGGAAGGTAATCGCCCTTTTCAAAAGCTTTTCTTAAGAGATACTTTCCTTTTCCGTACTTGTTGAGTTTCTTCTCCGGATCTATCGACATAACATATTTTACGAAATCGATATCACCGAAAGGAACTCTGGCCTCAAGCGAGTTAACCGATATACATCTGTCGGCACGGAGAACATCATACATATGAAGCTCTCTGATACGCTTCTCGGCTTCCTTCTGGAACTCCTCAGCATTGGGAGCAAAGTCCGTATACTTGTATCCGAACAGCTCATCCGAAATCTCACCGGTAAGTAAAACTCTCACATCTGTAGTCTCATGTATAGCCTTACATACGAGGTACATACCCATACTCGCTCTGATGGTCGTGATATCATAGGTTCCTAAGATATATATTACCTTCTCCAAAGAGTTTATAACTTCTTCGGGAGTCATGAATACTTCGGTATGGTCACTGCCGATATAATCAGCTACCTGCTTTGCATACTTTAAATCGATAGCATCCTCTCTCATACCTATAGCAAACGTACGGATGGGTTTGTCAGATTTCTTGGCTGCTATAGCACATACAAGCGAAGAATCAAGTCCGCCCGAAAGCAGGAATCCAACCTTGGCGTCGGCTACAAGTCTCTTTTCCACACCTGATACAAGCTTATCATGGATTTTAGAGAAAATCGTCTCAAGGTCATCATGATTTACCTTGCAGGGCTTTGAGATTTCATTGTAGCAGACAAACTTGCCGTTTTTATAAAAATGTCCGGGAGGGAAAGGCATAGCATTCTTAACTAAACCTATAAGGTTCTTGGCCTCGCTTGCAAATACGATGGCTCCGCCCTTATCGTAACCGTAGTACAGAGGTCTGATGCCTATCGGATCCCTGGCTGCTATATACTCTCCGGTCTTTCCATCATATATTATGCATGCAAACTCGGCATCAAGCATCCTGAACATTTCTGTTCCGTATTCGAAATACAGGGGAAGGAGCACCTCACAATCGCTCTCGCTTTTAAATGTATAGCCCTGTTCAACCAGCTTGTCACGGAGAAGTTTGAAATCATATATCTCGCCGTTACATACACAGTAGCTTCCTCTTGCCTCAAACGGCTGCATACCCTCGTCATGAAGTCCCATAATGGCCAAGCGATGGAAGCCCATGATACCGTTTCCTGTATTAATAATACGGGAGTCATCGGGACCACGGGATACGGTCTTTTCAAACCCCTCTTTAAATTTTTCCATATCTGCCTGTTTCTCGCAATATGTCATAATAGAGCACATGTCGTGTTCCTCCTTGTTTTTTCAACATTACTTGCTGCCGATAAAATCGGTAAATGCTTTGATCTGGGCTTCTTCCTTACTTAAACCTTTTGAGGTATTCTTTTCTATCAGGCTCATGATCTGCTTATAATCGGCGGGGATTATCTTCTTAAAGCTGCCGATGTAGGAATCAAAATTATCAAGAACTTTCTTTCCCTTTACAGATCCGGTCAGAGCTACATGTTTTTCTATGATGCTCTTAACTCTTTCTATATCAGCCTTATCGGTTAATGCTTCCATGCTTACAAGCTGATGGTTCAGATTCTTGTAGAGCTTATTGCCTTCATCAAGAACATAAGCTATACCGCCGCTCATACCTGCCGCAAAGTTCTTTCCTGTAGGTCCGAGTACTACGGCAACACCGCCTGTCATATATTCACAGCCGTGCTCGCCGACACCCTCTACCACTGCGGTAGCACCTGAATTTCTTACGCAGAATCTTTCACCTGCCATACCTGCTATATAAGCCTCACCGGAGGTTGCACCGTAAAGAGCAACATTACCTATAAGGATATTCTCACTCGGATCGTATTTAATGTTTTCAGGTGCCTTTACTATAAGCTTTCCGCCTGAAAGGCCCTTGCCGAAGTAATCGTTGCTGTCGCCTGTGATCTTCAGTGTCAGTCCCTTGGGGATAAATGCACCGAAGCTCTGTCCGCCTGCACCTGTACAGTTGATGACTATGCTGTCCTCGGGAAGTCCTTCGGGATGAAGCTTTGTGATCTCTGCGCCGAGCAGTGTTCCGAATGTTCTGTCCGTATTCTTTATATCAACCTTAACTTCACAGGTCTTTCCGGTATTATCCTTTATTGCCTTAAGGATATTCTTGTCCTTAAGCAGTACGCTCTCATCCTTGGTAGCTTCCAGCTTAAAGTCATACAGATACTTAGGACTAAATACCTGCTCCTCACGGCTTACCTTTGACATATCATAAAGGACCCTGTCAAGGCATATCTTATCGGGATTGCTTTCCTTTTCACCCTTACCGGCACAGTCTGTCTTTTTCAGCAGATCCGTTCTTCCGACCAGCTCCGAGATGCTTCTCACACCGAGCTTAGCCATATATTCCCTGAGCTCTCTTGCGATGAAACGCATGAAGTTCTCAACATACTCGGGCTTTCCTGCAAAACGCTTACGCAACTCGGGATTCTGGGTAGCTATACCCATAGGACAGGTATCCTGATGGCATACTCTCATCATCACGCAGCCTAAAGTTACAAGCGGAGCAGTAGCAAATCCGAATTCCTCTGCACCGAGGATTGCTGCTATGGCTACATCACGGCCGCTCATAAGCTTGCCGTCCGTCTCGATCCTTACTTTGTTTCTAAGACCGTTGGCAACCAGTGTCTGGTGTGTCTCGGCAAGTCCGAGCTCCCAGGGAAGTCCGGCATTATGTATCGAGCTTAAAGGTGCTGCACCTGTACCTCCGTCATATCCTGAAATAAGGATTACCTGTGCACCTGCTTTTGCAACACCTGATGCTATGGTTCCTACGCCTGCTTCCGAAACAAGTTTTACGGAAATCCTTGCATTCTTATTTGCATTCTTAAGGTCGTATATAAGCTCTGCCAGATCCTCTATCGAATAAATATCATGATGGGGAGGAGGTGAAATAAGGCTTACACCGGGTGTCGAATGTCTGGTCTTTGCGATCCAGGGATAAACCTTCTTTCCGGGAAGATGTCCGCCCTCACCGGGCTTAGCACCCTGAGCCATCTTTATCTGTATCTCTTCGGCGCTGAGCAGATATCCGCTTGTTACACCGAAACGTCCTGACGCTACCTGCTTTATCTTAGAGCTTCTGTCATCCTTTGTGCCTGCGGTAGCGATCCTCTCATCGCTCTCACCGCCTTCACCGCTGTTTGACCTGCCCTGAAGGTGGTTCATGGCGATGGCAAGTGCCGTATGTGCTTCCTCGGAAATAGAACCGTAGGACATAGCACCTGTCTTAAATCTCTTTACTATCTCATCCTCGCTCTCAACTTCATCAAGCGATATACCTTCGGCCGGATAATTAAAATCTATCAGGCTTCGTAAGTATCCTGTTTCTTCCTTATCCACCATTGAAGTATATGTCTTGAATTTCTCATAATTACCTTCACGTGTGGATAACTGGAGCATATGTATGGTCTCGGGGTTATATCTGTGATTTTCACCCTGACTTCTCGATTTATGTCTTCCGTATGCGGTAAGCTCGTTATTGACTGTAAGTCCCAACGGATCGAACGCACGGCTGTGCTGTGCATCGACAGCCGTTCCGATATCATCCAGTGTAATACCGCCTACTCTTGATACGGTTCCGGTAAAGTATTCGTTTATAACATCTTCCGAAATACCGATAGCTTCAAATATCTTGCTGCCCTGATATGACTGAATGGTGGAGATACCCATCTTGGAAGCGATCTTTACGATACCGGAAAGTATTGCTTTATCATAATCCTCACATGCCGCATAATAATCCTTGTCCAGAAGTTCTTCATCAACAAGCTCCCTGATAGCTGCATGTGCAAGATAAGGATTGACTGCCGAAGCACCGAAGCCTAAGAGGGTTGCAAAATGATGTACTTCTCTCGGCTCGCCCGATTCTACTATGATCGACATAGCAGTGGACTTCTTTGTCTCTACCAGATGCTTATGTACTGCTGCAACTGCAAGCAGTGAAGGAAGTGCCACATGGTTTTCATCCACTCCCCTGTCGGAAAGGATAAGTATCGTAGCGCCTGCACGGTATACCTTATCAACCTCGATAAACAGATGCTTTAATACACGTTTGATCGGTGTTCCCTTATAGAAACAGGTTGAAACCTTTGCTATATTAAAACCGTCTTTTTTCATGTGGGAGATCTTCAAAAGGTCAAGATCTGCCAGTATCGGGTTATTGATCTTAAGCACATGGCAGTTTAAAGGCTTTTCCTCTAAAAGGTTACCGTTCTTACCTACATATACGCAGGTTGAGGTTACTATCTTTTCACGTTCCGCATCGATCGGAGGGTTGGTAACCTGTGCAAACAGCTGCTTAAAGTAATAGAACATCGGCTGGTAGTTTTCCGAAAGAGCAGCTATAGGTGTATCCACACCCATCGCTCCTATCGGTTCGGAACCGTTAAGTGCCATCGCAAGGATCGAATCATGATAATTCTCATAAGTATATCCGAATGCCTTCTGAAGACGCTTGAGTTCATCCCCTTTTACCGAAGGAACCTTTACATTGGGTATCTTTATGTCATGAAGCTTTACGATGTTGCTGTCAAGCCATTCACCGTAAGGCTCTTTGTGTGCGTATCTTTCCTTTATCTCGGTGTCATCAATGATACGTCCCTGTATTGTATCAACAAGGAGCATTTTTCCGGGATGAAGTCTTTCCTTCTTTACGATATGCTCCTCAGGGATATCCAGAACACCTACTTCACTTGCAAGGATAAGTCTGTCATCATCGGTAACGATGTATCTCGAAGGACGGAGTCCGTTTCTGTCAAGGATAGCTCCTAACAGATCACCGTCTGAAAATACTATGGATGCGGGACCGTCCCACGGCTCCATCATGGTTGCGTAATACTGGTAGAAATCCCTCTCTTCCTGAGATAATGTCTCATTATGCGACCAGGGCTCAGGTATGGCTATCATAGCAGCCAAAGGCAGCTCCATGCCGCTCATCATCAGGAATTCCAGGGTATTGTCAAGCATTGCCGAATCAGAACCGCTCTGTGATATAACCGGAAGTACTTTTGTCATATCTTCTTCGGAAAAAGCATCCGTATGCATGGTCTCTTCACGGGCCAGCATCTTGTCTGCATTACCCTTTATGGTATTGATCTCACCGTTATGAACTATGAGCCTGTTGGGATGTGCACGGTTCCAGCTGGGTGTTGTATTTGTTGAAAAACGTGAATGTACCGAAGCTATGGCAGATTCATAATCCTTATCCATCAGATCCTTAAAGAAGGTCCTGAGCTGTCCTACGAGAAACATTCCCTTATATACTATGGTCCTGCAGGAAAGTGAAGGGATATATGTATTGACATTACTCTGTTCAAACTCACGTCTTACGATGTAGAGCTTTCTGTCAAAATCAAGATCTGTCTTGGCATCCTGAGGTCTTTCTATAAATACCTGGTGGATCTCGGGCATGCACTCAAGTGCTTTTGTTCCGAGTACTTTAGGATCCGTATCTACCTTTCTGAATGCTATTATCTTCAGACCGTTTTTCTTAACTATCACTTCAAGCATGGCCTTGGCCTGACGGAGTGCCAGATCGTTTCTCGGGAAGAATATCATGCCGACACCGTATTCTCTTTTTCCTGGAAGCTCTATGCCGTCTTTCTTTAATACCTTCTTAAAAAACTTGTGAGGGATCTGGGTAAGTATGCCGACACCGTCACCTGTTTTGCCTTCGGCATCTTTTCCTGCCCTGTGCTCTAAGTTTTCAACTATCGACAGTGCATCCGCTACTGTTTCATGCCCTGCTTTTCCTTTTATATTTACTATCGCACCGATACCGCAGTTATCGTGTTCGAAATCCGGATTATATAAACCGTTTTTATATACTTCATTCAATGTAAGTTTCATATTATCAACGACCTTCCGTAATATTCTTTACAAGCTCGAATACCCCATCAGGTACTCGTCCACTTCCTTAGCGGCTGCCTTACCCTCAGCTATGGCTCTTACTACGAGGGACTGACCGATATGCATATCACCTGCTGTAAATACCTTGGCATCTGCCTGATGCTTTCCTGCTTCGGTCTTAACGTTTGTCCTTCCGTCCACTTCCACTCCGAAGCTTTCGGTAACATATGACTCACTTCCAAGGAATCCGGCTGCTATCAGAACAAGCTGTGCGGGTACTTCCTTTTCTGTTCCTTCTATGGGAACCATGCTCATACGTCCCGTTTTCTCATCCTTCTTCGATTCAAGTGATACCAGGACAACACCTTTCAGCTTTCCGTTCTTATCCTTTAAGAACTCTTTTACCGTAGTCTTATATATTCTGGGGTCGGATCCGAATTTGTAGATCGCTTCCTCCTGTCCGTAATCGACCTTTAGTACCTTCGGCCATTCGGGCCAGGGATTTGATGCAAGCCTTTCTTTTGCAGGCTCAGGCATCATCTCGAGCTGTGTAACACTCTTTGCCTTAAGTCGTATACAGGAGCCTACACAGTCATTACCGGTATCTCCGCCGCCGATCACTATTACATCCTTGCCCTCGGCTAAGTCATAAGGGAACTCGCTAAAGTCGGAATCAAGCAGGCGTTTTGTAACTGACTTTAAGAAATCAACTGCGAAGTAGATACCTTCCGCATCCCTGCCGGGTGCCTTGATATCTCTGGGATTTGAAGCACCGCATGCAAGTACTATCGCATCATTTTCTTTCTTTAGTTCTTCTCCTGTTATGTCTTTTCCTATATTAGTATTTACTTTAAAAGTGATGCCCGCTTTTTCCATGAGAGCCACTCTTCTGTCTATCACACTCTTATCAAGCTTCATGTTCGGGATACCGTATCTTAAGAGTCCGCCCACACGATCGTTTCTCTCGTATACCGTAACCGAATGCCCGCGTCTGTTTAACAGCAGTGCTGCGGCAAGTCCTGAAGGACCGCTTCCTATAACTGCTATCTTTTTACCTGTTCTAACCTTGGGTTCGGGTTCTTCTACCAGGCCGTTTTCAAAAGCATACTCTATAACTGTTTTTTCATTTTCTTTTGTGGATACAGGCTCCTGATGCAGCCCGCAGGTACATGCATGCTCGCATAATGCCGGACATACTCTTGATGTAAACTCGGGGAAACAATGAGTGATCGATAAACGTCTGTAAGCTTCTGCAAAGTTACCTCTGTATACTAAGTCATTTACTTCCGGTACCAGATTGTGCAGAGGGCATCCGCTGATCATACCGGCTATAGCTATACCTGCCTGACAGAAGGGAATACCGCAGTCCATACATCTGGCTGCCTGTTTTCTCTGTTCTTCGATACTTAGCAGTGAATGGAATTCTTTAAAGTTCTTGATTCGGTCTTCTTCCTTAACTACTGCACCATCTTTTCTTGCATACTCCAAAAATCCGGTAGGCTTTCCCATATCTTGCACCTCTGTCTTTCTAAATACTTTTTTATCAACGTTATAAAATAAAAAAGGGCATCTGAAATAAATCCAGACACCCTTGCCTTGACTATAATATTACGTGTTATAACCAAATCACTAAACCCGCTATAAAAGAAAAGACACCCTTGGTATAACCAAAGGCGCCCTTGTCTTCATTTGTGCATTATAAAACTCTGAAAAAGATTTGTCAAGAAAAATTTTTATCCATCATCCTATTAAGTCATTCTGGAATCGTGAAAGATGTTCAAAAGGCAAGATCTGACGGCCTCTGAACAAGCCACAGCCATCATTTATCAGATGATTGCTATACGCCTTAAACATGTTCACATCCACAGTGGACAGATCGAGCTGCTGTAACTTTATAATCCTTTCATATGCTTCGTCAAAGTACTTGCATTCACCCGGATGAATAATATCTGCTCTCGTCCTGTTAAGCTCCTGGCTTTTCTCATATCCGAAATGATTTGCATCTCCTATCTCTGCATAATCGTCCATGTCCTTCGTACGAAGCTGCAGTTCTGTATAACATCTGGTCAGATTATCATAAAATGTGATGTGCAGCGACCTGTAACCGGAAGGGCGAGGAGTCTGTACATAATCCCTGTAATAGGAAATATTGTTTTCATCCAACCCGCCTTCATATACTTCATATGCGACATCTGACAGCTGGGGAGAAAACCCTTTTTCTTCCAGGAACTCCGGCATCTTGTTGGCTATCTCGTATAAATACTTAAGTTCCTGCTCTTCACGGCTTTCACCCTCTTGTACATGGCATTTAGGGAGTGAAAGAACGATCCTGTATGCTATAAGATCCCTAAAACAGTTCAGATTGTTTTTTATCTCTGCTTCGTTCGGATATCTTCCGTTTTCTTTATAGAAACCATAGATATATTCCAAGATGTACCCGTTAAACTTTTCTTCGGAACGTATAAGTGATTTTATCCTGCCCTTGAAAGTAAAGGCCAGAAACGGGTATTTCTGTGTCATATAAAGGTAAAACTCCTTGATCCTCTGCGACTGCGAGGACAGAAAATCCGTATGCTCCAACAGCTCTATTATCTGCATCAGGAAATTACTGTGAGCCAGATCGATTGAGTTATGTGATTCAATTGCCTCTTTCTTTAAATCCGCAGAGTACTGCAAAAGTATTTTCAACACAGTATTCCCAGAGAATAAATAATCATTTAATGTTATCATCATTTCTCCATTTTTAATTAAACATAGCATCTGTAAACGCTTTGAATATCCTTCTGCTGTTATCGTCCGTAGAATACGAAAACTCAGGATGCCATTGTACTCCCCACAAAAATCGATGTCCCGGCATATAAAGAGCCTCCGTAAGACCATCCTCCGACGTCGCCATTGCTTTTAATTCCGGAGCTAACTGTTTTACAGCCTGATGATGATAACTGTTTACATGTAAGGTATCAGCATTGAGACATTTATGCAATGGTGAATCCACATTGATAGATACAACATGAACAGGGATATTGTAAGGCGGATTTTGATGATGCTCTACTTTTGACGGATGCTGCAGTGGAATATCCTGGTATAATGTTCCTCCGAGTGCCGCATTTATGAATTGTATTCCCCTGCAGATACCCAGGACGGGTTTATCCGACTCCAGTGCTTTTCTCAATATATAAAGTTCCATCTCATCACGTTTTCTATTGGAACTTACCTTACCATCTAAAGGCTTTTCACCATATATTTCCGGTGAAACATCATGTCCTCCGGTTAACAAAAAACCATCACATAGTTCTGCTGCCTGCTCCAGATCACCTTTATCTTCAGTAAGCGGCAGCATTATCGGAATACCTCCGTTCGTTATGATCCCATCAAAATATCCCGGAAGCATCCATAAACTTTCTTTTTCATCATCCCATAAAGGCATCACGCCTACAACCGGTTTTTTCATATTTTCCCTCGTAATTCTATATTCTTCTAACAAGTGATCAGCAGATGTTCATTAGCTACGTCATTATATATTTCACATTTTCTGTCAGATACATCATATACATGTACTATATCCGTCAGTTCGGAACCCCCATCGAAATCTGCCACAATATCTTTCAACCCCTCAAGTTTTTCAGGTGAGTAATGTACCGTCTTCTCATTATGAAATACTGCAGTATACAATATCTCCGCTTCCACAAGGTCTTGGAAAATATGGCTTCCGTATGAAAGCTCCGGGTTATAACCTGCCTTGGACTCCTCAGTCTCACAGATAATCTCAAAGGCACTTATATCCGAAAATGCCGTAGGCACGCCAAGTTCTGGAGATGTTGTACCTACACGTCCCGGGACTATAAGCATCATATGCTTTTTCTTGTCACGGAAATACCAGTTTATTTTTCCTATAAGTTTTGCAACTTTAATCTTATCCTTATAAGGCATTTCATAATACTTTACCGGATCTACAAGGACAATGATATCCAGTTCCGATGCCTTGGACATACCCATTGAGGCGCCCTTACTCTCCAAAAGTATCTTATCTTCCGGTATATTATCGGGGATCACGGTCCCTGACTTTCCTTTTTGCACCTGCAAAGGTCTGCACTGCAGCAGGTCTATCGAATATTCACCATTTTCTGAGATATTTATAGTAAACTCTGTATCTACCGGGTACTCGTACTCCTCCTGTATACAGTGAAGCATTCTCTTCATCTGCTCCATCAAGGTCTTATTCGCCACAAGTCCCTTACATGAGATGAATTTTACCTCCCTGTTTCTGCCCATCTCACGCAGTCTATCCTCTGCATCATAGTCATGCTCTAAAAGTATCTTATCAAGATATGCGGGGATATCAGGGCTTATCTCATCAAGGGAAAGCCTCTTTAGTGCCTGTTCGGACATATTTATTACCTCGGCTTTTCCCTGCGAGAACTTATGCTTATCTGCAGATGATGAGTACGATGTTTTTTCAGGCATATCAAGATTTACTATCCTCGGATATGAACCCTCGGTCCTGTCCACCGCAGATGTACCAAGCCCCATTACAAGACGGAGCATACCGACGGTCGGGTCGCTGTCCTTCATTATACGGTAAGGACTGTAAGAATATCCTACTCCCGCTGCACACGGCATATAGTTTACTCCATAGTATGACCCCGACACTCTCTGGATCAGCAGTGCCATCTGTTCGTCCCTTTTATCCAGCCCTCTCCTTTTCCTGTAGTCAAGTGCGGATAAGCTCATGGTACTTGCATATACAACCTTTATGGCATTTTCAAACTCTTCTATTCTTTCCTCAAGGCTTCCCCTGTTTACACAGAACACTGACTCATATTTTCCCGCAAATGCATTTCCGAAGCCATCCTCCAAGATACTGCTTGAACGGATAATATACGGATCCTGTCCGTAGTACTCAATGATCCTTACAAACTGTTCCCTCATAGCATCTGAGAAAGTTCCTCCCATAAGTTTAGAGGCAAATTCTTCTGCCAGTTCAAAATAACCTTCATCCGTTCTCTGTCTTATTCTGGTATCCCAGAGATTATTATCAACTATGTATGTATAATAAAGATCCGATCCTACATAGAATGAATCATGCGGCTCAAGCACCTCGTTAATATCAGGTTCACTGTTGCGTATAATTGCTCTGGCAAGAAGCATTCCGCACGCTTTTCCTCCTATCATGCCTGTTCCCACCATATGATCCCTGACAGCAAAATAATCCTCCGCCGTAAAGTTCTTTTTTACCATCTCGCGCATCTTTTCATCACGTGTCATCATGATATCGCACATTTTGGCACACTCTTCAGAAATATCCAGTCCCGATTCATTCATGAGCTTTACACGGTTGAAAAATCTGTCCCAGGAGTCTGAGTATTGTTCCTCCGCAGAACGCTGTGCACGTCCGAGCGTCTGGTAAAAACGACTGGATATTACTCCGTCCAGTATCGGGCGGAAATGCCCTGTTTCCGGATCGTAAGTATGCGGAAGGAACATAGTATCCGAATTTCTGTTCCAAACCTTTTCAGGCCTGATATAAATATTCTTTTTATCCGAGTAAACATCGAAGAAAAGCTGCGTCGTATTAAGTATCTTGTTTACAGCCTGTACCGAATGCTTACCTCTTTTTATCGGAAAAAACGCCACAGTGTCCAGTATAAAAAGGAACGGACATGTTACTCTGAAGAAATTCCCCATCATAAGGTCTGTAGCCCACGCTGCCTGAAGCTCCGAAAGGCAGTCGAAAACATAGAAAGCATCCTTTCCTTCACGTTCTATGATATTGTGGATCTCTACGGTGAAGTTTTCAAATCTGTGAGTAAGAGGTATCTCAACTCTCTTTACTTCGGGACATTCATCTATAAGCGGAGCATGGCTTGCAAAACGAAAATAGATTATATTACGCTTATCCTCTATGGCCTGTCTGACATAAGGCTCCATAAAAAGCTTAAATTCATCCAGGTCCGAAACACGCCAGACCACATTGTCTCCCAAACGTATATTATCCAGTGCCACATCCATCTCGGGTATTCCGCTTTTCACTCTGTCAAATGCTGCCATTTTCTGCTCCTTTCAAAACAAATATAAACCTGTAAAACATGCTCCGTTATCTATCAGCGACCGTCCCGGTGATCGATATTTTATTTAGTTCCTTCATCCAGATATTTACAGACGCATCGCTCGGCATACGCCAGTCCCCACGGGGTGAAAGTGTTACCGTACCGACCTTCGGACCGTCGGGCAGGCATGAACGTTTAAACTGCTGTGAGAAAAACCGCCTGTAAAATATCTTCAGCCATTTCATAACGGTTTCTTTAGAATATGTTCCGTTAAAAGCGATACATGCTATCCTGAATATTTTCGAAGGCGAATATCCGAAACGCAGCATATAATACATAAAGAAATCATGCAGTTCATACGGACCCACTATATCTTCGGTTTTCTGTGATATGGTACCGTCGTTTTCCGGAGGAAGCAGCTCGGGACTTACCGGTGTATCCAGTACATCTCTAAGGACCTTTTGCAGATTGCCTTCCGAGATCTCGGCTTCGAAGCTGACCAGCCAGCGTACCAAAGTCTTAGGTATGGATGCATTTACTGCATACATGGACATATGATCCCCGTTATATGTTGCCCAGCCCAATGCAAGCTCTGAAAGATCACCTGTCCCTATGACCATGCCCCCGAGCTTGTTCGCCATATCCATAAGTACCTGGGTACGTTCTCTCGCCTGTGCATTTTCATAAGTCACATTATGATCGTCCTGAGATTGTCCTATATCCTCCAGATGCTGTGTCACGCTCTTGCAGATGTTGATCTCGGTCAGTGTCACCCCGTAAGCTTTTGCAAGTTCGCAGGCATTGTTATATGTTCTGTCCGTGGTTCCGAAACATGGCATCGTGACAGCCTGTATCCCGGACCTGGTAAGGCCCAACATGTCAAATGCACGTACTATAACTATAAGTGCCAGCGTCGAATCAAGGCCTCCCGACAGTCCCAGTATGGCATTCTTGCTTCCGGTATGACGGAGTCTGGTCATCAGACCTACTGCCTGCATGGTAAGTATATCGCTGCATCGGCCATCGAGTGTTTTCTTGTCAGCCGGTACAAACGGCGTCTTAGGGAACACTCTTTCAAGTCTGGTATCTGTAATATCAAGTGAGAAGTATACCTTTTTAATGCCGGTTGCAGCTTCAAATGTATTCATTCTCCTGCGCTCATGGACAAGCTTTTTTATATCTATGTCAGTAACCGTCAGCCCGTTGGAAAAAGGCTTTGATTCAGCTAAAATCGAACCATTCTCCGCTATGATGTTATGCCCCGCAAAAACCATATCCTGTGTAGATTCACCGATACCTGCATCTGCGTACGCATAGCAGCATGCAAGCGAACCCGATCTTGCTTTTATCAGGTTCCTCCGGTAATCCGCTTTACCTATAACCTCATCACTTGCTGACTGGTTAAATATAATAACCGCACCGTTAGCGGCGAGCTTCTCTGCCGGAGGGGAACTTACCCACAGGTCCTCACATATCTCGATACCAAGGGATAATTCCGGCATCTTCTCACATAAAAAGATCATATCCTCAAGATGTACAGAATATTTATCATTAAGTATTATATCCGCACAAAGTCCGTCTCCCGCCGGTGTGAAATGGCGCATCTCATAAAACTCGTTATAATTAGGTATGTATTTCTTTGCTACAGCCCCTATGGCTCTTCCTTTATTTACCACAACGGCGCAATTATACAATTTCCCGTTATGCTCTAACGGCACACCTATCACGGAAACCATATCCGTATTTTCTGTTTTTTCTATGATACGGCAAAGTTCACTTTTTGCAGAATCAAGCAATGCCTCCTGTAAAAACAGATCCCCGCAGGTATAACCTGTGATCGAGAGCTCCGGGAAACAAATAAGCTTTATTCCTTTTCTTTCTGCCTCATTTATAAGTTCTATGATCCTGTCCGTATTGTATTCGCAGTCCGCAACTTTTAAATCCGGTGTTGCACAGGCTATCTTTATAAATCCGTCTTTCATACTGCCCTCCGAATCCAGAAAAAATAACGGCACTGAATCTATTCAGCGCCGTTGCCAACAAATCATTTATAACATATATTATTTATATTTGTCAATATTTATATGTTTCCGAAAACATGTTACAAAAATGCGGTTATCCCCCGGATAATTTTGTTTTTTTTAACAAATATCAAATTTTTTTAAAAATATGCTTGACAAATGAAAATGACAGGCTTATAATGCGACACATAAAGACAAGGGCGCCTTTGGTTATCCAGAGGCGCCGATTTGTTTTTATATACTTCATTTATCAACGTATGGCAGGGCAAGGGCGTCTGAGCATTAATGTTCGGACGCCCTTCTCTTTGCCGGGAAAGATTAATACTTAATGAGGAATGAAGCACTTCTAAATAATTGAGACTGATTCGGCCGGTCATCTCCCTGTGTTTAGAAGTGAAAAAAATAATTGGGAGGAATTGGTTATGAATGAAGAAATCAGAAGTCTTATCTCTGAAGCAACGCAGGGCGAGGTCTTTGCGGTATGGTTTTTAATTGGAGCTGCTCTTGTTTTCTGGATGCAGGCAGGTTTTGCAATGGTAGAGGCTGGCTTTACCAGAGCTAAGAATACAGGAAATATCATTATGAAAAACTTAATGGATTTCTGTATCGGTACTGTAGTATTTATCCTTATCGGATTCAGCTTACTGTTAGGTGAGGATGCATTAGGTCTTATCGGTAAACCCGGATTTGATCTTTTTACCTCATATGAAAGCTTTGATTTTTCAAACTTCGTATTCAACCTTGTATTCTGTGCTACGACAGCTACTATCGTATCAGGTGCAATGGCTGAAAGAACCAAGTTTTTATCATATTGTATATATTCAGGTATTATCTCGGCACTTATATATCCCATCGAAGCTCACTGGATCTGGGGCGGCGGCTGGCTTAGCGGTATAGGCTTCCATGATTTTGCAGGTTCAACAGCCATCCATATGGTAGGCGGTATCTCAGCTCTTATCGGTGCCAAGATGGAAGGTCCCCGTATCGGTAAGTTCATCAGGGACGCCAAAGGAAAAGTTACAAAAGTTAACGCATTCCCCGGTCACAACATCTGTATCGGTGCACTCGGTGTGTTCATCCTCTGGTTCGGCTGGTATGGATTTAACGGTGCAGCTGCAACATCTCTTGAACAGTTAGGTTCTATATTCCTTACAACTACAGTAGCTCCCGCAGTAGCAACAGTTGTATGTATGATATTTACATGGATCAAATACGGTAAGCCCGATGTTTCGATGTGTCTGAACGCCTCACTTGCAGGCCTTGTAGGTATCACAGCTCCCTGTGATGTAACAGATTGTTTCGGTGCCATCATGGTAGGTACCGTAAGCGGACTTTTAGTTGTATTCGGTGTTTGGTTACTTGACCACAAGCTTCATATCGATGACCCTGTAGGTGCTGTAGCAGTTCACTGCATGAACGGTATCTGGGGTACGATCGCAGTCGGTCTGTTTGCTACATCTTCTGCTCCCGGATATTCCATCGCTGATGCAGACGGTGTTATGATGGAAGGTCTCTTCTACGGCGGCGGATTTAAGCTCTTAGGAATCCAGCTTACAGGCTTTGTTGCAGTAGCAGCTTGGACAGCAATTACCATTACGATCGCATTCGCTATCATAAAGAAAGTTATCGGACTTCGTGTTACCCGTGAAGAAGAAATGACAGGTCTTGATGCTACAGAGCATGGTCTTCCTTCAGCTTACGCAGGCTTCGCTATGAGCCCTGAGTACATTGAAGAAGGCGGCGCACCCGTTGTTGTAGACGGTGACGTTCCCGTGGCAGAAGCCGTTCAGGTTAAGAAAGTTCCTACATTTGAGGAAGGCGACCATAAGTTTACAAAGATTGAGATCGTATGTAAGGAATCCCGTTTCGAATCATTGAAGTCAGCCTTGATGAACGTAGGTATCACCGGTATGACGGTATCTCACGTATTAGGCTGCGGCTTACAGAAAGGCAAGCCTGAGTACTACCGTGGAGTACAGGTTGAAGCTACCCTGCTTCCTAAGGTACAGGTTGATATCGTAGTCAGCAAGGTACCTGTAAGAACAGTTATCGAGACAGCTAAAAAAGTTCTTTATACCGGACATATCGGCGATGGCAAGATCTTCGTATATGATGTAGAGAATGTAGTTAAGGTCAGAACCGGTGAAGAAGGCTACGACGCTTTACAGGATGTTGAATAATTCTTTTATAGATTAATTGATCATAAAAACCGGCAGACTCATAAAGAGCCTGCCGGTTTTTATATTACGGTTTAATATCAAGTTTTACAGCTATCTTACGTAATGTGACCAGATCCTTGTTCTTATATGCCGATATGGTATTTATCAGCATCTCGCTTTCCGCTTTTGTAATATCCTGATTTACATCGGGATGCAATTTCTTAACTATATCCCTATACAGCCCCTTTAGCTCCTTGGAAGGATTTTTATATTTGTTCTGATATATGGTGTAATCAGGCTGGATATCGGTTGTTCCGGTGTTTTCCTCCTCAGTCCCCGTTTTTATGGTCCCGTAATGCGGTATATTTTTATAATTCGGTGAGTGATCATATCCGATGTTTTTTCTCCAGGGTTCCTGCTCAATCTGTTCTGCATCATTACGCATCCGATTACTGGTTGAATCGGAACTTCTTTTTTCAAGCTTTACAAAAATACACGCGACAATAAAAACGATAATATAAAGCCCAATATTATCCGGATTAAACTCAAACAAAAAATACATTTCCCCATCTCCCATACCGTTTGTTATAAAGCTTCTCAACTGTACTGTACATTATTTCCGGTTCATTTGCAAGAAAAAAATACCCTGCCAATTGACAGGGTATAGTATAGTAATAGTCGTATTCTTTTTTTGTCAACCAAAAATTACTCTACCGTTACCGACTTAGCCAGATTCTTCGGCTTATCGATATCGCAGCCGTTCTTTTTAGCTACATAGTATGCAAACAGCTGCATGGGGATTATCTCTATTACAGGAGCAAGTAACGGATCGGTCTGGGGAACTAATAGCACATCATCAGCTTCCTGGAATATGCTTCTGTTTCCTTCATGGGCAACTGCAAGTACTCTGGCTCCGCGGGCTTTAACCTGCTGAATGTTTGATACAGTCTTATCAAACAGTTTTTCATAACAGCAAAGCGCTACTACAAGTCTTCCGGGTTCAATAAGAGCTATGGTTCCGTGCTTGAGCTCACCTGCCGCATAAGCTTCAGAATGAAGGTACGAGATTTCCTTTAATTTAAGGGATCCCTCAAGTGCTACCGCATAATCCATATTTCTTCCGATAAAGAACAATGACTGATTATCATAATACTTTTCCGCCATCTTCTTAACTCTCGAGTTAAGATCAAGTGCACGCTGTGCACGTTCGGGAAGCCTCATGATATCTATTACCATGGATGCATATGCTCCGTGTGATATGGTTTTCAGCTGTCCTGCTGCCCATACCGCAAACATGGCAAGAAGTGCAACCTGTGTGGTGTATCCCTTAGTCGTAGCTACAGCTATCTCAGGACCTGCCCATGTATACAGGCAATAATCTGCAAGCTTAGCAATGCTGCTGCCCACAACATTTACTATAGCTAAAACTGTGGCGCCTTTTTCCCTGCACTCTTTCATTGCAGCTATGGTATCCGCTGTCTCACCGGACTGGCTGATAACTATAACGAGCGTTTTGTCATCCATGATCGGATCACGGTATCTGAGCTCACTGGCTACTTCAGCCTCTACAGGTATCCTGCACAAAGCCTCTAAGATTCCGCGTCCTACACATCCTGCATGATAAGCCGAACCGCATGCCGTAATGTGTATACGGTTGAACTTCTTCATGTCAAGATCAAGTTCTTCAAATACTATCTCTTCATCTTTTATCCTGGGTTCGATAGTCGCCTTTAAAGCCTGCGGCTGTTCCATGATCTCTTTCATCATGAAGTGCTCGTACCCGCTTTTTTCTGCTGAAGCTATATCCCAGTTTATATGTCTTATCTCTTTATTTATCTCATTGCCTGAGTGATCGTATACCTTTACTTCATCGGGGGTTATCTCGGCTACCTCGCCGTCGTCCATGTCTATAACATTTTTGGTGTTGCTGACAAGTGCGGTAATGTCCGATGCGAAATAATTTTCACCGATACCCACTCCGATAAGCAGCGGGCTTGAAAGCTTAGCCGCAAAAATAGTACCGGGATGCTCAGCGGATATAACTCCTATAGCATATGAACCTGTAAGCCTTGAAATGGTCTTCATAAGGGCTTTTTTGAAATTGCCCTTATAATTATATGCCAGAAGCTGGACTATGACCTCGGTATCAGTCTCACTCTTAAACTCGATGCCGTATTTCTGAAGTTCACTTCTGATCTCCGCAAAATTCTCTATGATACCGTTATGCACTACCGCAAATTTTCCGTCAGCTGAAAGATGCGGATGGGCATTTGTATCACTAGGGATACCATGAGTAGCCCATCTGGTATGTCCTATGCCGCATACGCCCTTAAAATCAGGCTCCGCTTCAAACTTATCCACCAGGTGGCTCACCTTTCCGGTTGCCTTAAGCATCTTTATCTCGTTATCTCCCTGAACAGCTATACCTGCCGAATCATATCCTCTGTATTCAAGCCTCTTAAGGCCTTCAAGAAGTATAGGTCCTGCCTGGTTAACACCTGTGTATCCGGTAATTCCGCACATGATTTTTATTTCCTTTCTAAATTTCTTATTATCTTTTTGATCATTCCTTATAATCCTGTCAACCTGAACTATAATAAAGGATTATCTCAGAAAAAAAGCAAAGTATTCCTACATATATAGAAACTCCTTTGCTTCTCAACTTTTAAAAATATACTACTCTTTATCCGTTATGTCAAAAAGGCAATAATACATTATATAACATCTTAAATAAGCCCCGGTATAAGTGATACAAGAAATACTGTAATACTGGCTGCCAAAGCCACCGTCATAAGGCCTTTTCCCTTAAGTGCCAGTATGATAGCCACTCCCACTCCCGCTATCGCGGCGATCATGGAAGAAGCGCTGAAAAATACTGCCGGAAATGTCATAGCCATAAGACAGGCATACGGGACATAATATAAAAACGATCTTATAAATCTGCTTTTAATCTTTCCTCTGATAAGCGTAAGCGGCAGCATACGGATAAGATAAGTCACCACCGCCATCACAAGGATGTATATGTATATATTCATCTGTTATTCCTTTAATTCTTTACATTCCTGAGCTTTATCCCCTGCCTGCCCATCTTCATCATTATCTTTAACAGGGAACAATACCGCTCCGATGCTTGCAGCTGCTATGGTACATATGATAATCGATAAGCCGGCCGATATCTCCTTAAGACCGGGCACAAAATAAAACAGGCTGCTAAGACCCACAGCAATGCTTGCCACTATCATAACCGGTTTTGCCTTCTTTGCCACCGGCACAACTATCGCTATAAACATACCGTACAGCATAACATTCATGGCTATGCTTACTCTCTCCGGCATGAGGCCTGAAGCTACGGCTCCCAAAAAAGTACCTGCCGTCCAGCCCACTATCGGAAGACTCTGAAGTCCTACCATATAGGGAAGAGTAAGACTCTTCTGATGGTTCATCGCTACCGCGAATATCTCATCCGTATTGCCAAAGGCTATGATCAGTTTTTTCCAAAAAGTCACGCTCCCGTCAAGTTTTTGGGAAAGTGACAAACTCATCAGGGAATATCTTAAATTTATTATAAACTGTGTCAGCACCATCTCTATCAGAGTGCCGCCTGCCGCTATGATACGAACCCCGGCAAATTCGCCCGCGCTGGTAAGATTGGTAAGGCTCATCACGGCACCGTCCACAGCACTGATATTTGCAGCCACCATCACAATCCCAAGGCTGAAACTCACGGCAAAATATCCGAGTGCTATCGGGATACCGTCTTTTAATCCTGTATGAAATTCACTCTTTTTTGTATTCATAATTACTGCTTTCTGTAATAATGTTACGTAGTCACGCTTTTCACATTATAATTCGAAGTACTAAATGCGTCAAGCGGATTATCCTTTCCTGTCACCGGGTGTGGGTTGACTCGTCAACGAAAAAAGGAATGGACAACCATTTCTTTGGATTTCCATTCCCTTAACGTATTGATATAGATATATTTATTTTTTCAGCAGATTTTTAATCCTCTCAGCAGCCTCTTTTGTATCCTCAGGACTTCCGAAGGATGAGAACCTGAAGTAACCCTCACCGCATTTACCGAAGCCCTCACCGGGGGTACCGATAACCTGGATATTCTCCAAGAGATAATCAAAGAACTCCCAGCTGCCCATGCCATTGGGACACTTCATCCATACATAAGGCGCATTCTTGCCGCCGCAGTACCAGATACCTACTTCATCAAGTGCCTGCATGATAACCTTGGCATTGTTCTTATAAATATTTATATTTTCATGGATCTGTTTCTGACCCTCATCTGTAAATACTGCTGCTCCGCCGCGCTGGATGATATAACTTACACCGTTGGTCTTAGTAGTACGGTTGCGAACCCACATAGCATTGAAGTTCATACCGTCACGCTCTAAAGTCTTGGGTATAACGGTGTAACCAAGTCTGGTACCTGTAAAGCCTGCAGTCTTTGAAAGTGAGCAGATCTCGATGGCACATGTTCTTGCACCCTCTATCTCAAAAATACTCTTAGGAAGTGAAGGATCCTCAATAAATGCTTCATAAGCAGCATCAAAAAGGATTACCGAGCCATTTGCATTTGCATAATCAACCCAGTCCTTAAGACCTTCTTTAGTATATACGGCACCGGTAGGGTTGTTAGGTGAACAGATATAGATCACATCTGCCTTTATGCCTTCTTTTTCAGCTGACTTAGGTGTAGGCAGGAAGCCTTCATCTCTGCCTGTAGGCAGATGATATATCTTCTTGCCTGCCATCACATTTGCATCCACATATGCAGGATATGCAGGCTCCATGATAAGCACCGAAGTATTCCTGTCAAACATATCTATGATATCACCGAGTTCATCACTCGCACCGCTTGAAACAAATGCCTCTTCAGCAGTGATGTCAACACCGCGCTTATTATAATACTCCGCTATCTTCTCTCTTAAGAACGGAGCTCCGCACTCAGGCATATATCCGTGGAAGCTGTCCTTATTTGCCTGATCATCCACGCCTTGATGAAGAGCCTTGATAACCGCATCACACAGCGGAAGCGACACATCTCCGATGCCGAGCCTGTACATCTTCTTATCCGGATGTTCAGCCTGGTACTTCTTTACTTTTTGAGCAATATTGAAGAACAAGTATGAATCTTTTAATTCTCCGTAATGTTTGTTGGGTATTGACATAATTATTATCCTTCTTTCTATTTTTATACTTCATTTATAACGTGGTGTCTGGCCGGGTGACCATACTACCAATTAGTATGGCTACCCGGCACCCACAAGTTTTACTCCGCATCAATGGTTGAGATACCCATAGTTATTTCTTCCAGTACATCCAGCAGCACCCTCACGGTATCAAGCGATGTAAGCATCGTAATGCCGTTCATGGAAGCAGTCTTACGGATGGCTACGCCGTCCACATAATGGATGCCGGAAAGCACCGCACGGGTACAGATTACATAGCTGACGTATCCTGCACGCAGTGAATCAAGGATCTCCTCACTGCCCTCGGAAAGCTTTCTTCTGAGCTTGGTACGGATACCGTGTTCCTTAAGGAATACCTGCGTACCTATGGTAGCCTCGATATTGAAGCCCATGTCGTAGAAACGCTTAACTAAAGGAAGCGCCTCCTCCTTATCCTCATCGGCCAAGGTAACTACTACTGTACCGTAGTTCTGCAGCTTCATACCGGAAGCTATCATAGCTTTGTACATGGCACGGTGCAGCTTCTTGTCATATCCTATGGCCTCGCCGGTGGACTTCATCTCGGGTGAAAGGTATGCATCCATTCCGTTAAGTTTCGAGAACGAGAATGCGGGAACCTTTACGTAGTATCTTTCCTTTTCCTTAGGATATATCTCAGTTAAGCCCTGGTCCTTAAGTGACTTTCCGAGTATTACACGTGTAGCTATATCCGCTAACGAATACCCCGTAGCCTTTGAAAGGAACGGAACCGTTCTGGACGAACGGGGATTAACCTCGATAATGTAAACATTTTCTTCAGGATCAACTATAAACTGGATATTGAAAAGTCCTATGATACCTATGCCCATACCGAGCTTATAGGTGTAATCAAGGATGATATCCTTTACCTTCTGTGAGATACTGAACGGAGGATAAACACTGATAGAGTCGCCGGAATGCACACCGGTACGCTCTACAAGTTCCATGATGCCGGGTACAAATACGTCCTTGCCGTCACATACCGCATCAACCTCTACTTCCTTACCTCTGATGTATTTATCAACCAGTACCGGCTTATCTTCATCTATCTCAACCGCAGTCTTTAAGTATGAACGGAGTGCCTCCTCCTTTGCAACTATCTGCATAGCCCTGCCGCCGAGTACGAAGCTCGGACGTACAAGTACCGGGAAGCCTATCTCCTTTGCTGCCTCTACACCTGCTTCTATGCTTGTAACTGCCATTCCCTTAGGTCTGGGGATATTGAGCTCATACAAAAGCTTTTCAAACAGATCCCTGTCTTCTGCACGGTCGATAGCATCATCGTCGGTACCGATGAGCGTTACGCCGTAACCTTTAAGAGAATCCGCAAGGTTTATGGCTGTCTGGCCGCCAAGTGTGGCAATAACTCCCACAGGTTTTTCGAGGTCTATGATATTCATAACATCCTCGGTACAGAGCGGCTCAAAATACAGCTTGTCCGAACAGGTATAGTCAGTAGAAACCGTCTCGGGATTATTGTTAATGATGATAGCTTCATAACCCGAAGCCTTTATGGTCTTTACCGCATGTACGGTAGAATAATCAAACTCCACACCCTGACCGATACGTATAGGTCCCGAGCCGAGTACTATGATCTTCTCCTTGTCGGATACTATCGACTCGTTTTCGTCCTCATAGGTCGAATAGAAGTAAGGGATATAGCTCTCAAACTCCGATGCACAGCTGTCGATCATCTTGTATACAGGGACAATACCGAAATCTTTTCTTAAGTCCCTGATCACCTTTTCCGTGGTACCGGTAATGATTGCGATCTCTTTATCCGAGAATCCGAACTTCTTGGCTTCTTCTAAGACTTTCAGGCACTCATCCATATCGCCTGTCTTTCCGGTTCCGGATGCCTGTGCGATACTACCTTCAGCCGCATCCGCACTTTCATACTCGTCAGCGTTTCCGTTAGCCAATATGCCTGATTTACTCTCATCTATAAATTCCAGCCCCGGATTATATGTATTGTATTTCAGGTTCTTTAATTTCTTTTCAATATCTATTATATTTTTAAGCTTGTCCAGGAAAAAGCTGTCAATCTTCGTAATATCATGTATAGTCTCTGTTTCGCAGCCGCGTCTTATGAGTTCGCCTATGGCAAAGATACGGTCATCTGTTCCGTTTATGATATACTTTCCGAGTTCTATCGTAGAATAATCATCAAACTTCTTGCAATACAGATGGCATTCTCCGGTCTCAAGCGAACGGATGGCCTTAAGCAGGCTCTCTTCAAAACAGCGGCCTATGCTCATGACTTCGCCGGTAGCCTTCATCTGGGTACCAAGTGTATTGTTTGCATCCGCAAATTTATCAAACGGGAAACGGGGCATCTTGGTAACTATGTAGTCAAGTGCCGGTTCAAACGATGCCGGTGTGTTGGCAAGCATTATCTCATCCAGAGTCATGCCGATACCGATCTTAGCGGAAACTCTTGCGATAGGATATCCCGAAGCCTTTGAGGCAAGTGCTGATGAACGTGATACTCTGGGGTTAACCTCTATCAGATAGTAGTCAAACGAATTGGGATCCAGTGCGAACTGTACATTGCAGCCGCCTTCTATCTCAAGAGCTCTGATGATCTTAAGTGCGGAATCACGGAGCATCTGGTATTCCTTGTTGGTAAGTGTCTGTGAGGGACATACTACTATGGAGTCTCCGGTATGGATACCTACAGGATCGAGGTTTTCCATGTTACAGATGGTGATCGCAGTATCGTTTGAATCACGCATTACCTCATATTCTATTTCCTTAAAGCCTTTAATGCTTTTCTCAATCAGAACCTGATGCACAGGAGAAAGCTTTAAGGCATTTTTCATTATCTCTTCAAACTCAGCTTCATTTTCCGCAAATCCGCCGCCAGTACCGCCTAATGTAAACGCAGGACGAAGGACTACAGGGAAACCGATTGATTTGGCTACCTTTAGTCCTTCTTCTATCGAATGTGCTATATCGGACGGAAGCACCGGCTCATTCAGCCTTTCGCATAATTCCTTAAAAAGCTCCCTGTCCTCTGCCATCTCAATACTGGAACTCTTTGTTCCCAAAAGCTCCGTACCGCATTCGGCAAGTATTCCTTTTTTCTCAAGCTGCATGGCCAGGTTCAGTCCTGTCTGTCCGCCAAGTCCCGGAAGTATGGCATCGGGTCTTTCGTAACGGATGATCTTGGCTATGTACTCAAGAGTCAGCGGCTCCATATAAACCTTGTCTGCTATAGCAGTATCCGTCATGATGGTAGCAGGATTCGAATTACAGAGCACTACTTCATAGCCCTCTTCCTTTAATGCCAGACACGCCTGAGTTCCGGCGTAGTCAAATTCCGCTGCCTGGCCTATTACTATAGGTCCTGAACCTATTACAAGAAGTTTTTTGATGTCCGTTCTTTTCGGCATGATCTTTTCCTCAGTTTTTTCTAATTCTATAAGATCCTTCGGGATTCACCCTCAGGATGACATTTCCAATGTATGCCTTTTTCAATCAGAGAACCGTCCCTCTGATCGATTATAATAGTTTAAGAAACTCTCCGAACAGGTAGCTGCCGTCACGTGGACCGGGAGCACTTTCGGGATGATACTGAACACTCATAACTTTGTCGTTCACACACCTTACACCTTCCACTGTGTTATCCAGAATGTTGATGTGTGTTATTTCAAGCGGTGTGTTCTTTACACTTTCTGTATCAACCGCATAGGAATGATTCTGTGATGTGATCTCTATCTTTCCCGTAAGCAGGTTTTTAACCGGATGATTTCCTCCGCGGTGTCCGAATTTCAGCTTATAGGTTTTTGCACCGTATGCAAGTGAGATCAGCTGATGTCCGAGACATATTCCGAATATCGGATATTCTCCGATAAGCTTTTTGATGGTTGCAATGGTTTCGGGTACATCTTCGGGGTTGCCCGGTCCGTTCGATACGAATATACCGTCCGGATGAAGCTTCTTTATTGCTTCACTGTCAGTATTCCAAGGTACTATGGTAACATCCAGCCCCATGGCATTCAGAGAACTAACTATATTTTTCTTCATACCGCAGTCTATGGCCACGATATGTTTTTTCTTTACTATCACGGGCTTGGTCCCTACAGACTGCGCAGATGCCTGGCTCAGTATTACTCTTGACTTCCATGCATAGCTGCAGCTTACCTTACTTACAGCATCAGTGGGGATTGATGTCTTTTTAAGGATACCCAGCCCTTCTTCCAGGGTTGTGGTATCATCTGTGATAAGCGCCTTGCAGCTTCCGTTATTTCTTATGAATCGTACCAGCTTTCTGGTATCGATACCGTAAAGACCCGGCACATCATATTTTTCCATCACTTCCGACAATGTGTTAATACTTCTGAAGTTGCTCGGAATGTCATTATATTCATGGACTATCAGAGCTCCGGCACTTAAAAACTCCGACTCATAATCGTCCTCGGCCATACCGTAATTGCCGATCAGAGGATATGACATAACTATGGCCTGATAGGTATATGAGGGATCTGATACAATCTCCTGATATCCCGCCATGGAGGTATTAAATACGAGCTCGCAGACACGGCTTGCATCGGAACCGAAGCCGTATCCTGAATATTCCTGTCCTGTTTCCGTGATTAATTTACGTTTTTTACTCATGATATTGATCCTTTCAAGGGCTGTTCGAAGCGGTCCTTTCCCGAATCATCGGGGATCGTGGTCGGATAACCGCCGGTAAAGCAGGCGTCGCAATAACCTTTGCCACCGGTAAGTTCTCCTAACCTTTCCACAGGGAAATAACCTAATGAATCAGCTCCTATTATATCACATATCTCAGGGACGGTATGGTGGCATGCTACAAGATTTTTTTCCGAATCTATATCGGTGCCGTAATAGCAGGGATGCAGGAATGGCGGCGAGGAAATCCTTACATGCACTTCCTTCGCTCCGGCATCTCTTAAGAGCTTGACCACGCGCCCCATCGTGGTACCTCTGACTATCGAATCATCCACAAGGACTACTCTTTTGTCCCTTACCACCTCGTCTAAAACCGCAAGCTTTATCTTTACTCCGTCCACTCTGGTCTTTTTTGTAGGTGAGATAAATGTACGTCCTATATATTTGTTTTTTATGAATCCCATCCTGTAAGGGATACCTGACTGTTCCGAAAAACCTAAAGCCGCATCCAGTCCTGAGTCAGGTGCGCCTATAACTATATCGGCATCGGCCGGATGTTCCTGTGCAAGTATCTTTCCCGCTCTCACTCGGGATGCATGGACGGATACTCCGTCTATGATCGAATCGGGTCTTGCAAAATATATGTATTCGAAAACACAGATTTTCTTTTTATCATCATTTATGCTTTGAGATACCGATCCGCATGTCTTAATGGATTTTACTTCACCATTATAGAATACCAGTATCTCTCCGGGATCTACATCTCTTATAAGCTTTGCGCCTACAGCACGGAGAGCACAGGATTCGGAAGCTACTATATATGTACCTTCCGCTGTCCTGCCGTAACATAAGGGTCTGAATCCAAGCGGATCTCTTACACATATGAGCTTTTGAGCCGACATGATGACCAGGGAATATGCTCCTTCAAGGTACTTCATGGCCTTTTCCACAGCTTCCTCTATGGAAGCCGATCTGATACGCTCTCTGGTAATATAGTAAGCTATGGTCTCGGTATCGCTGGTGGTATGGAATATGGCTCCCTGCATTTCAAGTTCACTTCTGAGCTTATATGCATTTGAAAGGTTGCCGTTATGTGCCAATGCCATCCTGCCCTTTTGATGGTTGACTTCTATAGGCTGGATATTTGCCCTGTTTGTCGCTCCTGTCGTACCGTATCTTACATGTGCTACCGCCATATTTCCGATAGGCAGACTTTCAAGGATGTTTTCAGAGAAAACCTCACTCACCAGTCCCAAATCCTTATGTGAGTAAAACAATCCATCCTTGTTTACTACTATTCCGCAGCTTTCCTGACCTCTGTGCTGAAGTGCGTATAATCCGTAATAGGAAAGCCCCGCCACATCCGTTTCTTTTTCCGAATATACTCCGAAAACTCCACATTCCTCATGTATGCTCATGTTGTGCCTCTATATACAAAAAACTTTCAATGTGCTTTAGTTTACTGCTGTGTATTACGGCGTATATTATAGTTTAAGCTTCAGTTTTAATGCTGCTCCGATAAAGCCCTTGAACAACGGATGAGCTTTATTCGGACGACTCTTAAACTCGGGATGATACTGTACTCCCACATGGAAGCACCTGTCCGGAAGTTCTGCGGTCTCTACAAGATTGCCGTCAGGAGAAAGTCCGCTTAAAACCATGCCGGCTGCTTCCAGTCTGTCTCTGTAATCATTGTTAACCTCGTAACGGTGTCTGTGTCTTTCACTGATGTTCAGGCTTCCGTAACATTCCTCCATCTTTGTCCCGGGCTTTATGCAGCAGGGATATGCGCCAAGTCGGAGTGTTCCGCCCTTATTTATCTCATTGTTCTGCCCGGGCATGAAATCTATAACTTTGTTTTTGCAGTCATCATCAAACTCACCTGAATTCGCATCAGCTATTCCGACTACATTTCTTGCATATTCAATGACCATTATCTGCATTCCGAGACATATACCAAAGTACGGAATATTTTTTTCTCTTGCGTATCTTTCCGCCTCGATCATCCCCTCTATACCACGGTTGCCAAAACCGCCGGGAAGTATGATACCGTCCAGTCCGTACAGCTTCTCAGCTGCATTTTCACGCGTGATCTCTTCAGAATCGATCCAGGCTATATCTACATGTGCGTTATGGTAAAATCCTGCATGTCGGAGTGCCTCTGCTACCGACAGGTATGCATCATGAAGTGCCACATATTTTCCTACAAGACCTATGGTCACATTCTGTGTACGCGACTTGATCGTTTCCACCATATCTGTCCACTCTGCCAGATCAGGCTCCGGAGCATCTATCTTAAGCTCGCGGCATACAACGCCTGAGAAATGTGAACGTTCAAGCATTAACGGTGCTTCATACAGACAGGGAAGAGTTACGTTTTCTATAACACAGTCTTCCTTAACATTACAGAAAAGTGCTATTTTCCTGAATATATCGTCCTCTAACGGTTCGTCGCTTCTGAGCACTATGATGTTAGGGTTGATACCCATTCCCTGAAGCTCTTTTACGGAGTGCTGGGTGGGCTTTGATTTATGCTCCTCGGATGCATGAAGGAAAGGTACAAGTGTTACATGGATGAACAGACTGTTCTCCCTGCCTACCTCGAGTGATATCTGACGTACCGCCTCTATAAAGGGCTGGGACTCGATATCACCTATGGTACCGCCTATCTCTGTGATGACCACATCGGCGTTAGTCTTTTTGCCTACCCTGTATACAAACTCTTTGATCTCGTTAGTGATATGCGGGATTACCTGTACGGTTTTGCCCAGATATTCCCCGGCTCTTTCCTTATTTAACACATTCCAGTAAACCTTACCGGTGGTAAGGTTCGAATATTTATTTAAGTCCTCATCAATAAAACGCTCATAGTGTCCCAGGTCAAGGTCCGTTTCCGCACCGTCCTCGGTGACATATACCTCGCCATGCTGGTAGGGGCTCATGGTACCCGGATCTACATTTATATACGGATCAAGCTTCTGGGCTGCTACCTTTAATCCTCTTGCCTTAAGAAGACGTCCTAAGGAAGCTGCCGTGATACCTTTTCCAAGTCCTGATACTACACCGCCTGTAACAAAAATGTACTTTGTCATATGAGCTCCTTTCCTTACTCAAGCAAGCTTGCACTGATGGCATTCGCTTTTCACACAAAAAAAGGTGTCTCGTCCCTCATGGAACGAAACACCTTTGCTTCACTGAAAAAATATTTTACTCTTTCATAAAATGATTGTCAAGAGTGAATTTTAAATCACTTAAAAAATTCTTCGGTATTTATCTTCTGGTATCCGCCAAAGCTTGCAGGCTTAGAAAACATCGCATCTGCGAGCTCTTTTCCCAAAAATGCCTTTGTGATCTCATTGGTCTTTGCAGTAATATCCACATCAGCAAAAGCATCCGGATAAACAGTTTTAGCTATGAACCATGTGTTGATCAGTGCTATCTCAAAATTGGTATAGTAAGAATTATACGCCATCTCAAGATATACCTCACCATTCTTCCATGCCTTGCACTCATCAAACATGTCCGGCTTTTCCTGATACAGGGGCTTTATATTTTTTACAGCGGCTGCATCAATGAACATGATATCCATGCTGTCACCCAAAGAGATAAACTTCTCCTCTTCTATAGGCTGGATTCCGCCCTTTTCAAGATTGTTTACTGTGTTACTTACATTTGCAATACTGAAAACATTATAATTCTGAGCTGTCATCAGATGGTTGGTGGTTCCCCAGTTGCCGAGTCCGCAGATATATACCGAAGGCTTAGCATCATCTGCCACATCTTTAGTTCTTGAAACGATATCGGCAGTCTCTGCTTCAATAAAGCTTACCAGTGATTCTGCCTTTGCTTCTTGCCCGAAAATAGTACCGAGCAGCTTCATGGAATCCTTGAAAGGAGTATCAAATACTCCGCCGAAACCTGCTTTCATGGTAATAACAGGTACTCCAAGCTGTTCCTGAAGTGCGTCTTCTTTTTCAACATCCTCATACTCTGAAATAACTATATCAGGGTTACATGAAAGAATCTTTTCAGCTTCAGCCGCCTGAGCGTTAGGTCCGCCCACGCCGCATGAAGGAAGTGTGCTGAATACATCACCGTAAGCCAGTACATAGGGTCTGGGTGAAGTATCGAACATCTTAGGTCTCTCGGCTAAGCTTTCATTATCAATATCCTCAACACCGCAGAGCAGATTTACATCACCTGCATAGCAGTACATCCTGAGGGCACCTGCACCGATACATACAACTCTCTTGTATGAACCGGGGATAACAGTCACTTCTCTTCCGATCATGTCGGTTACTACAACTTCCTTGGGAGCAGGAGCTTCAGTAGGAGCTTCGGTTACAGCCTCAGTGGGTGCTTCCGTCACTGCCTCTGTAGGTGCTTCGGTTACAGCCTCTGTAGGTGCTTCCGTAACCGCCTCTGTAGGTGTTTCGGTTACCGTACCGGTCGGATCGGGAGTTTTCTCCTCCTTATTATCCGAGCATGCACACAGGCAGAATACCAGTACCGCAGCCATAAATAATGCTGCAATTTTCTTCAGTTTCATTATAGTCCCCCGTTTATGATTATTTTTCTGTCTTTATGCTCGATGATATTTACATCCGCATCATAGATTTCATTTATAACCTGCTCAGTTACCGCCGAGCTGTCACCCGAATAGCGTATTTTCCCTTCTTTCATGAAGAAAAATACATCTCCTATACTTAGAGCCTGATTCAGATCATGTAAAGATGTGAGTACTCCGACACCTTTTTCTTTTGCTACTCTGATTATCTCCTTTAATATGAGCTGTTCGTTTGCTATATCGAGATTACCTGTAGGTTCATCAAACACCAAAAGCTCAGGCTCCTGTACAAGGGCTCTTGCTATGGCCACTTTCTGTCTTTCTCCTCCGGAGAGTTCCTCAGTGTTACGGGCGATAAGATCGGAAATTCCCATCTCATTTAAGATCCTCATAGTGATCTCTTCATCCTCTTTTGAGGCCTTAAGCCCAAAATACGGCAATCTCCCCAAAAGTACCGTATCAAATACCGTAAGGCCGCCGAACTGTATGTCCTGTGGAACATAAGCTATCTGTTCCGCTCTCTCCCTGCGGCTCATCTTCAAAAGATTTTTGCCGTTAAATTCTATCTGTCCGGACTCAGGTTTTTCAAAGCCGAGTATCGTTTTAAAAAGTGTGGTTTTTCCCGAGCCGTTTTTTCCAAGCAATACACCCGTCTCGCCGTCTTTTAACGAAAGATTTAAGCTGTCAAGTACGGCGGGAGATTTCCGCGAATATCTGAAAGTGAGATCTTTTATGTTTAACATCAGGCCCTGTCCCCCTTTCTGAAAAATATCACAGCAAGGAAGAAAGGTGCTCCGAGCATGGAAGTTACCGCTCCTACAGGTATGGCAGATCCGTTACCCATGCTTCTTGATATTGTATCGGCTGTCAAAAGCAATATACTGCCGAGCATGGCCGAAGCCGGTATCGATACCCTGTGATCTTTTCCCAGCAGCTTTTTAGCCACGTGCGGGCAGATAATACCGACAAATCCGATAATACCCAAAAAAGATACACATACGGCGGTAATGAGTGATGCCGCAAGCATGCTGAAAAACCGTAACCTAGAAACGTTTACACCTACGCTTTTCGCTGAAGAGTCGCCGCTTAAAAGTGCATTAAATCTCCAGCTGAGTATTATGAATAATATCAGGCCCGCCCCCACTACCGAAGCCATGATGATATCCGTCTTATATGTTGCTCTTCCCAGATCTCCGAAATTCCATATGACAGCTGCTGACAGCCCTGTATCCGTAGCATAGAACTGAAGCAGTGTAGTAGCCGCGGTCCACACGGAGCCTAAGGCTATACCTGCCAATACTACCACACCGGGGCTAAAAGATTTAAGCCTGCATAATCCGAGTATTAAAAGTATCGAAAGCGTGGAAAACAGAAATGCCACAAGTGATGTGGAATACGGATTAACTCCTGTCAGATAGTTCTCCACCCTGCTTCCTGCAGACAAAAAGCCTCCGGCAAATGCAATGATGGAAAGATTGGCTCCGAATACCGCAGCGTTTGAAACTCCCAGCGTAGCAGGGGACGCCATGGCATTATTAAGGTTCGTCTGCATGATAAGTCCTGAGATCGAAAGACCTGCACCGGCTATGATAGCAGCCAGCACTCTCGGGATACGGATATTCCTTATTATCCTTATATGAGCAGAGGTTCCCTCACCAAAAAGCGCATTTAAGCCGTCAGAAAAAGACATGTCGGAAGAACCGGTAAACATACATACCAGCGCCAATACAATAACCGCTATGATCAATACGGTTATTATAAGCAGATTTTTCCTCCTCATTTTTCTGACGGCTTCCATTTTATCTTACTTCTTTCATTCTATTATTTTAATGCATCAAGCATATCCTGTAATCTTGTAAGATCATCCCTGATGCTTAAGTGCTGAGGACAAGCTGTCTCGCACAGACCACACTGTACACAGTTCTTAGCTTTCTGGTCATCGGCTACCATTGACCACTCCCACTTAGCATGTCCGGTATTCTGATACATACCGTAAGTATTCCATATCTTAAAGTTTCTCGGGATATCTACGCCGTTCGGGCAGGGCATACAGTAACGACATCCGGTACATCCGTTAAATACACGTCTCTTTAATGCATCTGCCGTATCCGTAACAGCCTTCATCTCTTCAGGACTGAGCTTCTTGAAGGAGCTAAATGTCTTAAGATTGTCATCTACCTGAGCCTCATCCGACATACCGGAAAGGATTACCTTGATATTGTCAAATGAACCTACAAAACGCAGTGCCCATGATGCTATCGATGCATCGGGAGCAAGGCGCTTAAATTCAGTGGTAACATCCTCGGGCAGGTTAGCCAGTGAACCGCCCTTTACGGGCTCCATGATAACCAGCGGAACACCGAGACTCTCAGCCAGCTGAACACCCTTCATTCCGGCCTGCTCTTCGGTATCCATATAGTTGAACTGTATCTGGCAGAAATCCCATTTCCTGTATTCTATTATCTCTTTGAACGAATCAAATCCGTCATGGAATGAAAAACCAAAGAACTTTATCCTGCCGTTTGCCTGTTCTTCCTTAAGGTACTCGATAACTCCGAGGTCACGCATCTGGTGAAAACGGTTAATATCAAGTGCATGTAAAAGGAAGAAATCAACATATGTCTTATGCAATCTGTCAAGCTGATTCTGGAATATCCTCTTTGCATCGTCCAAAGTCTTTACATTCCAGCAGGGAAGTTTGGTAGCAAGGAAATAGCTGTCCCTCGGATACTTATCCAGAACTCTTCCCACAAAAGGCTCACTTTCCCCGTTATGATAAGGAAATGCGGTATCAAAATAATTAACACCGGCAGCATATGCCTTGTCGATACACTTCTCAGCCAGAACCTCATCGATCTTTCCGTCTTTCTGCGGCAGTCTCATACAGCCGAAACCAAGCAGTGATGTGCTTACACCCAGATTCTCAATAAATCTCTTCTCCATACAAACCTCCGTTAGTAAGATCCTTCACTTACGTTTAAGGATAAAAAAATAAGTCCCAAATTACTCTGGGACTTATTTTACTATATATCTTTTTAAAATACAATGTGTTCATTTAGAAAAACAAGATAATACATTACGGATAATTTAAAAGCCTAACCCCGTACACGGAATACAAATTCCCTCATTTTATCAATATCCTTTACCCCTGCAGTCTCTATACCGGAGCTCACATCCACTCCGTACGGATGGAGTTTTTCCACCGCATCCTTTACATTCAGCGGGTCCAGCCCGCCGGCCAGGATATAAGGCCGGTTAAAGCTCTTAAGTAAATCCCAGTCAAAGCTTACTCCGTCTCCCATACCGGCATCAAGCAGTATCGTGTCGGCACTCGAGGCTTCGGCTTTTTTAAGGTCTTCTTTTGTTTTTATCTTAAATGCTTTTATAAGAGGCCTGTCCGTGAGCTTCCGTAAAGCCTTTATATATGACTCATCCTCATCACCGTGAAGCTGGGCTATATCTATTATTCCTTTTTCCAGAAGATCGGCCACGGTTTTCGGATTTTCGTTTACAAACACACCGACAGCCTTTATATGATCCGTATCCAGGATACTTTTTAAAATACGCGCCTCTTCGGGAGAAATGTATCTTTTACTCTTCTTATAAAAAACAAATCCGATATATTCAGGCTTAAGGAGCCCGGCTGCTTCTATATCCTCCGCTCTTCTTAGGCCGCAAAGCTTAATTTTCGTCATATATCTCCTTAAAACGGTTAAGCATTTCTTTTTTGTCTTCAGCTCTCATAAGAGCTTCACCGATAAGTACCGCATTGGCTCCTGTAGCTTTTACCATCTTAATATCATCGGGGTCCTTTACTCCGCTTTCGGATACAAAGGTGATCCCGTCCGGTACAGTATCACGCAGGCGTTTTGAAAGCTCTATATCGACGCTGAAGTCCTTGAGGTTACGGTTGTTCACTCCGATTATACGTGCGCCGCAGGATACGGCTGTTTCTATCTCCAGAGCATCATGACACTCTACTAATACAGAAAGTCCAAGCTCGTCACAGATACCAATGTACTTTTTGATCTGTTCGGCACTCAGTATCGATACTATCAAAAGAACTGCCGAAGCTCCCAGCACCTTTGCCTCATATATCATATATTCATCTACTGTAAAGTCTTTTCTTATGATCGGGATATCAATCTCAACGGATATCTCTTTTAAGTATTCGTTTTTCCCGAGGAACCACTTTGGCTCGGTAAGCACGGATATGGCATCGGCACCTGCCGCCTCGTATTCCTTAGCTATGTCAAGATAAGGAAAATCCTCGGCTATGATGCCTTTTGAAGGTGATGCCTTTTTACATTCACATATAAAGGAAAGGCCGGGTTTGGAAAGAGCTTTTTCAAATTCGAAACTGCCCTTGGGCATGGAGATGGCTTTTTCCCTTAACTCTTCAGTTGATATATGCTGTTTTGCCTCTGCAACACGTGTTTTTGCGTATGCTGCGATTTCTTCCAGTATGTTCATTATCTGTTGCTGACCTCAATCATCTTCTCTAAGGTTGCCTTAGCCTTGCCGGAATCGATAAGTTCTTTTGCAAGCTCTATACCTTCCTTAAAGCTTTCAGCCTTGCCGCCTATATAAAGTGCTGCACCTGCGTTCATAAGCACTGCGTTTCTCTTATGTCCCTTTACTCCGTCAAGGATGTCACGGGTGATCTGCGCATTTTCAGCGGGTGTGCCGCCCTTTAAGTCGTCCTTGCTGCATCTTTCAAAACCAAACTCCTCGGGAGTGATGGTAAAGGACTTGAACCATCCGTCCTTGATCTCGCAGACTTTGGTGGGTGCGGAAAGGGATATCTCGTCAAGCTTATCTGTTCCGTATACTACCATACCACGCTTGATACCTAAGTTAACAAGTACCTGTGCCAAGGGCTCTACAAGGTAACCGTCATATACACCTAAAAGCTGCATTGAAGGAGAAGCGGGATTGGTAAGAGGTCCTAAGATATTGAATACGGTCCTGAAACCGAGCTCACGCCTGATGGCACCCACATATTTCATGGATGTATGATATTTCTGTGCGAAGAAGAAGCACATGCCTGCTTCCTTCAGCATTTCCACACACTTCTCGGGGCTCTGGTCGATATTTACACCCAATGCTTCAAGACAGTCAGCAGTTCCGCAGAGTGATGATGCTGCACGATTTCCGTGCTTGGCAACCTTTATGCCTGCAGATGCTGTGATGATGGCTGTAGTAGTGGAAATATTAAAGCTTCCTGCATTATCTCCGCCGGTACCTACTATCTCAAGTACATCCATACCTGTCTCAACCTTTGTGGCATGATCACGCATGGCTGCTGCACAGCCTGCTATCTCATCTGTAGTCTCTGCCCTTGCGCTCTTGGTGGAAAGTGCTGCCAAAAATGCGGCATTCTGTGTGGGTGTGGTCTCACCGCTCATGATCTCATTCATAACGGTGTATGCTTCTGTATAACTTAAATCCTCTTTGTTTACGATCTTAACGATGGCTTCTTTTATCATAGTGGTATTTGTCCTTTCTGTATTTGATCTGTTTATATCTCATCAGTCTTCAAGAAAATTCTTTAACATTCTCTTGCCTTCAGGTGTCATTATGGATTCCGGATGGAACTGGACACCGTATATCGGGTATTTCTTATGCATTACTCCCATTATCTCACCGTCTTCGGTTTCAGCTATCACCTTTAACTCATCCGGAAGTGTTTCCTTCTTTACCGCTAAAGAGTGGTAACGTGCCACAGGTGTGTTTTCGCTGCAATCCATAAATATGGGAGCGGTCCTGTCAAGGTGCGCTATCGACTGTTTTCCGTGCATAAGCTTTGATGCGTAGGTAACTGTTGCATCAAATGCGAGGCATATCGCCTGGTGTCCCAAACATACACCGAGTATCGGGATATCTTTTCCGAGTTCACGCACCACATCCACTATCACACCTGCATTTTCAGGTCTTCCGGGACCGGGTGATATAACTATGTGAGAGGGATGCATCTCCCTTATCTCTTCTATAGTCTTTTCGTCATTTCTTATAACTTTTATATCCTGTGTCAGCTCTCCCAAATACTGGTAAAGGTTATAGGAAAAGCTGTCATAATTATCGATCAAGAGTATCATTCTTCCACCCCCTCGGCTAAGGTAAGGGCGGTAAGCGAAGCCCTGGCCTTGTTCATGCACTCTTCAAATTCTTTCTCCGGATCGGAGTCGGCTACGATACCTGCACCGCTTCTTACAAATACCTTGCCGTTTTTCTTGTATGCGATCCTGATAGCGATACATGTGTCCATATTACCGGTAAAATCTATATATCCGATAGCACCGCCGTAGATACCGCGCTTGTTATTCTCAAGCTCTCCTATAAGCTGGCAGGCTCTGATCTTGGGAGCGCCTGAAAGTGTACCTGCTGGAAGCACTGCCTCTATGGCATCAAGTGCATCCTTATCATCTCTTATCTCGCCTCTGACAGTAGAGCCGATATGCATTACATGTGAAAAACGCTCTATGCTGTGGAGCTTTTCCACACTTACCGTACCGAATTTACTGATCTTACCTAAGTCGTTTCGCCCTAAGTCTACCAGCATATTGTGCTCTGCAAGCTCTTTTTCATCCTTAAGCAGTTCTGCCTCAAGCCTGTTGTCCTCTTCCTCTGTCTTGCCGCGGGGTCTGGTACCTGCCAAGGGGAAGGTATGGAGTACACCGTCTTCCAATTTTACAAGTGTTTCGGGAGAAGCACCCGCTACTTCTATATCCGTACCGGAGAAGTAGAACATATAAGGTGAAGGATTAACTGTTCTCAGCATCCTGTATGTATTAAGCAGGCTGCCCTCAAAAGGAGCACTCAGTCTGTTCGAAAGCACTATCTGGAAGATATCACCCTCATAGATGTACTTCTTGGCTTTCTTAACCATATCGCAGAATTCCTGCTTTTCAAAAAGAGGAGTGACACTGCCCATAAGCTTTCCGGGCTTTTCCTGCTTCTTTTCGCCGTTTTTGATAAGGTCTGCTAAGTGCTTGATCTCCATAGCGGCTTTATTGTATCCTGTCATACCTTCGTCAAGCTTCATGTTAACGATAATGATAATCTTCTGGCAGACATTGTCAAATGCTATAACCTTATCAAACAGCATGAGGTCTACATCATTGAAGCCTTCGGTGTCCTCGGGATTCCTCTTAGCCTCGGGCTCGCTGTAGCCTAAGTAGTCAAATGCGAAATAACCTACGAGACCGCCTGTAAAAGGAGGCAGGTTATCAAAACGCACGCTCTTGTATTCAGCTAGAATCTGTCTGATATAATCCGAGGGATTATCGGTTTTAATCTTTACGTCTCCTGCTTTAAGCTCCCCGTCTATACAGGTGATGCAAAGCTTGGGATCAAAGCCTAAGAAGGTGTATCTGCCCCATTTCATGTCAGAGCCCGCAGACTCAAGCATATAGCAGTGCTTTGAAACGTTTTTAAGTTTTCTCAACACCTCGATAGGTGTTATAAAATCGGATAAGAGCTCGGCACTTACAGGCATGATCCTGTATTCTTTCTTTTCCGCAAGCTCTCTCATTTTTACTGTACCGGGTTCGATCTTCATATATTTATTCCTGCTTTCATTGACTTTACATACTCTGCAAGTTTTGCGGGTGCATCCTTGCCGTTCTCAGCCACTATCCTTACCATGGCTGAACCTACTATCACGCCGTCAGCCTTCTTTGACATCTCAGCTGCCTGAGCTGGTGTACTGATACCGAAGCCGATGGCTGCGGGTGTATCGGTAGCTTCCTTGATAAGCTTTATGATGGAATCAAGGTCAGTGGTTATCTCACTTCTAACACCTGTAACGCCCAAGGAAGATACTACATATATAAAGCCCTTTGCCTGGGAAGCTATTGTCTTTATCCTGTCCTCACTGGTGGGCGCTATCATAGAGATGAAATCCATGCCGTACTTTGCTGCACTTTCTTCAAACTCCCCACGCTCCTCAAAAGGACAGTCCGGAATGATGATACCGTCTGCACCTGCTTCTGAAGCGTTTTTAAAGAATTCATCTGCTCCGTAGTGATATACCGGATTGGCATATGTCATAAACACGATCGGAAGATCATAATCTTTTCTTAAATCCTTTACAAGCCGGAATACCTTATCGGTAGTCATGCCTGAACTAAGTGCCCTGATGTCGGCCTCCTGGATGACCGGTCCCTCTGCTATGGGATCCGAGAAAGGGATTCCTACTTCTATCAGATCTGCTCCCGCTTCGATCACTGCCCTGAAATTGTTTAAACTTGTCTCATAATCCGGATCACCGGCTGTAAGGAAAGCTATGAAAGCTTTTTTATTATCAAATGCATTTTTTATCCTGCTCATTTTTTCACCTCACTCGTATATCTCTACACCACGGTAACGTGCTATGGCTGCCACATCCTTATCGCCTCGTCCGGATATGGTACATACTATGATGCTGTCTTTCGGCATCTCAGGTGCTATCTTCATTACATGTGCTACTGCATGGCTGCTCTCGATAGCGGGGATGATGCCTTCTGTCTTTGACAGGTACTCGAAAGCTCTTACCGCTTCCTCATCGGTGATCGGTACATACTGTGCTCTTCCGATGGATGCTAAGTAAGCATGCTCGGGTCCGATACCGGGATAATCAAGGCCTGCCGAGATGGAATATACCGGAGCTATCTGTCCGTATTTATCCTGACAGAAAAGTGATTTCATACCATGGAAGATACCGAGCGAACCGTTTGCCATGGTAGCCGCATTCTTGGGATTATCAACTCCTAAGCCTGCTGCCTCGCAGCCTATAAGCTGTACTCCTTCATCCTTTATGTACTCGTAGAAGGAACCTATCGCATTGCTGCCTCCGCCTACACAGGCTATTACTACATCAGGAAGCTTTCCTTCTGCTTCTAAGATCTGTGCCCTGCTCTCCTTGCTTATAACTGACTGGAAGTCTCTGACTATGGTAGGGAAGGGATGAGGCCCCATGACCGAGCCGAGTACGTAAAGGGTATCATCAACTCTTCCTGTCCACTCACGCATCGCCTCATTTACCGCATCCTTAAGGACCCTGGTACCGGTCTTTACCGCATGTACCTTTGCTCCTAACAGCTCCATGCGGTATACGTTAAGGGACTGTCTGATGGTATCCTCTTCACCCATGAATATCTCACATTCCATATCCATAAGTGCTGCAGCCGTGGCCGTGGCCACACCGTGCTGGCCGGCTCCTGTTTCAGCTATGACTCTGGTCTTACCCATCTTTTTTGCCAAGAGCACCTGACCGAGTACGTTATTTATCTTATGTGAACCGGTATGATTTAAGTCCTCACGCTTAAGGTATATTTTTGCACCGCCCAGGTCCCTTGTCATCTTCTCCGCATAGTAGAGAAGTGAGGGACGGCCTGCATATTCCCTGTTTAACTTATCAAGCTCTGCGCAGAACTCAGGGTCATTTTTGTAATGCTCATAAGCTGCCTCAAGCTTGTGGATCTCATTCATAAGTGTTTCGGGGATGTACTGTCCTCCAAACTCACCGAATCTGCCTTTAACTGCGTTTTCCAAAATCTCGCTCATGTTGTGCCTCCTGAAAAAATAAAAGTCCTTGACAGAAATACATCTGTCAAGGACGAATAATAATCTTTTATCCGCGGTGCCACCTTGATTCACGGTATGACCCGTGCTCTTGCAAGATACCAACATATCTCCGGCAACTTACGTATGCCTCACGTCACGGATACTTGAGTTATCTCTTTCCCCATGCCCTCAGCGGACCATATAAGAAGTTTCCTTCACGCATTCCTCATACCACCCGGCTCACACTGTCCCGGGCTCGCTGAAAAAGCTTTGCTTTCCTGGCGATAAAATACTTTTTCTTCCGCTTCATCGGTTTGTTATGTTTAATTTTTTACGATTATAAACATATTATTTTTATTTGTCAACTACTTTTTTTAAAATATTTTTTTATGATAAATTCTTATGACTTTTCTTTACAGCTTACAAGGCATAAACCGCGTATCTCCAAGTACAGCTATGTGTTCCGCATCCATACTTCTGTCCTTAAATGACGGATAAAGGAATCCGTAATCCGGAAGTCCGGGATCATAATTCTCATATACGGGACATATGGCACATATCAGGAAGCTGTATACCTCTTCGGAATCATCCATGTATTCCTTGTCTGCGCCCTTTATCTTAATATCATATGAGCCGTAAAACATGAATATACCGAAATCATTCTCAGGTTTAAATTCTTTTACATACTTTTCACTCATTATGTCGTAGAAGACATCAAGAAGTGCGTCATTTTTAAGACCGCATTGTCTTAATGATTCAAGCATGCTCTTAAATTCCGCACAATTACCGTCCCTGCCCGTAATATCATACTCTTTAAGCTCCGTATTGGTATCCGCAAATACAACGGCTTTAGCTATTTCTATATTCTTTATCTTATCTTTCTGATCAAGCTTTAAAAATGCGGTATTAAAACTTCCGTCATCATATCCTTCTTTATCCCTGTAACTGCCGGCGATCCTGAAGAAACAGTTCCTTGAAAGGTTCATCCTTCGTGTGAGTTCCATCATGTCGTTACGGTTAAGCATATATCTACCTCATTATTTTGAAACCAGCTCTTTTGTGATCTCCATCACTCCGCGGTGGTTCAGTTTTCTCGGTTCAAAATGCATCAGCGAATATACCAGCTGCATTACCAGTCCCGCACCGAATGTACTGATGAGCGTGCCTATACCCACCGGGCCGCCCAAAAGCCATCCGATAAGAAGTACCGCCGCCCAGAGCGCTACCTCGACTATGCCGATAGGTATCTTGGGCATCCTTTTCCCGAGCCCGACCAAAAGCGCATCTCTCGGGCCGCAGCATTGCTCGCTTTTCATATATATAGCCATTCCGAGTGCCATGAAGATAAAGCCGATTACCATGATCACTATTCCCAACCAAATGTTGGTGTTAAGCGGCAGCGGATTAATGTTGTTAAAGATCTGTATGAAATTGCCTGTAAGCAATGCATCTATGATCGTTCCGTATCCTATTTTTTCTTTTAATACTATATCTATTATCAGGACCGTTACCGCTATAAGTGTCATGGATAATCCGTAGTTAAGCGGCGTATGGTAAGATATTCCCATCCCCAGACAGTCCCAGGGCGCAAGCCCTATATTGGCAAATATCGTCAGATGTACCCCGAATGCAAAGACCAACAGGCCTAAAACAATTCTGAGCCATCCGATCATGATCTTCTTTTTCACTTCATTTTCTTCTTTCGTTTATTTTTACAACTTTTCACATTATACATAATATCATTTAATATTTCAAATACATCTTTAAAGAAAAAAGCACCACGGACTTTTCCGTGATGCTTGTTAACTCATATGTTCTTTTTATGGCGAAATTATTATACTCCGATTTATGCCTCACTGCTTCTCTTCTCATAATCTTCCAGTGCAGACTTTATAGCTTCCTCGGCGAGTACGGAGCAGTGCATCTTATAATCGGGAAGTCCGTCAAGTGCTTCTGCTACAGCCTTGTTGGTAAGCTGCATTGCCTCGGATACGGGCTTGCCTTTTATCATTTCGGTAGCCATAGAGCTTGAAGCTATGGCGCTGCCGCAGCCGAAGGTCTCGAACTTAACATCCTTTATGATATCATCCTCTATCTTCATGTACATCTTCATGATATCGCCGCATTTTGCGTTTCCTACTTCACCGACTGCATTTGCATCCTCTATAACGCCTACGTTTCTGGGATTGCGGAAATGATCCATTACTTTTTCACTGTATAATGCCATGTTGTTTTTCCTCTCTTTATTTATGGTAATATGAATTTTGTTTTTCCTGCTTTCAAGTCCCGCCATACAGGTGAGAAACCGCGCAGATATGTGACTACTTCTTTTACGGACTTGATGATGTATTCCACATCTTCGTCAGTGATATCTTCGCCGATACTTAAACGGAGTGAACCGTGAGCAACATCATGTACCCTGCCTATAGCAAGCAGTACGTGGCTCGGATCAAGTGAACCGGAAGTACAGGCACTTCCCGAAGAAGCCGCTATACCCTTATCATCCAAAAGCAGGAGCAGTGACTCTCCCTCTATACCTTCAAAGCAGAAGTTTACATTGCTCGGAAGACGCTTTACCGCATCCCCGTTTAATGCGGAATGTTCTATTTCCTTTAAGCCTGCGATCAGCTTATCTCTTTTCTCTGTAAGTTTTGCTGTATTCTCCGGAATCTTAGCAGCGGATTCCTTCAGCGCTTCAGCCATGGCTGCTATACCGGGTACATTTTCCGTGCCGGCACGCTTGCCTTTTTCCTGCGCTCCGCCCTCTATCAGATTGGTAAGGCGGATACCTTTCTTAAAATACAGGAAACCAACACCCTTAGGCCCATGGAACTTATGAGCCGATGCAGAGAGCATATCGATATTGTCATCTGCTACGTTTATGGGAAGATGCCCTACTGCCTGTACCGCATCGGTATGGAAAAGCACGTTTTTCTTTCTGCATACGGCGCCTATTTCCCTTATGGGTTGTATGGTACCTATCTCATTATTTGCAAACATGATGGTAACCAGGCAGGTATTATCCTTTATGGCCGCCTCAACCTCTTCGGGTGTTACCAGTCCGTTCTCATGCACATCCAGAAGCGTTACCTCAAAACCTTCTTTTTCCAGCTTTTTCAAGGTATGGAGTACTGCGTGATGCTCAAACGCTGTGGAAATGATATGTGTTTTTCCGGCTTTCTTACCAAGCTGCGCTGCAGAAATGATAGCCTGATTATCAGCTTCACTTCCGCCCGATGTAAAAAGTATCTCACGCGGTTCGGCTCCTATTACCTTAGCCACTTCCGCTCTTGCTTCCTCCAAAGCTTCCTTAGCCTTCTGCCCGAAGGTGTAAAGACTGGAAGGATTTCCGTAGGTCTCATTTGCAACCGAAACAAACTTATTCAAAGCTGCCGCACTCATCTTCGTTGTAGCGGCATTGTCAGCATAGATCATAAAAAACTCCTTTTCGTAACATCTGTTTTTCTTTGTCCGAAAAGGAGTATAACACTATTTACCTACTGTGTCAATAGGTAATTACTTTTTTTGATACTGGCTTCTGTATCTGCTGGGTGACATGCCCGTTATCTTCTGGAAAGTCTTGAAAAAATAAGCATAACTGGAATACCCTAAAGCCTCCTGTACCTCGGTAACGGTGCTGCCTGTTCTTAAGAGTTCCTCAGCAGCATTTATCTTCTGAAGAGTAAAATAATGTCCTATGGAAATATGCATATGGCTCTTGAAAAGCCTTGCCAGGTAATCCGGGTTAAGAAAAAAGTGCGCGGCTATATCCGGAATACCGATATTTTCCCTTATGTTCTCCTGCAAGTAGCTTATTATCTCATTTACTCTTTTCTGGGACGGTGTTACGGGAAGCTTCTGCTTCTTCTTTAGATTTAGCTGTTTGGCTGATTCATGTATAAAAGAAAAAGCCTCAAAGAATGTATTGATCCCTGTTATTGATGTTATGTCTTTTACTTTGAGCAGCCTGTTAAATCTTGCCTTAAGCTCCTCTCCCTTTTTCCCGGTCATGGTCAAAAGCAACGGGGACGGGCTGTCCGAAAGATAAGCAAAGTCAGCTGCTCCCTCACAGAAAACAAAATCGACCCAACCGGTATTAATGCTTAAGATATAACGCTCATAAGCCTTACCTGCCTCATGATATAACTGGTGTGTACAAAAGGCCGGGATTATGATAAGCGTGCCTGCTTTTACTTCTAAGACGGTATCATTAAGAAGTACATCCGGCAGGTCTGTAAGCGTGTAATAAAGTTCAGCAGCATTGTGTGAATGCGGGCCGACGGGATTATCCGTTGCCTCATTTTTGTATACCATGTCATAAGGAGGTGCTACGGGGAAAAGTATGGTGTTTAAAGGATTGTTGTTCTGCATTTTGCATTCTCCTTTTAAAGTCGGAATATTACATATTTTTAGCATTATATGTATATATTAATATATTTCAAAATGGATTACAATACTTTTCAGGAAGAAAGATAAAACTATAAGAATAATTACTCATAAAACATTTTTACAGAAAAAAGAAGGAGGTACAGGGGTGAAAAAAGCAGCGATCATAGGATGCGGTGGCATTTCCAGAGTACACGCATGGGTACTTTCCAATATGGAAGATGCAAACGTTACGGCACTGTGTGATATCAGACCCGAAAAGGCACAGGAACTTGCCCGTGAACAGCTTGAAGGCAAAAAGATATTTTTTTGTGAGGATTACAGGGAACTGTTTGATAAGGATGTGGATGTGGTACATATCTGTACACCACATTATCTCCATGCTCCGATGGCGGTGGAGCTTTTAAATCACGGGAAGGCGGTATTTATGGAAAAACCCTGCGCCATCTCCACGGAGCAGTTCGAAGAATTAAAGAAAGCCGATTCGGCAAATCCCGGTAAACTCGGCTTCTGTTTTCAGAACAGGTACAACGAATCCATAAGGACCATGGAAAAACTGGTGACTGACGGCGAGATAGGCACTGTGATCGGAGGCAGGGCTTTCGTTACATGGAAACGTGACAATGATTATTACGTAGAAAGTGACTGGAAAGGCCGCATAGACAAAGAAGGCGGCGGTGTCCTTATCAACCAGTCAATACATACCCTCGATCTCCTCTTAAAGTTTCTGGGCGAGCCCGAAACGGTAAAGGCCTCCATAGCCAACCATCATTCGGATATAGAAGCCGAAGATACCGTAGAGGCATGGATGAGCTTCAGGGACGGAAAAAGAGCATGTTTTTATGCATCAAACGGATATGTGACAGATGCTCCCGTTTTTCTTGAAATACAGGGCACCAAAGGGCGCCTCACCATGAGCGGGTCCAATCTGGCCCTCTGGCCCGATGACGGTCAGCCCAGAACCTTCTCGAAAGATTCGGCCGGCAGCATCGGCAAGGTCTACTGGGGAAACGGGCACAGAGCCTGCATTAGGGATTATTATCACTGTCTTGAGGAGGGTATCTCTTACAGGAACAACCTGGCAAGCGTAGAACGTGTATTCAAAGTAATAATGGATATATACGGACAGACCAGGAAGAAGATATATAAGTAAGCATACACAGTTCATTAACAGTACAAGGTCATAAACATAAATTACGGGAGGATGACATGGACGAAGTAAGACTCGGTATAATAGGCATAGGCGGTATGGGAAGCGGGCACGCGGTAAATATCGTAAAAGGCGAAGTTCCTCATATGAGGCTGACCGCTGTAGCGGATATCAGTGAAGCGAGACTATCCTGGGCAAAAAATACCTTACCGGAAGATGTTAAACGTTTCTCTGACGGAAGGGAAATGATAGACTCCGGTGAATGTGACGCAGTGCTCATCGCTACACCCCATTATTTTCACCCGGAGTTTGTGATCTATGCGCTTACACACGGTCTGCACGCCATAAGTGAAAAACCTGCGGGCGTGTATACAAAGCAGGTAAGGGAAATGAACGAAGCGGCCGAAAAAAGCGACAAAGTATTTGCAATAATGTTTAACCAGCGTACCAACTGTGTATACAGAAAACTGCATGAAATGATAGAAAGCGGCGAGCTTGGCGCATTAAAGAGAGTCAACTGGATAATTACAGACTGGTACAGAACACAGAGCTATTATGATGCCGCAGGCTGGAAGGCTACCTGGGACGGCGAAGGCGGCGGCGTGCTTCTTAACCAGTGTCCTCACCAGCTTGACCTTCTTCAATGGTTGTGCGGTCTTCCGGTAAAGGTAAGGGCATTCTGCCATGAAGCTAAATGGCATGACATAGAGGTTGAGGATGATGTGACCGCATATATGGAGTTTGCAAACGGTGCTACCGGAGTATTTGTGACTACTACCGGCGATGCTCCCGGTACCAACCGCTTAGAACTCACTTTTGAAATGGGAAAGATCGTATGTGAAAACAACAAGCTCATCTTCGACCGCTTAAGCGAGAACGAAAGAACTTTCTGTAAAACCGCGGAAAACGGATTTGCGCAACCTGAACGCGAACACATAGAGGTAGAAACAGACGGAAAGAACGAGCAGCACATGGGAGTACTCCGTGCTTTTACCGACAGGATCCTCGCCGGTGGCAAACTTATAGCGGAAGGTAAAGAAGGTATCAACGGACTTCTTCTTTCTAATGCCATGTTCTTATCTTCATGGCTCGGCAAGGAAGTAAGTATTCCTTTTGATGAAGATCTGTTTTTAGAAGAGCTTAACAAACGTAGAAAGCTTTCCAAAAAGAAGGAAGGCAGCGGAAAAGTATTTGATACGGAGGGAACATACTGATGAAAGATATATATGCTAAGATCTCGGGCTTTGCCGACGAGATAGACGGGAACTTAGACGTACAGATTGAAAGCCTTACAAAGCTCGGTGTAAAGTATGTAGAGATGCGCGGCGTAGACGGGAACAACCTTATATACCATGATAATGCCAAGGTAAAAGAGATAAAAAGCAAACTGGATGAAGCAGGCATATCCCTCTCCGCTCTCGGAACCCCGCTCGGAAAAATCGGTATCACCGATCCCTTTGAAAAGCATTTCGAAGAGTTTAAGCGTGCCGTAGAGATTGCCCATATGATGGATGCCCGAAACTTAAGAATGTTCAGCTTCTATATACCCGGAGATGACGCAGCAGGCCGCCAGCAATATAAAAGCGAAGTCTTTGACAGGATGGGGAAGTTCGTAGACTATGCAAAAGCCAACGATGCCGTAGTCCTTCATGAAAACGAGAAGGGCATATACGGAGAGCTTGCTCCGGAATGCAGGGAAATGATGGATGAATTCGGATGTGAAAACTTTAAAGCCATCTTTGATTTTGCAAACTTCGTACAGGCTGATCAGGACACTTTGGAGGCTTATGAATTATTAAAGGATCACATAGCTTATATCCATGTAAAGGATGCCATCAAAGGAAGCGGCAAGGTAGTGCCATCCGGCTACGGAGACGGAAATGTAAAGACAATACTGAACTCTCTTTTTGCAAACGGCTTTAACGGCTTCCTCTCACTTGAACCCCACCTGTTTGAATTTAAAGGCTTAGCTGAGCTTGAAAAAGACGGCAACAGGACCGAAATAGAAAATGCCAGGAATCTCACGGGCTTTGAAGCCTTTGCCCTCGCACATGAATCACTTTTAAAAATACTTAACCAGCACTCATAATTACCTCTTTATAAATTATAAAAGATCCTTCACTTCTTTCAGGATGACAAACCCGTCATTCCGAATGTAAGTGAAGGATCTTTTTCTTTCAATCGGTTATTAACACTGATCAGTAAAATATCTCATTTGAATCTACATAATTACCAAGTTCATCATACGTAACCTCTAAAGTACGGGTAACTTCTCCGCCCACATCATAGGTAAAACTCTTGATCAGATCTCCGGCTTTGTTGTATTTGTTCTTGACAATACTCGTAGTTACCTGTTTATATCCGGTCAGCCCATTGCATTCTATGCATTCTGACTTGGTATTAAATCCTTTTGAATTGTAGGTTCTTTTAAATACAGTAATATCGTCACCTGCCGGATCGGAGTATTTTTCGGCAATGCATCTTCCGTTTTTATCGTACTCATATTCTACATAACTTACATAAGTTGATGATCCGGGATAAACAGTCGTCGTCTCGTTACGGCTAAGTCTTCCTTCCTCATTATAATCATTTATGATAGTTTCTGTTAATTCTTCAGCGGTGGTAACACTCTTTTTTAAAAGAACGCCGGAATAGGTGTTTTTAGTTGTAAACTTACCTTTTTCGCTGTCAAATCCTTTATACTTTATCACATTACCGTTTTCGTCGTACTTAAAGCTATATTCAAATGCAGTATCTTTATCATCGGTTGTACATGTTATCTTTTTGATGCGGCCGCTTTTATCAAGCTTAACGGTATATGATTCCTTATTTCCCGATTTATTTACAGCCTTTAAAGTCACCAGATTTTTAGTTTTGTTGTACCTGCTTGTAGGAAATCCGGCACCATAGTAGTGAAGCTCTACTTCATTTACTTTTGCTCCTTTTCTTAAGGTATATTTTGACTTCTTAAAATCCGAACCATCTAATATAATAGAATTAACTGTAATGTTCTCTGCTACAATTATCCCTTTATTATATGTATAATCAGGTAAATAGAAGTTGTTTCCGGATACTTCTTCTGTGAAACTGTTGACTTCATTGATATCGATTCTTGCAAATACGGCCTTGTTGGTAATGTTGACGTTGGGAGCATATATATACAGATATTTTCCTGCTGCTGCCTTATCAGCATTTATGGTAATGTCGATATATGCATCCGTCCTTAAGTAGATTACCTCAACATCCTTATTTTGTATGGCAGCTGTTAATTCCTTAGCCGTGGATACTCTTACCGTGTCGTTTGACTCAGCTTTTACGCTTACGGTTGAAATAAAAACCAAGGCTAACATTATACAGATCGCCATAACGGACACCTTTGCCAATACGTTAATTCTTTTTTTCATTTTCTTCCTCCTTTAAGATAACAATTTGTGTTCTTGTTTTCTTTGATGAGGTTATATTAGCAAAGAGTTGTATCCTTTTTATATCCTTTTGGGATAAATTTAAATATTTTTCAATCTGCAAGAACTTTTACGATATGTTCCAGATAAGCATTATCTTCTGCATCACGGTCCCGGGCCGTGTTATTAATCCAGGTACCGGTCTCGATGGTCCCCTTTATGTCTCTTTCAAGTAATATATCCACAAGCTCCGATGCATATTGGTAATCGCTGTGATATCTTCTATCCCAGCCATCAGTATTCGTTGATGAAGAATAAAATATATCTTCCGCGCTGCCATCCGAGAAGGTAACGTTCATCTTAAAATCAGAATCTTTATAATATATCCTGTAAAAATCTATTTCATCAAATCCATATGTTTTTTTATCTTCATCGTGTTTTATCGATATGTTTTTATCACTTAATGCAACATTATCCCGCGAACAATAATGGCCCTGAAAAGCTATAAGTGCAGCAATTGCAAATACGATGCATCCCACAAAGATTTTTGTAGTCTTCGTCCAGTTGATATGAACAACCAGCTGGTTAACATCAGCAAAGAATATTACCAGGATAACCGTAAGTATGATGATCCATACCATAGTCAGATCGTCACAACCGCATTTTATTACCGCCTGTGCAGTGACGCCACTGAGCATTATCCGGGACTGAACTATTCCGGACACAAACAGGACAAACGATATAAAAGCATACGCGAGTACAATTATGGCAACTATCGTTTCTATAAAATACCACAATCCCATAAATACGGTATATACCGCTCCTTTTTTATGTGTTCTGAAATAATCCGTGATGAGCATATTCCAATACCATACGGCAATCGGGAGAACCAGGATCAAACCCGAAAAAACCAAAGCATTGTTCATGACTATAAGCTTAAATGCTGCTGCGACAAATACTGCTGCGATTGAGACCCCCTGTATCACCAACAGTCTTTCCAGCAGAAGGCTAAAATAAACACCTGTGTCAAAACCATGGGTTCCGATGATATCAGTAAGGGTATCATGCATACGAAACTGTATATCCGACATACTGTCATGAACACGTTTTCTATGCTTATCTTCCGTTTTTTTCCCTCCGTTTGAAGATCCAAATTCCGTATATTTTCGCAAATATATGTTAGTAGCCAACACTAAAAATATCCCTGATAAAATGCAATACCCTTTTATTGTATTTATTGCAGTGCTTTCGCCATGAAGTATAAGCACTATTATCCCGCATACCCAGAACAGCAGCCACTTTAAGTGATATTTATGCTCTTTCCGCATGTAGTGCAGAAAGTTTTTCATTATCGTTCTTTCGTTCATTTTTTTCCTCTTTTTATGTCTGATATAAGATCCTTCGCTACGCTCAGGATGACAAACCTATCCATTATTATCAGTTAAAAACTTCTCTTAAAGTTCCTTCTCCGTCACCCATAAGCTCAAACCTGCTGCCGTGCTTTACGATCTTTCCGTTATCAAGCACATATATGTAATCCACCATATCCGATATCTCATCGATCAGGTGGGTGCTGATAAGCACACCGGTCCCATTTTCTGCCACACCTTTCTGTAACAGTTCAAGTATATCCATCTTAAACACAGGATCGATATTGGCCAACGGTTCATCCAGGATTATCAGCTTAGGTTTTCTGGCAAGGAGAAATGCCAGTTCTGCCTTTACTCTCTCTCCTGTGGAAAGTTCGAAATAGCGTTTTTCAAGAGTCCCCTCTGCCTGAGCCGTTTTAATCAGGCTGTCAAAGAGTTCCCTGTCAAATGCAGGATAGAGTATGGAGAGCATCTCTACATTTTTCTCTACATTGAGTCCTTCCGCACACCACTTTTCTCCGAAATATGCCACTTCCCTGTGGTATGCTGCAAGATTTTTATACTTAACCTCTTTTCCGTCCCAGCTTACTTTTCCCGACTTTGGTCTAAGCATACCGTAAAGCAGGGAAAGCAATGTTGTCTTTCCTGCGGCGTTCTTTCCTAAAAGACATGTGATATAGCCGGGTTCAGCGTTTATAAATACATCTTTTATGGCAAACCCGTTTTCCTTGGGCGGTGTAATGCCATAATGATAATTAAGTTGGAATGATTTTAACATAATGTTTCCTCTTTTTTTCTTGTGCTGTTATTTTTTTTACATTTAGTCCCAAAGGATCTCCAGCATATCAATGGCTTCATCTTTTTTCATGCCTGAAGCTTTTGCAGTTTTTACCCATTCAATAAGCTTTTCCTCTAATCCTACCGTCTGCTTCTCTTTCATATACTGCAGATCAGGGTTATCTACATAAAATCCCTTACCTTGGACAGAGTAGATCATACCCTCCTGCTCAAGGTCCTCATATGCTCTTTTTACAGTTATAACACTGATCTTGGAATCGGCCGCCAGAGTCCTTATGGACGGCAGCATCTCGCCTTCTTTCAGCACTCCGGATACTATCATATCCTTTATCTGGCGCTCTATCTGTTCATATATCGGAAGCCCGCTTTTTGTCTGTACATTTATATTCATATTTTTCTCCTCATTACTTGCGCGTATTCCTTACATCCTGCAGAGCCGGTACATAATCATGGAACTGCCATTTTCTTAAAATAGAAACGTCATATATTACCAGTACAACTGCAATTATCATGAGTATCAGAATATGTACCCACTCAGATCCCTCATAGAAAAAGCTTGACTCCGGGCTGTCTATTATTTTCCAGCAATACATTCCTACCACATAAACCGGAGTGAATTCAATTAAACTTGCTCCGAATCCTCTTGATTTGTTTCTCTTCTTAAATACCAAACTATCAATAAGACAAGTCCATAAAGCAACCATACTTAAAACAAACATTGCCAGGCACACAAAAGGTCTTCCGGATAGGAATTCAGCTCCAAAACGTAGTGCCGGTAAAAAATATGAAATAACAGTATTTCCTACTCCCAATATAAATGATCTCAGCATAATGGCCTTAACTTCCGTCAGCCTTCTTCTCTTTATCTCATCATATGTCATCGGAAGCAGATACTCTTCTTCCGTATTGTACTTAGTACTTACCGACAAAGCTCCGAAAACAATTATCAAAATAAAAGCCATTCTGTTGTCAATGAGCAGAAGCAAAATATCAATTAGCAGTCTCATGACCAGAAATACCGGTCTGTTCCTGTATGAGATTTTTTTCTGTCTTATATAATCCTTCATCCTTTATATCCTTTCTCGGTATAATACATGATCTCCTGTAACTCGGGATATCTTAATGCGTCCTGAAGTACTGAGGGAACCGGGTCAAAATTACCGTTATCACGGTATAACATATATTCATTATGTGAGGTTTTAAGCTTAGCGCCGATTATCATCTCTTTGGGGATATCTGCTGCTGATTCATCAGCTGTGGAAAGCAATCTGTATTTATTCTTTAAATCATCTATATTTCCGCTGTATCTTGCATAACCCTCATTATCTTTTTTGCTCAGCCACAGCAGATCATCCGCTATATGTTCCAACTCCGTAACCAAGTGGCTTGAAATAATGACCGAACAATTCTCATTTGCCGTCAAGTCTCTCACCGTATCATAAAAAATATCACGGAATTCAACATCAAGATTCCCCACCGGTTCATCCATTATATAAAGGGACGCCTGATAGCTCAGTGCAAAAGCAAGCTGGACTCTGATCTTCTGTCCCTTCGACAACCAGTCATGCCACTTCTTTTCCGGGACCTCATATTCTTTTATGAGTTTCATATATTTTTCCAGATCAAATCCATTATAGTAATGACCGTAAGCCTCTCCTATCTCTTTAACCGTCATATATCTTGAAAAAGGAGACTCCTGCAATACATATGCGATTGAAGCTCTGTACTCCTTCATATCTTTTTTGAAATGTTTTCCGTTTAACCACAGTTCCCCTGAATCTTCAGGCTCCTCATCTAACCTGTAGCTTCCAAGCAAAGACCTGATAAGAGTGGTTTTTCCCGAACCATTGACACCGATAAGTCCGAGTACTGCCCCGGGTTCAAGATTGAAGCTAATATCTTTCAATTTATAATCACCTATTGTTTTATTCAGATGTTCACATTTAAACAAGGACATTATACTTACCTCCCTCATTTGATATGCACAGTATACACAGTTATGTACAGTTTGTCAAGCACTATTTTCAAAAAAAATAAGAGTGCCTTCTAAAAGACACTCTGTAATTGCTTTTTACACTAACCCCTTTGTCAGATCATTTACGACTTCACCTGCTATGATAAGCCCTGCTACCGACGGTGCAAATGCTGTAGATCCCGGGGTTGATCTTCTCTTTGTTTCACTCTCCGCTGCTTCTTCATTGACATTTTCAGGAACTTTGGGTTCCTCTTTTGAATAGACTACCTTAAGAGATTCTATCCCTCTCTTTTTACATTCCTTACGCATGGTCTTTGCTAAAGGACAGATTGAAGTATCGTAGATATCAGCCACTTCAAAACGTGCAGGGTTTACCTTATTGCCGGCGCCCATCGCGGAAATAACGGGAATTCCGGCTTTTTTTGCGTTTTCAATGATCGTCAGTTTTCCGGTCACTGTATCTATGGCATCGACTACGTAATCATACTCTGAAAAATCAAATTGATCCTGAACGGCAGGAAGATAAAATGTTTTGAATGTTCTTACTATGCAATCCGGATTGATATCATTAATACGTTCCTCTGCCACATCGACTTTATACTTACCGACCGTACTGTGTAATGCTATGATCTGTCTGTTGATATTGCTTAATGCCACCTTATCGTTATCGATCAGGTCAATGGCTCCCACACCAGATCTTGCCAGGGCTTCAACGACGTAACCACCCACTCCGCCTACGCCGAATACGGCTACACGGCTTGAAGACAGCTTATCCAACGCGGCAGATCCATATAATAATTCTGTTCTTGAGAATTCTTCTCGCATAATCATCTCCCTGTAAAATCCACATGATCTCCACGGCTCTGTACTACCTTAAACCCCGCATTTGAAACACGCTGAGTCATGCAGCGTATACATTCTGCCGCTTCATCTCCGGTGCAGATCTTGTTATCGTAGAGCAGATATTTTCCGCGTACATTGGTAGGAGAAAGGTTCGGCATGATAACATTTGCTCCAGCCTGCAGTCCCTTTTCACGTCCTAAAGGATCTATAGTACCGAGCGCCGTGGTAGCGGGCAGCAGAACATCCGGAAGTAATAACCTGATAACGGACAACAGTTTAAGCGTCATCCCTACAGTGCCAGCACTGCAGTCTTTATACTCGGTATCATGATGCGGTATAAAAGGTCCTATACCCACCATGTGAGGCTTAAAGCTCTTTAGAAAACGTATATCTTTTACCAGGTGTTCCGTTTTCTGTCCCGGAGAACCGAGCATCATACCGCAGCCTACCTGATATCCGATATCTTTAAGATCTTTTAAGCACTGCATGCGGTGGTCAAATGACATCTCCGCAGGATGGAGCAGCTCATAATGTGCTTTATCCGCTGTCTCGTGACGGAGCAGGTATCTGTCTGCGCCCGCATCAAAAAGCTTCTGATAGCTGTCTTTTTCACGCTCACCAACGGATAATGTTATTGCACAGTCCGGATGGTTTTTCTTTATGCTGCTGACAACAGATACCAGCCTTTCATCGTTAAAGTAAGGATCCTCTCCGCCCTGAAGCACGAAGGTCCTGAACCCAAGCTCATATCCCATATCACAGCATGACAGTATATCTTCCTCACTTAAACGGTATCTCTCCGCATTCTTGTTTCCGCAGCGGATTCCGCAATACCTGCAGTTATTCTTACAATAATTGGTAAATTCTATCAGTCCGCGCAGATATACGTCCTTACCATATATCTTCTGCCTTGTTTCATCTGCTTTTTTTGCCAGATACGCGTCAACATCCTTATCCTCCACCGCGATGAGTGCACTGAATTCCTCATCTGTTAAGTCATGTGTTTCGGATAACCTGTCAATCATCTCTTTATATCTTACTTTATCTATTATTTTATCTGCAGTTTTTCTTATCACGTCTGTCATTTTATTCACCCCGCATAAATGTTTTAGACATCAAAATCAATCTCATTATAGCATTTAAATATCTCATGTCAAATATGATTTTTTGATTGACAACTTATATTAATATTGATATACTTCTTGCATTAATTAATCAGAAGGGGCATACCGTCACCATGGAAAACGAAAACAAAAAATCAAAAATAGACATTATAGATGAAGAGATAATCAAGCTCTTAGCGGAAAGAGTACAGGTACTCGATGAAGAGGATCCGCAAAAGAAAACCCTTCCCATCGAAGACCTCCGCGAGAGAAAACAGAAGATCATGGCTTTAGCCTCAGAGTATCCCGAAGAAATGAGGGATTATATCCCCGTGGTAGTAAACCTCTTAAACGAGATGAAGGGAACAAAGACCAGAAGCAACGGTCCCAAAGGCACTCTTGCAGGTAAGATAGAAAGAGCAAAAGGAGAGACAGCAAAGCTATTCCCCGACTACGTAACAGTAGCATGTCAGGGTACAGAAGGTGCCAACTCCCAGATAGCATGCGACAGGATATTCAGAAATTCAGATATCATGTTCTTCAGCAACTTTGACGCAGTATTCACTTCCATAGAAAAGGGACTGTGCAAATACGGTGTGATCCCCGTAGAAAACAGTTCTGCAGGTACCGTTAATAAAGTATACGACCTGATGATGAAGCATAACTTCTATATAGTAAGAAGCATACGTCTTAAGATCACACACCACCTGCTCGCAAAACCCGGCACAAAGTTAGAGAACGTAAAAGAGATTTACTCCCATGAACAGGCTATAAGCCAGTGCTCCCAGTATCTCGCAGGATTAAAAGGCGTAAAGATCATCCCGTTCGAAAACACGGCACAGGCTGCAAAAATGGTAGCAGAATCCGACAGGGATGATATCGCGGCATTAGCCTCCGAGCTGTGTGTAAAGTATTACGGACTTGAGACCTTGGCTTCTTCAGTACAAAATACCGACAACAACTATACCCGTTTTATCTGTATATCAAAGAACCTTGAGATATATCCCGGAGCCGACAGGACGAGTCTTATGCTTATCCTGCCTCACGAGTATGGTTCGTTATATAAGGTACTGTCCAAGTTCCACATGCTCGGTATCAACTTACTTAAGCTTGAGAGCCGTCCTCTCCCGAATAAAGAATTTGAATTCATGTTCTACTTCGATATAGAGATACCCGCCGAAAACCCGAAGCTGCTGCAGCTGATGAATGAACTCGGTGAGGTATGTGACAGCTTCATTTACCTCGGAAGCTACCATGAGATGATATGATAAAATACTAAGGACCAAAAGAAAAAGGCCGTTCAAGCTTGCTTGAAAACGGCCTTTTTAGTTTTGGTCCGCCAAAAAACACCGAGAAGAAGCGATTTTCCTTTAGGAAAATTGCGAGATTCGAGGTGTTTTTAGGATTGCGAGAGTGCGCAGCACGAAGCAATCCGTAGTATTTTTTCACTTACACTCCCGATATTAAAACACCATATCCCTCAGCTTCGGATGTACCTCACCGTATACAACACCCATGTTCCTTACATGCTGTGTGTATGCAAAGCTTGTCTTAGAAGCCGTATCCATAGTGATGCAGCTGCCTGCGGCACCGTCCCATCCGAATATCCCTTTAGGACATGTGAGCCCTGCTTTTTCCGGGTTGAGAAGTACCTGCATGCCTACTCCGTAACCGTATCCGGCACGTCCCATATTGTGTTCTATATCATATAATGAAGCATCTCCTAAGAGATTAACCTTTATCTGTTCTACTGATTCGAGGTTAAGTATCCTTACACCGTCAGCGGAGATACCTCCGCATGCCAGTGTATCACCAAGCTTTGCATAATCCTCTGTACAGCTGACAAGTCCCGCTCCGCCGCTCTCATACGCGTCTGAAAGCTGGTAACAGCAGCTCTGATCCATAGGTACATACTCTCCCTTTTCATTAACGATATACTGCTGTGCAAGTCTTTCAAGACCTGTGTTGTCAGGCTTTGCGAAAAATGTGTCTGTCATCTTGAGCGGCTCAAAGATGTTTTTCTTTAAATACTCAGAAAACTTCATTCCCGATACTGCCTCTATCACTGCTGCCGCCACATCATGGCTTAAGCTGTATAAGAAATGTGTTCCGGGGATAAAATTAACTGGTGACTCGGTAAATGCATCAACGAGTTCCCTTGTTGTGGCGCTCATGCCTTTTTCCTTAAGTACCCTTACAATACCCGGACGGTTAAGGTCATAATCAAGTCCGGATTGCATTGATACAAGATGCTTCATAAGTACCGGATACTTTTTATCCTCACCCTTTACACTCAGTTCTTTATATGCCGGCAGGTACTTTCCTACTTCATCCTCTAAAGAAAGCTTTCCCTGTTCAACAAGCTGCATGACAGCTGTCATGGTAATTACCTTTGTCATAGAAAACATAAGATATCTCTGGTCGGGAGATACCGGTACTTTTTTATCCGTATCAACAGTACCGTTCATATGCCTGTATATCATCTTGTGATCCCTGTAGATTATCATATCCACCGAAGGGACTCCCATCTCAACCACAGAGTCAAGATATTTTGTCAATGCCTCAAAGTCAATGTTTTTCATTTATTTATAACCTCCTGTTATAAGATCCGTCGCGTCCGCTTCAGGATGACATTATTATCTGCATTATTATCGGTTTTCAACCGGATTTATAGATAATATATTTAGCAATAATTTCAGTCATAAAAACGTACAAGATAATCAATCATAGACCAATTACTACCCTTTACAAATATACAATTTCAAGGTAAAATAATCAAGGTATTTTGAATGTGTTTTCTTGGGAGGTTTACATGGATATTTCTTCTATTGCCGCACAGGGCAGCCCCAAAAGTTATATGATATATCATGAGGATCCGCACAGTCTCCATATAGGCACTGTAGCTGATCACAGCTATTTTATACCGTTTGCTTTGGATGAAGATCCGTACGCATCCCGCGAGGAGTCTTCACGCTTCATGCTGTTAAACGGAGAATGGAAATTTAACTATTATGATTCTATCATAGATCTCGAAGACGACTTCATTTCCGTGGAGTTTAAAAACACTATCCCTGTACCCTCCAACTGGCAGCTGCACGGATATGATAAGCCCCAGTATACGAATGTTGTATATCCCATCCCTTTTGATCCGCCCTTTGTTCCGGATGATATCCCGGTAGGCGTATATAAGAGGACTTTTGAATACACCCCCGATGGAATGAACCGTTATCTTTGCTTTGAAGGTGTGGACTCATGTCTCTACCTCTATATAAACGGGAAATTCGTCGGATTCTCTGAGGTGTCACACCATACAAGTGAGTTTGACATAACAGGATATCTGACTGCAGGCACCAACACCATATGCGTGGCAGTACTTAAGTGGTGTGACGGCACATATCTGGAGGATCAGGATAAAATCCGTCTGTCAGGTATATTCCGTGATGTATATATACTCTCCCGTCCTGCAAAGCACCTTTTCGATTATACGATAAAAACAGTACTGGCCGACGACTGCTCTGTATGTAAAGTAGAGATAAAGCCCATCGGTTCGGACTGCGATATAGATTTTAAGACCGCGGAAGGAGAAACTCTTTTTTCCGGGCATCTTACAAGCGGACTTCCCTATGTATATGAAATAAAAGATCCGATGCTCTGGTCGGCAGAAACCCCTTACCTGTATAAGCTGCTTATCACATCCGGTGATGAGCTTATCGGTGAAGAAGTCGGACTTCGTGATATCACCATCGAGGAAGGCATATTTAAGATCAACCACCGACATGCGAAGTTCCGTGGTACCAACAGACATGACATTTATCCCGATACAGGGTATTATGCCGATATCGCCCACATGGAGATGGACTTAAAGCAGATGAAGCAGTATAACATCAACGCCATAAGGACTTCTCATTATCCCAATGCGCCTATGTTCTACAAGCTCTGCGACAGATACGGCTTTTATGTTATAGACGAATGTGATTTCGAATCCCACGGCTGCGTAGATGTTTACAATTCATTTAAGTGGGAAAAAGGATACGGCGGTATCGCTCTTATAGCACGCGATCCCGTATTTATGGATGCGATATCTGACCGCGAAAGCATACTTGTAGCCCGTGATAAAAACAGACCATGCGTGGTAATGTGGTCATTAGGAAACGAAGGAGGACTCGGAGCAAACATATATGAAGCCGCGAAGCTTGTAAAAGAGCTTGATCCTTCAAGACCTGTACACTATGAGAGTGTACACAAGATAGATGATATAGAAGATGATGTATTTGACGTGGTATCACGTATGTATACAGCTCCTCAGGATATGTGGGGATTTATCGTAAACGACTCGAGGCCCTTCATGCTCTGTGAATACTGCCATGCCATGGGCAACGGCCCCGGAGACCTGGAGGATTACAGAAATATCTTCTACTCCAGTGACCGTTTTATGGGCGGATTTATCTGGGAATGGTGCGATCACTCCGTACCCACAGGTAAAACCGAGGACGGCAGGATAATGTACGGTTACGGCGGTGACTTCGGTGAACGCCACAACGACGGCAACTTCTGTATGGACGGACTCTGCTATCCCGACAGAACTCCCCATACCGGCCTTAAGGAATTAAAGCAGGTATACAGACCCGTCAGGATGTATAAGACAGAACATAAGGATACCTTCAGACTTACCAGCTTCCTTGCATTTTCCGATGCAGGCAAGTTTTTAAACGGACATTATGAGATTACCGATACCGAAGGCATTACCGCTCAGGGAGATTTCGATTTTTCCGTAGAGCCTTTGGGCGAGACTCTTATCAAACTGCCCGAAGAAGCTCACGGAAACCACATCCGCTTTATCTTTACCCAGAAAAAAGATACCCTTTGGGAAAAAGCCGGATACGAAGTCTGCTTTGACCAGCTGGAATTAAAATCCGTAAACGCATCATCCTTTAAAGACCCTGTGATCTCAGACTTTATCGCAAGGGCAACGGATTATACCGAAGCACCGACAGTCTCCGATAATATAGAAGTCCTTGAGGATTCAGCTTTTAAGCTTACTTTTAAAACCAAGTCAGCCTGCTATACATTTAATAAACGCATCGGTTTCATAGAATCGATAAAAGTCGGGGATGAGGAGCTTTTAGAAGCACCCATGAAGTTTAATTTCTTCCGTGCTCCGGTAGACAACGATACAATGAGGGGTGAATGGTTCCGTTCACATATGAGCGACTATGATACCAAGGTGCACTCCATTGAGATCCTGTATCCGTACTCCGAGGAGTCGGACGGAAACGGCGGCAAACGGAGTATCGGTCCTGTGCTTAAAATCGGTATCGACCAGGCCTTCGGCTGGAATATGTACGCTCCGTTCGCTACAGTCAATACTTATTATACTTTCGAACCTGACGGTACAGTATCTGTCTCCTGCAAGGTAAAAACTTCAAACAAGGTTACATTACTGCCCCGTTTCGGATTCCGGTTATTTGTTCCGAAGACATTCGGCAGCGTGGAATATTTCGGATACGGCCCTTACGAAAGCTATGTGGACAAGCATCATGCTTCCTACATCGGTAAGTTCCGTTCGGATATAAAGGATATGTTCGAGGATTACATCCGTCCTCAGGAGAACTCCTCCCATTACGGATGTCACTATATGAAGCTTTTAGGACAGAACTTTGATGTCCTGTTCGGCAGCATGTCAACTTTATCATTTAATGCTTCCGAATACACCGAAGAGAAATTGTCAGAAGCCCGTCACAACTACGAGCTTGAGAAATGTGAAAGCAACGTTATATGCGTAGACTGGAAAATGGCAGGTGTGGGCTCAAATGCATGCGGTCCCGCTCTGGCTGAGAAATACCGCATACCATTGCCTGAGTTCACAGCTAATCTTAGATTCAAACCGGTATTACATGGATGACTCCGGGACGATTCTCTTTGTCATATAACATAACGAATGTCCGTGCCGGTGCATATTCACAAAACCCGTGGTTTTATTCATATGCACCGGCACGGACATTCTCCATACATAATAGATTGGGATGACAAAGAGAATCGTCTCCTTGCCACCCCATTTTTTACTTAGTGAAAACAAATACGTTCCATGAAAGAGGCTTAACACTTACTGAGTATACGCCGTCCTTGAGCTCGCCGGTGGTGTTCTTCTTGGGAACGAACATCTCCTGGTTGTCAACGGTGCTTACCTTGTCAAGTTCTTCATCTGTGCAGAACATCTCGTAATGCTCAACGTTTGTGTAACCTTCAAAGCCCTTAATATCTACGTTTACGCCGTAGCTCTCATCCTCGTTACGGTTGATTGCAAATACTGTAAGGGTATTGTTTTCCTTATCCCATGCTGATGCGGAATCGATGTAGTTAACACCTTCTTTTCCGGTGTACTGTGAAGTATCATCGATAGCGTAACCGGGCATATCGTAGGTGTCGGACTCAACTGCAGTCCTCATGGATGTACCCTTTGCATACTTTAACATCTGCATATATGCGTAGTGAGATGCTGTCTTCCATACATTGTCATGATCCGATGCACAGAGTGCTCCGAGTCCGCCTGTCATACAGCCGATCTTTACGCGGTCTGCGTGACGCAGGAATGCGAGCTGTACCGAAAGGAATGAAAGTGCATGAAGTATCTCTCTGCCCGGGAACATGAAATGTCTCATCTTGTCGGGATCATGAAGGATATAAGGCCTCTCAGGATCAAAACGGAAGTGAGTACGTGCCATATTGTAACGGCCCCATCCGGGATTAAGAGGTCTGTTCTCTCTCATCATGCAGCCATACTCGTCAAAGGAGATCATGACCTTCTTGGGTGAACGGTGCTTGGAAGCCACGAAATCGATCATGGCTGCTTCTGTATTGATGAAATCCTCATAGTAAAGCGAACCGCCGAGCAATGACTTAACATCTGTGGGAGGTGCACTGTGATAATGATGGATGGAAAGGTAATCAACCACATCGTAGCACTGGTCGAGCACTTTCTCATCCCATACAGGGAAATGATCCATGAAAGGTGCGGATGAACCGCATACGCCTGTTTCAATGGATGCGTCGATCCACTTGATGGCCTTGGATGTTTCCTGTACTCTGAAACCATAACCCTCGGGATTCTGCTCCCAGCTGCCTAACTGCCAGTGACCGTCCATCTCGTTTCCGAGATAATACATCTTTACCTTGTAAGGAGCCTCGTGTCCGTTCTTCTTACGAAGATCTGACCAGTAAGAGCCGCCCTCGAAGTTTGTATATTCTACCAGGTCCATGGCGTCCTGCATTGTGCCGGTGCCCATGTTAATGGTATAAAGTGATTCTGAGTTGATCTTTTCTGCCCACTGAAGATACTCGTCATGTCCTACATCGTTAGGGATAAACTGATACCAGGCGGGATCAAGATGTACCTTTCTCTCGGACTTGGGACCGATCGAATCCTTCCACTGCCATGCGGATACGAAGTTGCCGCCGGGAAGACGTACTGCGGGAAGTCCCGTAGCCTTTAACGCGTTGATAACATCGGTTCTGAAGCCCTGCTCGTCAGCCGTGGGATGCTTGGGATTATACATAAATCCGTTTACCATGGTGCCGATGGGCTCTAAGAATGCAGAAAAAAGCCTGTTTGAAATGTCTCCGATCTCAAAACTCGGATGTACTGTTATTTTTGCCATATAAACCCCTTTCATATTAGCATAGTAAATCGTTACACAAAGATTATAACACCCATAAAATTATTATTCATTCTTTTAATTGCTTTATATTTGTTAATTGTTGCGGACAAAAAAATGCTTATAGATAAAATATACTTGACAAATATACTCATATAGTATATGATACGTTTTAGTCTTGAGGGAGTAATTGGCGTTTAAGATTATACGTGGAAAAGTCAACAACACTGCCGCTTATGCGGTCTGGCTTACCTTAAATAATGAGACTCATGCACGGCTTTTTTGTCGTGCATGAGTCTTTTATATTATGTAAAACATCGAGGTGTAGAAGGATGAAAAAATCAGAGATTTTAATGGACTTCTGTCTTATCCCTGCTCTGCTGGTGCTCAATTTTTGTCTTGACGGGACATTGCCGGCTGCAGTGATGCTGGCTGTCGGCATAGTGCTTATAGTTAAGGGCGGAGATGTGTTCGTGGATGCAGCTACATGGATAGCAGAGGTATCCGGTATCCCGAAACTTATAGTAGGTGCTACGGTAGTAAGCCTGGCTACCACCCTTCCGGAACTTTTGGTTTCAGCCATGGCTGCAAATGAGGGTAAAGTTGATATGGCTATCGGTAATGCTATAGGAAGCGTTACTGCGAACCTTGGTCTAATCATGGCTATCGGCATCATCTGTATACCTGCTGCCATAAAGAGAAAGGATTATATGTTAAAATCCCTTCTTATGCTCGGTGCAGCCGTAATCATCGTGGTAGTCGGAAGCTTTGCAAAAGCAGGTAAGGTCGATGGTATCGGTACTCTTACCAGTATCCTTCTGATCGTTATATTCGTGATAGCCATGACCGACAATATCCGTGCTGCAGTAAAAGCCGTTAAGGGCGGCCAAGAAGAAAAGCTCGGTCCCGAGTCTAAGACCGGTATTGTCATAGTTTCAAATATCATAAAGTTTATACTCGGAGCTCTGGCCATAGTATTCGGTGCAGACCTGCTGGTCGATAACGGAAGTATCATAGCATCTTCTATCGGTATCAGTGAAAGAGTCATTTCTGTTACTATCATCGCTATCGGCACTTCACTTCCCGAGCTTGTAACTACTATCACCGCGGTCATCAAGAAGCAGTCTTCCCTCGGTGTGGGAAATATCATCGGTGCTAATATCATGGATCTCACATTCATCATGCCGATATGTAACCTGATATCCGGTAAGCCGCTCCCTGTAGCCGAATCAGTAGCCATGATCGATTTCCCCGCATGTCTCATAATAGGTGTAGTTGCGGTGATCCCCATGCTCCTCACCAAGAAATTTACAAGACTTCAGGGCGGTGTAATGCTCGCACTGTATATCGTATACCTCATACTCACTGTCATGGGAGTAGATAAGTTGGCTACACTATTTTAAAATAATTATATAAGCCGGTTAAAGTATTTTACTGCGAAAGGAAATATTATGTACCTTCCATCCGATCCAGACATATTACTCAGTCTGATCAATACCAAACTCAGGGATGAATATCCTTCACTTGATGACCTGTGTGATTCACAGGATATAGAAAAAAGCCGGATCCTTGAGATACTGGAACCGGCCGGTTATAAATATGATGAATCCCAAAATCAGTTCAAATAAGTGAATTAAAATGATGGAGCCGGTAACCGTAATCCGGCTCCATTTTCAATCTTACAGAATTGTAAGAAGTATCTCTTAAAATGTAAGACCAATCGATTTTGAGCAAAGACCATACATGTTATTATGATACCGGTTCAAGGAAATAACACGAAAGGCCGGTAATGATTATGAATGTATGGTTTGAAAGTATTAAAAACGGATTTGATCTTTATCTTAAGGCAGCGCCTCTTGCACTTATTGTTGCATTCGGCATCATATATATTAAAAAGTCAGCATTTAATCCTGTGCATTTCATAGGTGTACAGTGCCTGATCCTTTATTTATCCTGCCTGATCAATGTAGTACTCTTCCCGCTTCCGGATGCAGCTGCGATAGCTACGCTCAACGGCTATAAGGGTCAATATATTCCTTTCAAATTCGTTGCGGATATTGCAAAAGACAAAACTATAGAGAGTGTGCTGCAGGTAGCTTTTAATGTAATGCTCACTATTCCTTTCGGCTTCTTTTTCAAATTTGTCCTTAACATGAAAAGAAGGAACATCATCATTCTGACATTCCTCTTATCACTTACTATTGAATTGGCACAGCTGACCGGATTATTCTTCATCTATCCCGGTTCATACAGGCTCTTTGATGTTGACGATCTTATGCTCAACACTCTCGGCGGATTTGCAGGTACGGTACTTGCTAACTATGTAAGCGACCTCATCCCCGATACAAGCAATGTTTCTATCGCCATATTATCATGAAAATGGGAACAGAGAACCGTCGCCTGTAACCTTTTTATCATGAGAAAAATGCTGTCATGAGATTAACAAGCTCATCCTGGTCGGCAACGCCCATAAGCTCGCGTGCAGAATGCATGGCGAGGATAGGGACTCCGATGTCTACCGTATACATAGGCAGATGTGAGGAAATGATAGGACCTAATGTCCCGCCTCCGGGCATGTCGGAATTATTTACGAACTTCTTATATTTTATGCCGTATTTATTACAGAGCTGCTGAAGGCTTGCTACAGCCACACCGTCATAAGTATATCTCTGGTTTGCTGAAAGTTTGAGAGTTACGCCATCACTCATGCGCATATTGTTGACGGGATCGTATTTATCACCCTTTGCGGGATGGAGTGCATGTGCCACATCCACGCTGAGTAAGAAACCTTTTCGGATATCAGTATCAAGGCTTATCTCGTCTTTACCGAGAGCACGATATATTTTCTTTAATATGACACGCAAAAGTTCGGAATCGGCTCCCTGCTTCGTCTCGGAGCCGATCTCTTCGTTGTCGAAAAGAGCTATGACATTTAAGGCTCCGTTTTTGCTCTCTTTATCTGCTCCGATCAAACCTTCCACAAGTGCCAGACACGATGTGATATTGTCAAGTCTCGGAGCGGAGAGCATTTCCTTATTTAATCCGATAAAAGCAGGTTCTTCTGCGTTATAAACATACAGGTCAAAATCAAGGATATCTTCCTTCTTCTCTTTTATTTCCTTTGCCAGCATGTCAATAAAATATGACTGCTTATTCAGTTTATCGTCAAGCATCCCGAGTAAGGGCAGCATATCGTTCTGTTTCGTGAGCTTCACGCCGTCATTTACTTCACGGTTGTAATGGATGGCGAGATTGGGTATTGTAAGAAGCGGACGCATAAAGTCGACCATGACCTCGCGCGGAGCATAGATATCGTCACTCTTTAATAGTACCCTGCCGGCTATGGACAGGGGTCTGTCAAGCCAGGTGTTCAGTATCGGACCGCCATATATTTCTGTATTTACACGCATGTAGCCTCTGCCTTCATACTCGGCTACCGGCTTAATATGCAGGCATGGGAAATCCGTATGGGCTGCCGCGATGTGGATACCGTTTGTTCCTGATGCTGCACCGGTGTTTTTTCTGCCAGACGCGGCACTTGCTTTCGGTACTGTAAACGCAAACAGTGATGTCTTAAACGGAAGCACATAGTATTTACCGTTCGGATTTAACTTCCATTCTTTATCGAGCGATAATTCTGAAAATCCAGCTGACTCGAGAAGTTTTCTTGATTCCTCGACCGTATGGTAGGGGGACACCGCTCTCTTTATAAAATCAGAAAGTCTTTTTGCTGCTGATGTGTTCGTAATTTTTCCTTTTTTCTGTGCTGTCATTTCATTATCTCCTGTATTACTTTGTTAATCAACTTAATCCAATTTATCTTTCTTTATCTTACACCAATAACCGGTTTTTGTAAATACGGCTGTGGGTTTCGAACTCCACTTATCAGGCAGATATAAAAAAAGAGGAACACAGGATAACCTGTTCCGTTCCTCAGTCATAAAGTGCTTTATTATTTATTAAACATCAATGCTTTATAATACATCCCAGAACTTATTTTCAAACTCGGCACAGGTCTTAAAAATATTACATAATGTTTCCTTCGTTTTATCATCTGTACCGGTTGTTAGCTTATCTACAAGACTCTGCCATTTTTCATTTGTTTCCACATACTCTTTTGATGTATAGGCATCAAACCAGAACTTGTACTGTGATTTTTCTATTTTTTCTCCATAATTCGCATACATAACTTTTCCAAGGTATGCATAATCCCAACAACACTGAAGAAGTGCAGTAAAACCGCCCAGCAATCCGTTCTTATCAATCGTATCATGATAAAAAGTTACATACTCGGTTATTACCCGGTTCATTCCGGTATTCTTAATTGCGTCTTCCGATATCCCGAGTTTTTTCATTGCCGGCAGATGTACACTCTCTGTTTCATATACAGTAACATCTACAGCCAGCTTTAAAAAGTCGGTAACCTCACTGTCTTTGGACAACTCCAAAAGTCTTTCCAGTATCTTCTTATACTCAACAAGATAATAATAATCCTGAAGCATATATCCGGAATATCTTTTTTCATCCAAAGTACCCTCTGCCATTTTTATAAGAAATTCCTTGTTTGCAGCCTTTTCCCAAAGTGTTTCAACACAAGCATATAAAGAATCCGTTATTTTCATCTTATTTGTTCTCCCTGTTATCTTATTTTTTTCAAGTGAATGTTCCGGTAAGGTTAAAATTGTGCTGCATAGGCCCGCTGCCCTTGCCTAAGTCAAGCATGGCCGATAAAGCTCCTGAGATATACTCCTTCGCTTTGCGTACGGCGTCCTCAAGTTCTAAGCCCTTTGCAAGGTTTGAAGCTATGGCTGATGACAATGTGCAGCCTGTACCGTGAGTGTTGGGATTGTTGATCCTCTTGCCGTTAAACCATGTAAAACTGCCGTCTTTTCCTGCAACATCCGGTCCTTTATATAAAAGATCGTTGGCATCATTGATATTATGACCGCCTTTTAACAATACCGCACAGTTAAACCTGGTACCTATAAGCTCTGCTGCCTGCTGCATCTCCTCTGCCGTCCCGATGGTCATGCCTGAAAGTATCTCCGCCTCAGGTATATTCGGTGTTGTAACGGCAGCAATAGGAAGAAGGTATGAGGTTAACGTATCTATAGCCTCATCCTGTAACAGTTTAGAGCCGCTGGTAGCTACCATAACAGGGTCAACGACTATGTTTTTTGCCCCGTAATACTTAAGCCTTTCCGTTATCACTTTGATAAGCTCCGAAGAAGATACCATACCTATCTTTACCGCATCAGGAAAGATATCTTCAAATACAGCGTCTAACTGCTGTTTCAGGAATTCCGGAGAAACCTCCGAAATACCTCTGACGCCGGTCGTATTCTGGGCAGTGAGTGCAGTGATGGCTGTCATGCCATATACACCGTTCATAGTCATTGTTTTTAAATCTGCTTGAATGCCGGCGCCTCCGCAGGAATCACTTCCCGCGATCGATAATACTGTTTTCATCTCTGAATCCTTTCTTGTATTATTTTTTTTATAGCGATCCAAGGTGGTGCCCCCGGTGGACCGCTGTTTTATCTTACACTTTATCCGCCGATTTACGGTTCCCGTTCCCTTTACCACGAAGGGAGCCGGTCGTTGTGGCGGTATAAATTATAATTCCAGTTTATCCTGCATTGCAGCGGATAATTCCTCCGCTGCCTGTTTCGGATTATCAGCCTTCATGATGGCTGATACAACGCATACTCCTGCTATCGGGATACCTTTTAGTACATCGATGTTGTCCTTGTTTAAGCCTCCTATGGCATTGGCGGGGATGGGGACTGCATGGCATATCTTATCCAGCATTTCCGTAGAAGTAAGGATGGTTTTTACTTTTGTAGTCGTGGGATATATCGCACCCACTCCGAGGTAGTCCGCACCTTGTTCATAAGCTTCTAAAGCCTGTTCAACCGTCTTTGCCGTCGCTCCGATAATCTTGTCCGGTCCGAATAATCTCCTTGCAATGTTTACCGGCAGATCGCTCTGTCCCAGATGAACTCCTTCAGTATCTGCCGCCATGGCTACATCCAGCCTGTCGTCTATGATAAGGGGCACATTATATTTTAAAGTGAGCTTATGTACTTCATTCGCAAGTTCCAAGTATTCTCTTGTGCTTCTCTCCTTTTCACGAAGCTGTACGAGCGTTACACCGCCTTTTAATGCTGCCTCGACGCGTCTTAAAAACTCGTCTTTTTCATATTTTGTACTGTCTGTGATAAAATACAATCTCGGGTTAAATTTTGCCATTTTTATGCCCTCTCACCAGTTGTGTTTTTTGTCAGGAATTGACCAAACGGATATTGATCAATTTTTCAATGTTTTCATCTTTTACGGTCGAAAGGTTATCCAACAGATTTACCTGAAAACTCCCGCTGCCTTTATCCGTCTCGGAAAGCTCTCCGCATATGCCAAGCATCACAGCTGCAGCAGCCGCAGCTTCCAATCCGTCAGATACCGTCAAAAATGCCGCACACAAAGCTCCCTGCATACATCCGGTACCGGTGATGGCCGATAATTGCGGTGTTCCGTTACCTATAAGGAGTGTATCTTTGCCATTCGTGACCACATCCTCTTTTCCGCTGGCAAGTACTACCGCACCGTACTTAGCTGCAAGTGTCCCTGATGCTGATATGATCTCTTTTATCTCCAAAGAACCGTCCGCATCCACACCCGATGAACTGTAATCCTTATTTACCAAGGCTTTTATCTCCGAATAATTTCCTTTTATGATCTGTGGTTTATAATCCCGGATCAGTTCAAGTGCATATTCTCTTCTGTTTTCAAGACATGCTGCCCCGCAGACATCAAGTACAAACCTTATCCCGCGGCTATGTGCTTCTTTTGCGGACAGGAGCATCGCCTCCGCCCTGACCCCGGTCAGATTGCCAAGGTTGAGCAGCAGTGCTCCTGCCGATGCAGTGACCGCTGCTGCCTCTATAGGATATTCCGCACACATCGGACGTGCTCCTGCGGCAAGTATAGTATTTGCCACCTGGTTGATGGATATCGGATTGGTGATGCAGTGCACTAAGGGATTTTTTCCCCTGATATCCCGTCTTAATCCGTTTATTGTATCGCTTAAGCTTTTTCCTATTTCATCCATTTTTATATCTGTTCTTCCTTTTCAGCACTTTTCGATGCGGTTTTTACTTCTCTGCCATGATAAATGATGTAATAGATAACCGCAGCTACAGCAGATAATCCGATTGCTGCGTAAGACATATATTTCCAAACCTGTGACTCTGATTTAAATATCTGGGGTATCAACAGGAATACCACAAACAATATAGCTCCGAAGGTGGCGATGGATATCGCATTTGATAACACCGTGCCTTTATCGGAGAATACTTTTGAGCCCAGCATATCCTGTGTTTTTGTGAGCATGCCCGCATCCGCGTATTTTCTTAAGAAGAAGTATGCAATGCTTCCTCCGATGAGCGTACCGCAGATGAACGAAGGTACATAGAAGAACAGGCTCAATCCGTCCTTGCCCCAGATGAGTGTCATTACGGGGTATGATATTATGGCTCCGATGATACCTGTACCTATGATCTCACCTAAGACCGCACAGATGATCTTTCCTTTGGAAAGCCTGTAGAATACTCCCGAGAGAAATGCACCGAATATCGCACCGGTAAGTGCAAGAGGAGGTATACCCATTAATATCATGCGGATGACCCCAATGATAAATGCACACAGCAGCGAGTACCATGGACCCATAAATACCGAACATACGATATTTATGAAATGAGCCATGGGACACATGCCTTCAACTCTCAGTATCGGAGAGATCACTACTCCTATGGCTATAAGCATAGCCAAAACTACCATTTTCAAAATACTTTTCTGACTTTTCATTTCCGCACCTCTTTCTTTTGATATGTGAGAACGGCATAATAACAGCGTCGTCCCCTTAAGAATCGGTCGAAGCTTACTGGCTTCCTCTCACGCCGGAACACGGCTTCCCATCGCTGTTATACAGATGTGAGGCGCTCCCCTCCCATCCGTCCGGTTACCCGGAATCCGTAATCACTTTTTGCCAAAGAGGCTTGAAGTAATCATGGTGTATTCTCTGTAAAATCGAGTAGGCTGACTCCTACTCGATGCTGTCGGACACTTCGAGAGCAAGCTCTCTCAGTGACCGTTCGCTCAGCCCACAATCTGGAAGCAAGCTTCCATTGTGGGCATTCGCTTATCCCACAAATAAAGGCTGCCTGACCGGCAGCCTAAAGATGCAATTTTTTCAATCATCCCTACGTTGGCATTATCCAAATCAGGTTACCGGTCGAAGGTTATACCTTCCTCTCAGCCCGTAATCCGAGCTCCCGTCTGTTTTTATCATGTATTTTTATGTTATAGTATTATCCCGCCCGGCAGATCAGTCCTCATCAGGTCTGAAAAGCTTTCTGACCTCGGGTACATTTAAAAGGATAACTGCTGCGATAACTGTGATTATCAGCTCGGGCAGCATGTATGATCCGTTGTAAAGAATGCTGTAGAGCACTGAGCTGTCTGTTGAGAAGCCTTCCCAAAGCTCACCGAAACTCTTCCAGATAACAACACCGCTTAAGAAATGCATCACGAAACGAAGTGCGATAGCAATAGCTATACCTGATATCCAGCCCGCTGTTCCCTTCTTACGGAATACACCTGCCAGACCGAGCACGGTAAATGCAAAGATATAATCGATAAAGATACATGCTACAAGCATTCCGGGTGTAAGTCCCCATCCGAACAGTCCGTCCATGATACCCTGGAACAGCTGGATAAGTGAAAAGAGGAATGATACTGCAAGTCCCATGACAACACCCCTGCGGATAGAGAACAATACTATCGGCAGCATGGAAAGCAATGTGATAGAACCGCCCCAAGGCAGTTTGTAGATCTGAATAAAACTAAGTGCCGTGGCAAGAGCAAGCATTACTGCGCCCTCAACCATAATCCTAACTTTTTTGCTCTGCATAAAAAAAGCCCTCCTTTATAACCGGGAGGGATGTCATCGCACACAGTCTGAACAGTGTTTAATATGTTCAAGCTTCCTTCCGCCGGTATTATCCGGTTCAAGTAATAAGGGTCAGAGGCTAGTAGCCTACAGTCTCAGCGATGTGCTCCCCTAGCGGTATTAATTTTTTAACGATGTATACTATAATGCGTGTTTATGATTTTGTCAAGTGGTTTTGCGGATAAATAATCAAAAGAGTACCATTATCCACACTGATACTTGAAGGCTTCCCCACAAATTCATTGCTGACACCCAAAGGAAATCTGTTCGTAAGCTCTGCTTCCGACAGGTTGTATTTTAAGCCGGAGATGTTTACTCCGCTGCTTTTATCTGTCAGAGAAAATACAGATATAAAGCCTTCCTCTGCTGCATCGAAGGTAATAAACTCACCTGACCTTATACTGGTCAGAATGTTTTTTTCATCATACAGGTAACCCTTGCCGCCTTCCTCCGATATATGTGAAAGAAGCTGTATATTGGCAACTGTGTGCTCCACTCTCCCGCCCATGCAGCCGTATAGATGAAACTCTTTATAACCCTGTTTGAGACCGATGGTCACAGCTTCCCAGGTATCGGTAACGTCCTTTATCGGTGACAGTTTTACCACATTCGGATGATCGGGCACGTATTTTAATGTATCAAAATCACCGACCACTATGTCGGGTGTTATCCTTGCATCAAGCAGGATTTTATAGCCTGCATCGGCAGCGATCACAAGGTCGCCTTCCTCAGGTTTGATGTTCAGGCCGAAGTTTTCTCCGGCTCCTACGATATAACATTTTTTCATATTTTTACCCCTGCTCGGTGCTGGCGTAGATTTCCTTGTATACGTCGCAGGTATTTATAAGTTCTTCATGCTTACCCTTGCCCACAAGCTTACCGTCGTCAAGTACAAGTATCATATCGGCATGCTGAACCGTCGATGCACGCTGTGACACTATAAAGATGGCAGGCTTCCAAGAAAGGCTTCTGAGTGCTTTTCTCAGTGCCGCATCCGTCGCATAGTCAAGTGCGGATGAGCTGTCATCAAGAATAAGGATGGGCGGTTTTGCCACAAGAGTTCTTGCGATTGAGAGTCTCTGCTTCTGGCCTCCGGAGAAATTCCTGCCTTCCTGTTCCACTTCACGGTCAAGTTCTATACCTGTTATCTGTGCAAGCTTCATTGCTTCCAAAAGCTCTTCATCGGTGGCATCGGCATTTCCCCACTTGAGATTTTCCCTTACCGTACCTTTGAAAAGTACCGCCTTCTGCATTACAGAACCTACCATGTCACGGAGTGCAGCCACGTCATATGACATAACGTCTTTTCCTGCTACATACACGGTACCTTTTTCCGCGTCATAGAAACGGGGGATAAGGTTCACTATAGAGGTTTTACCTGAACCGGTACCGCCTATGATACCCGTGACGGTGCCGTAATCAGCTTCAAAGTCTATATCCTCTAACGCATCCTCGCCGCCTTCGCTGTATTTCATGTATACGTGACTGAATTTAACGGCGACATTGTTTCCTTTATTCTGAACTGTATTATCTGTATCGACCTCAACCTTAACCTCCATACCCTCCGGTATGTCAAATACGGTGCTGATACGGTTGCCGCAGGCAAGACCTTTGGTGATGCTGATAAAGGTGTTGGCAAGCTTCATGAGCTCTACCAGGATCTGAGACATGTAGTTGACAAGAGCAACTACCGCACCTGCCTTCAAAGCTCCCGATTCCACACGGATGGCACCGGAGTAAAGAAGGATGATAAGCGCAGCGTTTATAACTATATATGTTGCAGGATTCATGACAGCGGATATCCTGCCCGCTATCTCCTGGATATGTCTGTGTTTGTCGGTTTCGTCATCGAAATTGACTATCTCACGCTCCTCAAGACCGAATGCACGTATTACCCTCACACCTGTAAGGTTTTCACGGGTTAAGCCTAAGAGCTTGTCAAGTGCTGCCTGAACCTTTTTAAATCTCGGGATGGTCAGGAAAAGAAGCGAAAATACTATCACAAACAAAAGCGGGATAACTACGGCAAATATAATGGCCGCTTTCGCATCCACGGTAAATGCCATAATGAGTGCACCGAATACTATGATAGGTGATCTTAAGAACAGACGCAGGAACAGATTGACCGCAGTCTGGGTCTGGTTGACATCGCTCGTCATTCTGGTGATGAGAGTGGATGTACCCTGCTTATCGCTTTCTTTGAAAGAAAGCTTCATGATGTGTGCAAAAAGTGCATGTCTGAGCTTCGTGGCAAAGCCCACGGCTGCTTTTGCCGCAAAGAACTGTGCGGTAGCCGCGAACCCGAAGCCCACAAATGCAAATGCCACAAGTATAAGTACCATTTTTACGACATAGCCCTTATCACCGTTTGCTATGCCGGTGTCGATAAGGGAAGCAATGACGAGCGGAACTGTAAGCTCGAAAGCCGCTTCCAACAACTTAAAGAAGGGCGCCAGAAAGCACTCTTTTTTATATCCGTTCAAATACTTATAAAGTCCTTTCATGACGTCCTCCAAGAAAAATTGCTATAATTGTACGTTTTGTATAGTGTATGTTTATACACGAACTTGAGAGAATACCTCGCCGAGTCCCATGTTGAGCACGAGATTGGCTGAGGAATCGTAAGGGGTAGATGACTTGTTGATAAGTACAAGCTTGTTGCCCTTGTAGTAATTGATAAGTCCCGCCGCCGGGTAAACAACAAGTGATGTACCGCCCACTATAAGCATGTCAGCCTGACTGATGTAATAGCAGGCATTGGACCAGGTGGTATCATCCAGTCCTTCCTCGTAAAGCACTACATCGGGCTTTATAAGGCCACCACACTCGGGACATATGGGAAGTCCGAAACGGCGTTTGCCACGACCTAATTTGTTGTCGATGTTTTCACCGTTTGCAAGCCTTCTTTCACAATCCTCATCAATAAGCTTAATGATGTCATCGCCCGAGAAAAACTTCCTGCATTTCATACAGAAATTACGCGCCACGGTACCATGTACTTCAAACACCGTCTCACTTCCGGCCTTCTGATGAAGTCCGTCTATATTCTGTGTGACTATGGCTTTGAGCTTGCCCTTTTTCTCAAGCTCCGCAAGCTTGATATGAGTGATATTGGGCTCTATGCCGTCAAGCAGTATTTTCTTCCTGTAAAACCTGTAGAACTCCTCGGGATCCCTCATAAAGAAGGAATGGCTGATGATCTCCTCAGGCGGATAATCATACTGCTGGTTGTAGAGACCGTCTACGCTTCTGAAGTCGGGTATGCCGCTTTCGGTGGACACGCCCGCTCCGCCAAAGAATACAATGTTGCTGCTGCCTTCTACCATCTTTAAGAATTTCTCAAGCTTCTCTTCATTCGTCATATGCGGTCTCCTCTCATGTATTATTTATTAGTGTTGGTTTATACACCCCTTTAAGGGAAGGGTTTTCAATCAGAGAACCGTCCCTCTGATTGATTTATCTCTTACAGCCGTACTGCTTGTAGTACTCATCGATAGCTGCCTTTAAGGTATCGTCGATAACTACTCTGCCGAGTACTTCTTTGTTGTAAAGATGCTCTATTACTTCGTCCATGGTAACGATCGCTTTGGCATCGAATCCGTACTTTGACTTAATCTCATCAAGCGCACTGTACTCTGTCTCTAAGCCTCTTTCCATACGGTTTAAGGATACCATGAGACCCTTGATGGTCACATTGCCCTGTGCCTGTATGATGGGGAAGGCCTCCTCGATAGACTTGCCTGAGGTGGTAACATCCTCGATAATGACTACCCTGTCGCCATCCTTGATCTTGCTTCCGAGAAGGATGCCGACATCGCCGTGATCCTTAACTTCCTTACGGTTTGAGCAGTATCTGATCTCTTTTCCGTAGAGCTCGCTGTATGCGATAACTGTAGCTACGCTCAGCGGAATACCCTTGTATGCCGGTCCGAAAAGTACGTCAAAATCATCTCCGAAGTTGTCATGAATAGCTTTTGCGTAGTACTCGCCAAGCTTTTTAAGCTGTCTGCCTGTTACGTATGCGCCCGCATTCATAAAGAAAGGTGATTTTCTTCCGCTCTTTAAAGTGAAGTCGCCGAATTTAAGCACTTGGCAGTCAACCATAAATTCGATAAATTCCTGTTTATATGCTTCCATGTGTTCTCCTCATATATTAAAAATTATTCACAGCCGGACAAATATCATTCATCGTTGTGTAAATTCCTATGGAACATTCTCCATACGAATACGGTAGCTGCGGTAACGAGAGCTCCGACCACGATCATGATGATCCTCTTGCTTACATCATATTCGCCCTGGATAAAGCAGTAAATACCATATCCGAAGAATCCTAGACCGGTCACTAAGAACAGGATACAGAATGTTCCTACAAGGAATGTAGCAGAGACGCCGAGGCATCCTGTCTTTTCCTCCGGGTTTGCACGCTGTTCTGCGAGGAATCTGTCCTCGTCCTCCCTACGCCTTAGTAATTCCGCGTAGGATAACTCCTCCTCGGGCTTCTGCTCGGGTACGTTTGTTTCTTTCTTAGCCATTTCATCCTCCTGAATGTTACTTTATATTACTTTTTACTCTTAGCTGCAGTTTTCTTTGCAGGTGCCTTCTTAGCTGCCTTTGCTGCGGTTTTCTTTGATGCTGCTTTTTTAGCTGCTTCAACTGCCTTCTTTACGGTGGCTGCCGCCTTCTTGGCTACGGGCTTCTTTTCTTCCTTTACAGGTGCTGCGGGAGCTCCGGGGAACGGAGGCTTTATTCCCTTCTTAGCCATCTCCTGGAACTTCTTGAAGGCTTCCTTAGCTTTTGCTTCTTCCTCAGCCTTTCTGGCTATAGCCTTCTTGGGATTCCTCAGGTCTGTTAAGGAAACATCCTCTATCTTCTTATAATCATAACCCGCATCGCCCTCGAATACAAGAGGCTTAACAGTAAAGTACTTTACTCCGAATCTGTCGAGAGTGAATTTAAGGCCAAGCTTTCCGCCTGCTCCTGCTTCTATCCAATCACTCTCCGTAAGAGGCATAGAACTGCTCTTAATGATCTCAACCTGAGCGTCTGAAGGATACTTGGGTTCACCAAGATCATGCCAGATCTTCAAAGGATTACATACCTTCTCATCCACTGTCTCAGTGATGACAGAGAACTTATCACCCTTAGCAGCCTTGCCGGTGAGCTCTATGTCAACGGTACTTTCCTTATCTGAAAGGTTCCATGCTACTCCGGCGAAACCGCCCTTGCCGTCAGCTACGATAACTGTGGAGTCATCCTTATAGATGCACTTCTCACTAAAGTTCTTTAACTTCTTAAAGAATGCAAAGCTCCAGAATGTAGGCTTGGGTATGCAGTGATGTGCCACAAGGCCAAAACCGCCGTGGAACTGTGAGAAGGGAACTCCCTGCTCCTCAAATACATCACCGAAGGTCCAATATGAGTATGATTCATTCATGTCGCCCAGACGTGAAAGCTGCTGTGCAAGATATGCAGCATTAATGTTTGTATCATGTATAGGATTATTCGGTATATATGATGTATTAAACTCTGTAATATGGATCGGCAGGCCTTTAAATTCAGGATAAGAATCGATCGCATCACGGCTGGTCTGAAGGTTTGCAAATCCGAACTCGGGAAGAGAAAGGATCTGATATCCGTAATGTCCTGCTCTTTCCGGCATCTCAGTTGTATAATGATGTCTGGTCACAAAATCAGGCTTAAGTTTTTTCTTTAAGCAGAAATCAAGGAAGCTTCTGATCCAGAACTCATCCCTGATACCGCATACAGCGGGTCCGCCCACCTTGAAACGCTTGCTTACTCTCTTTACAGCCTTGTAGGATACTTCGAAAAGCTTGAAGTACTCCTGCATGTCGGCACCCTTCCAAAAACCGGGAAGGTTCGGCTCATTCCATACTTCGATAGGCCAATCATATACCTGCTCGCCGTACCTGTCGATACAGTGCTGAAGCATAGCCGATACCATGTCTGCCCAATTCTTATACTCCTTGGGAGGTGTAACATTTCCCTTCCAGTAGAATATAGCCTGCTCGCCGCTTGCCATCTGCTTAGGCATGAAGCCAAGCTCAAAGAACGGTGCGATATTCAGGCTCTGATACATATCGAGAACTCTGTCAAGATATGTGTAATTGTATTCTATGATCTTCTTGCCATCCATTTCATATTCATGATAGATAGCCATATCGTCAGTAAACAGTCCGTGACCTCTGATGAATGAGAACCCGATATACTCCTGAGTAAACTTGAGCTCTTCGTAATACTCCTTCTGAAGTGCAAGGCCCATTCTTCCGGTACCTATACAGAAGTCAACTTTGTTGTTAAATGCAACTTTGTTTTTTGCGTCAGCTTTGATCTTCATCTGCCTTCTCCTTTTTCCCCTATTATTTTTTTGCTGCTCTTTATAGTATAGCATATTTAACGTTTTATTTGAAATAGAAATTTATGCTATTTTTTTAACTTTTCTTGCTTTAGTCATTAATCACTGCCCGGGATTACCCCGTTCATGATCTTGTCTATCCTCTTCTTTGCAGAATCAAGCACTGTGGAGGTATATCCGCCGTTAAGTTTTTCAGATACAGGTACCACTACAAAACTGTGATTATCCTTCGTCATTACATGACACGGGATATATGATGCATCCGTCATAGAAGTCGTGCTGCCTGTCTGCTCCGCTCTCTTCTCTATGGTCACCTTAAGTATTATGGTGTCATTATTTATATCCCTTACCATGCTTGAACAGAAGTTACCCATAGAATACATACAGAGTACTTTTCTGCCGTCTTTGGTATCCAGATACTCGCATTTCTGCAGGCAGTGAGGATGCGACCCGATGATGAGGTCCGCTCCCGATTCAGCCAGGAACTTTGAATCATTAAGCTGGGCTGAATTAAGGGTCTCCGTATTCTCTATACCCCAATGACAGTATACAACTACAAAATCGGCACCTTTATCTTTAGCTGCTTTTATATCTTCTTTTGCTTTATCACGATCAAAGGTATGTACCATTTTCTCCATCTGATCCGCAGTAAGATATCCGCGCTGGTTGATAATATGCGTATACGAGAGGATCGCTATATTGATACCGTTTACGTCAAATATAACGAAGCGGTCCTCAGGTCCGTCAGCCGGTGCATCATAATAGTGTGTACCGGTATTGGCAAATCCGTACTCTTCCAGATGCTTTTTTGTCTCGGTGATCCCGACTGCTCCCCAGTCACATGTGTGGTTGTTGGCTGTGACAAGCATATCAAATCCGGCTTCCCTTATGGCATCAAGGTATATCCTCGGACCGTTGCACTGGGGCTGGCCGTTCTTAGCATTTACCTGGTTTTTAGTGATCGGGTTTGATTCCGAAAGAAGTGTTTCCAGATTTCCGCATACAAAATCGGCTTTTTCAAATACTTTGGCCACATACTTATATGAAGGCCAGAAATCATAACTGCTTTTTACTCCGGCGGCAAACTGCTGTCCTTTGAGGCACATAAGGTCTCCGGTAAACATGCATTCTGCCGTTTTTACCTTTTTCTGTGTTTCCGTGGAAAAAGGATTAAAGCCTGTCCCAAACGAAACAGATTCGTCAAGCCGGATGCTTCCCGAATCAAGCCTGCTGATCTGCGGCGAGTATAACGACATTTTGCGTAAAAACTCCACATATTCGGAAAGGAAGGAAGTATTAGTCCTGCGCCATATTCCGTCCGCACCGGGAGTATAACTTGCAATGGCTCTTCCGTATTCGCCACGGGTCTTTGTACCTGCCGCTGCCGCTATGCTTTCCGAGGCAAACAATTTAGTTAACCCCGCAGCCATGAAACAAATGCAGATCAGAACCGCTATTATCTTTTTATGGTTTTTGCCTATGATCCTCATCCCGTTCTCCCAAGATTTATAAACACCGTACTATATAGTGCCATTAAGCTTCCGTCAAGCTGTCGTAGTCATAGTTCTTTCAATTTCGTTAATCGTCGGCAGTGCAGGGATCCCGCCGGGCTTCTGTATACAAAGTCCGCCTGATACCGCACCGTACCTGCCGGCTGTTTCAAGTATTGACTTATCTATGTCTAAAACCTTCTTTACACCTTGTTTTAAGAGGCTTGAAAGGAATCCTCCCCAATATGCATCTCCTGCTCCGGTAGTATCTATACACTTTACCTTCATGGCAGGGATATTGATTTCTAACAGGTCTTCCCCTAATGATTCCACACTCTTTTTCCCATTGAAGAAAATGACCGCTCCGTCTCCGCCTAAGGTAAGTACTGTGACTGCTATATCATACTCCTTCATAAACGCAGGGATATTGTCCCTTCCGCCCACGAAGTCGAGCTCTTCCTCGGAGATTTTAAGCAGATCAACATAAGGGAATACCTTAAGCACTTCACTCTTACATTCTTCAAAACCCCATATCTTATCACGGAAATTGATATCAAAGCTTACAAGTTTCCCGGCTTCTTTTGCCTTCTTTAACGCCAGCAGTACCGCATCCTTTTCCGGACTTCCCGACTGGCTGACTGAACCGGCATGGATTATATCCCATGCTGAGAAATCCACTTTTTGAACATCCGGAATACTTAAGAGCATATCCGCTCCGGGCTTTCTGGCAAATGTAAAGGACCTGTCACCTTTTTCATCGAGAGATACAAATGCCAGAGTGGTAGTGGCCTCATCCGTAAGTTCCGGAAGAAGTATTTCCACATTGTCGTTTTTTAGTGTATTTATAAGCAGTCTTCCGAAATCGTCATTACCGAGCTTCCCTAAGAATCCGGCTTTTATGCCGTTTCTCGCCGCACTTACCGCCACATTTGCCGGAGCTCCGCCCGGATTGGCAGTATATGTATTTTTTTTGTCCGATACAGGCGTAAAATCTATCAGCATCTCGCCTATACATAATATACTCATGTTATCACCCTTATGCAGGTTTTATATGTATTGATGATCACCTGCTCCTATCCTAAAATACTACGGATTCATTATAGCAAACACAGCAATGATACGCAATGAAAAAATGCCCGGTTATTCACCGGGCATTAAGTTTTGTATCAAAAAAATCTTATTTAGCTAAAGTTACGGAAATGATATGGGGATTAACTGTATCATACCAGTAAAGGTATCCTGTAAGATCAACCTTATCACCTACTTTAAGCTCTTTTACAGCCTTGTATACTTCAGTATCCTTACCGCAAAGATAAGACTCAACTGTGAATGTGTATACGTTTCCGTTAAGCTCTACGTTGAAGTAAAGGTCATCACCTTCCTGACCGCTGCCGTTCCACTTGTAAAGGAATGCTGCATCATTACCGTCAGCATCCTTGCTTGCTGCAACTGTCATACCCTTGAACTCAGCGTATCTGTTCTGATACTTAACCAGTTCATCTGTTCCAAGTAAGCTTGTAACATCTGTAGCGGGAGCTACGTAGTTACCGTCAAGAATCTCAAATGTAGCATCTGCGATCTCTTTCTCGCCCTGGAAATCAGCCTTGAAGCCCTTTACTCTGATCTTCTGGCCCTTAACAAGCTTAGCGTAATCTTCCTCTGAGCACTGCATCTCATAGATGAAGTAAGCGCCTTCATTGTCCTGTGTGTAGATGGTAGCCTTGTTATCCCACCATGACTGCTTGTCCTGTACAAAGGTCTCAACAGTAACGGGATCGTCTACATTTGCTGCATCATACTGAGCATAGGTCATAACGCCCTCTGACTTTGAAAAGTCGATCTTATCCTCTACTGCGGGAGTAGTCTCATTCTTATTATCGTTCTTGTCATCATCCTTTTTGCCACAAGCTGCTAATGACATAACCATAACAAGTGCCAAAAGTAAAACTAATATTTTTTTCATGTTTTTCATCCTCTCTGTGAAAGATTACTGTTTACTGTAAACACACATCATTATATCCACTTTTTTAAAAAACACAATACCTTATAGATAAAATCCATATTTTATATAAAAATCCGATCAAAAAACCGGATTTTTTATACATATTTATTGTTTTTGAGCCTTACGCTTTTTGATAAGGTCCTTGAGATTAAACCCAATGATACCTATCCAGGCAATGATAAGAGCCACTATCAATGCCTTAGCCGGACCTGGTAAAGGCCCTAAGTCACCGCTCTTACCGGTTGTGGCACTTATCTGGTCTAAATGGTAGAGTGATACCATATCGTCAAACATCGCATCAAAGAACTTGTCATCCACCGTCTGCTTACGTCTGGCTGCCTTGGCGGTATTTTCTATCAGCTGGCCTGCGGCATCACGTAAGGACGCGGAGCCGTTAAATACAGGAGTCACGAAGGTGTTTTCCTTATTGGCCATGAGCATCTCGGCAGCCTTGATCTTCACATCGTAGTGCAGGTCATTATCACTGCCGCATCCTGCTAAATACTCTTGATACTCGGCAGAGTTGCCCGCCTTGGTGGTCACGGGGATGTAGCCTTCTGTCTCGGAGTAGGCTATCTGCGTCTCGTTGGTGAGCAGGAACTGAGCAAATAGCCACGATGCCAGCACCACCTGCGGATCCTGCTTGTTAAATATACATACTGAAGGACCCTGGGATATCATCTGAGGGTTGGATGTGTCATATTGCGGGATCGGGCGTACTATGGTCTCGAAGTCCACTATCTTGTCTTCACTTATATCGGACAACGGTGCCTTGGAGCCCATCCATGAAGCACCTGCGGTAGAGTCGATGGCAAATAAGCATTGTCCCGCATTAAGGAAGTTACCGGGATAGCTTGATATCTTAAAGGTCGAAAAAGCATAGGAGCCTGCGTGCTTTGTTACAGCTCTTAATATCTCTTTTGTAGTGTCATTAAATATCAGGATGTTTCCGCTATCGTCCGAATAGCCTGCATTCAGCTGCTTAAGCATGGATATCATCATATTGTCGGTGGACTTATAGATGAACGGGATCATGGTCTTCTGGCCGTTTACCAGGTAGTTGCCGTCAGCGTCTTTCGCGGTCGCAGCCTCCGATACCTCCCAGATAAAGTCCCAGGTTAGGATATCGGGTATCTCGTAGCCCATGGCTTCCACATATGTCTTATTGATGTAGCAGGCTTCGGTCGAACGCATGAAAGGAAGTGCGTAGTAGTTCTCTCCGATACGGCATTCGTTTAAGAATGAAGGTACTATCTCGCTTTCCGTCGGTCCGTCGTATTTCAGCTCACTGCCGCCGAGGCCGTATTTCTCGTCCTTCATCAAAGCACTAATATCTACCACAGTCCCGTTACCGGTCAGATATGTCGCTATGTGATCGGGATAGGTGATGCACACGTTAGGCGTGGTACCTGTAGATATATTGGTGATCACGTCGTTATATATCTTGCCGTAATCGGTATAGAGCCTGATATTAACTATTACGTTCGGATAGAGTTTATTAAAATCTGAGGCGGCTTTTTCATAGATCCTGGACTGGGTCACATTGGTATCGTTCTTGGCCCAGAAGGTGATCTCTATTCTCTCCGACTCGTCAAACTCGTCCGGTATTTCAAACATGCTGTTCTGCTTTGAGCCGTGGCAACCGGTTAGCAGGCAGAACATAAACACGATCAGTAACAGTTTTTTCTTCATATTTACCCCTTTGTTCCGCTCTTCTGCACACCGGCCATAATCTGTTTCCTGAATACGAAGAACAGTATGATCAAGGGCACGGATATAACAACTACGGCAGCCATCATGGCAGGGATATTCTCACGGCCGAAGCCGTTTTCCCTGATCTCCTGGATACCGTTCGATACAAGGTAGTAGCGCTCGTCGTCGGTGATAAGTCGCGGCCATACGAAGCTGTTCCAGCACTCTATCACCTTAAGGATCGTGATGGTGATCATGGTGGGCTTGCAGATGGGTATCATGACTTTTATAAGGTACCTAAAGTCAGAGGTACCGTCCACTTTAGCGGCTTTATACAGGTTATCCGGGATCTGCTCGAAGTTCTCCTTAAGCAGATATATGTAAAATATCGAGGTGACCGACGGGAGGATAAGACCGGTAAAGGTATTTCTCAGTCCCATGTCGGTGATGGTAACGAAGTTGGTGATGATGATGAGCTCATTCGGGATCATCATAAGGGAAAGGAATACGGTAAATACTATGTTCTTCCCTTTAAAGTCGAGTCTTGCAAATGCAAATGCGGCAAGTGTGATCACTACCAGCATGACAGCTGTTGTAACTACTGCGAAGATGACGGTATTTACGAAGTATCCGCCTAAGTTTACCGTAGTAAATGCGGATCTGTAGTTTTCCAAGGTCGGGTCTGCCGCATAGAACTTCGGGATGTATTCAGAGTTATATGCTCCGTAGCCTTTTAAGGAAGATATGATCATCCAGTAAAACGGGAAAAGTACGATGAGTCCCCAGAGGCCCAGGAAGAAATATTTTACAATGTTTAATATGATATCGGATGTTTTTCTCTTCACGGCTCACACCCCCTTTACCACGCTCTTACGGCTCACCATGAGGTTGATGCAGGTGATGGTAAGGACGATGCAGAACAGTATCAGGGCTGCTGCCGATGCATACGAGGGATAGCCTCCGCTGCTGCCGTACAGCATGTCGTATATGTAGCCAACGAGCGTATTCATCTGTGCGGCATTAAGGTCGGTACCAAAGAGTGCCACAGCGTCACTGTAAGCCTTAAATGCGCCGATAAAACCGGTGATCACAAGGTAGAAGATCATCGGGGATATCATAGGGAGTGTGATCCTGGTGAATACTCTCCACTTGGGAGTGGAATCGATCTTCGCTGCCTTATAATAATCATCCTTAACACTGGCAAGAGCTCCGGTCAGTATCAGGATCTTAAACGGCATAACGATCCACACGGTATATATACAGAGTACGAACATCTTTGCCCAGTATGGTCCGTCGATGAAGTCAACCGATTCGCCGCCGAAGAAATTGATGAGCAGATTGATCATACCGTCGGAGTACGCGGTCTTTTTAAAGAGAATCATGAATACAAGACCTACGGCCAAGGTATTGGTAACGTAAGGCAGGAAGAATACGGTCTGGAACAGCTCGCGGAGCTTTTTGATCGAGCTCAGTGCCATAGCTATAAGGAGCGCGGTGCCGGTCGATAATGGTACCGTGATGATGACCAGGATAAATGTGTTTTTCAGTGCCTGCAGGAAATATGTGTCATGCAACACGTAGGAATAGTTATAAAGTCCGGTCCCGTTGTGCGTCTGGGATGCGAAGTTGTAGCCTTCCTCAAAGGAATATATCAGAACATCTATCAACGGATAGATCATGAAGATACTTAGGAATAAAATGGCCGGCAAAAGATAGAGCCAGCCTTTTATGTTATTTTTTTTCATACGGCCTCCACATTCAATAATAGATCCTCTCTTCTGTACCAGCGTCGAAAATGTATGTCTTGGCAGGCTTAACCTTGAAACGTACGGTACCTGCACCGGTATCTATCTTGGTCTCGGCGCTTACTATCGAGCGTATCTCGACATTTTCGCAAGACTCGTGGTCTGATACGATCGTGGTGTCCCTGCCCATGACTTCGAGGCCTTTTAAGTTTACTTCGAGCTCGCCGTTTTCGTCCGGGATGAAGCCTTCGGGTCTGATACCTACGTATACATCGCCGTCATCAGCTTTCTCTGTCTTAAGGATGGCATTGTCACCGATGTATATCATGTGGTTCTTTACGCAACCTTTAAATACATTGATCGGAGGGGTACCGAGGAACTTGGCTACGAAAAGATTTACCGGGTTATCGTAGACCTCCTGGGGCTTACCTATCTGATGGACCTTACCGTCCTTCATGACCACTATCAGGTCGGAGATGCTCATGGCCTCCTCCTGGTCGTGGGTTACAAAGATAGTGGTGACCTTGGTCTCACGCTGTATCCTTCTGATCTCCTCACGTGTCTGGAGTCGGAGTCTGGCATCAAGATTGGACAGGGGCTCATCAAGCAGGAGTACCTTGGGTTCTTTGACCAGGGCTCTCGCAATAGCTACACGTTGCTGCTGACCACCCGAGAGCTCATTGGGCTTACGCTCCATGAGGCCGTCTATCTGGACAAGTTTGGCAGCTTCAAGCGATCTCGCCAGCATTACTTCTTTTGTGAGCTTCTTTTCACCACGGAAGTTCTGCAGGGGGAACATGATGTTCTGCTGTACGGTAAGGTGAGGGTAGAGGGCATAATTTTGGAATACTAGGCCTACTCCCCTATCCTCGGGTGCCATCTCGGTCACGTCCGTATCTCCAAAGAACACGCGTCCCTCCGTAGGCTTTTCAAGGCCTGATATCAGGTTGAGCGTGGTACTTTTTCCACAGCCGGAAGGCCCCAACAGGCCCACCAGAGTACCATCCGGTATCTCAAAGCAGAAGTTGTCCACTGCCACAACCTCTGTCTTAATCTTTTTATTTCTGTTCGGAAATCTTTTTGTCAATCCATCAAGTACTACCTTCATAGTGCCACCTCGCGCCTGTTTCTGTATTCTGTAACTATTAATTGTATTATATCAATATCAAGGGAAATTTCAATGGTTTTCCTTTGTTCTTAAATACTCCTTAATCTTAAACGCACAGAAATACGGGAAAGTATATATATTATTTGTATTAGCAAAAATGAGACTCCCGGCTAAGGAGTCTCACTTTACTTTTCTACCCCTCGGTATTGTATCCATTAAAGCACATGTGCCATACGAAATTAAGGGATAAAGGATATATAATTGATTAAATAATTGTTAAGTTTACTTCTCCTCTTTCCATACGATGTTGTATCTGGAGAGCTTGAGTCCTGATTTCTTTAAGAGCTTCTTGATACGCTCAAAATCTTTCTCAGTACCCTTGATGATAAAGGTAGCTCCCTTAGGTACGCCCTTAAATGCACCGTTGGATATCTTCTTGATGGTAGAAGGAAGTACTATGGTCGTAAGTGCTGTATTGCCTGCAAATGCCTTATAACCTATGGTGGTTATACCCTTAGCTATGGTCACCTTGGTGAGTGTCTTTAAGCCTTTCATAGCATATTTACCGATCACGGTAACAGGGTGTGACTCGCCGTTTACTTCTACGCTGTTAGCTATGGTTACGCTATCTGCCTTGGTGTCATATTGGGTGATCTTAGCACTGCCGTCTTTGTTCTCTGTGTATGTCTTGGTGATCACAGAGCCGTCTTTCTTCTTGGTCTCGATAGTAAGAGTTGTGGTACCGTCATCCGCTGTCTCTATGGTAGTGGTGATGGTTTTACCCTTCTCTTTTACTGTATAGGTGTTGATACCATCTTCAGGTTTCTCAGGGGTGCCTGTGGGTTCACCGGTGCCATTTTCTGTGTCGGTACCTTTGTCGCCTGCGTTGTCGCCGGAATTACCGCCGTCATTTCCTGTAGGTGTGCCACCGGTTGATCCGCCTGTGGTATTGCTTGAACCGTTGCCTGATGTGTTACTTGAACCGCTACCGGAGGTATTGCTTGAACCAGTACCGGATGTGTTGTCACTGCCAGATGTGCTGCCATTACCTGAAGTGCTGTCTCCACCACCCTGGGTGCCCTGGTTGTCGCCACCCTGATTTTCATCAGGATTAACTACATCATCGGGATCCTGATCGTCAGGATTTTGAGCGTCAGTGCCCTTCTGTACTATAGCATATGTTGAGTACTTGTCTGTCTCGAACTTGAGGCTCTTGGTAGCTGCATCGTATGTAGCACCGAGCTTTTCAGTCTTGTCGCCATGTATACGTACTATGTCGTATTCTACTTCGCCGGTAGTATCTCCATCAATCTCAAATGATACTTCCATGGGCTTGTTAAGCTCTGAAAGAGTGGTAACCCATGCATCCTCACCTGTTACGGTGTTGATAACCTGGCTGAGTGTCAGGTCAAGCACTGACATGATCTCGAAGCCGTCGCCTGCTGCGCTTACGATGTCTGCCTTAACAGCGTCTGTTGCATTCTTATCCTCTTTTACAGAGAATTCCATGCTGCCGGCTATATCATTATCGCCCATAGCTATGCCTGCGCCCTTGACAGCGGTAGCATCAAGTGCTATTACGTCCTCTACAGGCTCAAATTCACATGTTATCGAAAGATTATGGTCTTCCATGGTATAGATGTATGTGCCGGGCTCATCAGCTACTGCCTTTACATAATCTGAGTTTTCTACCGGCATACCATCCATAAAGCAGAATGTGCCAGGCTTATACTGGTATCCTGGGTCAGGAACAAGTGTAAACTTGATCTGTGTGCCTTCTTCAAACTGGTAGGTATAGTAGTTGGGATCCTGCCTGTCCTTATTGGTATTTACAAACTGGATACCGGTAGCTGCTTCTACACCAAAATGTCCGTTCTCAAGCTTAGCTACACCACAGTTCCATAATGTAGCGGTGGTAGAGCTGAAGTATACGTTCTTACCTTCGTTTTCTTCCGTGTAGATATAACGTCCCGTTGAAGCACTGTGATCGCCGTATTCGCAGTCTACAAGCTTAACTGCATCCTGCATTCTTAAGCCGTCCTTGATCTCGAATACTTCAAGAGCACCGCTCGCGGAGTAATATCCTGCCTGAGTATCGGGTACATCTATTTTCTGATCTGAACTGAGGACAAAGTTACCGCCTGTCATGACGCGGAGCTTCATCTTGCCTTCAGGGTTATCAAACATCTGGGTAGCACCGTCAATGTCATGAAGTTCTACCTTGGCATCTCCCTGTGCACGGCAGAAATCAAATGCCTGGTACTTTTTGTCTTCGTTTTTGTCGTTGCCCTTCATAAATGCGTCTTTAAAGTAACAGGTAACAGGTGCATCTATCTCTGCTGCAACGTAGTTCTGACCTTCTACTATCTCATTGTTGTATCCCACTGTTCCGCGGTAGCTGAGTGTCATACCGTTTTCTACGGGTACGGTAGCAGATCCGATGTTCAGCTGCTTGATCTCGCTTATGTAGAAATATGACAGATGCATGCTGCCGGCCATGGTAACTGTAGAGCCGCCGTTCTCACCCTTACGTCCCATTACACCGTCGGTTATGGTAAATGTGATCTTAGCTGCAGGATGGATACCACCCTCGGGCTCATTCTTACCAACTTTTGTTGTGTCGCCATAGAAGGAGTAACCGAATGCAGGGTCTGCTGAGTCGGTAACTGCCTTTATGGTTATATCGGATTTACGATTTGCATCGATATTGTCGTCTCCCATCATCTCCTTAGGAAGGCTTGCCAAGAGCTCTACATTACCTGTACCGTATGCTCTGATGGGTTCAAGTGTAACTTCCTTGGACTTGGGACGGATGGATACAAAGTTAACGTGGTCGATGTCTTTGTTAGTATCCACTGTCTTACGGTCATCTATGCCGTATACGATGTAATCGTTAGTCTCACAGATGACATACATATTTCTGCCGCTAAGGGGCTGTAATACTATGTCACCTAAGCTGGCCGAGGTTATGTCATGAGGTACTACGCAAGTTTCACCGATCCATACCTCGATAGAGTCTACGAAGTTACCGCCAGGACCGGGTTCGCCACCCTGGCCGCCCTGTCCACCACGGAATTCAAGGTAGAAGCGGTACATGGTATCATTGTCGTATTTGAATGTGTAGCCGGTGTCAGTCTTGATGTCGTAATATACATCTGTCTCCGGTGCATCACCGGAGCCTTCTTTCTGTACGATCACGCGGTTACGATGCTTGTTGGTGTTAGGATCTACATAGTCATCAAGCTCCTGTCCGGATACTCTTACAGATATGTCTTTGTCGGTATCTGCGGAAGTGAAGCCCGAGAGCCTGATGGCTGAGCCGGATGCTGTTGCTACGGTCCATTCCGGATAACCTGAGACCTTGTATTCCACTTTTGCGTCTGTGTAGCCTTGCATATTGAAGACTATCTCGCCTTTTTCAGGGAATATTTCCTGCTGCTGAGGAGGATTGTTGCCCTGGCCACCCTGATTGTTGTTCTTGATCTCGATGGATACATTGAATGATCCACGTTCATTGCTGAAGCCATTAGGCAGGGGTGTACAGCTGTATGAAATGACATCGCTGTATCTGGCTCCGTCTATCATCAGATCAGCCTTAACTCCGCCTTCATACTCAACATATATGGCATACTGGCCCAAGGTGTCTCTGTCGCAAGTAGCTGCCATGTTTGTTAACTTTTCAGGTGTGATCTTACCTGCAGTCTCGTCAAATTTACCTATGCTGACGCGCACTTCCTGCCCGTTTGATCTGTATACTGCTACAGTATCACTGTTGGCGAGCAATTCTCCACCGTTATCAAATACTACATTTATGGTGCCGTCTGCCTTTACTTTAGTTCCGGGTACATAGACTGTCGATATGACCAATGCCAACACGACCAGCCAAGCTAAATAACGTTTCTTGTTACTCATCAATTGCTACCTCCCTGTGCTTTTTTGATATGAAGAAACTTGTATTTCCGGTTTCAGATTCATATAAATAATATATCGGCAGAAAAGGTGGATTATATAACGGATAAAAGAATTAATTTACTTGTAATATATCTGTAATTTTTCAAAAAAGGGGAGAGTCACCCCACGTCGGAAATAAAAAAAGGACTGCAATCTCTTGCAGTCCTTAAATAGGTATCTACCTGATTATTCGATAATGGTAACAACCTTACCTGAACCAACGGTACGACCACCCTCACGAATAGCGAAGCCAAGTCCCTGCTCCATAGCGATGGGATGGATAAGTTCGATGGTCATCTCGATGTTATCGCCGGGCATACACATCTCTGTGCCTGCAGGAAGCTCTGTAACACCGGTAACGTCAGTTGTTCTGAAATAGAACTGAGGTCTGTAGTTGTTGAAGAAAGGTGTATGACGTCCACCCTCGTCCTTAGTAAGAACGTAAACCTGAGCGGTAAACTTCTTATGGCACTTTACTGTACCGGGCTTAACGAGAACCTGTCCTCTTTCGATATCTGTTCTGTTTACACCACGAAGAAGGCAACCGATGTTATCACCAGCCTGGCCCTCATCAAGGAGCTTACGGAACATTTCAACACCTGTAACAACAACCTTACGGGTCTCTTCCTTAACACCAACGATCTCAACTTCGTCAGATACATGAACAACACCACGCTCTACACGGCCGGTAGCAACTGTACCACGACCTGTGATAGAGAATACGTCCTCAACGGGCATAAGGAAAGGCTTATCTGTATCACGAACGGGATCAGGGAAGTACTCATCTACTGTATGCATAAGTTCAAGGATCTTGTCGCCCCACTCTCCTGAAGGATCTTCAAGAGCTTTAAGAGCTGAACCACGAATGATAGGACATCCTTCGAATCCGTACTCTTCAAGCTGCTCAGTGATTTCCATCTCAACGAGCTCTAAGAGTTCTTCATCATCAACCATATCACACTTGTTCATGAAAACAACGATCCTCGGAACACCAACCTGACGTGAAAGAAGGATGTGCTCCTTTGTCTGAGCCATAACACCGTCGGTAGCAGCTACTACGAGGATAGCGCCGTCCATCTGAGCAGCACCGGTGATCATGTTCTTAACGTAGTCAGCATGGCCGGGGCAGTCAACGTGTGCGTAATGTCTCTTCTCTGTCTCATACTCAACGTGAGCGGTTGAAATTGTTATACCACGTGCTCTCTCTTCGGGAGCCTTGTCGATCTTATCGAACTCTACGAACTCACCAAGTCCAAGTCTCTCATGAAGAGTCTTGGTGATGGCTGCTGTTAAAGTGGTCTTACCATGATCAACGTGACCGATGGTACCAATGTTACAATGGGGCTTAGTTCTTTCGAATTTTGCTTTTGCCATTTCTAAATTTCCTCCTTAAAATATGCTCTTTCTAGAGCTAATGATATTGCCGGCAGCATGTGTCCGGTTATGCGGTGCTGCCCATTAGCATATGTTGGGAGTCAAAACCGCTCATATGCTACATTATATTGCAAATTTTAAAATATTTCAAGTAAAATTTTTAAATACTTAAAAAATAATTACTTTCCTGTCTTCTTATCAAGAACCTTCTCCTGAACGCTCTTAGGAACGGGCTCATATGTAGAGAAGAACATCGAGAATGCTCCACGGCCCTGGGTCTTTGAACGAAGGGTTGTGGTATAGCCGAACATCTCGGAAAGCGGAACGAAACCACGGATAAGCTTGGTTCCGTTGATATCCTCTGTACCCTCGATACGTCCACGACGTGAACTGATATCGCCGATAACATCACCCATGTAATCCTCGGGAACAGTGATCTCAACTCTCATGATCGGCTCTAAGAGCACGGGATTAGCCTTCTGCATAGCCTCTTTGAACGCCATGGAACCTGCGATCTTGAATGCCATTTCTGAGGAGTCAACCTCGTGGAATGAACCGTCATAACAGTTAGCATGAACACCGAGTACGGGATATCCGCCAAGGATACCTGACTTCATGGCATCTTCGATACCTGCGGATACTGCGGGGATGTATTCCTTAGGAATAGCACCGCCTACTACTGTTGACTCGAACTCGTAAGTCTTGTCACCGTTAACATCCATAGGTGTGAAGATAACCTTACAATGACCGTACTGTCCACGACCACCGGACTGCTTAGCATACTTGGAATCAACCTCAACCTCTTTGGTGATACCCTCTTTATAAGCAACCTGAGGTGCTCCGACATTTGCCTCTACGTGGAATTCACGAAGAAGTCTGTCTACGATGATATCAAGGTGAAGCTCGCCCATACCTGCAATGATGGTCTGGCCTGTCTCGGCATTGGTAGTAACACGGAATGTAGGATCTTCTTCAGCAAGCTTTGCAAGAGCTTCGCCCATCTTGTCCTGACCTGCTTTGGTCTTAGGCTCGATAGCGATATCGATAACGGGCTCCGGGAACTCCATGGACTCTAAGATAACGGGATGCTGCTCGTCACAGATGGTATCACCTGTGGTAGTATATTTAAGACCTACTGCTGCAGCGATATCTCCTGAGTATACCTTATCAAGTTCCATACGCTTGTTAGCGTGCATCTGAAGGATACGTCCTACTCTTTCCTTCTTGTTCTTTGTAGCATTTAATATGTAAGAACCTGTATTCATTGTTCCGGAATAAACACGGAAGAATGCAAGCTTTCCTACGAAAGGATCGGCCATGATCTTGAATGCAAGAGCTGCGAAAGGCTCTTCATCTGAAGACTTTCTGTGTACTTCGTTGCCATCCATATCGGTACCCTTGATATCTGCTACATCTGTAGGAGCAGGAAGGTACTCGATAACAGCGTCCAACAGCTTCTGAACACCCTTGTTCCTGTAAGCTGTACCGCAAAGTACAGGGATAATGGTGCCCTCGATGGTAGCCTTACGGAGAGCTTTCTTTAAAGCCTCTGTAGAAGGCTCCTCGCCGCCTAAGTACTGATCGATAAGCTCATCATCGGTCTCACAGATCGACTCGATCATCTTCTGTCTGTACTCTTCTGCCTGATCAGCCATATCTGCAGGTATATCACCTACGGTAATATCCTGACCCTTCTCATCATTATAGATATATGACTTCATTTCGAAGAGGTCGATAACACCCTTGAAGGTGTCTTCCTTACCGATAGGAAGCTCTATCGGGACAGGATTCTTTGAAAGTCTCGTACGGATCATGTCAACAACGTTAAAGAAATTCGCACCTGCGATATCCATCTTGTTGACAAATGCCATACGGGGAACGTTATATTTATCAGCCTGACGCCATACTGTTTCAGACTGAGGCTCAACACCGCCCTTAGCACAGAAAACGCCTACAGCTCCGTCAAGTACACGGAGTGAACGCTCAACTTCTACTGTGAAGTCTACGTGACCGGGTGTGTCGATGATATTGATACGATGCTCTAAGGCCCCTGCCTTAGGCTTCGTGAACTCCTCCAATGTCCAGTGACATGTGGTAGCGGCTGAAGTGATGGTAATACCCCTTTCCTGTTCTTGCTCCATCCAATCCATTGTAGCAGTACCTTCATGAGTATCACCGATCTTATAATTGATACCGGTATAAAAAAGAATTCTCTCTGTAAGTGTGGTCTTTCCGGCATCGATATGGGCCATGATACCTATATTTCTAGTTCTATCCAACGGATATTCTCTTCCAGCCAAATTGATTTACCCCCTTACCATCTAAAATGAGCAAATGCCTTATTAGCCTCTGCCATCTTATGCATATCTTCCTTACGCTTTACAGCATTGCCAGAATTGTTAGATGCGTCGATGATCTCGCCTGCAAGTCTGTCAATCTGGGTCTTCTCGCCTCTCTTGCGTGAGAAAAGTGTCATCCAGCGAAGAGCTAAAGCCTGACGTCTTTCAGCTCTAACCTCGATAGGTACCTGGTAGGTAGCACCGCCGATACGGCGTGCCTTAACTTCGAGTACGGGCATGATGTTGCCCATAGCTGCCTCAAATACTTCCATAGCGTCCTTACCGGTCTTTTCAGCTACCTGCTCAAAAGCACCGTAGACGATCTTCTGTGCTGTACCCTTCTTGCCATCAAGCATGATGTTGTTGATGAGCTTTGTTACAACCTTGCTGTTGTAAATAGGATCAGCTAATACATCTCTTTTTGGTGTATGTCCTTTACGTGGCACGTTACTTCCCTCCTTAATGAATTTGCGGTATATGTTTTACCGCCATTAGATCATAGGTACTCACATTCTGTGTCAACATGCTCGAACTTAATTTATTATCAAATCTGCCTGAATCCGAAAGATCCATCAGCGCCCGCTCTTGAAAAATCAAGCCAAACATTGCGTTAAATATGAGTTGTGTTTAATTGTAGTTACTTATTTATTTCTTCTTAGGTCTCTTTGCACCGTACTTAGAACGGGCCTGCATACGCTTTGCAACGCCTGCTGTATCAAGAGTTCCACGGATGATATGATATCTGGTACCGGGAAGGTCCTTAACACGGCCGCCACGTACAAGAACAACGCTATGCTCCTGAAGGTTATGTCCTTCACCGGGGATATAGCTTGTTACTTCCATACCGTTTGAAAGACGAACTCTGGCGATCTTACGAAGAGCTGAGTTAGGCTTCTTAGGTGTAGTGGTCTTAACTGCTGTACAAACGCCGCGCTTCTGGGGTGAAGACATATCAAATGACTTCTTTGTTAAAGAGTTGAAGCTTACCTGAAGAGCAGGAGCGGTCGACTTCTTTTCAACAGTCTGTCTGCCTTTTCTAACTAACTGATTAAATGTAGGCATTAATTTTTCCTCCTTATATTAATATGTATTAATTGCGGGAGCTGACACTTTCTGAAAAAATTGCGTAACAAATAACGCATCAAAAGTGCGCACAAAGTGGATTATACAAAGAAATTTCGGGAATGTCAAGAAATTTTTTCTTATTTTTATATTTATAGGTAGAAACCGGGTAAGAAAGAGTCTAAAAAAGTGTCATCCAGAACTTTAGTGAAGGATCTTTACACTTTAAAGCCTTAAGATTCTTCGCTGCGCTCAGAATGACACCATAGTTATAATTTAAGCAGTTACGATTGCATTTGCGGCCTGCAGTCCGAATTTCTCAACTGCATTTTCGCGCATCTTGTATTTTAATATCTTGCCGGCAGCGTTCATCGGGAACGAATCTACGAAATCAACGTATCTCGGGATCTTATGCTTTGCCATGTTCTTTCTAACATAGTCCTTAAGCTCGTCCTCGGTCATGGTCTCGCCTTCTTTTAAGATGACACATGCCATGATCTCCTCGCCATAGTCACGGTCCGGAACGCCGATTACCTGAACATCGTCTACCTTCGGATGTGTATAGATGAATTCTTCTATTTCCTTAGGATATATATTCTCGCCGCCACGGATGATCATATCCTTGATACGGCCCGTGATCTTGAAGTTGCCTTCAGGAGTACGTCTTGCGAGATCTCCTGTATGAAGCCAGCCGTTTTCATCGATAGCTGCTGCGGTTGCCTCGGGCATCTTGTAATATCCCTTCATTATATTATAACCGCGCGCTACAAACTCGCCGTCCACGTTGTCAGGCAGGTCTGCGCCGGTCTCAGGATCGACTATCTTACATTCTACTCCGTAGAAAGGTCCGCCTACGGTATTAACTCTGACTTCGAGCGAGTCGGTGGTCTTGGACATCGTACATCCGGGTGAAGCCTCGGTCTGACCGTATACGATTACGATCTCGGTCATGTTCATCTTGTCTACAACTTCCTGCATAACCTTGATAGGGCAGGGGCTGCCGGCCATGATACCGGTACGCATATGTGAAAAATCGGTTTTGTCGAAATTCTCATGTCCGAGCATGGCTATGAACATTGTAGGTACACCGTGGAATGCCGTGATCTTCTCACGGTTTATACAGTCAAGGCCCTTTCTGGGTGAAAATGCAGTGATAGGGCACATAGTAGTACCGTGTGTCATGGATGCGGTCATAGCCAGAACCATGCCGAAGCAGTGGAACATAGGCACCTGGATCATCATCCTGTCGGCTGTGGAAAGATCCATGCCGTCGCCGATGGTCTTGCCGTTATTAACGACATTGTAATGTGTAAGCATTACGCCCTTGGGGAAGCCTGTGGTACCTGAAGTGTACTGCATATTGCAAACATCGTTTTTATTGATGAATTTACGTCTGAACTCAACCTCTTTCTGGGATACGGTATCCGAAAGAGCTATAGCCTCTTCCCATGTGAAGCATCCGGGATGCTTACCGCCGGCTACGACTACATTCTTAAGGAAAGGAAGCCTCTCGGAATTAAGTTCACCGGGCTTGGAATCCTTTAACTCGGGACAGAGCTCGTTGATGATCTCACAGTAATTGATATCCTTGTAGCCCTCGATCATAACGAGTGTGTGGGTATCGGACTGACGGAGCAGATACTCGATCTCATGTACGCGGTACGCAGTATTAACGGTTACGAGCACAGCACCGATCTTGGTGGTAGCCCAGAAAGTGATGTACCACTGAGGCACATTGGTAGCCCAGATAGCAACATGGTCACCGCGTCTTACGCCCATGGCGATAAGGCTGCGGGCAAAGGTGTCAACGTCGTTTCTGAATTCTATATAAGTTCTTGTATAGTCAAGCTCGGTGTAGCGGAACGCATACTGGTCCGGGAACTCCTTACACATGCGGTCAAGTACATCCGGGAATGTGTAATCAATAAGCTGCTCCTTGGGCCATACATATTTTCCGGTATGAGCCTTGTTATCCTGCAAAAGCTCCTGCTTTTCCTGGCGGTATTCAGCCATGTAATGAGCAAAATGAGGGAATGCGATACCTGCATTCTGAAGGTTTTTGTCCCAACGCTTTACCCATTCTAATGAAACGTAGCCCGAATAACCGATTTCAGCGAGAGACGCGAAGATGCTCTTTAAAGGCATATCGCCCTGGCCCATAAGCTTGTACTTAGGCTTGCCATCAACCATCACGCTGTCTTTTACATGGACGTGCTTGATGTACTGTCCTACATTCTTGACGGTTTCTTCAGGAGATTCCTCCATATATCTGTAAGGGTGATGGATGTCCCAAAGCACTGCCACCTTAGGGCTTCCGACCTTTTCTATCAGACGCTTTAAACGCATGGTATCGCTGTATACGCCGTTTGACTCAACGAGCAGGGTGATACCTTCATATTTCTCCGCTTCCTTTGCAAGTTCCGAAAGGACGTCTGCCACATATACATCATCCACGTCAGCTACAGGCTCGGGATCCTTGTCAGCCAGCAGTCTTATATAAGGGGTACCGAGCTTATCGGCCAGTTCCATATAATCGGTAACTTCCTTAATGCAGGCCTCACGGTTTTCCGCCTCTTTTAAGATACATCCGGTATCAAGACAGGGTATCTCCAGACGCAGCTCTTTTAGCTTCTTAATGGTAGATGCTATCTTTGCAGGGCTGAAAACTTTTGCGTTTACAGCGGAAATCTCATCTCCTATACCACGGATCTCAATGCCGTCAAAGCTTAAGTCCTTGGCCATGGAATAGATGTCTACCCAGTCAAAATCGGGAGTTGCGATGGTTGAGAAACTGATCTTCATGATGTTGTCCTTTCGTGTAAGATCCTTCGCTGGCGCTCAGGATGACAATAATACTTTACTCTGTTAAATAATAAAAGCGGCCCAGATCAATCTGTGCCGCATTATAATAAACTTATTTATTTACAAGTTTAATGCATCACAAACCGACCTTACTTTTCCGTTAAAAGTAAAGCTAAATCGAGTAGGAGTAGGTTTGCTGAATATACTCGGTTCATGTGATGCTCCGTTTCTTTTATTCAACCGTATGGTTTTCAATACCTTACGATCGGTTTTAATCAACAACAAAGGGTATTATAATCACTTCTTTTTTATTTGTCAATAAAAATTTTTCTATACCTGCGATCATTTTTTACACATTTTCATTTCTTAATGCATCGATAGTATTATCCTTTTTTATCTTCCCCGAGGCATAGAGCATGGTAACGAATACCACGATAAATACCGATACCGCAGCTATGACTATGCTGTACCACGATATGGAGAAGGGTATGCCGAATGCCCTGTTTGTGATCTTATATACTATATAGGTGATCGGTATCGATAGGGGGATACCGATAAGGATGCTCTTTAATCCGTATATAAGGCACTCGATATTTAAGATCTTGGTCACGCCTTTATTGGACAGTCCCATGGATTTAAATATCGCAAACTCCCTGCGGCGGAGTGCCACATTGGTGGAGATGGTGTTAAATACATTGGTTATGGATACCAGAGAGATAAGCAGGACAAAGCCGTAAGCAAATACGCTCACTATCCTTCCTATCATACGCCTTCCCTGGATATCGTTATCATAATTAAACAGTCCCGAGGTATCTTCTCCGTTTAGGATAAGGAGCCTGTTTATATCAGACTCGGAGTGCTGTGAATTGTTACTGAAGATATGAAATGTCGTATCGGAGGCTGCTTTACGTATTTCTTCATCCATCGCACTGTATGGCATCAGGATACATGCAGAGTCGGAAAAAACATAATCCTTATCATTTGTTATGCCCACCACATCAATATCAAACTCTTCCAATAACTCCGAATATTTTATAAACGTGATCCTGTCAAATATCTTTAACTCTTCCCCGGTAAAAGGCTCCGCTTCTTCAGCCAAAGCGCCTAAAGGCTCGGGTTCATATGTACCATGAAGTTCCTTCATCAAAAGTTCTTTCAATTTAGCATCGGCAAGCATATATCTGGCATCATCACCGGTTATTTCCCAGTAATCTGCTTCACTCTCCTGATCGATAAACGCACAATATATTTCCCCGTTTTCATCTACCACCTGATTGACTATAGACAGTCCCGGAACAGAGAATTCATTTGACCAATTTACCGTAAACCTTAAAGGGATTTTATCTTCATCCGTAAACTTATACTCAACTTTTTTCAGATTCCCGTTTTCATCCCCCGTATAATATGTGCCCGTATTATATACCACGGCAGGCTTTGCACCGGAAGTAACGCCGTCTATGCTTATATTCTCTTTTTTCAGCAGTTTGTTAAAGCTTTCGTCATCGATAAAATAGATGTCTGCATTGTTATGATAATAATAATCCAGATAATCTCCGTCTTCCATCGCTTCAATATCAAAGTCTTCCGGCACGGCTTCGCCATCCCTGTTAATCAACTGGTATGAATAAATATTTTTTACACCTATAACATCTCTTACATCCTCAGCCGACGAAAGCAAATCTTTCATTTCGCTTTCATTATCGATAGGGTCCATATCCCCGCGGACATTGAAAAATATCAATGATGTATTGCCTACATTGAACTCCATGTCCGTAGCACCCTTAAGATACGAGCAAAATGAAGATGCTGCGATAAACAATATTATGCTCACCGAAAGAGAGACTATGGTAGCACGGTATTTTCTGCGGTTGCGGCTGTAATTTTTTGAAGCAAGCATCCCCTCAGCACCGAAAAGCTTTGTAAGGAGCCTGGATCCTTTTACCTTGTTTTTCTTAACCTTTATATCGGAAGACTGTCTGACCAGATCTATCGGAGAGACTTTTGAGGCCCTCAGTGCGGGTATGGCAGCCGAAAGTATCGTGGATACCAGTACAACTATCACTCCTACTATCAAAAGCGGGATATTTATAACGATACCGATCTTAACCGTTTCCGATGAGAATCCGAGCACACTCTTAAAAAATAACGAGAAAGCATTTTCAAGCAGCCAGAAGGTGGCACCCATGCCGATACAGCCGAGTGCCAGTCCCAAAGGTACCGACGTGATGCATTCGAAAAAGGCTTCATAGAAAACAGTTCTCCTGATCTGCCTTTTTGTGGCACCGACGGACTTTAAGATTCCGATCTGCCTGGTTCTTTCATTTATCGAGATAGAGAAGGAGTTATAAACAAGTGAGATACTTCCGAACAGGATGAGTGATATGAGCAGCACGATAAACCCGTTCAAAAAAAGCATGACCGATTTGCTGCCCATCCCGCCGTAAAGAGCTACCAGCTCGCTGTTTTTATTGATGGTAATACCCTTATGTTCCTTAACGAACCTAATGGCAAATTCATTATATTTTGCAGGATCTTTTACCCTGAAAAGTACTGACCTGTTACGCATGGGCTCATCGTCAAAGGTCCCTTTTACAAGATCGGGTTCAGCTAATTGCACGATGGCAGTGTATCCCGGGCAGATATAATCCTCGACATGATATGACAGGCGGTCCATGATACCGCACACGGTATATGTCCTGGTCTCAGCTCCCTTATCAAGCAGCATTTCGCCTTTTTTATACTTGGTGTTTTCAGTGAGCATCTCTCCGTCCAGCCATCTCACACCAAATGTAACGGTGATGGTATCTCCTATATCATACACAACATTACCGTTAGTCGCCAGATGCTCAGGGATAAGTATCTCATCCGCTTTTTCCGGATAACGCCCCGATATGATATTTATATTCAGGAAGTCCCTGATATTATCAGAAGCCCCTTTAACAATGAGGTACGGCTTTGTACTGTTAAAACTCCCTATCTCCATCCAGCCTAAAGTCTCAAGCTCGGCATGATCCTCCAGCCTGTCATCGGAGATCAGGTCGTATTCGGTGTCAAGGTCTAAGTTAAAGGCATACCCGTGATGGTTGCCGTAGGTTTCTTTCATGATATTACGCAGATACTCAAGTCCGCTGAAGCCGCCTTCTATGACTGCAGTCACCAATGCCACCGAAAGCATGATGCCTGCTATGGTCATGATAGTACGGACTCTGTTATTCTTTAAATTACGCAGTACGTATGTTTTAAATATATTCATGTTGTTCCTCTGTGTGTATTATCGGATGAGGTGTTATGCTTTGACGCGGATTCTCTCATCCTTTACGATCCTGCCGTCCTCAATGGCTATGATACGGTCTGCCTGCAGAGCTATCGATTCATCGTGCGTTATGACTATCAATGTCTGGTTAAATCTGGTATTGGAATATTTTAAGAGATTTACTATCTCCTGACTGTTCTTGGAATCAAGGTTACCTGTAGGCTCATCCGCAAGTACTACCGCGGGGGCATTCATAAGTGCCCTGCCGATGGATACCCTCTGCTGCTGTCCGCCCGAGAGCTGGTTCGGAAGGTTTTCGCGTCTGTCCTGAAGCTTTAATATATCAAGGAGTTCTTCGAGTCTTTCCTCATTGACCTTTCTCCCGTCCATAAGTACCGGAAGCGTTATATTTTCAACCACATTAAGTACCGGTATAAGATTATAGAACTGGTATATAAGCCCGACATATCTGCGGCGGAAAATGGCCAGTTTTTCCTCATCCTGTGCATACACATCCTGTCCGTCCATAAAAACCTTACCGGATGTAGGCCGGTCAACGCCTCCTAAAGTATGGATAAGTGTGGATTTACCGGAGCCGGATGGTCCGATGATAGCTAAGAACTCTCCTCTTTCCACGCTGAACGACACATCATCAAGTGCCTTTACAAGCGTACTTCCGGAGCCGTATTCCTTGGTCAGATGTTCTACTCGAAGTATTTCCATGGCTGTCACTAAATGAGCTCACCGGCTCATGTTCCTTTCTTATTTATCTTTTTATCATCAATTACATTCAGAAATATGATAATCCTTTAAAGTGACAGAGCGGTGACAAAATCAAAAGATTTTTTCAAAAGGATCACAATAAAAATTACAATTAAAAAACAGTCCCGGGATCTTATCGATCCTGGGACTGTAAATATTCCTGTAAAGTATTGACTTTGATCTTTATTACTTCGTTTGTCTCTTCATCGAAGGACATAAATTCATTTTTCAGCCGGTATAATTCTTCCGTTTCAGGACAGTAAGCAGAAAATCCGTTAAAGTCCGCCTGCTTTTTCCATGTATCGGTGCTAAGCAGCATTACCGCTCCTTGGGATGTTACAAAGAATACTCTGTTCCTCGTATCATCTTCAAAGATATCCACCTTCACATCCGAATTAGCAGAGCTCTTATCATAGTTAAATCTTCCGCCGAATACCTGCTCTTTGGTCTCTACGTCATATATGTAGAGAATACTGCTCCTTGTCCAGACGGCAAGTTTTGAATCATTATTGAAAAAGCTTACGGAAGAGATATCACTGAACTCTGAAGGTGCGTCAAACTCGCTGTATAACTCTCCTGTTTTTCCGTCATATATCCTGAGCATCCTGTCGGTACCGAATACCAAGACTCTTTTTTCCGTTTTTCCGGATATGATCATCTTTTCACCGACAGATCCCGGACACTTTTCTTCCAATGTGACCATGTGCCCGTCAGAAGGATCGATCAGAAGATAAGATGTGATCTGACTTTGGTCCGCACTCAGGCTCACCACCATCATCCCGCTTTCTCCTATACATATCTTGGAGCTGCGCAGGTACCCGTTCTTGATACAGGGTGACAGACCATCCGGTATTTCAGCCTGTCCGATCTCGCCGGTCCCTGTCTTCCAGTAGATATCATATTTCGGATCCAGCACATTATAACCCTCTGCTTCACATATGGCCAGATTATATATCTCCCCGGACTTTGAAATGGCACATGCAGAATCTACGAGTCTCTTTCCGGCAAACACGTCTTCCACTGTCCCGTTTTCAATATCATATATATACAAGTGCGAAGATCCCGCTCCGAAGGTAAAATGCTTTTTGTCAGGCCAGATAAAAGCATCGTTCATTATTGATGAAGCAGAGAGGATAGAGCCCTCCGGCGGAGCAATGGTATACTTGGCGGTTACACTTTCCGTCTTTGTATCTATAAATTTAAGCTCCACATTGTCGTTTTCTGCGGCTTTCCAATATGCCAATATACCGTCACCGGCATACTTTATCCTTTCGTTTGCGGTCACACTTCCGTCATCTGGTGCTTCGTACCATCCTACAGCCGAAAAACCCTTGTCTTTATCGGGCTTTAAGATATATACGGCACCGGGATTGTTTTCGCATACCTCTGCAAGTATGGATGTATCCTTTATTGTAAGGCCGGCTTTTCCTGTCCGGTTTTCAGCATAGTCTTTTGAAACCGCCATATGCCTGATCAGATTTCTGTCGGTAAAAGGAGCTTTTGTGTATGCCCTGTCACCGTAATAGATCGTCTGGAAACCGTCTTCGGTCATATATGCATATGTATTCTTTTTGCGGTTTATGCATGAAAGATCGAGTACCCTTACTCCCAGATCGGTATTCAGCCTGAGGAATCTTTGCTCCGAAAGGCTATACACCGCCACCAGTGATTCGCAGCTGAAAATGATCCTGTCATCATTTCGGGCGAATGTGGATTTATATTCTTTATAAAAATCTCTTGCGGGCAGGGTGATAGCGATCTCGTAGGCGACCTGAACATTTCCTTCCTCATCGAGTTCTTCCGCAACAACAACCTTTTTCAGGTTATCATAATGTATTATCGTAAGCAGGCCGTCATCTCCGTATTCCATACCTATCACAAATGAGAGTGTTCTCTCATTCACCGCATTTTCCATTTTGTTAAGGCGGAGGATTTTTATCTCATCGGTCTCAAAATCCACACTGAAGAGGCACGAAGCATCCGTGCTGAGCATACCGAAGCTGTAATATACCATGCATGTCAGTTTTTTCCCGTCCTCCGAGAAAATACCGCACTGCCTGCCTGAAGCCTGCAGTATATTTCCTTCGAAAATATCTCCGACTTCCAATTCCTTTATGATATTGCCGTCAGCGGTATCTATCAGCAAAATGGAGTCACCCTTCATTACATAGTTTTCCATATAGGAACCGGATATCACCGCAAGTTTTGTCTTGTCTTGTGATAACACATGAAGATCGGCAAACATGAGCGAGCCGAGACTCTTACTCCATACACAGCTTCCGTCGTCAAGCGAGAGTGCTGTCACTTCTTTTTCGCCCAGGCACAGCATGATCCCTTTATCGCTTATCTCTATCATTCTCTGCTTGTCTGCGGCAAAATATCCGTGTATGGTATTTGTAGCCCCTCTCCAGATCAGACTGCAGTCTTCGGTAGAGTAGCAATTTACATAGCCTCTGGCATCGCGTACATATAATCTGCTGTTATCTTCAGATAAAAGGAGCTCTTCTATACTGTCGTCTGTTTTGAGCACATTTACCGTTCTGAAACCGTTGTCATAGTGCATCGCACCCTGTGAGCGTGTAAGCAGATACTGGGCTTCATCGGTAAATGCATCCAGCCCTTCCTGGGTGGATATTGCCTTTATCGCACATTCAAGTGCGTTTTGTGTCTCGCCTTTTTCATACAGAAGCTCTCCCTCTCCGAGTAAAGCTTCCGCTTCCTTGATCCTCAGTTCTTTATTTTTCTGCTTGATATCTTCATACTGAGCTGTTATTTCTTTATTCTGCTCGGATATTTCCTTATTCTGCTCCGAGATCTCTTTGTTCTGATCCTCTATGGTTTTATTTTGGGTAAGGATCTCCTGATACTGGTTCGTGATCTGTTCATTCTGCTCTTCTATCTTTACGTTTTTCATATAGATGGAGATACAATATCCGAGTGCCACTATAGCTATCACAGATACAAGAGCCATGATGCAATGCAGATTATGTCTTTTTTCTCTCTGCCACAACGAATCAAAGGGTACCCCCATGATAGCAGCATACAGACGGACTGCCTCCTTATGCATCCTGCTTTTTCTGAATTTGTTGTCAACGCCTGTCAGATTGGCAGCCAAAGGCTCTACTTTTCCTGTCTCGTTGCCGTTTTCATCATACACGGTAGTGATAAGTTTAGGGAAAGAGGTGTCCGGAGTCCCGTCAACCAATACCGCTATGACATGTGAGCGGTCATGATGGTCAAGGAAATAGCTGATCTCCCTTTCTACCCAGATCGACTCCGGAGTATCAGGGGTACATACTACTATAAGATAATCGGTATTATCCAGTGCCGTACAGATACTGTCGGTAAGGTTGCTTGAAACAGGGAGTTCTTCCTCGTCCCTGAATACCCTTCCGAGCTTTTTCCCGCCCCATTTTTCACGCAGTTCTCCCGGGACCGTATAGCGCTCGATCATGGTATGCAGCTTTTTAGCCACTGCCTTATCCAGTTCTTTATGCCTGTAGCTTATAAAAGCACAGTATTTTCTTGCAGTTATCTCACTTTGCACATTTCTTCCCTCATCTTCTTTTTATATTTATCACTGATAAGTCTTAAGATCAGACTCACCGCAAGGCTTATAAGTGATATGCTTATGCCCAGATTGAAATGCGGTCTGAACATGGTGGCATAGGTGTGCACCTCAAATTCTATAAGGTCGTAGATCTTAAACGACCAATATATCCAGTACACACAGCCTGCTGCGCATACGATCCACATTAGTATCCTGCATGCAAACAGGATGTGGATCTTCTTTTCATAGCTTTTTATCTGTTCTTCCAAAGGGGGCTCCTTTCTAACATAATGCTACGGTCGGGCTTCCAAGTTTTAAGATTCTGCTACGGTCGGGCTGCCACGGGTATGCAGGACGGACACACCAAAGAGTCCGTCCTTGCATTACCCGGGCGCGCCCTCCCTCGTGCAAGTACAATATATATTTATTATAACAACAATCTCTAAAAATCTATGTAGGCAATGTCTTAAAACAGTCTGTATACGGTCTGTACATAGTCTGTATTTAGTCTGCATAAAGTCTGTCAAAACTGTTAAAAGATAAAGCCTGCTATCAGATAAAGTACAAAAGCAATGCCTGAAATAGCGATACTGTAACGTACTCTGATATTGCATATCACATCGGGATTACATCCGATGGATGTTCCGACATTTAAGGCGTCTGCTGTGAACATGCAGATTTTTTCGCCGGCTATGCCTGCTCCGGATATAGCTCCGATACACAGTGCAGGTGAAAGTCCCATAGCATATGCAAAGCTCATGGCTAAGGGGAATACTATGGCATACATGGACCATGAGGAGCCTAAAGCTATGGTCAGCAGTACCGATGCCACGAATATAAATGCCGGCATTAAAGGTCCTACACCTTTTACACTGTTAAGCACATCTGCCAGATAACTGCTTAAAGATAACTGCTCAAGTAAAGTAGAAAAACACATGGTGAGCAGATACATCAGTATAGGCAGTGTTGAATTGGATATCCCCGTGATCAGGTGTTCCATATATTGCTCAGGGGACATAAGGCCCTGTGCACAATACAGTACAAATGTAACAAGCAGTGCTGCTACTAAGCCGCAGGCACTGTCCACTATAAAGCTGCCGTTAATTATGCTCCTGATGGCCAGCGCAGTGACTGCGAGAACTATGATCGGAAGAAGTACATTCACAGCCTTTCCCCATATCTCGGGTTCCGATACGTTCAGATATTTTTCGGAGCCGTCCGGCCAAAGTTTACCGTTTTCCTTAAATCTTTTTTCCGCACTTTTGATCTGTTTTCCTTTCGGAAGCTTTTCATAAGCAAATAATACCATACTTATGACTACCAGTATCGAGAAGAAGTTAAAAGGAATGGATTTGCAGAATTCTTCAAATACATTGCCCTTTACCGAAGGCCTTAAGGATGCGATAACGAATATGCCCCAGAGTGAAAGCGGTATGAAAGAGCTTAGTACCGTAGGGAGCATACTGAAAAACAATCCTGTTTTTTCTCTTACGATATTGTTTTTCTTGGCAGATGCAAATGTGGCTGTAGAAGCACACATCATATTTAATCCGTCATCTATCGAAGTAGCCGCCATAATCCCGAGGGATGTGACAAATACTTTTTTCGGAGTAGTGCAATGCTTATCGGAAAACTTCTTAAATGCCGTAACTGCACCTGAAGCTGCGATCAAGTTGACCAGTCCTCCGATCAGCGCCATTACAAATACGGTAAATGCATTATCCCGCAGTGACATTGTATCTATCATGGCATCGGCATAGCTTGCCGATAGTCCGCTCCTGTACACCAGCACTGCCGCTAAAATTCCGGCCGCCACCAGTGATTCTATAGTTCGTTTTGTAACGATAACATATACCAGCATCAAAACAAGAGGCAGGATAAATATCGGAAGTGTCTCATCCTTCGGGACCAGGAATCCGCAGAGTATATATATAAGAAGCAATATCCCGTAATGCAGGAAAAACCTCTTTTTTGTCATCGGTACCTGATTGGACGGATGCTGCAATATACCCTTTCTCATACCGGAAAGTGCAAGTATCTGTGAATGCTTACCCGATACCTGACCGTATACTTTTTTCATAAGCTTCCCGTATATATCGGGATGCTCCCTGATGATTTCATTAAAGTCCTCAGTACCTATTTTATATACTATAGTGCGGCCTACGGAACGGATGGTAGACAGACGTTTCTGTCCCGAGAGTACACCATACTCACCAAAATACTGTCCCTCATGCATGAGGTTGATCTGCTCGCCTTCACGGTTAAGGCACACTGCCATACCTGACTCAAGGAAATACATACCATCGGGCTCGTCATCTATCTTTATGATGTCGGTCCCGTTTTCCACGACCATCCTTTCCATAACCTTACGGATATGGTCCATTTCCTTTTTTCCTTTAGGGCCTTCTTCTATCCCAAAGAAATCACTTATGTACTTTTCATCAATCTGTTTGCCCGACATAATGGTTTCCTCGTATGGTTTATATAAGCTCAAGTACACATAACATTCCAACTTTAAATTGTAGCAAATTTATGCTTGAAAGTCAATCATTTCATGTGCTTATCCGTACGTATTTTACGGGATTTATTTTAATTTATCCGCTTGAAAAAAAAGCTTACCCGTGGTACAATAAACTATATTATTATTCAACAAAAAGGAGGTCCGCTATGAGTAACAGATTACGTAAATTTTTATCTTATTTTCTGATGCTTAGTATGGTGCTTTCACTTACAGCCGCTTTGGCTTTGGTTGATGGTGCCGTTCCTGCAAAAGCAGCAGAAAAGACTTATACCTTTACAGACCGAAACGGCAAACAGGTTACTGTACCCGTCAGTGCATTTGCTTCATCGGTAGTATCCTTCCAGCACGGTGATCCTTGGATGGATGACGAATTGCATATGGATCCCTCGATAGCACTGGGTATTCCGGACTATGTCGAGGTCGGAAGCAACAGTACCGGCGACCTCTGTATGGGAGCAAACGGAGTGCTGGTACTCCAGTTTGACAGATATATCACCGATGGAGAAGACGATGATGTCTACGTATTTGAAGTAGGCGGCTATGTTGAGGAAACAAAAGTCGAAGTCAGCAACGACCTTAAAACCTGGTATGAACTCGGATACGTAAGAGGAAATGCCGCTGGTCTTGATATGAACGGTATAGTACCTGAAGGTTCCAAGTTTAAATATGTCCGCCTGACCGACAGTGGAAACAATCCCAACGGCGGATGGCCCGGAGCTGATATCGATACCGTATGCGGCCTTAATACCGCAGTGATCCCTGATGAGGATCGTGAGGAAGAGGAATATTCCTTTACCGACAGACAGGATAACGAATACAAGGTTTCTTCCAAGTCATTTGCATCTTTCGTTGTTGATTTTACACCCGGTGACCCCTGGATGAGTGACGACTGGCATATGGATCCCTCTTTGGCAGTAGGCGTGCCTGATTACGAAGAAGTAGGCAGAAACAGCAAGGGCGACCTCTGTATGGGCAAAGGCGGTGTGATTACCCTCGGTTTTGACATCTATATCAATGACGGTGACGGAAACGATATCTATGTATTCGAAGTAGGCGGTTATGTTGAGGAAACAAAAGTCGAGGTAAGCGCCGACCTTAAGAAGTGGTATGAAATAGGTTATGTAAAAGGTTATGAAGCCGGACTTGACCTCAAAGGAAAGGTACCTGAAGGAAGCAGCTTCAAATATGTAAGACTTACCGATACCGGAAACAACCCGAACGGTGACTGGCCCGGAGCAGATATTGATGCAGTATGCGGCTTGCATACCACAACAAAAGCCACAACTACAGTAAAAGCTCCCGGCAAGGCAAAGATCAGCAAACTCTCAAGCAAAAGCGGAAAGCTTACCGTAAAATACAAGAAGGTTTCCAAGAACCGCAAGGGATATGAGATAGAAATAGCTACCGAAAAGTTTTTCTTAAATCCTACCTCAAAGACCTCCACCAAGACTAAAGTTACCTTTAAGAAGCTGACTAAGGGCAAGACTTATTATGTACGTGTACGTGCATATAACAAAGTAGACGGCAAAAAGGTATACGGCGAATGGAGTGCAGTAAAGTCAATAACAGTTAAATAGTTTTAAAGACAGATCAGGCCTGTCCGGTTAACCGGACGGGCCTTTGTTGTAATCGAGCTAACATTTTTAACATAATCATGTTCATGCAGCCAGTGCATTGGCATTTATGGAATCTATAACCTTCTTGATACCCATCCACAGGCTGACATCATCAAACAGTTCCACAATGCTGCCCTGGTCAGTAAACGGAGACTCCTGCAATACCGAAAGATCTTTCATCAGTCCATTATGAACGATGTATTCTACTATCTGGTTGACAAAATATATCTGTCTTGAGTCCAGACTGCTTCCTTCAAGGAACTCCGAGAAAGCTGCCTTAGCCGCATTCATATCAAGACCTACTATCTCACGCACAAGCTCTCCTAAAGGCTTGGTCCCATACTCCATCTGATAATCCGACTTGCTGCCGACTTCTGACCAAAGTATCTTTTCCAGGTTCTTGATATCCGCCTGAGTCAAAGGTATGTTGGACTTAAGCTTTGCAATAGTTTCATTATCCTGATGCTCTCGGATATAGTACTCCGCTTTAGCCTTGTAATTCTTAAGGTCATCATTTTCCAGCTCGGATTCTTTCCAGTCTACCGAAAGGATATCATCCGAGAAATCAGTGATATACTTTACTCCGCCGCCTTTGGGGATATATTTCATAAGTCCCCTAAGCTTTTCCCTGATATCCTCTAACTCTTTCACTCCGCATCTGTCAAGATAATCGGTATGAAGTATCTTATCTATCAGCTCACTCTGAGCCCTTATCTCCGGAATATTGGCAACGCCTGCCACCTGACCTACTTTCCGTAAAATATCACTGCGTGCCTTACCGTATTTCTTCCCGGCAAGTATCGCGAGTTCCAGACCATATACCAGTGCATCGAATCTGGCGGCATCCGCATCATCCCCGTCAGGAAGGATATATGGAGAGAGCTCATCCCTTACCATGAGTGTATCCCCATATGTCAGTGCCTGGTAATTATCTTCCTCGGAGTATTGGTCAACATACCTGATATGCTGCTTTACCGCAAAGTTATCTCTCGGAATTTCCTGGACTTTACCGGACATCTTCTCCACAAGAGCTTTCCTGTAGGCATTCAGGTACTCACCCTGATAAGCTACGTCCTGAAGCTTATATGCTATCTCAAACTGCAGACTAAATATCGCACCCTGCAGAGCTATCATGTTTGCAGTAGGTCTGCCCTTGCTCATACGGAAAAATTCAAAGTTCCCGCAGAAATCGAAAATATAAAACTTATCCTTATCAGCTCCGTCTATAAGCCCTTTACAAAGTCTGGTACCGCGGCCAATCATCTGCCAGAACTTGGCATAACTCATAACCTTCTTAAAGAATACCAGATTCACTACTTCAGGCACATCTATACCGGTATCCAGCATATCTACGGATATAGCTATCTGCGGCATCTTCTTCGAATCAGAGAAATCATCTATAAGTGTCTGTGCATAGTTGATCCTGTTATCTATAACTTGCGCATAACCTGTTAAGTGAGGGTACTCCTTATTAAATATCTCATATATCTTTTCAGCATGAAAATGATTCTTGGCAAAGATAATGGTCTTACCTATCTTCTGCCCATAATCTATCTTTATACCGTCTGTCATCACAATGTTTAATACCTGTCTGATGGTATCCTCATTGAATATCCAGGTGTTGAGTGCTGACGAACTGATAGACTCAGGTATCTCACCATCCTCCATCTCGAATGTATCTTCATAAGCAGCCTTATCTTCTTCCGAAAGGTCATCATATACGATACCCTGGTCTATGAACTTAAGCTTAGTCTCAACCGACATAAAGTCCACAAGGAAACCGTCCTTTACAGCCTGTGCCAGCTCATAACCATACGTAGGTACACCAGGCTCTAAGTCAAATATAGCATATGTATTCTTATCTATATCGTCCTTGGGCGTAGCTGTAAGACCCACCAGCGGTGCGTCAAAATATGTAAATATATCCCTGTATTTATTATAGATCGACCTGTGAGCCTCATCACATATCACCAGATCAAAATGTCCGCATGTAAAAAGCTTCTGATCATCCACCTTTACAGAATCTATGCAGTTCATCATAGTCTGGTAAGTGGAGAAAACGCAATGTGCATTGTAGTTGTCTTTTTCTTCGCAGAGATTGGTTACCGAAAGTGAAGGATAACAATTAACAAACGCCCTCTTAGCCTGAGTAACCAGTGATGTCCTGTCTGCCAAGAAAAGTATATTCTTTATCCAGCCCGCATCAAGCAAAACATGGCAAAGCTCTATGACTGTCCTGGTCTTACCGGAGCCGGTAGCCATGACAAGCAGCGCTTTTCGCCTATTCTTCTTGTCGAAGCTCTCACATACTGCTTTTATCGCTGCTTCCTGGTAGTATCTGCCTGCTATGCTTTTATCCACCCTGATATAGGATAGGGATGTTCTCATACTTCTTAAGTTGAACATCTTTTCCAGATCAGCCTTAGAGTAGATGCATGCCACCTTTCTCTCCGGATACTGTCCGTCTATGATCCTGGTATCAAAACCATTAGTCAAGAAAATACACGGACGTCTGTGATACTTATTTTCTAACAGGTCTGCGTAGAGCTTGGCCTGCTGCCTGCCCTGTGACACATCCACACAGGTCCTTTTAGCCTCTATAACAGCCAACGGCTTATGAGCATTATCATACAGCACATAATCTGCAAAACCCACTTCAGACTTATTCGGCATACCCGGAAGTTCTACTTCATTCAGCCAGTCATTATTCTCTTTCCACCCGGCATCCATAAGCATGGAATCAATATATATCTTACGTGTCTTATACTCCGACAGATCCAGCGGCTTCGGCACATAACTTGGTGCCTGCTCCTCACGTTTGGCAGTAAGTTTAGCCTTAAGAGCTTCATTTTCCTCTATAAGTTTCTTAAGGTCAACCTCCCGGTCATCAACGGTAACAGCAACCCCACCATTTTCAAGGCTTCCCCTTGAGGGGAAGCTGTCGGCATCAGCCGACTGATGAGGTGTAAGCAACTTTCTATCAAACCCATGTCCCTCATACTCATCCGCATAACAATAGCAGACAAAATCCAAGAATACCGACAAGTTCTCCAGACACAATACAGCCTGATCCTCCGTGATCCTTCTTCCGGAATGAGCCGCATTGTTTCCCATCCTGCGTATAAAATCCATACGCTTCATAAGGTCTTCATCTATGATATCCTTGAACTCTTCGGTACTCATAAGACTTACCAAAGTATCCTGATAAGGCATGGTAAGAGCACTATCTACAGAGTACATCCACTTGATGGCAAACTCCATGGCACGGCGGCAGTTAATGACAGATGATGTCGCATCAACATGCAGCACATTTTCTGCCGCTATCGCCACATCTGAAAACATATTGAATTTAGGTTCCTTTTTCAGATAATCGAAATTCGTCATTGAACTACCTCCACACAATTAGATTATAATCCCTGATTATTCTTTAGCGCTGAAATAATCTGCGTCTGATTCACACTTTTAAGCTTTTCTCTCGATGTATCATGAATTGCCTTGTCAATATCAGTTATAGTATTTAATACGTATTTGCTGTCCACCGGACTATTATGGTTTACAAAGAAAACATAGCCATCTATCCAAGCTTTAATACCATTGTCTTTCAAATATTTAGAAAGTATGTATATCTGACGCTTAACTTGTTTTATCGGATTCTTTACAGTCTTTTCGTAACTGTTGCCACCAGGCGTAGTCTTAACCTTTACCCAATCGTAATCATCTTCACTCCCATATAACTTCCCAACATGATTCTTGACTTCTATGATGAATACACCGTATTGATTAATAATAACGTTGTCATATTCGGCTGTCTTCCTCCCATCTACCGCAATACTGATATTATTAAGCAGGACATCATTCTCCCACAGCACTTTACTTATTTCAAATCGTGCATATTGCTCACCAAATTTCCCGGCACGTTTTTCAGGAGACTCAATATCAACAGGTCCTTTTCGCCGTGAAAAAATAGCTAACAGAATAATAACAAAAGCAAAAGCCGAAATAATTATAATGATTTCATTATCCATATATTTGTTCTCGTAAATTCTTAAAAAACACTTGTATTAACATTTTCATTACTATAACTTTTGATTTGTCGACTTGTTTGACAAACTCTGCAAACTTCTGTTGTTCCTCTAATGGGGCTCTAGGAATCATCAATGATCCATACTTTTTGGCGTTAATTCCCGGCTGTGCAGCACCACTCTGATTTAAAAGAACCCAATTCCAGTATTCATCCAACCTAGTAAACTCGTACAAATACTCAGGAATAATTTTATCTAGTTTCAGCCTATATCTGATTAAGTAACCAGCAAATATCTGATTTCCACTTTTATATGCATATGTCTTACCTACGGTTGCTCCCATTCGAGCAAAGCAAAAATCACCATATGTCAATTTATATGTTTCATCATCATCTGTATTAGTCGAACATACATAATCATCATTTAATGAGCCATCATCATTGATATCTGTTATTCTGACATACCTTGGTCTACTCGAATCATATTCCATAGAGGCGGACTGAGCTCCATATTCACCCTTACCAAAGGAGAGCGAATCCAAGTCTTCTCTCGGATAATTCTTGGATACGAACTGCTCGACAAATCGGGCTTTGATGAGTTCATCAAGCTTATTTAATTCTGCCTTCCGATTCTCAATCACACCCTCTACCTTCTGAAGAATTTGAACTATATTGCCTTGTTCCTCAAAAGACGGACAATTAATATCAAGCTTAGATAAATCTTCTTTATTGAATCCTGCCTGCGCAGCTCTGGATCCAACATTTAAAATACTTGTTTGAAAATATGGAGATTTTAAATAATAATATAAATATTTTTTCGTAAGTACTGTCTCATTAGGGATTGTTCTCATAATAGCAACGTTATATGCACCCGAAAGTCCAGTCAGTATTTTCCCTAATGACGCACCATATCTTGCAATCAAAATATCATCTGCCTCACATGTTTTAGTACTTCCACTGATTTTTATGTATTCAGGAGTTACTCTTTCACTTTGCGTGAAATCTCTAATCTGAAGCATTCTGATGTATCCATCCTGCTCTTCAAAAGACCATTCTTCTTTTGGTGGTTGTGACCCACCTTGAAAATCACAAACATCTGTTAATTTAGCCATCCATCTTCCCCACAAACCTCAATCTGCGGAGATTCATTATCCCACATACCTTCTATGTGAAGCCTTAACATTATTCTGGTTTACCATCGCATACTGCATAGTAGTATCTATCTGCGAGTGTCCCAACAACCTCTGCACCTGCTCAATCGGCATTCCTTTATCAATAGCTCTGGTCGCCATCGTACGTCGAAATTTATGAGGATGTATCTTATTTAGATTTAGGCTACGGCCCAGCTGCCTGACGCGTATTTCTATCCCGCTTATCTTCATACGGTCATGTGGACAGTCCAATGTAACAAACAACGCCGGATTATCATCTTTTCGTTTATTCAAGTAATTCTGCAAATGCAACTTAGCCTTTGCATCAAAGTATACCTTTCGCTCTTTCCCGCCTTTCCCCAGAACAATACATTCTCTTGTTTCGAAGTTTACATCCGAGATATTCAGATTAACAAGTTCTCCAACACGAATACCGGTAGAATACAACAGATCAATAATTGCCAGATCTCGCGGATTAAAGCAATGATCTCGCAGTCTCTCTATATCTTCATCGGAAACTATTTCTTTCACTTGTTGATTTGTTTTTATCTTATGTATACGACGCATCGGACTCTTTAAAATATAGTTTTCCTCTTCCAGCCAAGAGAAAAAGCTGGATATATTTCGTCTGACATTATCCACGGTGACTTTGCTACAGTCATTTATTTTCTGATAATCCGACAAGTATGCCCGCATATCCTCGGTAGTAATCCTGCGGATTGGGATAATCACTTTACTAAGCATTTTGGCTATAGTGACTTCATAATATTGAATAGTTCTTTCCGAACATCCCTCTATCCGTTTAGCCGCCAGAAACATTTTCAAATACTCATCATTAGGAATACTCCGCTTTTCTTCAGTTTTCTCCGCAAATACTTTAAGCATTACTTCCTGCAGTTTCTTCATCTGAGAAATCGAAAGATACTCCGACATCTCATTCAAAATCACAACCACTTTTTCTTCCATGCTGATATATCCTCCTATATACCAGCATCCTTCAACCATAAATAATTTACGAATCTTCCTGTTCTTTTACCGAATTCTCCAATTCAAGAAATCTGTCAAAATCACTTTGGAAAAGTCTATCCTGAACTATCCTGTATTTTTCAAACTCTGTTTCCGCATGAAGCTTAGCCTGTTCTGCACTTATCTTTCCCGGACCGGTCAATATTTCATCGCCATTAAATTCCAGGAAACCATCCAATCGCTTTGCCCAATCTTCCATACTCATAGGAATATGGCGTTCCGCCTGAAGTTCCGCATAATCAAGATACATTGAAACAATCCTTTCAAGATAGTTCATTTCTTTTTCTGAAAGGTAATTCTTTGCTATTGTAACGTCCGACTTTACTATTTTCCCATCAGGAGCGCTTTCCCATGTAGTCAGCCCCATATGATTCTTTTGAGCATCAGCCCTTTCATATATAAGCTCTGCCGCAGTATGTCTGTGAACAGCATAATGCATTTTGTTCTGAACGGTTTTGAAAAACTGTTTTGTTGTAGCCGCATCCTTATCATAGTCAAAAGCTGTAGCATATATATCCGTAACTTTCTGATAAAACTTTCTTTCTGACAAACGTATTTCACGGATCAATTGCAGCTGTCGGTCAAAAAAATCATTTGTAAATTTGTGTCCCTTTTTCAGGCGTTCGACATCCATTGTCCAACCCTGAATGGTATAATCTTTTACAATCTGCCCCGCCCATTTACGGAAACGAACAGCTTTATCATTATTTACTTTGAAACCAACGGCAATTATCATTTGTAAGTTATAATGTAGAACATCTCTACCAACCTGTCTGTTTCCCTCATTTTGAACTATCCGATATTTTCGGATAGTTGAATTTTCATCCAATTCGCTATCGGAATAGATTTTTTGAATATGATCATTAATAGTCCTGACATCCACATCATACAATGTTGCCATCATTTTTTGAGTCAACCAAATATTTTCGTCTTCATAACGCATCTCATAGCTTTCAGGGTAATCACCACTTGCCGCCACATATGTTAAATATTCCGCTGCAGAAGAAGCTATTGTTATACTCGTTTTCTTTGCCATAAATAATTTCCTTATCCAAAATATTTCTGCATTAGACTGTCAAACAATAATTGTGTCTTTTCTAATGACTTCTGTATTGCAACTTTTGATTTGTCGACTTGTTTGACGAAGTCGGCAAACTGTTTCTGCTCAGCCAGTTCCACCTCTATAATCGATTTATTATGAAACATATTTCTATTAAGAGTCGGAACTCCTGTCCCTTCTACAAATCTTGATAAATCAAACATTTCAAGCAAGTATGCCAGGTATACAACATTATTCCCATGAGTATCAACAGAAAACAATGAAGTGTTAAGCGGCCAATAGTCGCCTTCCGTATAAAACACTTTGCCGATAGTCCCTGATCGTCCAGTAATAACGCCTCCGCCCTGTACTTTTGCTACATTATGATGGTCTAATGCACCATTAGATCCATAAACAGGAATATCCCCCTCTTGTCGTCTCTCTTGGACAGGCAAATCAAATCCCCTCTGCATCTTTACAACATTAACAAATTCCGTTGTTTTTCTATTCTGAGTATTCCTAATTGGATCCCCAAACATCTCGACAAATCGGGCTTTGATAAGTTGATCAAGTATTTCTATCTCTCGTTTTCTCAGAGAACAGCTCTGTTGGATTGAATAAAAAATTTTGACTATCTTATGTTGTACTTCTATAGATGGTAAATCAATTTCTATATCAGATAACACTTTTGTATTCAGAATTGCTTGTGTTGAGCCAACAATTTTTCTATTGATCTGTTCTCTTACATTTCTTGAATTTATAACAATTGCCAAATACTCTGGAATTGTTGTGTCCAAATCTGGCTCGACTATAATAGCATTTAAACACTGTGCATCACCACCATGATATACGCAAGCTGTTCCACTTGTTCCAAACCTTGCAATAAGCACATCTCCATCATGTAGCTGTGATTTTTTATTCTTTTCATAGAATTCTTCTGTAACATATTTAAGATCAGTAAAATCAATACCACCTTCGCTTAAATTTGTTGTTCTTATCATTGGATATCTTGTTTCATTTGTGTAATACTTTTCACATGTTCCCACAAATCCAACTTTTACTCTACGTGACAATTCTCCTATTTTCCCATGTATCTTTGTCATCTGTACATCCCCACAAACCTCAATTTGTCAAAAAGTCCCTGACAAACCGAATTATTCTCTTTAAAGTAGTGACATTTTGTCACCAGTTCATTACTCCGTAAGCAACTTCTCCAACTCGCCCATCTCCACAGCTATCTGCTGCTCTAATTCCTTGAGTTCTGCCATTATCTCTGATGTGGGTGGATATTTTACGGCTACGTATTCTACCTGCTTATACTTGTTGATAGAGAGGTCGTATCCGTTGTCCACTATCTCCTGCTTAGGTACCATGAAGGATTTGTCGGTACGCTTTCTGTTCTTTTCAGCCTCTAAGTTCTTAAACCTGCTGATGATATCGGGGATATCATTGTCTGCTACAGGAGACCTCTTATCGTCCAGGCTCAGGCCGTCAGCAGTCATATCATAGAACCACACGTTATCGGTACCGCCATGACCGGTCTTGGTGAATATAAGTATTCCGGTGGATACTCCGGCATAAGGCTTGAATACTCCGGATGGCATGGAGATGACTGCTTCCAGTCTCTGGTGCTCCACTATCTCTTCCCTTATAGCCTTATGTGCATTGGATGAACCGAACAATACTCCGTCCGGTACTATACATGCGCATCTGCCGCCTGTTTTAAGCATTCTGACAAAAAGTGCAAGGAATAAAAGTTCTGTCTTCTTTGTCTTGCATATCTTCTGTAAATCCACGGATACTATGTCTGCATCAAGGCTGCCCTTAAAAGGCGGATTGGCTAATATCAGTGAATACATCTCTTTATCAGGATTCTGATCTGACAGACTGTCCCTGTACTCTATAAAAGGATTATCCACACCATGTGTCATCATGTTCATGGCACCTATACGGAGCATGGTCCTGTCAGTATCATATCCATGGAACATTTCATTCATGAAATGGTTCCTGTTCTGACGATCCAAAAGCACTTCCTTTTTGTATTTCTCCTTAAGATACTCTCCACTCGTAACCAGAAACCCGGATGTACCGCAGGCAGGGTCACATATGGTATCCGTAGGCTTAGGATCCATCATCTCTACCATCATTCGGATGATGTGTCTCGGTGTACGAAACTGTCCGTTTACACCTGACTGGGATATCTTAGAGAGCAGGTACTCGTATACGTCTCCTCTGGCATCTGTCTGATGCAGTTCTTCTATCATAGAGTATATCTCATCCAAAGCATCCACTATCTTGGACAACATGAGCGGTGTATTTATCTTAAATATAGCGTCATCCATGTACTTGCTGTAGGCGCTGTTTTTGTCACCATGCAGGTTTTTGATAAAAGGGAATACCCATTCTTGCACTACCGTATACATCCTCTGTGCAGGGAAGTCATGGAAGGTGGACCACTTAAGCTGGTTACCTTCCACACTGCGGTCACCTATCTGTACTTGATCAGCAAATATGCTCTTATATGGAAGTCCCAGCATAGCAGATTCTTTAGCACGCAGATTATCCGTATCATCCAGGTCTTTTATGAACATGAGGTACGTCATCTGCTCTACCACATCAAGAGGGTTTGTTATGCCTCCCGTCCAGAATATTTCCCATAAGCTGTCTATTTTATTACGAAGTTCTCCGGTCATCTTTTATTATCTCCTTTATCCCAGTTCCAAGTATATTTTGTATATCTGCCGCCGCCTATCTTTATGATATTCCCTTTTTCAATTAGGTCAGCCAGTGTCCTCTGTATGGTAACCTGACTTATATCCGGACACTTGCCCATTATCTCTGTTTTAGTTATCTCGCCGTAAGTATTTTGGATAAGTTTCTCTATACGTTCAGGTTTAGTCTTTCCACTTACCGCCAACGTTTCTACCCGCATAGAGAAATCTCTGTAAGCCGCTGCCACTACACCCAACATGTATTTTACAAACGGTATATAGTCATTTTCCCCTTCATGCCAGCCGAATGAACTGTCCTGCAGTGCCTCATAATATGAATCTTTTGTCTTTTCTATAAGATGCTCGATACTTATGTACTTTCCAACGATATACCCCGCCCTGTATAATAAAAGGAGTGTCAAAAGCCTGCTCATCCTTCCGTTTCCGTCATTAAACGGATGGATACACAAAAAGTCAAGTATAAACATCGGCATCAGCAAAAGATCATCTATGATCCCCGACCCTACAGCACTGTCATACGCATCACACAGTCTCTGCACTGCTTCAGGAGTTTCCCATGCCGTTATCGGTCTAAACCTCACATATGTATTCCCTTGTGCATCTTCTTCTTGAATGATATTGTCTGCTGATTTATACTTCCCGCCCAAGTCATATCCTTCGAACTTATACATATCTCTATGCAACTGTAGTATTATATTAGGTCTCACCGGTATATGATCGTGGCTTTCATGTATGGTATTAAGCACGTCTCTGTATCCGGCTATCTCCTGTTCATTTCTGGTCTTCGGAGTGGTCTTATCTTTCACAAGAGCTTTTAATCTCTCATCTGAGGTAGATATACCTTCTATCTTATTTGACGCTTCCGTACTCTGTATCTTGGCGATCTCTACAAGCTGCGTAAGAAGATCAGACTTTGCCTCTATAAACAAGTTCTGTTCTCCCTTAAACTCATGTATCTGTGTAAGCAGTGCCACTATATCCGGTGTAAGAAGCTTTTCCCATATATGGATATAATCAAATGCCCTCATAGTGCTCCTCATCATTCATATTTATTATTAAAAACATATAATAATACACATAAATAATACCATCTAATTATATCATTGTCAACGTTAATTTTATCATTTCCGCCAAAATGATAAAATTAAACTTAAAAATGATAAAATTAAAAGCTGCCCGACCTTTATGGATCAAGCAGCTTTCATTTATATGCAGATTTTTATCAGCCGGTTTTGTGTCACCGCATATCAATTAGCATGAGCCAGATTAGAAAACAGTAAGTCCTCATCCTTATAAACACCCTCCGGCCTTATGATATTATAATAGTCCACTATATAATCTTCAAGGCCTTCGTCTATGCAGATCCATCCAGCGGCACTTCCGTCTTCCGATACAATATGCAGCCAAAGATAACCATCCGTCATGTCAGGTATTACTAAGCCCGGCTCTATTCGTACGCGTTCTGAGTCAATATTCATTTCTTTATGAGCCATTACAGGGTATTCCATCTTGAGTTTATGCTCATCATCAGCACAATTATATTTTTTCATTGTTTCCCACGGATAAAACATATCTGTTATCTCCGATATGGAGCCATCCTCTTCAAGCTTCCATACACAGTCATCCCAGAATTGTCCGTCAAGTATGTGCAGCCTTTTTGTCGCATAGATATACCCGTCTCCGGGTATTTGTGTACGTATGTATGAAGCAACCTCTTCATTTACGGAAAGCCGGTATCTGAATCCCCATGTAAACTCATATTTGATAAGTTTTCCCTTATTATAGACATACATCCGATAATTATCGACTACATTATCAGTCTGATCGATCAATATCTCAAATTTTTTGTCCGTACGGTCAATATCCGTTACCGCAAAGCAGTTTATTACTTCGGGAGTCCCCACATAATATGTGTTTTTTAATTCTCCGTTTACATAGATCAATGCGTTTGATGTATATCCGGAGTACGAACCATTATAACCTCGCGATGTATTTGCGTTTTCAATCCAGGATTTTGCAGGCTCAGCCCAAGCCCCCAGACCACAGTACGCCACATAAAGCTTTTCATCAACCCCGTCTCCGTCAAGGTCTATCAGATATCCTGTATTTGAAGGATATACGCCCGGTTCCGTAATACGTGCTGTATATTCACATTCACGGACATAGGTTTCATATTGCTTTTCCTGGAAGAATATCCTGCGGATATCTCCGTAATCAGGTACGAAATCTTTATCTGTATACCTAAAGTACAGCGTTTCCGCCAACTCTGTATCTAATTCAGGTATAGAAGCCAGCATGACAAGATTATCCTGCATATTTATGACACATCCAGGTTGAATGCCGGAAGAAATGGTCAATGACGGCCTGTCCTTTTCAGCCAAATATGCAGTTGCTTCATCCTTTTCCACCTGTTTAAGGCTAGGGAAATATGTAAGGAACAGTTTAAACCATTTAACCGCATCCCTTTGGATCAGGTAGTCGTTTTCGTATCTGTCACAGCATATTATGACCGAATTGGAATTATTTTCCATATAAAAGATTTTTTTCAAATCGCTTTCAAGAATCTTGCTTGCATCAAAAAGATCAAGTATTGAAAGTTCTTTGGAAAGATCCAGATCACCAAGATCTAATTTTGCCTGCTTTACACCGATGTCAGTCCCTGTGGGAACATCTGTTATATCTGTCGCCGGATCGTCGTTTTTCCCTGTTACCGCCTCTGTTATGTCAGTAGCTTTCCCCGTATCCGGATTATCACCGGGCTTATCCACAGATGACTTTGTCATAAATACAACACCGATCACTATACAGAGTACCAACGCTGTCAAGACGATCCAGAATGCAGGCTTTTTATAATTCAGCACAGCCTTTACACGTTCTTTTACAGATATCTCACCAAAAGCCAGCGGGCAGCTGAGTGCCGGATGCGCATTTATACCACATACAAGAAGTGTTTCCGAATAAGACTTGATACCCGCAGGTGTCATGTCGGATACGACAGTTTCATCACATGCAAACTCGATATCCTTACACAGAAGAATATACGCAAGCCACATAAGAGGATTAAACCAATATATGGAAAGGAGTAAAAATCCGAGAGGTTTCCATACATGATCCAGGCGGTTAATGTGTGCACGCTCATGAGCCATAACATTTTCGCATTGGTCGTCGGATAGGCCAACCGGCATAAATACCATTGGTTTAAATACTCCAAGTATAAACGGTGTATTTATACGGTCGCATAAGTTATAGTTGTTCTCCGGTACAGATTCTGCAGTAAGCTTTCTCATACGGATATAACTGAGCATGGTGTATACGAGCATTGCAAATATGCCTGTCAGCCAGATGGCTGATAAAACCCCCACAAGACCGTGACCAATATTGTCAGTATTGTCGGCTTTTTCTATCTTTACTGTATCCGGTACGTTTTTCAGTGTGTTTTCCGTCGTATTTCCCGGTTCGCTTTCCGGTGTTTTAGCCTGCATTACCTCATTTTTTACTGTGTTATTCTGATAAACACTTATTTTTTCTACGTCAGAAACAGATTCATTTCCCAAATCAGTAACCGGATCAAATCTGTTTTCAACCTGCTGTATATTTTTATCAGCTGAAACTGCAGTCAGATCATTATCCATTGCTCCGGGATCATTTTTCAAAACAGGATCGGCAGGGCTTTCTATACTCGCCTTTACTCCTTGTACTGTGATAAAATCCGATGTCGGCATAATACCAAAGTCCGTCTCGGGAGTAAACGGAATGATCAATCTCAATGCCACTACTATCCACAAAATACATGCAGCTCTGTGGGATTTACGTGCCAGAACCGCTCTAAATAACAAAACTACCAATATTATCAAACTTGCAGTTATGCTTAGATTCAGCGCTTTTATAAACAATTCACCCATGATGTCACCCCCTAATGCGCATCATACTCCGATATCATTTTTCTGATCTCAGATATCTCCTTTTCACTTAGCTTTTTGTTTTTTGTAAAAGCTGCAAGAAAAGCAGGCAGCGAACCTCCAAATGACTCGTCAATAAAAAGTTCACTCTGTGTACTAGTAAAATTATCCCTTGATATCAAAGAAGAAACTGTTGAATCAACAGTCTGAAATATCCCGCGTTCACAGAGTCGCTTAAGAACAGTATATGTCGTTGTTCTTTTCCAGTTCAGTTCCTTCAAACACAGTTCTATAAGTTTTGCGGTACTTACCGGCTCATTATCCCAGATAATATCCGCAAACCTTGATTCTATAACACCCAATTTATAATATGCCATAAAATGCTCCTTTCACAACGTCTATTTATTGTCGACAATTTTAGTCTACACTATATAGTCACAAATGTCAAGTCTTTTTTTCACAAAAAAAGAGCCCTCCTAAAGGGCGCGCCCGGGTAATGCAAGGACGGACTCTTTGGAGTGTCCGTCCTGCATACCCGTGGCAGCCCGTTTAAGAGGGCTTGGTTGATCAAAAAGAATTATTCCCACTCAATTGTGGATACGGGCTTCTCGCTGATATCCCAAAGTACTCTGTTTACGCCGGGTACGGTATCGATGATGCGGTCACGGATGGTTGTGAGCACCTTGAAAGGTATCTCTGGTACTGTAGCGGTTACTGCGTCAACGGTATTTACCGCACGGATAACTACTGCCCAGCCCATGTATCGCTCGCCCTTGCCGTCAACATAGCGGATGCCTGTGGACACGAAGTCGGGGATAGCACAGAAATACTGCCAGGGTATCTGATCCAACTTGCCGATCTCTTCACGTACGATAGCATCTGCAGCACGAAGTGCTTCAAGTCTGTCACGTGTGATGGCGCCTACGCAGCGTACACCGAGTCCGGGACCGGGGAAGGGCTGACGGAATACCATCTGGTCGGGCAGTCCCAGCTGCTTTCCTACTACACGTACCTCATCCTTGTACAGGAACTTAACGGGCTCTACCAGCTCAAAGTTAAGCTCTGCGGGAAGTCCGCCTACATTGTGATGAGCCTTGACACCCTCTGACTCTAAGATATCAGGATAGATTGTACCCTGTGCTAAAAACTTGATACCTTCCTGCTTCTTAGCTTCTTCTGCGAATACATCTATAAATTCTTTTCCTATGATCTTTCTCTTGGTCTCGGGATCCGATACGCCTGCAAGCTTATCAAGGAATCTGTCTGTTGCATCTACATATACAAGGTTTGCATTAAGCTGCTTTCCGAAAACTTCGATAACCTGCTCGGGCTCACCCTTTCTAAGTAATCCGTGGTTAACATGTACGCATACAAGCTGTCTGCCTATAGCTTTGATAAGAAGGGCAGCTACTACGGATGAATCAACTCCGCCCGATAATGCCAAGAGTACCTTCTGGTCTCCTACCTGTGCCTTGATTGCCTCTACCTGCTCAGCTATAAAGCTTTGTGCAAGCTCGGGAGTGTTGATACGTTTCATTGTTTCCGGACGCTTTTCGCTCATTTTGATATCCTCGCTTTCGTGGTTAAAAATTTATAAGATCCTTCGCTGTCGCTCAGGATGACAATACTATTTAGAGTGACAGTACTGTTCTGTATGACGGTATCATTCGAAACATTTACTGAGTGCTTCAAGAAGCATCTCCTGGTCTATGGGCTTCTCAACTACAAGGTTAAGTCCCATTTCATCAAGCTCCTTCATGGTATCATCGTCACATAGAGAACTCAGCATGACTATGCGTGCTTCGGGATCGATCTTTCTTATTTCCCTGGCAGTCTCTATACCGTCTATGCCGGGCATAATGATATCGATCGTTACCACATCCGGAGAAAATGTCTTATACTTTTCTATACCGGCTTCTCCGTTTCTTGCATGTGCCACCACTTCATATCCGGCAGCAGTAACGATATCCTTTATTTCCATGGCTATAAAAGGAGAATCATCTATGATCATTAAAGTCTTCATTTTCATACCTCTATGTAAATACTGATCATTCATCAAGGAAACGCATCCTGGCCGAAGCTGACCTTCCGGAAGCATCGCCTCCGTGTTCCGGCTTCAGCACACTGGTTAAACGGTTGGTGAGATTCTGCTTACACTTAGGGCAGAACCTTCCGGTAAGGATATTGGCTCCGCATGCCTCACATTCTATCCCGACCAGCGTACCCTCGGCAAAGGTAAGGCGTTCTTCTCTGACCCATTGCTTGAGCATTTTCATGGTTACTCCGGTCTCATCAGATACCTTCTGTATGTTTGCTCCGGGGTTTTCCTTTATGTACTTTCTGCAAGCTTCGAATTTTTCTTCGAGTTCCTTCATGCAGATAGGACATACCGGGGTTATTTTTCCGATATAGTTATACAATTTACCGCAGTTTTTGCAGGTCCTGACTTCCATATGACACACCTTCCTTCCCCTAAAATTCTCTCGATATTATACACCTCATCCGTCACGCCTTTGGCGTGACACGTTAGAATTTATATATTACCTGCGAATATCGTCATAAATCCGACTTCCACTGCCCCTGCCGCTAAAAGTGCCTCGGTGCATGCATTAAGCGTACCGCCTGTAGTATAGACATCATCCACAAGACATATGCTTCTGTATGGGACCTGTTCACAGGCACATTCTATGCCGTAAAATCGGTTTTCTTTTCTTTCCTTTCCGGAAAGTGACTTTTGCTGGACAGCTTTTCCCGTTCTTATAAGGATCCCGCTGTCCACAGGTATACCAAGTTTTTCTCCGAGCTTATCTGCCAGATATTCTGACTGGTTAAATCCTCTCTCATTATATCTGCCCTTGGTTATCGGCACCGGTACCAGCACCTCGGGTTTCTGCCTTTTTATGTATCCTGCAAGTCTGACCGCCATCTCCTCCGCAAAGAAATCCCCATGGCTTTTCCAGCCGTTTTTCTTGTAGTCGATCATAGCGTTGCTTGCAGTCTCGTTATACTCATATAAAGGAAAACCGTATACATAGCCGTGCTTTTTATCCTTGCATTCAGGACATAAGGCACTTTCCGCTTCCGAAATATGCCTTCCGCACTTAAAACATCTCGGTTCTTCTATAAGTTTAAACCGCCCTCTGCATTCCGGATGGATCAGAGACCCGTCATCTTCCATGAGCTCCCTGCACGCCGGACATCTGGGCGGATATAGGATTTTAAGTAGATTATCCAATATTATACCCCAACTGATATTTAATTACAAGATACAGAAAACAACTTTTTTTCTGTTTTTGTCATACCATTTCCTCCAGATGAACTTTCAGTCCCGAATAGCGGTTCTGCTCCTTTTCATTCTTGATCATGGAGGATACAGCCTGACGGCTTCCCACTATCGTTACACACTTTTTCGCTCTGGTCACCGCGGTATACAGGAGGTTCCGGTTAAAGAGCTGCCACGGACCCGAAAGCAGAGGCATGACTACCGCAGGATATTCGCTGCCCTGGGACTTATGGACCGTAATGCAGTATGCAAGCTCCAGCTCGTCCAGCCCCGAGAACGGATAAAACACGGTCTTATCATCATCAAATACTATCTCCATCTCATCCGCATAGGTATTGATACTCTTTATGATACCGCAGTCCCCATTAAATATGCCCGAACCCGAGCTCTTTAAAAAGCCGCGTGAGTTGCGGGATTCCCATTCTATCTGATAATTGTTTTTTATCTGCATTACTTTGTCGCCCTCGCGGAAAGTAATGTCACCGTATACTTTTTCCTTCTTTGACGGTGCGGGCGGATTAAGGTACTCCTGCAGCACCGCGTTCATCTTTTCTACGCCGAGTTCTCCCTTGCGCATGGGCGTGAGCACCTGTATGTCACCCGACGAAGCTTTAACATATGACGGAAGCTTATCCCTTACGAGTGCTATTATAAGTCCTCTTATATCATTGATATTCTCCCTCTGAAGGAAGAAAAAGTCCTTGCTCTTATTGTCTAAAGCTATCTCTTCACCGTTATTTATCTTATGCGCATTTACCACTATATCGCTTACTGCCGCCTGTCTGAATATCTTGGTCAGCCTGACCGTGGTAAATCGTCCGGATGCTATGATATCCTTAAGCACATTTCCGGCGCCGACCGGAGGCAGCTGGTTGGCATCACCTACCATGATAAGCCTGGTCCCCTGGGATATGGCTCGGAGCAGTGCATGCATAAGTGCTATATCCACCATGGACATCTCATCTATTATGATAACATCGGCCTCTAACGGATTGGTTTCGTTTTTCTCAAAGCTTCCGTGTCTGTCATCCTTCCTGGCAGTCTCATCCTCTTCCACGCCGCCTTTCATTTGAAGCATACGGTGGATGGTGGATGCTTCCCGGCCTGTGGTCTCCGTGATACGCTTTGCAGCCCTGCCTGTTGGTGCCGCGAGAAGTATGTCCATCCCATCGTCTTCAAAGAATCTGATAAGTGCGTTTATGGTGGTGGTCTTTCCTGTACCGGGACCTCCCGTAAGGATCAGCACTCCGTTTTCGGCAGCAGCAAATATCGCATCTCTCTGTATCGGATCAAGCTCTACCGATAAGCTTTCCTCTATCTCCTTTATGGAACGCTCCGTCTTTTCTCTTTTTACCTTTTGTTTTACATCAAGGTCGAGAAGCATTCTGGCTACAGCCAGCTCCATATAATAATAGGGAGCCAGATAATAGCAGCGTACCTTTTCAGGTAAAACACTTTCATCTTCCGGGCCGGTCTCAGCGTTCGGGTTCTCCCTTCTGCCCGTTAAAAGCATATCCGAAGGTATGACCTTTCTGTCCATTATAAGTGAATCCAAAGGCATCTCGATGGCATCAGGTTCAACATCCAGGAGCTTCGCCGTCATCTCTATGAACTCGTTTTCAGGAAGGAATGTATGTCCGAGTCCAACCGCTTCAGACAGCACATAAAGGATACCGGCTCTCGTCCTGTATTTTGAATCTATACTTATACCGCCACGCAATGCTATCTCGTCTGCGGTCTTAAATCCTATGCCTTTTACTTCTTCTGCCAGACGGTACGGATTGTTTCTTAAGACTTCATATATCCCGGCTCCGTATTGCTTGTATATCTTTACGGAAAGATTGGAAGATATGCCGTATCTCTGCAGGAACATCATGGCATTCCTCAGTTCCCTTTTGTCATAAAAGCTCTCGCTGATAGCTCTGGCCATACGCTCGCTGATACCTTTTATGTCAGCCAGGCGCTCCGGTTCTTCCTCTATCACGCGGAAGGTCTCGTCACCGAACACGGATACTATCCTTTTAGCAAGTGCCTTTCCTATGCCTTTGATAGCACCCGATCCCAGGTACCTTTCCATGGCATCCGCATCCTCGGGTTCTATGCTCTCCGCTTCTATTACTTTATACTGTTTACCATAGACATTATGCTGTGTCTCCTGACAGGTAAGACGGAAATATTCACCTTCCGAAATATACGAAAAGCTTCCCACAAAAGTCAGCACATCGGTGCTGTCTTTAGCGGCAAGCTCAAATACGGTATAACCGTTCTCGTCGTTTCTGTATACTATATTGTTAACGCATCCCTCAATCTGTATTGTCATTACGCGTAGCCCCAAAATCACGTTTCATTGCATTAAAAAGCTGCTGTGCCAGTCCCAGTTCACTATGCTCCGTGATCTGGTTTGCATACTCCTGGTACAGTCTGTCTCCGAACATGTTCATATAAGGAGAATCTTCTTCTTCTGAATCAGTAAGTGTCTTCTTTGTTTTTTCAAGTACCTTCTCAAGCAGATATGACTCAAAGCTTTTGCAGACATCCATCAGTTCTTCGTCCGATGCATCCTGAAGCCTTGAAGATGAGAGTTTGCTCTGAAGAGCAGCTCCGGCATCTGCTTTTGATTTTGCATTTTCTGTAGTTAAGTTGGTTATAAATGAATCATAACCGGTGGGGTTGATCGAGATGCTCATGGTGGTGTCCCTCTGTGTGTTGTGTTGTCGGCTCGAAATCGCGATAATAATGCGGATTGCTTCGCTTTCGCTCTCGCAATCCTAACCTTGTTACGTTACTATTCACAGCTGTCCAAATCTCACTCATAAACCTTCCGGCTGCGCCGTAAGTCGCCGCTAAAGCGGCTTATGTTTACTCGTGAGTTTTGTCCAGCCTCCACCGCTTAATCTGCATAAATGCAACTCTGCAAGCAAGCTTGCGATTTGCATTTCAGCAGATTAGCTGTGAATAGTAACTATTATCTCAAGTTGTTAGCCTGCTGCATCATTTCGTCGGCGGCGGAGATGACTTTGGAGCTCATCTCATATGCACGCTGGGTAGTGATGAGGTTAACGATCTCATCGACGGTCTGTACATTGGAGCCTTCAAGATAATTTGCGTGGACCTTACTCATGCGGAGTCCTGCGTCATCGCCTTCATATCTGGGCTCACCGGAGTTGGGTGATTCTATAAAATAACTGTCAGAAAGCTTATCCAGACCTGCAGGATTATTGAACTGTGCAAGTCCGATATATATGCCGAGGCTTACCTGATTGCCGTCTTCATCGATATAATTGAATCCGCCGTAGTCATCTACCGACAGTTTATCTACATTATATTCCTCACCGAAGTGAATGGGCTGACCTTCCCTGTCAAGCACGGGATATCCTTCCGCTGTGGCAAGTGTGACACCGTCACCCTCTATGGAAAGCTGGAATGCACCGTTTCTGGTATAACACTCGGTGCCGCCCGGCATCTGGATCCTGAACAGCCCCTTGCCTTCTATACAGAAGTCAGTGCTATTTCCTGTCTCCTGCATTATACCCTGGGTGAATACTGATGTAAGTGAAGATACTCTTACACCGGTACCGACCTGAGCGATCACAGGTTTGGGATCACCGTTATTATCCGTCTGCTTTCTCTGAAGCTTCTGATAAAGAAGTGATGAGAACTCGGTATTTTGCTTTTTAAAACCGGTTGTATTTACATTCGAAAGATTGTTAGCAATGTTATCAAGGCTTACCTGCTGAGCGTTCATGCCCGAAGCACCTGTCCATAAAGCTCTTATCATATGCCGGACCTCCTTTTCTTAAAACTTCGTTACTGTACTCTACCTACAGAATTGGCTGCCTGTTCCATAACGGAATCTGCTGCCTTTATAACCTTCTGGTTTGCTTCATATGCTCTTGTGGTAGCTATAAGGTCTACCATTTCATTTACTACCAATATATTTGACTGCTCGGTGTAACCCTGTCTGATCGCACCGGTAGCTTCCTTTTCCGTATAACCGTCTACAGGACGGTAATATGTATCCTGGTACTTCTTGAGATACTCATAATCTTCAAAATCAGTAAGTACTACTCTGTCTACCACTTCACCGTCAGCAAATACATACCCTTGGGTATCGATCACTACATTCTGTGCATCGAGCGGTATCTGAAGGTCTCCCGATTCCGACTGGAGGTGGTTGCCGTTCGCATCTACCACATATCCGTCAAAGGTCATATGGAACATGCCTGCTCTGGTGAAGCTCTCATGGACATTGCCCTCACGGTCGGTAACATTTACCCTGAAAAATCCTTTCCCATCTATGGCAAGGTCATATGTGTTCTGAGTCTGGCGTATCGATCCTTGTGTAAAATCGGTATGGATCTCGCCGATCTTAGCTCCTAAGCTCACATCGCCTATACTTCTCTGACGCCAGCCCTCCGAGCTGTCCCTTATCTTGATGGCCAAAAGCTCGTCAAAGCTCTGGCTTGTGGCAAACTCCTTTTTGTAGCCGACAGTAGTGGCATTGGCCATATTGTTGGATATGACGTCAAGACGTTTCTGCTGGTTATACATTCCGGTCCAACCGGTATACAGGCTTCTGAGCATGGGATAAGTCCCCCTTTTACTTCATTTTACGTTCACTGATAAACTCTACGTATTTTCCTGTTCCGATGGCTACTGCAGTAAGAGGATCGTCAGCTGTCATGGTAGTGATACCTGTCTTCTCTTCGATAAGGTCTTCAAGACCGTTAAGAAGTGAACCGCCTCCCGTAAGGATGATGCCGCGGTCTGCTATGTCCGCTGCAAGCTCAGGGGGAGTCTTCTCTAACACTCCATGGATCGCATCCACTATCTGGCCTGTAGCACCGGCCAAGGCTTCCTCGGTCTCCTCAGATGTAACTGATATGGTCTTGGGAAGACCTGTAACAAGGTTTCTTCCTCTTACGTCCATCGATACCGATTCGGGTCTGCGGTATACCGAGCCGATCTTTATCTTTATATCTTCTGCGGTCCTCTCACCTATCAGAAGATTATGTTTCTGTCTCATGTATTTTACGATAGCTTCATCGAAATCGTCACCGGCAGTCTTGATGGAAGCACTTACAACCGTACCTCCCAAAGATATAACAGCTATATCCGTAGTACCGCCGCCTATATCCACTATCATGTTGCCCTGAGGCTTTGAAATATCTATGCCTGCACCGATAGCTGCTGCTATGGGCTCCTCTATGATGGCTACTTCGCGAGCGCCTGCCTGATATGTTGCATCCTCAACCGCTTTCCTCTCAACCTCGGTAACACCGCTCGGTACACATACGCTTATAACCTTAAAACGCTTCTTACCTACTGCCTTCTGTATAAAATACTTAAGCATTTTCTCGGTAACCGTATAGTTGGAGATAACGCCCTGTCTTAAAGGACGTACCGCTACTATATTACCGGGAGTACGGCCAAGCATGAGTCTCGCTTCCTCGCCGATAGCCTTTATCTTATTGGTCTCCCTGTCAAATGCTACTACCGAGGGCTCCTTTAATACTACGCCCTTACCCTTTATATATACAAGCACACTTGCAGTACCTAAATCTATTCCTATATCAGTGCTGAACATTTCGTCTCCTCTTTCTATGGCTTTTCAAATATCATCACTAAACTGATAGTGACAAAAAGCCTTCATAACATTATACATGAAAAAGCGCAAATATTCAACACATTTTTTTCGTTCATCCTTGAACCTGCCCTAGATTCGGCATCCTGCCACGGGCTTAAAGATAGTTTAGAAACGGTGTGTTTACGTTTTTTAATTCCACCGGAACTAGATTTGCATAGATGTAATGATACATTCTGCCTTATATATCGGATAATGTAGGAAAAAACTTAACCGTTTTTTTTATTTTCCGAGTTATTTCATGATGTTAACAGGTCGGCCGGGGCGTGACTTAAGATTCTTATACCATAAAGCGTGCAGAGGATATGCATAATCGCAGCCATAGCGTAATGAGGCAAAAAACGGTTATCCAAACCGTTTTTTGAGCGCAGCCTAAGTACGTCCGGCATCAGGCGGACGTACGGTTGCAAGCGTCCGAAATGCAGCTGTGGTTGAGATTATATGCATATCCCTGCAGGTAGCGAAGACGGGTATAAGAATATTAAGTCACGCCCCGACCGACCATAAAAGCACAAAAAAGCAGGTGCCGGAAACAGCACCTGCAAAAAACATTTGTTATTTAACTACGATATTAACTATTCTGCCCTTTACGTAGATTTCCTTTACTACGGTCTTGCCGGCTATAGCTGCCTGAACGTACTTGTTGGCATTAGCCTTGGCGATGGCGGATTCACTTTCTTCGTTTACACCTACTTCGATGGTAGCCTTTACCTTACCGTTGATCTGAACAGCTATCTCAACTGTATCTTCCTTGATAGCTTCCTCATCATATGTGGGCCAAGGCTCGTATGCTATGGTAGCATCATGTCCTAAGATGTTCCACATTTCCTCACCGATATGAGGACAGATACATGACAGCATCTTGATAAGTCCTTCTGCGTACTGCTTAGGACACTTACCTGCCTTGTATACTGCATTGACAAATATCATCATCTGGCTGATAGCGGTGTTAAAGCCTAAGGATTCGAAGTCTGATGTAACCTTCTTTACTGTCTGGTGATATACCTTCTTTAATGACTCATCATCACCATCTGTAAGGTTTTCTTCATTTGTGAAGAATGCCCATACACGGTTAAGGAAACGTCTGGCTCCCTCAACACCCTGAGGACTCCAGGGCTTTGATACTTCAAGAGGTCCCATGAACATCTCATAAAGTCTTAAGGTATCAGCGCCGTACTGATTTACTATATCTGAAGGGTTAACTACGAACTCAGGGAAACGCTTACCCATCTTGATACCGTTTTCACCTAAGATCATACCCTGGTGTACCAGCTTCTTGAACGGCTCCTTGACAGGTGAAAGACCCTTGTCATACAGATATCTGTTCCAGATTCTTGAATACATAAGGTGTCCGACTGCATGCTCGGGTCCTCCGATATAGAGGTCTACGGGCAGCCAGTGTTTTAAGAGCTCATAGTTCGCAAACTCTTTATCATTATCGGGATCGATATAACGGAAGTAATACCATGATGATCCTGCGGAACCGGGCATGGTAGATGTCTCACGCTTGCCCTTTATACCGTTATGATCATACTGCTTCCACTCGGTAGCATTCTCCAAAGGAGCTTGTCCGTTCTTGGACTTGTAATCTTCAAGCTCGGGAAGTACCAAAGGCAGCTCGTCATCGTCAAGTACGTGGATCTGACCGTCCTCTGTATGCACTACAGGTACGGGCTCGCCCCAGTAACGCTGACGTGCGAATATCCACTCACGGAAGTGATAGTTGACGGTACGCTTTGCTACGCCCATTTTTTCAAGCTTCTGAGTGATGGCTTCCTTAGCTTCCTCTACAGTAAGTCCGGTAAACTCCTCAGAATTGATAAGCTTATAGCCTTTTCCTAAGTAATCGTATTTTTCAAGTGCATGACCGGAAACATCGATATGTCCGTCCTTTTCGTTTCCGTCGATTACTTGTATCATCTCTATGTTATGCTCTATGGCATACTCAAAGTCACGCTGATCGTGGCTGGGTACCGCCATAACAGCACCTGTTCCGTAATTAGCCAGTACGAAGTCTCCGATAAAGAGCTCAGCTTCTTTTCCGTTTACGGGGTTGATACATTTTACACCCTCAAGACGGCAGCCGCTCTTACCCTTATTGAGCTCGGTACGGTCCATATCGTTCTTTTTCTTGGTCTCTTCGATATATGCCTTAACTTCTTCCTGATTCTTGATCCTGGGCATTAAGTCCTGTACAAGCTGTCCGTCGGGAGCAAGTACCATAAATGTGATACCGTATATGGTTTCGATACATGTGGTGAATATTGAGAACTCTCCGCCGCCGACTATCTGGAACTTAACTTCGACACCTTCCGATTTTCCGATCCAGTGTCTCTGCATATCCTTGGTGGATTCAGGCCAGTCAATCTCGTTTAAGCCTTCAAGAAGCTTTTCAGCAAATGCGGGCTGATCGATAACCCACTGCTTCATGTTCTTACGAACTACAGGGAATCCGCCACGTTCTGACTTTCCGTCTATAACCTCATCGTTGGAAAGTACGGTGCCGAGTTCCTCGCACCAGTTAACAGGCATGTCGATATATTTTGCATAGCCGTCAAGATAAAGTTGCTTAAATATCCACTGGGTCCAGTGATAGAACTTGGGATCCGATGTAGCTACGAGCTTGCTCCAGTCGTAATCAAATCCGAGCTCTTTAAGCTGCTTGGAGAAGGTCTTGATATTCTCAGCGGTAAAGCCCTCCGGATGATGTCCTGTATTTATAGCATACTGCTCAGCAGGAAGTCCGAAAGAGTCATATCCCATGGGATGTAGTACGTTGTAACCCTGCATCCTCTTCATTCTTGATACTATGTCCGTAGCTGTATAACCTTCCGGATGACCTGCATGAAGGCCTACACCCGAAGGATAAGGGAACATATCAAGTGCGTAGAACTTGGGCTTAGAAAAGTCCCATACATCTGTCTTAAAGGTTTCGTGTTCGCTCCAGTAGGCCTGCCACTTAGGCTCTACCTGTTTAGGATCATATACTCTTTCCATACGACTGTCCTTCTTTCTTTTTCTGATTATTCCCCATTCTATCCCAAATATCAAAAAAGTGCAAGAGGAAAATAAGAAATAATGCTTGCGTTCATATTTTAATGATGCTATGATACTAAATACTAAAGAGAGTTGCTTTATACAGCAATCCCGCATCATAAATAAAAGACTGCCGCGGACAGATTTTTACAGGAGTAACGTTTCAGATGTATAACAAAACAGACAGATACAGCAAAAGCAGAAAAACAGATAATACAGGATATAAAAAAGCCTCAGCTTCCGGGAAATACGGAAATAAAAAATCCGGCGTAAATGACAGATACAACAAAACAGATAAAAGGACTGCCGCTCCCAAAAGCGAGGGCACAGGTACAAAAGATATCAGGAGTTCACTTCCCGATGCAGCTGAGATCAAGGGTCTGCTTGGTACCGTATCTGATTTCAGGATCAATAAGCTTACTCCTATCGGAGCTTTTTTAACTCCCATGGACCCTAACGGGACCGAAGGCAGTGCCGGTAGCAGCTTATCAGGCTTTGAAATATTACTTCCGAAGAATGAATTTGTTGATAAATCCTTACGACGCGGCGACCTTATACAGGCCTACACGTATCTTGACTCAGAAGACAGACCTGTGGCTACATTAAGGACTCCTGCAATCAGTCTGGGCGGTCTCGCTCTCTTAAAGTGCAACCAGGCTACCCCCTTGGGCGCATTTCTTGATTGGGGACTCATGAAGGATTTGTTCCTTCCCTTTAACGAGCAGACATACAAGGTAAAGGCCGGTGATGAAGTACTGGTTACCATGTACATGGACAAAAGCAGCCGTCTGTGTGCGTCCATGAAAGTATACAAACTGCTAAAAACCGATTCATCTTACAAGCCCGGTGACCATGTGACAGGTCTTGTTTATCAGCTGTCAGACAGATTCGGTGCTTATATCGCAGTTGATGATATTTACTCCGCAAGGATACCTGCCAAAGATCTGGTTAAAAGCTTAAGGATCGGTGAACGCCCTACCTTAAGAGTATCAAAGGTGCTTCCCGACGGAAAGCTTGAGCTTTCCATGCGTGAACCCGCACATCTTCAGTTGAGTGATGACTGCGAGCTTATATTAAATGAGCTTAAAAATGCAAAAAACGGCTTCCTGCCCTACCATGATAAGACAGAAAGCCTGATACTTAAAACAAAGTTTAATATGTCCAAAAATGCATTTAAGCGTGCTATCGGCCACCTGTATAAGCAGGGGCTGATAGAGATATATGAGAACGGAATTGAACTGAAATAATACTATAACCAAAAGCTTCCCGTTAACGGGAAGCTTTTTATATGCTTTATTTTAACATTGTCTTCAAGAACTCGCCTGTAAACGACTTTTTGTTCTTTGCTATCTGTTCGGGGGTGCCTTCGGCAACAACCGTACCGCCTCTGTCACCGCCTTCGGGACCGATGTCGATTATGTAGTCGGCACACTTTATCACATCCAGGTTATGCTCGATGACCACAACGGTATTGCCGTTTGCGGTAAGCCTCTGAAGAATCTCTATCAGCTTTTTTACATCATCAAAATGCAGACCTGTGGTCGGCTCATCGAGGATGTATATGGTCTTTCCGGTACTCCTCTTGCTAAGCTCTGTGGCAAGCTTTACACGCTGTGCCTCGCCGCCCGAAAGGGATGTAGAAGGATGCCCGAGCTTTAAGTAACCTAATCCCACTTCATTCAACGTCTCTATCTTACGCCTTATGGAAGGTACGTTTTCAAAGAACGTTACTGCCTCTTCTATCGGCATTTCAAGCACTTCGTATATATTCTTTCCTCTGTATCTTACATCCAGGGTATCCCTGTTATAACGCTTTCCCTGACAGACTTCGCAGGGCACATAGATATCAGGCAGGAAGTTCATTTCTATCTTTATGATACCGTCTCCCGAGCAGGCTTCACATCTTCCGCCCTTTACGTTGAAACTGAAACGGCCCTTTGTGTAGCCCTTGGTCTTTGCATCAACTGTGGATGCGAAAAGATCACGGATCAGGTCAAATGCTCCCGTATATGTAGCAGGGTTTGACCTCGGTGTTTTTCCTATGGGTGACTGGTCGATATCGATGACTTTATCGAGCTTCTCCATACCCAGGATATCATCATGTTTTCCGGGGATGATGGTACGCGCACGGTTCAAGTCTTTTGCAAGCCTCTTATACAATATCTCCGTGATGAGTGAACTTTTTCCTGAGCCCGATACTCCCGTGATACATGTAAATACTCCGAGCGGTATCTTTACATCTATGTTTTTAAGATTGTTTTCTCTTGCACCTTTTACGGTAAGATAGTCCGCAGGTTTTCTCCTTTTCTTTGGCACCGGTATGCTCATTTTTCCGCTAAGATACTGTCCGGTGATGGAGTTGGGATTCTTTGATATCTCCTCCGCTGTACCGATAGCTACTACCTCGCCGCCGTTTGAGCCCGCTCCCGGACCTATGTCTATGATACAGTCGGCAGCTCTCATGGTATCCTCGTCATGCTCTACCACTATAAGCGAATTACCGAGATCTTTTAGGTCTTTTAATGCCCTGATCAGTTTTCCGTTATCCCTCTGATGAAGACCGATACTGGGTTCATCCAGGATATATGCGACTCCTACAAGTCCCGAACCTATCTGCGTGGCAAGCCTTATACGCTGTGCTTCTCCGCCTGATAATGACGCCGTAGCTCTGGATAGTGTAAGATAGTCAAGGCCTACCTCTATCAGAAATCCTACGCGGGCATTTATCTCTTTTAAGATAAGGCGGCCTATCTTCTTCTGCATCTCAGTAAGCTCGAGTCCTTTCATAAATGCAGCAAGCTCAACTATTGAAAGGTCGGTAACCTCAGAGATGTTTTTATCTCCTATGGTCACTGCAAGTGCTTCTTTTTTAAGTCTCCTTCCCTTGCAGGTCTCGCAGGGGATGATCTGCATGTACTGCTCGTATTCCTGTTTCGTCGACTCCGCAGCCTCTCTGTATCTGCGCTTTATGTTTCCCATTATACCCTCAAAAGCGGTATCAAAGCTACCTTCACTGTAGGAACCCTTGTAGTAGACATTCAGCCTTTCTCCGTCGGTACCGTAGAGTATGAGGTACTTATCCCTGTCGGAAAGCTTGTTGAACGGTTTTTTGAGATCTATCTTGTATTTTTTTGCAAGTGCATCCAGGATCACTCTTCCATACGAGCCGGAATCGGCTAAAGACTTCCATCCGGGGATAGTTACCGCACCTTTTTCTATTAAGCTCATGCTCTGGTCGGGCATGATAAGATCAAAGCTGAACTCCTGACGTGAGCCTAAGCCCGCACACTCGGGACATGCTCCGAACGGGTTATTAAACGAGAAGGTACGGGGCTCGAACTCTTCTATGCTTATACCGCAGTCGGGACATGAGAAATTCTGACTGAGAGTTATTTCTGTCGCATCACTTCCCACTATCTCGCATACAGTAAGTCCTCCTCCAAGCTTAAGACTGCTCTCCAGTGAATCGGAAAGTCTTTTTTCTATTCCTTCCTTTATAACAAGTCTGTCGATAATAACAGAAATGTTATGCTTGATATTTTTATCGAGTTTAATTTCCTCACTCAAGTCATACATGTGACCGTCCACGGATACACGTACATAGCCGCTGCGTCTCGCCTGATCGAATACCTTGGTATGCTCACCTTTTCTGCCACGCACTACAGGGGATAAAAGCTGTATCCTGGTGCTTACGGGCAGTGCCATGATCTCGTCCACCATTTGGTCTATGGTCTGTCTCTTTATCTCCTTGCCGCAGTTCGGACAGTGAGGTATACCTATCCTCGCATAAAGCAGACGGAAGTAATCATATATTTCCGTAACCGTACCTACGGTTGAACGGGGGTTGTGGTTAGTAGATTTCTGATCTATGGATATAGCGGGAGGAAGTCCTTCTATGGACTCAACATCGGGCTTCTCCATCATGCCTAAGAACTGGCGGGCATAGGATGAAAGTGACTCCATGTAACGACGCTGACCCTCGGCATATATTGTATCAAATGCGAGTGAGGACTTACCCGAACCTGACAGTCCCGTAAGTACTACAAAGCTGTCTCTCGGGATATCAACGCTTAGGTTTTTCAGGTTGTTCTCCTTTGCCCCTCTTATCTTTATGTAATTTTTTACCATGTCGTTTTTCATTTCTTTGTTTCCTGTTTCTGATTTTATTTCTCGGCTAATCTCCGGCGGATCTCCATCATCTTGTCACGGAGTTCGGCTGCCTTCTCAAACTCGAGCTCGGCTGCTGCCTTCTGCATCTCCTTCATCAGCTTGTCGGCTGCTGCCTCAAGCTCCTGGATGCTCATGGATTCAGGCTCCTTCTTTATGCCGTAGTAATCCTTGTCCACCTTCTTCGAGATACTGATCAGCTCTCTTACCTTCTTTACTATAGTCTTGGGAGTGATACCGTTTTTCTCATTATACTCGGACTGGATCTTTCTTCTTCGGTTGGTTTCATCTATGGCGTTCTTCATGGAATCTGTCATGGTATCGGCATACATTACCACATGTCCGTGCTCATTACGTGCGGCACGTCCTATGGTCTGTATAAGAGACACCTCCGAACGCAGGAAACCTTCCTTGTCCGCATCAAGTATAGCCACCAGGCTTACCTCAGGAATATCAAGTCCTTCACGTAGCAGGTTGATACCTACCAGTACATCAAACACATCCATACGCATGTCACGGATGATCTTGGAACGCTCCAAAGTATCTACATCCGAGTGTAAGTACTTAACCCTGATGCCGGCCTGCCTTAAGTATTCTGTCAGTTCCTCAGCCATACGCTTGGTAAGAGTAGTTACAAGCACCTTGCCGGCTATGGGCTTTTCCCCTGTCTCATCAGGAGTCTGTGCTTTCTTTATCTCATTCCTGATCTCGGAGATCAGGTCATCTATCTGACCTTCAGCGGGGCGTACATCCACCTCAGGATCAAGAAGTCCGGTAGGACGTATTACCTGCTCGGTACGCATGAGCTCATGTTCTGCCTCATAAGAACCGGGAGTAGCTGACACAAACATTACCTGATCAAGCCTGTCCTCAAACTCGTTAAACTTTAAGGGCCTGTTGTCCAGTGCTGAAGGGAGTCTGAAACCGTAATCCACCAGTACCTGTTTTCTCGCTCTGTCACCGTTAAACATACCTCTGAACTGGGGCATGGTCATATGGGACTCATCCACTATCATAAGATAGTCATCACCGAAGTGCTCTATTAGAGTATGCGGAGTGGCTCCTGCGGGAAGTCCCGCTAAGTGTCTCGAGTAGTTCTCTATACCTGAGCAGATACCGGTTTCTCGGAGCATCTCTATATCAAAATTAGTGCGTTCACTAATTCTCTGAGCCTCTATGAGCTTTTCGCGGTCCTTAAAGTATTTTACACGTTCTACGAGTTCTGCTTCTATGTTGGTGAGAGCTTTTTTCATCCTGTCTTCAGGGACAACATAGTGTGAGGCAGGGAACAGCATCACATGTTCCAAAACAGCCTTAACTTTGCCTGTCAGTGCCTCTGTCTGGGATATTCTCTCCACTTCATCACCGAAAAACTCGATACGGTATGCGTATTCGTCGGATGCTATGGGATATACCTCCACTACGTCCCCCTTAACACGGAATGTACCACGGTGGAAATCTATCTCATCCCTTATGTACTGCATATCCACGAGACGCCTGATCATATCGTCCCTGTCCACGGTCATGCCGGGACGTAAGGAGAGTGTCATCTCGGTATAGTCTTCCTGAGCAGCTATGCCGTATATGCAGGATACGCTGGCTACGATTATGACATCACGTCTTTCCGCAAGTGCAGCTGTAGCCGAGTGGCGCAGACGGTCTATCTCGTCGTTTATGGCAGAATCTTTTTCTATATATGTATCCGTCGAAGGCACATATGCCTCGGGCTGGTAATAATCATAATATGATACGAAATACTCCACCGCATTCTCGGGGAAAAACTCTTTAAACTCCCCGTAGAGCTGTGCGGCAAGTGTTTTATTGTGAGCTATGACTATAGTGGGCTTGTTTAATGCCGCTATAACATTCGCCATCGTGAATGTCTTGCCGGAACCGGTAACTCCGAGCAGGGTCTCGAACTGATTCCCGGCCTTAAAACCGTCCACTAAAGCTTTTATAGCTTCCGGCTGGTCGCCGGTAGGTTTAAAATCGCTGTGTAATACAAAATGGTCCATTTTATTTCCTATCATCTGAGAAATAAAAGCGGAGAAAAATGCTCATGTGCATTCCCCGCTTTTTAGCTTCTTATATCGGTTTTATAAAATATTATTCCGTCTTTTTCGGCTCCTCATCGGCACCGGCTTCATCTGCTACGGCACTTCCTTCTTTCTCAGCCTTGCGAGCTTCCTCTTCCGCTCTGCGTCTGGCTTCTTCCTCTTCCTTGCGGCGTCTTTCGGCTTCTTCAGCCTCGTATATAGCCTTTATGCCGGCTTTTATAGTCTGAGCCTCATCCCGTGAAAGAAGACGGTTATGGTCTACTACTAAGAGTATCCTTCCATGATGGCTGCAGGCTCCCACTACATATGCGGTCTTGCCTGAGTTGACCACTATGGGAATACGCTGGAACTCTCCATCGGCCAGGACATCGATCTCTACCACCTTGTCCACCCGGTAGGCCACCGTTCCGTTAAATGTACTCATGTATATCAGCTGGCTGTACTTCGGCTGCTCGCTTTTATCGGTCCCGAATAAACTGCGCAGTCTTACTATGGGTACCCATTCTCCTCTGAACTTTATAAGCCCTTCCACGAAATCAGGGGCACCGCCAAGGAGCATCTGGGGAACTCCGTTTTCTATACTCCGGACACTTGCACTGTCAAGACCGTAATATTGTCCGTCGATGTCACAGATGACTTGCTTGTTCATATGTTACCTCGCTTTCCAAAGAATAATCATCATTTTTTAATACTATAATGATATATTACAGTATCATAAGGTAAGCCGCATATATTACAATAGTGATAACATAAATGCACTTTATGGTAATTATCTTTTCCAGTAAAGTTATCACAATCCCAATCAAGCCAGATACTAATAACATCTTTACTATATCTGTAAAAATAATGTGGCACATTATGTAATAAACGAATAATATGCAAGTTGAAAACAAATATGCTGTTAAAAATGAAATGATTTTAGCACAAAACGTTTTTCTTAAATCAATAATATCTTTTAATCTAGGAGTCTTCTCCTTTTTTATATACAGCAAGAAAGTAATCGCAACTCCCAAAGGATAAAATCTACGTAAAATCAAGGCGGATTCCATATCTTTTCCAAACAAAACCATTATAATGATACTATAAATAAAGCAAATTGTAAAGCTATAATAGTATCCAATCTGCATTTGATATCCTATTATCCCCTTGTTTCTATGCGTAAGTATCCATTTGGCCTGCCATTTCAACAGAACTTGCTTTACTGTCTTTAATTTATTCTCTATTTTCGCTTTTAAATTATACGTAATCCTGTTCCCATTGTATCTAAGATAATGAAATAATATCACTGAGAGGGCAAAAAACAGTAGGCTCAATATTATACAAAACACCCTATTGTTCAATATATCTTGATATCTCTCATTAATCAACGATTGATTACCCAAACAATTAAATCTTAATACAATTTTTCCAATTCCATACTCCCCTATATAATCATCAATAGATATTCCAAAAGCAATACAAGCCAAAATTACTGCAGGTATAAAACTATCAAACAGTATTATCAAAAACAGATCAAGAGAAATCATGACCAGTATTTCTGGTAATAAAATAAATCCACCCGAACATACAACACCTAACAGATCTATTTCCATATTATATCCTGCCGCCTGTTTATTTAAAAATATTGAGTAAAAGAATAATATTGCAGCGATGGGAATATTTGCTGAGATAAAAATGCTAATATATTTGTTAAGAATCATTCTGAGGGACGAAATTTTTTTAATACTGATTATATCCCTCATTCCAAACCTGTTAATAACAACACTCAAAATAAATAAAATTGGCATCAATATACAAATAACAATTCCAATTTTATCATATATATAATACTTAAATAAACTGACATATCCCCAATTATTAATCTCTTTTTCAAATGCTATTACGTTTTTGTTTGAATCTAATGTATATGTAGCATCACTTTCATCTAATATATTAGTGTACTTATTATAATAAAGTTCTACCATATCTCTTCTGAAATTAGATTTATCAACTTCAAAATAATCAGAATAATAACTTCCTCCCCCTAACACTTTGTTTAATTCATCCAGTTCTTTGTCTAATTCCTGTTCCGTAATATTTATCTTTATTTGCTGATAGATAATCGTATCCATCTCAATTATATCATCAACAGTATATTTCCCGTCCCCAATACAATCAAGTAGTTTTTCTGCAACTATATAGATACACTTTTTCTGATGCTCGGATAACAATATTTCTCTCTGTTCTCTTAACCACCTAATTTTATCTTGAAGATCATAAGTTAGTTCAACATTCCCATTTGTTCTTGCTGCAGACAAGCTTTCTTCATACTTGTCTAAAGTCAATTCTAAGAACTCGTTATAAATAATATCTTTTTTACTATCAAGTAATACTTGTTTAACTAAAATATGTTGCTCATCTAGAGGTGCCACATTTTCAAATGTATCAAACGGATTAATAGCTAAAAAAACAAAAATAAAGCACAAACAAGAGAAAATCAAATAAATCCAATTATGCATTATTTTTTTACATTCAAATATAATAGTTTTCATATTATTCCTTTTTACCAATAATACTTAAATAAACTTTTTTCAGAGAAGCATCTTCATTTTTCTCGTTATTAACTATATTTTTTACCATATCATTATATAATATTTTACCAAAATCCATAATTGTTATAGTATCGCAACAATCCTGTAAATCCTCAATAAAATGAGAAGATATTATTATTGTTGAATCTTTTTTTAAACGACTAAATATTTTTCCAATAGATATTCTTTCCTCTAAATCAAGATTAGCTGTAGGTTCATCTGCCAAAATTACCTGAGGAGAATTAATTAGCGCTTGAGCAATGCATTCTCGTCTTCTCATTCCTCCAGACAAGTTTTTAATTTTTTCATTTTTGAATGATAACAGATTCACCATTTCTAAGGATTTTAAAACCTTTTTATTCCTTTCATCATTGCTTTTTATCCCGTCTAATAAAAGCAGATAATCCAAGAATTCAAAGCAACTGAATTCAGGATACAATTCAAATTCCTGAGGAATATAACCTATCCTGTTTCTTATTTTTTTAACATTTTTCGTTGAAATTCCATTTATACTATATTCCCCTGAAGTTGGTTTTATTAATGTGGCCAGAATTTTGATCAGTGTTGTTTTACCTGATCCATTTCTTCCCAATAATCCATGGATACCACCAGTTATCTCAAGATTGATATCCTCTAATACCGTTTTATTGCCATATTTTTTATATAAATTCTTTATTTGAATCATATTTGAAACATCCTTCCTCAAACAATAATCTAATCATAATTTATATCTATACGTAGACATATCAAAAATAGAATCGTTTTCCAAAATCAAACTACTATCATGTGTAACAAAAATCACAAGTTTATCTTTGGATATCGTTCTTAGTGATAAAATGATTTTATTTTTTGACTCAATATCAACATTAGATAGTATCTCATCACATAATAAAACCTGACTGTCTAATAACAAAATCCTCGCAATAGCTAAGCGTTGCCTTTGACCATAGGATAAATTGGCTGCATTGTTATTTAATTTTGTTTCAATTCCATTAGGCAATTCTTGTAATTCGTCTAAAATATTAGCCTTTTTGCATGCTTCTTCTATATCCAAATATGTTTTTTCTTTATTGACAATTTGTAAATTATAAAGAATCGTGTCATCAAAAAAAAATGAATCTTGACCAACCAAAACCGTTTTCGGTATAAGTCCGTTTTGGATTTCTTTACCATTTAAGAATCGTTTACCATTAGTTGCTTTATAAATCCCTAAAATAACCATTAATAACGTAGTTTTTCCACAACCGCTATTTCCAACAATATAATTAATTCTCCCTTTGCGAAAACAAATGTTCAGTTCCGAAAAAACAAATGATTTATCATAAGAAAAACTAAGATCTTTTAATTCATATGTCTCAATCTTTATGTTATCCTTGCAGAAACACATATTTGAATAATAACTATTTTCTATATTATCACCTAACGATCCAACTAATTCATCAAACCTATCAAGCGAATTAAAGCAATTAATATAACTTGCTTTAACTCCGTAAAGGGTAGTTATCGAGGTAGCAAATAAAGAAGAATACGATGAAAAAGCTACAAAACTGTAGAAATCCATTAAACTATTCTTGATAAACACAATACCCAACAATAAAATGCTAAATTGAAATATATAATTAAAAAAAACCGTTTTATTCTGATAAATCATGTACCCTTTTAAATAATCCAATTGAATACGCTCTTTCCTCTCAAGTATCTTCTCTGATTTAGTTAGCGCATCTTTGTTTATTCCTAAATTATTTATTTCAATTTGCCCTCTGATAAGCATATTTATATTAGAAACAACCTCATCACTGACAATACTGAATTGTCTAGTAATATTCTTTAGTTTTTTATCTGACTTACGAATGACAAAAAAAGAGATCAACTGAAGCAAAATAACAATTATAGCAAGCCAAAAACTTGTAATAAACAAAAAAATAGCAATTACAATAACTTTAATTACCGTAAATATTAAGTTAATTAACTCAGATACTATACCATTGGCAATCTCATCCGTATCACTATCTAATCGTGATATAAGTTCACCTTTGTCATATGAAAGGAACTTAAGCGCATCCATGTTCATGACATTTTTAAGCATAAACAAACGGATTTTCTTTATTAGTCGTTGTTGAATCACCTGTACACTGATATTTTGAATAAAGCTTAATATTAATTCAGTTATCTGGCTTACAAAAAAAACAATTGTCATTACTACTAAAAACATAATGGATTTATCGTTAAATAAACCATCTAGAATATAAGCCCAAATACGAGGCTGTATTAGTGTAACCACCGTTACTAACAACAATAACAAGCCCTCGTAAACCATTCTTCTTTTTTTCATATCAAAGAATGCAAAAAAAGAAAAAAGTCTATTTATCTTCTCTTTTTTCATTAAACCACCCATATCGAATCAATCTGTTAATATTTGCTTCGCTTTTAAAGTCATCAAGATAAACTCTCCGATGATCCGGGAATACTTTTTCTATATCCTCCAGGATTTTAAAAAGATTATTAAGATTATTTTTATAATTATTATAAAAGAATTTCGGATAATCTTTTCCAAAGTGCTCAATGATATAATTTTCAAATTTACTAGATTTTTTTTCTGACAATCTCTCATAAATAAGAGGTTGTTCTTTTAAATAATCAATAAACTGTGTCTTTCCAAAATTCATTTTTTTATTCTTAATCATCTTTGCTATTATCCCACATACAATTCCTGCTCCCTTACTAGTGCCGGCAAAAAGTGATACCCCTTTTTCACCCATAAAAATAAACTCTGGCTCATCATTTACTATACATTCATAACAATTATTATTATATTCTACTTTCCCCCGTAAATCTTTGCCACCAACTACGCCTATTACTGATTCAAGCATAGCAGGCAAAGCATTCTCTTTATTATTTGAAGCAGATGCCACAATAATTTTGTTTTGCTTTGCCAGTTCATTACAAATATCGTTAAAATCTTTATAATATAACATATTCGCTGTTGACATACTAATATTAATAATATCGCATTCCGTATTAAGCGTACTTTCAAGAGCAGATAGTAAAATCTTACTATTGGTTCGTCCATCATCATTTAAAACTTTCAAGAAATAATAGTCTCCACATGATGCTATCTTATCAATTGTATAATAAACCAATGTCCCGTGCATACCAGATTCATATATTTCGTCATTACTTATAACAAATTCATTTTCTTGAAAAAAATGCCTACCTTTAACCATTATATTGTTATGTTCTTTGTTGATTCCGCTGTCTATTATTACAATTCTCATTATTAATCCCAAACAAAATATTTGGCATAGTATAAAAACTATGCCAAGATATTAAAACAACATAGCCTCTAAAAAACACTTTATCTTATTAGAAAATGCTCCATCCAGATGTTGAATATGTATATGTGCCTGTCCAAATAGGTGCACTACAAATAGCCAACTTAATAGCCGGACCATTAGCCACTTTATTTTCAATATACTTATTAGTATACTTCTTTGTTTTGCAATGAGTAGACGAGTTACAATTCCAACGAGCTTCCACGTCAAAATCAAGTTTGTTCTCAATTTTGTTTATTTTCATAATCAATCCTTTCTGAGGTTATGTTGTTTTTTCCAAATCTTATATTTTATTCCTTGCATCCTACAAATAATAGGTACTACCGCATCATCATTTTTCATTATATAGCTTTGTAATATTCTGCAATTTGATGATATACAATATTTACTCATATTACAGCCTTCGCATTGAGAGAGCGGTATTTTTTCTTTTTCCCTAATACATTCCAGCATTTTATTATTTAGGCCATTCCAAATATTACCTATCCGCAGTTCATTCTCCCCAACAACAAAAGAACATGGATACAGCCCCCCATTATAGTCTATATTAATAACCTTATATCCACCTTGACATCCATTCATTAAATAAAATTGTGGGTTGATGACATCGAATTCATGCATATAAGTTTTTGTATTATATAGCCTACGAACTTTTATTAATTCCCTTTCCAATATTTCTGATGATTCATCATCCCACTCCTCAAATAGATCAATTCCTGGATCAATCCAATAAAAACCTCTATCACTTAAGTAAGAAATATTGTCAAACAAATCTTTAACATTGTTCTTTGTTACAGTCATTCTGATTCTAATCTTACTAACATCATCAAACAATGAAATACCCTTTATAACATCTTCAAAGGTGCCTTTCCCATCTATCGATTTTCTATTAAAATCATGCGTAACCTGTTTTCCATCCAAACTAATAGAAATAGTGTTGTAATACTTTTCAAGTTGATTAACTATAGGTTTCGTAAGTAATGTCGCATTTGTAGTCAAGGAATAGTTAAATTTACATCCATTCAAAGAATTAAGGTTGGAGAATATAGAATCTATTATTTCATAATTTAATAATGGTTCACCTCCATGGAAATGAATATCACATTCAACAATCTTTCCTTTTCTAACATAATCTCTTATAAAACTGGCAGTTTTATTTGCAGTGTTATAATCCATATTTCTACAATTTGATTTTAGCTCATAACAATAACTGCATCTTAGATTACAACTATGGGTTACCCAAATAACAAACAATTGCCGATCCTCTATCATATTACTCCCATATTATATTACACATCTTATTTTTTATATAACAGAAACGAGTTTTAATTTCACTATTTATGTACTGAAAATGTTGCACTGGGCATTTTACGCAAAAATATTTGTTTTTACATTTACAACAAGGCGCATATTTCTCCGGCATATATTTATTTATAAAACTCTGATATCCATTACTCTTAAACTGTTCACCCTTAGTAAAAAAATCTTTTAGGCTAAATAGTTTTAAAACATTTCCCATAGAGAAGGAATCATCTATAATCATAGGGCATGGATATATATTCCCATCACAATCAATATATATTTCACTTTGTGCAACTCCACAATTCATAGCTGAAAAATCCTTTAAATCTGGATTAATACTGCTTATTTCATCAATATCAATTTTAAACAAGTCATTATTCACCGCACCTCGTCCCAAAAAGGCGTAACTTCTTGTTACAGGATTTGTCCCTAATTCATCATTGATCTGATAAAAGGTATTAATCTGTTTTTCATTTTCTGATGAAAGCACCATTGAAAGCGAAATCCTTTTGGGATCTACTCCATGAGCTATTAAGAGTTTTGTACTGTCAATAACCCTTTCAAAAATGCCATTTCCTCTTATCAATCCACAAGTCTTATCATCTACCCCATCCAAGCTAATATCAAAACTGTCAAATGTTTCTACGATTCCGCTTACATTATTTATATTAATTAACAAAGCATTTGTCATCAGGTTTTTATGAATATAATCAACCTTATTTAATATGCCCATGATTTCGATAAAGTTTTTTCGCACCAACGGTTCTCCTCCAGTTATCGAAATAGAATTCGGAGCGAAATCAATTATTTTGTATAAAACACGAACTATGTCTTCATCATCTAATTTTTCTGATTCAGAAATATTACCTGCATTATATGAACAATGTTTGCAACTTAAATTACATCTATGGGTTATCGCAAACCCTATATTGCTTGGTAATACTATTTTCTTCGTTTCCTCTAATATTTCTATTTTTTTTAAATACTCAATTGTTTTTTTTAAATACTCTCTATCAGTAGGATCAACCCATTCTTCAATAAATTCTTTTTGAGATATATTCGCAGAAACGAGCAATTTTATAGCCTCGTATACTTCAAAAGTAAGTCTATGCCAAAAACCATTATAAATATTAATCAAAATCACATAATGCTCATCTTTTTCTATTCGAACGTTATCATTTATTCTCATTTACTTCCACCATTAAGTGCATGTATAACATCAGATATACCCTATTCTGTCAGGTCTCCGCCCTTATAAGGAGGACAACCCTGTTTAAGCCACTTTAAGTATCCGTTAATAAATAAATCTATGCCGCCGTTAAGTACTGCATCCGCATTGGCGGTGCTGACTCCGGTACGGAGGTCTTTTATCATCTTGTAAGGCTGCAGGAAGTAAGAACGTATCTGGCTTCCGAAGTTGTTGTCCTTTATCTCGCCACGGATATCCGCTGTCTTATCCAGGTTCTCCTGCTGCTTTAAGATAAGGAGCTTGGACTTCAATATCTGCATAGCCTTATCTTTGTTCTGGTATTGTGAACGCTCATTCTGGCAGGATACTACGATACCTGTCGGGAAGTGGGTGATACGGATAGCGGATGAGGTCTTATTAACCTTCTGTCCGCCGGCACCCGATGAACGGAATACATCTATACGGATGTCATCATCAGGGATATCGATATCAAGGTCTTCCTCTATATCGGGCATAACGTCGCAGGATACGAATGATGTCTGACGCTTAGCCTGTGCATTAAATGGAGATATACGTACAAGTCTGTGTACACCGTGCTCCGACTTTAAATGTCCGTAAGCATTCATACCGTTTATCTGCATGGTTACCGACTTATATCCTGCTTCATCACCCTCTAAGAAGTCGAGCAATTCCAGTGAAAATCCTTTTGACTGTGCCCACATGGAGTACATACGGTAAAGCATGCTGCACCAATCGCAGGCTTCTGTTCCGCCTGCACCTGCATGAAGGGTAACTATCGCGTTGTTTTTATCAAACTCTCCGTCTAAGAGGGTTGCAAGCCTTACTTCTTCAAAGTTGTTGGTGAAGCTTTCGAACTCAGCCTGTACCTCTTCTACCATGGATTCGTCGTTTTCTTCGTTTACCATCTCGATAAGATCGTAGAGGTCATTGTACTGTGCCTCTAAGTCCTTATACTCCTGGATGGTATCCTTAAGGTTTTTAAGCTCCTTCATATAGTTCTGGGCTTTTGCCGCATCGTTCCAGAAGCCTTCTTCCTCCATGATGCCTTCTATTTCCTCAACCCTGAAGCCTTTTTTCTCAAGGTCAAGGGATTCGCCTACTTCTTTTAAAGGGGCTGAGTACTGATTTAATTCGTATTTGATCTGATCTAGTGCTACCATGTTTTCCTCGTAAATATCTATATTTTAACACCTCATCCGGCACTTCGTGCCACGTTAGAGCATGTACCCGACAAAGCGTAGCTGAGTCGTTGGTACTGCCTATGTGCTTTGCACGCCCCTCAAGGGGAAGGCTTAAGTGATGTCAGGTCTCGTATTTTCCGGATGCCTTGCAGCAGAACTTGTACTTCTTGCCGCTTCCGCAAGGACAGGGATCGTTGGGAAGGATCTTCTTTGTTACACGGCGCTTAGGTGCGTTTACTACCGAGTCATCCTTGTTGGTACCTGACTCCTTGGCTACCTGCTCACGCTCTACCTTTCTCTCTACCTGTACTCTTAAGAGCATCCTTACAGTGTCTTCGGCTATACCGTCGGTCATCTCCTGGAACATATCGAAGCCCTGCATCTTGTATGAATCGATAGGATTACGCTGTGCATATGACTGAAGTCCGATGCTCTGGCGGAGCTGGTCCATATCGTCGATATGGTTCATCCATCTGGTATCTATAGCCTTTAAGAGGACGATACGCTCAACCTCACGGAAGTCCTCAGGCTGCGCAAATTCATTCTCTTTTGCTTCATATATCTCAAGTGCACGCTTCTGAAGTCTTTCTGTAAGGACCTTTTTCTTGATGCTCTTTACTTCATTCTCTGCTATCTCTACGCGCTCCATAGGGATGATAGGAAGGAGCATATCATTAAGTGCTTTGAGATCCCACTCTTCAGGTACCTGATCGTCGCCGATGACAGCATTTACACAGCCGTCCACGGTATCATCCAGCATCCTAAGGATGGTATCCCTCATGCTCTCTCCGTTAAGAACTCTCATTCTCTCGGCATAGATGATCTCACGCTGCTCGTTGTTTACGCCGTCGTATTCCATGATGTTCTTACGGATACCGAAGTTGTTGTTCTCTATCTTCTTCTGAGCACGCTCTATAGCATTGGTAAGAAGCTTGTGGTGTATCTCCTGACCACGCTGAACACCTAAGGTCTTAAATACGCTCATCATTCTCTCGGAACCGAACAGACGCATAAGGTCATCTTCAAGCGAGATAAAGAACTTGGACTCACCGGGATCTCCCTGACGTCCTGAACGTCCGCGCAGCTGGTTGTCTATACGGCGTGCCTCATGACGCTCTGTACCGATGATACGGAGTCCGCCTGCTGCCTTAACCTTCTCAACCTCTTCCTTGTACTTAGCCTCGTCCATACCCTCTTCGAAGGTACCTCCGAGCTTGATATCGGTACCACGGCCTGCCATGTTGGTAGCGATGGTAACGGCACCGTAACGTCCGGCCTCTGCTACTATCTCGGCTTCCATCTCATGGAACTTGGCATTTAAGACATTATGCTTGATATTCTTTTTCTTAAGATACATACTGATCTCTTCAGAAGCCTCGATCGTGATGGTACCTACAAGTACCGGCTGTCCCTTCTGATGAGCCTCGATGATGGCCTCGATGATAGCCTCGATCTTCTCCTGATGAGTACAATATACGGCATCCTCATAGTCTATTCTTATAACAGGCTTATTCGGAGGTATGGTAACTACATCCATGCCGTATATCTCACGGAATTCCTTATCCTCAGTGATAGCGGTACCGGTCATACCGCACTTCTTCTGATACTTGTTGAAGTAATTCTGAAGAGTGATGGTAGCTAAGGTCTTGGACTCCCTGTTGACCTTTACATGCTCTTTTGCTTCTATCGCCTGATGGAGACCGTCGGAATAACGTCTGCCGGGAAGGATACGTCCGGTAAAGTCATCTACTATCAGTACTTCATTATCTTTTACTACATAGTCCTTATCTCTGAACATAAGGTAATGAGCCTTTAATGCCAGGATGATGTTGTGCTGTATCTCCAGGTTTTCTACATCTGAGAAGTTGTCGATATGGAAGAACTGCTCTACCTTTGCAACACCCTGTGCGGTAAGGTGGACTGTGTTTTCCTTTTCGCTTACTACGAAATCACCTGTTTCCTCAGGCTCCTCGCCGCCGAACTTGGCCGCCATAACGGTTTCCATCTTGCTGAGCTCTTTTTCGGTACCCTTCTGCATCTGGCATGCAAGGATATCACACATCTCGTAAAGCTTGGTGGACTTGCCGGAAGGACCCGATATGATCAGAGGAGTACGTGCCTCATCGATCAAACAGGAGTCAACCTCGTCGATAACGGCGAAGTGAAGCTTACGCTGTACCATCTGCTCCTTATATACCACACGGTTGTCACGAAGGTAGTCAAAACCGAACTCGTTGTTGGTACCGTATGTGATATCGCAGTTATATGCCGCACGTCTGTCATCTGCATTCATGGTGTTAAGGATATACCCGCAGGTAAGACCCATGAACTCATATATTTTTCCGTTGTTTTCCGCATCACGCTTAGCCAGGTAATCGTTTACCGTAACTACGTGCACGCCTTCGCCCTCAAGGGCGTTAAGATATATAGCCAGTGAAGATGTAAGTGTTTTACCTTCACCGGTGAACATCTCGGAGATACGTCCCTGATGAAGTATGATGGCACCTAAGAGCTGTACATGGAATGCTCTCTGGTGAAGTGTTCTTACACCTGCCTCACGGGCTGCAGCAAATGCCTCGGGAAGAAGGTCATCAAGGGTCTCGCCGTTAGCTAATCTCTGCTTAAACTCATCGGTCATAGCCCTTAATTCTTCATCCGACTTGGCCTGCATGGCAGGCTCCAAGTCCTCTATCTTCTGAGCGATAGGCTCGATCCTCTTGATCTCACGTTCGCTCCTGGTCTTAAATATTTTGCGCCATAAACTCTTTTTAGCCATTTCATAGTCCTCGTGTCGTTTTCTGATGTAACTGCAAGCCGCAGTAAACTATCATAATATTTTACCATTAAAATGCAAGTATGTCAAACTTTTTTAATGCCGGTAAAGCTCCCTCTTTAAGCACTGTTTAAGCCTGCTTAAGACACAAAAAGGAAGCGTAACAGCATCATCTGTTACGCTTCCGGTATTTATTATCAAAATATTAAAAATCATGATCCGGTATCAAACCGGACTTTAACATCAGCCCTTCTTAAATACCGTATCCTTACTCAACCCCTTAGCGGTAAGTACCTTCTTGTACGAAGAAAGCTTCTTGGAAGGAGCAGTTACGGTAACCTCGTTGGGGATATCCGCAAATGCGTTCTTCTTTACCGTCTTGGAAGTAAGCTTTTTGGACTTGATAACGATCTCTTTTAATTCAAACGCATAACTAAGTGCATTTTCCTCAATGGTCTTTACATTTGCACCTATTACCAGCTTCTCCATCTTACCGTCGTATTCGAAAGCCTCTTTTGATATACCGGTAACCTTATATGTGATGCCGCCAACCTTTATGGTCTTGGGGATGGTTACAGTTGCCTTTTCTTTCTTGTAGTCATATATTCCGACTACGTAAGCTGCACCGGCTTTTTTCTTGGTGCCTGCAGTCTTGATGGCATATACCAGGTTATCAACCTCTACAACATCATCTGCTTTTACTGCAGTATCAGCTTTGGCAGATATGGTGCATCGCTTTCCGGTAATATGATAAGTGTATACATCATAGTATATAAACTCGTATCCTGCCGCCTTCACTTCGTCATAATCAGCATAGCGCGCTATTTCCTTAGGTGTATCGGCATCCGTATAAACGATCACAGAACTGGTAGCTTCATCTGTACCACCGATCCAATCATAATGTGACTGGCAAAGATAATTCTTTCCGCCTTTTTTAAGAACGGTGTAATATGTTTCAAAAAAACCGCCTTCAGGTATGCGCTTAACACTGGTCTCCATCTCTACTACTTCCCTGTTCAGAAGACCGCCTGCCAGCTTAACTCCATCCAGAACTACGCCGTCCTTTTTTGCCATGGTCAAGTATACACCGACAAGATTATAGTTATATGATCCGTCACCTTCAATGTTTACGGTAGCATTGCCTGTAACCTTGAAAAAGCTTGATGCTCCCATATTCTCAGCAAAAATCTTGATACCGTCGTTTCCGTACAAGGATTCTTTGTCAACTTTGCCTCCTTTAACGTTAAGAACGCCGTCGCCAGTAATAGTAAGACTGCCGCCGTAATAATCAGAGTAGACATAAAGCATCTCAAGAGTATTTTCACCCTTCAATTCAACCTTAAAGTCATCTCCCATCATGTTGCAGGAAATCTCTTTGCCTGTATAGTTATTAAGTGTAAGAGTATTTGTCTTTTCATTATAACTTACACCCTTAGGGATATTGGTGGTATATTCAGTGCCATAATCGTCATTATTCTTTTTTATATTATCTGACATGTATATATAATTGCTGATCTTTTCCTCATAGCCCCAGACATCCGTCTTACCTGTGCCTTTACCCTCTGTCTGGATATAAGCAAAAGATGCATCATCCTTACAAGGTCCGTTGGCTGCACTTACTCCCTTGGGGCTTACAAAAAGAATTGCCAGCAATGCCAGACACAATACCGCTAAAATACCCGTTCTTTTCTTCATATGTCATTCCTCCTTGAATTCACAGTCATCCGGCACTCCGCAACGGATGACAAAGTTTTTAAACAACTAATATTTATATCGGCATAAACGGGTAATTTTATAACCGGATTTCTTACTGTTAGGATAAAAATTCGGATAAAAAATGAGCCGTTTTTCTTTCAAACGACTCATTTTTATATGCGTTTATCACATCAGCATGTTACGCCGAAAACTGGCTGTTATACAGGTTGGCGTAGAAGCCGCCCTGATTAAGAAGTGTTACATGGTTGCCCTGTTCTATGACATGACCGTCCTTCATGACAAGTATGACATCCGCATTCTTGATGGTGGAGAGTCTGTGGGCTACGACAAAGCTTGTACGTCCTTCCATCATGGTATCAAATGCCTTGCGGATCTTAAGCTCTGTTCTGGTATCGATGGAGGATGTAGCCTCGTCTAAGATAAGCATCGGAGGAAGTGACAGCATGACACGCGTGATACATAAGAGCTGCTTCTGTCCACCGGATAAAGATCCTCCGTCCTCTGCTATCACAGTATCGTATCCGTTAGGCAGACGTCTGATGAAGCTATGTGCATGGGACTTCTTGGCTGCCTCTATGATCTCTTCATCCGTGGCATCGGGTTTTCCTACTATGATGTTATCTCTGATGGTACCTTTCTTAAGCCAGGTATCCTGGAGCACCATACCATAGTTTTTCCTTAAGGAATGCCTTGTGAGCTTCCTGATGGGAGTACCGTCCACACTTATCTCACCGGAATTGACATCATAGAAACGCATGATGAGATTTATCAGTGTTGTCTTTCCGCATCCGGTAGGTCCTACTATGGCTATACGCTGTCCGGGATTAACCTTCAGGTTCAGGTTCTCTATGAGCTTTTTCTCAGGTACATATGAGAAGCTTACATCATTAAGCTCTACCACACCCTGAGCATCCTTAAGCTCTTTTGCATCTGCATCGTCCGGCTGCTCCGGCTCTGCCTCTATAATGGAGAATACTCTGTCCGCACATGCAAGTGCGTTCTGAAGCTCTGTAACTACACCCGATATCTCGTTAAAAGGCTTGGTATACTGATTTGCATACGACAGGAATATGGTAAGCTGACCTACCGTAAGGCCGCCCCTGATAACCGAGAAACCTCCGGTAAGTGCTACACCTGCATACACTATGTTATTTACCACACGGGTGGAAGGATTAACAAGTGATGAAAAGAAAGTAGCTCTAAGTGAACAATTCTTAAGTCTCTCATTTATCTCATCGAACTGCTCTATCACCTCGTCCTCGCGGTTAAACGACTGTACCACCTTCTGGTTGGTGATCATCTCGTTGATAAGCGCTGTCTGCTCACCGCGGGTCTGGGTCTGAAGCTTAAACATACCGTATGTTTTTCTGGCTATAAAGGATGCCACAAAAAGCGAAAGCGGTGTAACGACAAATACTACCAAAGCTATAAGCGCATTCTCATAAAACATGAAGAACAGCGTACCGATGATGGTGATAACGCCTGTAAAAAGCTGGGTAAATCCGAGCAACAGTCCGTCTGCAAACTGATCTACATCCGCTATCATGCGACTGACCATATCACCTGAGGATGTTCTGTCAAGGTGGCTTAAGGGCAGACGCTGAAGGTTGCGGAACGCTTTCTTTCTGACAGCCTGGGTTACTAAAAATACTATCTTGTTGTTGCAGAGAGTCATGAGCCACTGTGCCAATGCTCCCGCAAGTATTACCATAGCCATCTTGAAGAGTATGGATGAAAAGTCGTCCCAGAATGCTGTGGATGTATAGCCTACCCACACTTCTTCCACGTACTCTCCGCCATCTGCCAGTTTCTTTACGAGATCCACCGCATCACCTGTAAGTATGGGAAGGAACAAGGCAGACAGTACCGAGAATACCGCCAGAAGTATGGTGATGGCACAGTATCCCTTGTACGGTTTTATGTATTTTAATACCTTTTTAAGTACAGAAAGCTGTACTCCTTTGAGTTTTTTCATTGTTTTAATATCTCCCAGAATGCCACCGCACTAGCAGCAGCTACATTTAAGGAATCCACATTGTGCTGCATGGGAATCTTTACAGTATATGTACAGGCCTTTATCACTTCTTTAGGAAGTCCGTCACCTTCTGTACCGAGCACTATGGCTATTTTTTCTGCTTCCTTTAACCTAGAGTCATCCACAGATAAAGAATCATCCGTAAGAGCCATGGCTACTGTGGTGTAGCCGGATTCGTGGAGTTGTTTAATAAGACCAATACCCGGGCCGTCTTCCTTCTCCCCGAATGTCCACGGTACCTGGAATACCGTACCCATGCTGACACGTGCCGAACGTCTGGATAAAGGATTAACCGAACCGCTTGTAAGTACCACTCCGTCCACACCGAGTGCTGCAGCGGACCTTATGATGGCACCTGCATTGGTCGGATTCATTATATCATAAAGTACGGCAAGTTTGTTTTTGTTTTTGCAAAAATCCGAAAGAGCCGGTAAGGGCTTGCGTCTCAAAACCGCCCAGAGTCCACGCACCAGGGCGTATCCCGTGAGATCCTTTAACAGCTCATGCCCCGCTATATATACCGTGACCTTGTCCTTTATCTCCTGCGGACAGATATTCTCGATCATATCTATGACGGGACGGGCTTCCTTTTCCAGCCGTTCGTCCTCCACCAGCAGGGATATCGGCTCATATCCCGCTTCAAGCGCGCGTAATACAACATTTGCACTTTCAGAAACGAATACTCCGATATCAGGTTCAAAGTAACGCAGGAGCTGTACTTCGGAGAGCTTGGTATATACTTCCAGCTCGGGAAGATTTATATCATCGATGTGTAAGTATTTCATATTGTGTTCCTATAATCCTGAAGCCTCGGAATCTCTTACACCTCATCCGTCAGCTTCGCTGACACGTTAGAGCAGTACCCAACGAAGCGAAGCTGAGTTGTTGGTACTGCCTATGTGCTCTGTACTCCCCTCAAGGGGAAGGCTTTTAGCATACATGTATTTGATTAAACCTCAAAATCAAAACAGCTTCTTGTCTTGGTAAAAGGTCTCACTTTTCCGTTAGCTACAGCCACATGCTCGGGATGTACAGCATAACCTTTAAGCGCTTCCTCATCGGTAAATGTTGAATCAAGCATGAGGTCTGCATTTGAGCTTGCTAAACCTTCGGTATATACCTTTATCTCTACAATACCGGGCACCTTGTCCTTAAGACCTTCAAGTCCTTCCTTGATACCTTTCTTTATATCAGCTTTTTCCTGATCGTTAAATTCTTCTTTTAATGTCCAGATAATTATATGTTTTACCATTTTGTCCTCCGATTGATAACATATTCAGTATCAGTATAAAATTCAGCGCTGTATTTGTCAACCTAAAAACAGATTGACAGTACAGTCTCCCAAAAGTATAATTAAAGGGCTATAAAAATTTTGATAAATGGGGTAAAAAACTATGAAAATCGGATGTGTAAAAGAAATCAAGAACAATGAATTCCGTGTAGGTCTGACACCTGACAATGTCCGCGCTTATGTGGCTGCAGGACACCATGTGTATATGGAAAAGGGCGCAGGTATCGGATCGGGATTCGCTGACAACGAGTACGTTGATGCAGGTGCTTCCCTCATCGACAACGCTGCAGATGTATGGCATCTGTCAGACATGATGATCAAGGTTAAAGAGCCTCTCCCCGAGGAGTACAGCCTGTTCCATGAAGGCATGATCCTTTATACCTATCTTCATCTTGCGGCTGACAAGGAGCAGATGGACGCATTGCTTGACGGTAAGGTTAAGGCAGTAGCTTATGAAACCATCCAGGAGGACCGTTTCCTTCCCTGCCTCGCACCTATGTCACAGATAGCCGGACGTCTTTCCATCCAGGAAGGTGCTAAGTACTTAGAGAAGAAATTCGGCGGCGAAGGCATACTTCTTGCCGGTGTACCCGGTACACCCAAGGCAAACGTTGTCATCCTCGGCGGCGGTACAGTAGGTATGAATGCCTGCAAGATAGCAGTCGGTATGGGTGCAAATGTTACTATCCTCGATGTCAACTTAAAGAGGCTTGAAGAACTTGACAATATGTTCGGAGCTCATATCCAGACTCTTGTCAGCAATGACAGCAATGTAGAAAGAGTAGTTAAGGATGCAGACCTCGTGATCGGATCGGTACTTATCCCCGGCGGTTCCACTCCCAAGCTGTTCAAGAAAAAATATCTGCCCGAGATGAAGAACGGTGCGGTATTTGTAGATGTAGCCATCGACCAGGGCGGATGCGGCGAGAGCAGCCATGTTACCACTCATGACGATCCCGTATATATTGAGGACGGCGTAGTTCATTACTGTGTAGGAAATATGCCCGGTGCGGTTCCGAGAACAAGTACCATCGCTCTTACCAATGCCACACTTAAGTATGGTCTCATGATAGCTAAGGACGGCTTAGAGGAAGCAAGCAAAAAGAGTGCCGCCATCTATTCAGGTGTTAACTGTTACTTAGGTAAGCTTACCAACAAAAATGTTGCTTTAGCACACGGTTATGATTTTACAGAGCTTTCTGAGATGATCTGATAATTAAACATTTAAGGCTGTGAGTTTATGCTCACAGCCTTTATATATATATACTTATTTTCCCGACCTTCTATTTGTCAGGTGACTTTTTTTACATCAAAATCATAGTTTCCCGAGTGCATGTCTGGCGGCGATCATACCGACAGTATAGCATCTGCCGAGTGACAGACCTGTCTGATGGAAGGGATAATCGGCTCCGCCATAGAACGGTCCGCCGAGGTTGCCGGCACAATAAAGACCGGGGATGATATTTCCTTCGCTGTCAAGTGCCTGTGCGTTTTCGTTTACCACTACTCCCGATACTTCAGCCGATACACGAATATGCTTTCTTGCTCCCCAGAAAGGTGCTTTTTCGATCTTATGCATATATTTTGCGGGCTTTCCGAAATCGGTATCACAGCCCTTATCACAAAGCTCATTATAACGATCGATCGATGCCTTCATTTTGTCATAAGGGATATCAAGTTCTTTTGCAAGCTCCTCTAAGGTATCGCATCTGTGAAGGTCTATCAGGTTCTTAAATACTCCCTGGGGATTCTCCACTGCTCCGGGGATAAACTTCTGCATGACTGCAGGCGGAACCTTTCCGCTTACATATTCGTCCGCCGGCCATTCCATATAGCTGTCATCATATATGGTGCAGTACCAGCCCTTAGAGCCTTTTTCCTTATGCTCCTCATCAAGCATGCTGCCCTTGTATGAAGGCTGGAACTTCAGGATATTGCCCATATATACGAAACCGGTATATTCGTTGGTAAAACGCTCACCGTCCATGTTAAGGTACAGGAACGGCTCCTCCCACATAAGTGCGGAGTCGAAGTCATGCATCATCTTGGTATGCCCGAGGTTCTCCATCTTTGCGCCGACACTCATGGCAAGCACGTGACCGTCACCGGTCTTACCGAACTGCTTCTTGTCAAACTCATCTATATCCGGACACCAATGCTTAACCATGGCTGAGTTATTGGTGTAATCACCTGTGGCAAGTATTACTGCTTTTGCAGCATTAAACCGGATATACTTACCCTCTGCGTTCTTTCCGATGACACCGGTTACCCTGTTTCCTTCTTTTACAAGCTGTACTGCGGGTGTTGAGAAAAAAGTCTCAAGGTTGGGATTTTTTGCTTTTACATTTTCAACTATATTCTTTAAAGCATTGCCGACATTTAAGGGCTTGGGACCTACCCACGGAGCCCAGAAATAACAATGGTCATCCCCGTACTCATAGCTGTTTTCCCTGTCCTTCCATGTACCGGTAAAATCACCGCTGGTACACATAAAAGCACACAGCTTGTCACCGTCATTAAGGAGTTTTGCACTTTCGGTATTGCTGTCCACCTTGCTTCCGTCACCGTATTCCGTCTCCTTGGTAAAGCCGCCTCTGTTCCAGAACCACATCATGGCTTCCTCAGAATAGTCCGCATACGCCTGTAACTGCTTAACATCCGCTCTCCAGTCGCAAAGACCGTTGGTATGATGTATCCATTTCTTTATGCCTGCTTCTGTAGAACGTGACTTGATGATAGCAGAACCGCAGTTACCCTGCGATACGACGGTCGACTCCTTCTGAAGCAGTGCGGTTTTTGCACCAAGTTCTGCTGCCCAGCCTGCTGCCGGTACACCGGATGCTCCCGCACCCACTACCACGATGTCAAAATCAAGCACCTCATCGGGTACTATCTCCTTAAGCTCGCAGACCGAAGCTGCTACCTCGCTTTCGGTTAAACCAAACGGGATTTTTTTTGTTTCATTTTCCATGATCTTCTTTTTTCCTTCTCCTTTTTTATTATACACCTCATCTGCCCCTTCGGGGCACCTTCCCCTCAAGGGGAAGGCTTAAACTTCTAACTATTCTTTCCCTTATAGGGAAGGTATATTTTAATCCTCTCCCAGGAGTTTCACGGTTTTATAATCGTGCTTTACTGCGGGAAGAAAAATGTCAATAATATCTTTCGTTTTTATCTTAAGACTCGATGTACATACACAAGGGTGGCATCCGATATATTCACCCGTTAGTACATCCTCATCTATTAGGAGCTGAACATGATGCTCCCTGTCATTCATAAGTCCTATAATGCTGACCGCACCCGGTTCTATATCAAGGTATTGCAGCATGTCTTCAGGTCCTGCAAATGAAAGTCTTGCCGAATTGATCTGGGCTGAAAGCTCCTTGGTCTTAAACTTTTTATCCCCCGGCATCATTAAAAGATAATAATTTGTTTTCTGTCTGTTACATAAGAAAAGATTCTTGCAGATGATCACTCCGAGTACTGCATCTATAACATTGCAGGCCTCCATATTGTCGGCTCTTTCGTGATCCGTGCGTACATATTCTATACCGAGGCTGTCAAGAAATTCATAAGTCCTAACCTCTCTCGGGAGCCTGCCCTCCATATTTTCAGGGCGTCCGTTAAACAGTTCCATTTTTGTTTCCACCTGATATCTTTTATCTTATTTTCGTCCTATTATTTCTCAAAGCCTTTAAGGAGCTTCATTTTCAGCTTACCCTTAGCTCCGGAATATGGATGCTCGCGTAAAGGCAGGTTAAAATGAGTCTTACCTTTAAGTACGGTCTGGGGATGTGTAAATTCCCTGAAGCCCCATTCTCCGTGATACGCCCCCATGCCCGAGTGACCGGTTCCGTTAAACGGCACACCCTTTACCATCATATGGAGCACTACTTCGTTGATACATCCGCCGCCATACTGCTGGGTGGACATCACCTTATCGGCCCATTTCATATCCGCAGTAAAGAGATACATAGCTAAAGGATGCTCACGATCAGCGATAATATCAAGTATTTTGTCCACTTCATCATCCTTAAAAGGTACTATGGGAAGTATCGGACAGAACAGCTCATGCTGAACTATATCCTCATATGCATCTACCGGGTAGATAATGGTCGGTGCAAAGCATCTTGTTTCCGCATTCCCTTTACCGCCGAATATGACTCTGTCAGAATACTCATTAGCCAGTTTCTCACATTTCTCATAAGCCTTTGAGGTGATGAGCTTCGGATAATCCGGATTATTCTCCGGTTCCTTGCCGATCATACGTGTAAACTGCTTTTTAAGAAGCTCCAGGAATTTGTCGGCTACCTCTTCAGCTACCGCTATCTGATTGATATTTATACATATCTGGCCTGCATTGCACAGCTTGAAAAAGGCGATCTTTCTGGCTGCATCCTTGAGATTTGCATCCTTACGTACGATCGCCCAGTTACCTGTCTCCCCGCCCAGCTCCAGTGCTACGGAAGTAAGGTTCTGTGATGCTCTTTCCATAACATGCTTAGCTACCTGAGGCGACCCGGTATAGAATATCTTGTCAAAACGCTCATCAAGGCAGATATCCGCTATGTCATGTCCTCCGCCTATGACGGTGGCGAATTTCTCAGGGAAGGTGTCCGCTATAAGCTTCTTTAACGCCTCGGTGGTAGCTGCAGACTTGGAACTGGCCTTTATGACTGCAGTATTGCCTCCGCAGATGGATGCCGCAAGTACACCTAATGTAAGTACCACAGGGAAGTTGAACGGGCTTATGATAAGGGATACTCCGTAAGGCATCTTATATACAGTGGTGCTGGTGCTCGGGAAGCACATTAACCCGCTAAAATGCTTTTCCGGCTTAGCCCACTTTTTTAAGCCTTTTACTATCTCATTTATCTCTACGATCACAGGACCTATATCAACAAGATATGCCTCCATCGGGCTTTTGCGCAAGTCCTCGTACAGTGCATCCTGAAGTTCTTTCTGATGTGCGATAAGTACCTGCTTTAATCTTAAGAGCTGTCTGATACGCCAGTTTACATCCAGAGTTTTCCCTGTACGGAAGAACTTCCTCTGGACAAGAACTATGTCATGTATTGATTCTTTTGTGTATTCCATTTTATGTCCTCGTCTTTCTATAGTAACACCTCATCCGCCCTTCGGGCACCTTCCCCTCAAGGGGAAGGCTTTCAATCAGAGCCATCAGTCAGTCAGAGAAGCGTCCCTTTGATTGATTTCGAATCATCACCATCAAAATCCTCTGCGGATCTGATCTAATAGCATCCTGATCTCGCTGTCGGTGAAGGTTCTTGAAGGTGAATAGTTTATCGAATCCGCATCTATCATCTCGGTCAGCTTATCATAATTATCTGTATTTATGAGTGCACACCCTCCAGTCTGTCTGATATCTCCTTACGGCCCTGCTCACCAAAATCATATTCTTTCTTTTCCAGATCGTATTCTGCGAAACCCTCTTCTCCTCTTACACATTTGGCAAGTACCTGTCCTGATCTTCCAAACACGGCTGTAGGTGCTGTCTGATAAGGCATGATAGTATTTGCGGTAATAAAAGTGCAGACATTTTCAACCGCACGGGTCTCTATGTGCCCTTTTATCATATTGTACCTGTCGGTATTTTCTTCATCCGTCACATCATAGAAAAGTACTGTGTTAAGATCTGTTTTTTCTTTATACAGTTCTCTGAAATACTCAGGGAATCTGATCTCGAAACATATCCTGATACCGATGCGGAAGCCTTTATAATCGACTATCCCCGCTTGTTCACCCTGAACGAAATTATCTCTGTCCCAGCCCCAAAGTGCACGCTTATCGTATGTTACAGGAGCTGACTTTGGTCTAAAGCATACCGCGCGATTATATATTTTCTCATTTTCTTTTGCAATCGTTCCAAGTATGAAAGCTACGTCGGTCTCATCACATAATGACTGAAGTCTGTTGCAGCATTCTTCTACCTTTAAGAAATCCACATCTGATGATGAAGCCATATCTCTGGGCGGATAACCTGTCAAAGCGCACTCGGGGAATATCACCAGTTCTATTCCTTTTTCCTTTGCTGCCCGTACTGCTTTTACCACAGTATCAAAATTTTTATCTATATCGGATGTTACCGCAAACTGATATGCCGCAATCTTCATGAAAACTCCTTAACCCCATGTTAATCCAAGTTGTCCATACCTGTAATCCACAACAAAATACATTCTATCACTTTTTTCCCGTTTTGTCGACATGTCAGATTTTACTTGCTTTTTTATCCGCTTTGTTATAAAATCGCATGGGTTTAAGAAAAGAGGTTAATTGATATGACTTGGGTATTACTGGTTCTCGCATACGGACTCATCAAAGGTATGCGGGAAGTATTAAAGAAAAAAGCTTTGGAAAAAAACACCACTCTCGAGGTGCTTTTTCTGTATACCCTTCTGTCATTCATATTTGTCCTGCCCGAAATACGCGGAGCATTTAATGAGGACTTCTCAACTCTTATAGTAGTAGCTTTAAAATCACTGGCCATATTCCTGGCCTGGATATTCAGCTTTAATTCCATACGATTTATCCCGATAAGTCTGTACGGTATCCTGGACCTGTCACGTGTGCTTTTTGCCACACTGTTCGGTGTACTTGTCATGAAGGAAACACTGGGCACCGGTCAGTTGCTGGGGCTATTCTTAGTAGCATTGGGACTTCTTCTTTTAAAAGCAGAACCTCATAAAAAGGTAGAAAAAAAGGATGACAGGAATATCCCCGCCATCCATGTATTTCTTTTGTTTTTATCCTGTATGCTGAACTCTGTGTCCGGTATCCTCGACAAAGTCCTTATGACATATACTCCCATATCCGACGGGCATCTCCAGTTCTGGTATATGCTGTTTCTGGTTATTTATTACAGCATATATGTGATAGTGATACTTATTATCAATCATAGGAAAAGCGTATCATCTAAATTAAGTGTTTCCTCAACCAAGGAACCTGCAAATGCAAATTCAAAAAAAGATTTTCCTTCGAACAATTCTGTATTCAACCTCAGATCCGCACTGAAAAATCACTGGATATGGCTGCTTGCAGTTCTCTTTGTTATTGCGGACAGATGCCTGTTTATCGCAAATGCGGACCCTGACAGCAAAGTTACCGTTATGACGCTTATCAAGCAGTCAAGCTGCTTTGTCACCATCATTGCAGGTAAATTTATCTTCCACGAGAAAAAGATACTCCACAAATTCCTGTGCGCATGTATCATTGTAGCCGGAATAGTGATTTCGGTACTCTTAAGATCATAAAGTCGCAAAAAATGCAGATACACCGCTTATCACGATACTGTTTCCGTTTATCTTCGGAGTTTTGCCAAAGCTGTATATAAACTTTGAAACACTCTGGTCCATAATTATCTCAGCTTCTTCGTCTGACGGATTTATAACAACCAGAATTTTTTCATCGTTAAGAGAACGTACATAGGCTAAGGTTTTACCGGGTGCGCCGTCAGATACAAAGTCGATCTCGCCCAGACTCTGAAGCGGTTTATATGATTGCCTTATTGCTATAAGTTTTTTTATCTCGGAGCGTAAAGAATCCTCATCCGTCATCTGAGCTTTTACCGTAGGGCGGGCGGCATCCGGGTCTATAGGGATATACAGCTTATCTGCAGATGCAGATGAAAATCCGGCATTTTTGCTGTCATCCCACTGCATCGGAGACCTCGCACCCGTCCTGTTATATCCGCCTTCTTTGGATGTAAGTCCTTCAACATACCTCATCCCGATCTCGTCCCCGTAATATATATAAGGAGCTCCGGGCATGGACAAAAGGAATGCAAAAGCAAGTTTCAACCTGTCGCCTTTTATATAACGTGAGAGTCTGTCCATATCATGATTGCCCGAAGGTATACATATGAGACCTTTTCTCTCGGATTTTTTGTAGCTCTCCATATATTTCTTTACAAATTCGGAAGCATCTCCCTCACCGCCGAAATACGGCTTTTCACATCTGAAAAGATCGTTATAATGCGAAGGTCCGAAGTGGAGCAGAAAGTCCATGTGGAATCCGCCCTTAAGACTCTTATCGGGCTCACCCCATTCAGATACAAATGCGGCACCAGGGAATTCTTCATCGAGTATTTTCCTTACATCCTGCCAGAGAGCTATCGTCCCTTTACTGTCCTCATCATTTTTTACCAGAGAGCCTGCCATATCCACTCTGAACCCGTCGCAGCCTTTTGACAGCCAGAAGCGTATTACATCCAACATAGCTTTTCTGGTAGCCATCGGACCTTCGGCATTCATAGCCTGCTGCCATGGGCGGTCCGGCTTATAAAAGCCATAGTTCAGTGCCGGCTGATGTGAAAAGAAATTGACCGCACAGCTTCCGTCACGATCGGATATACCTCTCAAAGAACCATACCCCTTGGGCTCTTCCCAGATACTGTCCGTCCATATATAACGGTCCGTATACTCGTTTTTTTCTGCCTTCATGCTTTCTTTAAACCAGGGGTGATCCCATGAAGTATGTCCCGGTACCAGATCAAGCAGTACATGCATTCCAAGCTTATGTGCTTCGTTAAACATACGCACTATATCATCATTTGTACCATATCTGGGCGCTACTTTATAGTAATCTGCCACATCATATCCGGCATCTCCAAAGGGTGAGTCAAAACACGGATTAATCCATATGGCATTGCATCCCAGTTCCTTTATATACGGCAGTTTTCCCGTTATACCGTTTATATTTCCTATACCGTCCCCATCTGTATCCAAAAAGCTTTGCGGATATATTTCATAAAATACCGCATTGTCCAGCCATTCAGGTCGTTTGCTCATTTTGCTCCTCCTTGCGTTTAGAATTCTATATGTAAAACATAACATAATTCATCCATAAATACAATCGATTTATACAGATAAAAGGGATAAAAAGGACCCCTATAAATGCTTAGAGAAAATGTCGAAGCAGAATTGACTCCCAAGTATATCTTTGTTATAATTTTTTTATATAAACACAAAAAGGCAGGGAATAAAATGGCTTCAAGCATCGTACATCTTGCAATAACAAATGAACTGATCAAGACTCATAAATTTAATAATATCAGCAGGCTGAAGCTTGGCGTAGTGCTCCCTGACGCAGGCGAGACAAATCTCGGACACCTGAAAATAAAAATTCCCGAAACCAATGGATCAACATATGATTTCGAGAAATTCAGATGTAAGTTTAGGAACCTGCTTAAAACAGATGACCTGTATCTCGGATACTATCTGCATCTGGTACAGGACATCTGCTACAGGCATTTTGTATATGACAGATACCACTGGAACCCGACCATACCCGGCAATGTCGACCGGCTGCACCGGGATTATGCGATAACGAACCATTATGTAGCCGTAAAATATGACCTGAAAAACGATATCGTTATCCCCGATGATTTTGACCGGGAACCTATAAACAAGATCTGCCGGTTTGACATAAAATGGCTGACCGAGGCCTTAGATACATACTTTCATCAAACGGATGAAGGTGATATATTCTTCTTTACCAAAGAGATGACGGATGAGTATATCACTGAAGCTATAGCGTTATGTAACAAGGAACTTTTGGCCTTAAAAACAGGTGTCGGCATGATCGACGGATATGAAAACGCCTGGCACCATCTGTAAATAAATATCACTTCGAAGACGCTTTAAAGTGTTTTCGAGGTAACTTTATTTAAAGATATTTTTTAAAAAAGCCTTCAAGTTTATCAAACGGGATATAATCCTTATCTCCGCCATCATACAGGTCGGTATGAACAGCATCCGGGATGATCATAAGCTCTTTATTGTCCTTGTATTTGCTGTCCTTGATCATATCAGCGTATGCATCCTTTGAAAAATAACAGGAATGTGCTTTTTCTCCATGGATCAGCAGAACTGCACTTCTTATCTCATTTGAATATTTTAATATGGGTTGGTTGATGAACGATTCACAGCCGATTACGTTCCAGCCTCCGTTACTGTTGAGCGATCTTTTATGATATCCTCTGCCGGTCTTATAATAATCATAATAATCTTTTACAAAGAAGGGAGCATCCGAAGGCAGCGGATCTACCACTCCTCCGCCAAGCTTATACTCTCCCGCATTTAAGTCAGCAAGTCTCTGCGCACACATGGCTTTTCTTTTTTCGTAGCGTGCCTCCTCATTGTCTTCCGAATCAAAGTATCCCTTTGCATTTACACGTGTCATGTCATACATGGTGGATGCCACGGTAGCTTTAACCCTTGTATCTAAGGCTGCGGTATTGATAGCCAGTCCGCCCCAGCCGCATATCCCTATGATACCGATACGGTCCGGATCAACCTTATCATTTAATGACAGAAAATCAACCGCTGCCATAAAATCTTCCGTATTGATATCGGGAGAGGCCATATATCTGACATTTCCACCACTCTCCCCGGTAAAAGACGGATCAAATGCAATAGTAAGGAAACCTCTTTCCGCCATGGTCTGTGCATACAGGCCCGAGCACTGTTCTTTTACCGCACCGAAAGGTCCGCTCACAGCTATGGCAGGAAGCTTTCCTACAGCATTTTTAGGTACATACATATCTGCTGCCAAAGTAATACCATATCGATTTACGAAGGTTACTTTACTATGCTCTACTTTTTCACTCTTTTTAAATGTTTTATCCCATTCGGAAACTAATTTCAGTTCTTCTTTTTTAATCATAATCCGGTCTCCTCTATAATATGTACTGTTTTAAATTTCTGTTACTTACTGATACTTTTACACTATTTTCAATGTCACCTTGAAAACACCTTCAGCGTTTTCTAAGAAAAAAATGATGCTTCGCATCTATTTTGTTGTAATGCTCTCTTAATTTTCAATTACAACCGTCACATCGCCTCCGGACAGAAGGTCTTTCAGCTGACTTCCATCCATACCCGTTATCTTTCCGAGCCTTGTATAACTCCAGGAATTACTTCCATAGAATATCACCATCTTATCACCCGAATAAAGGACGATATCCCCGGCTGATGTAGAAGTCTGCACATCGTTTCTCGGCAGGCTTTTCCCGATCGGGCCGACCTGTTCAAATCCGCCGTACATCGACATACTTATTGTTACCGGGCCTGTTTTTACCATTTCCTTTAATGCCGCTACTGATTCATTTTCTTCCCATTTAACGGTGACTTCCGTATTTCCTATCTTCATTTTCATATCTGTCTCTGTTTTTTCGTCCTTTTTATCCGAACTGTCAGTTGTTCCTATTTCCTTACCGATCCACTCTTCTATATCTTTTTCGGATGAGCGTGTAAGGTCTTTTCCTGCCTTAACTGTGGCACCTTTTGCCATATTCCTTATATGCTGCATGCTTCCGGAAATCCCGCTGCTTCCGGATGTGCAGAATGGCATCAGAATTTTACCTTCCATACTGTATTTTGAAAGGAATGTCCTGATCACTCCCGGTTCTTTGCCCCACCAGATGGGATATCCGAGATATATGGTTTTATATTGGTCCAGATTCTTTATCACGGTAGTTATCGAAGGTTTTGCATCTGCCGCCTGTTCCTTGTTTGCACGGCATTCATCATTGGAATATCTGAGATCTTCTGATGTGTAAGCTTTCAAAGGCTGTAATCTTATCATATCCGCGCCTGTGATTTTCTGTATCTTTTCTGCGGCATCCTCTGTTGTTCCGGTCGCCGAAAAATAGATTATCAGGGTATCTTTGGTCCCGCCGGATACAGTTACCGTGCATTCATAATTCTTTTTTCCATACTTAGCTGTAATAATGGCACTGCCTTCTTTTTTCGCGGTCACCTTACCCTTTTTCACCGATGCAACCATGCTGTCAGAAGAAGACCATACTGCTTTCTTTGAAGACTTTGCGTTCTTAAGTTTCAGCTTATAGTTCTGCCCTTTTGCCATATGAAGAGTCTTGGCAGATATCCTGACTGCCGCCTTCGTCGGTACTCCGGACGGAAGCCATATAAAAAGTCCTGCAAGTACGCTTACAAATATAAGTATAAAAATCGATCTCTTCTTCATCCTGGTACCTCCTTGTCCCAATTTTCTTTTTCATTGATATTCTACCATATTGACAAGCTTTTCGCTAATGAATATAATGAATACTGTGATATTCCAATTCAGAATATCATAAGTCTTAAATACCGCCAAACCACTTAAAGAAAAATACCTGATGTCATAGAAAGGAATCCCATGGAAATAAAAAACCTGCGTTATTTTCTTGCTGTTGCACACGAAGAAAATATGTCCCGAGCTGCCGAAATACTGCACGTCACTCAGCCCACCTTATCAAAAGCCTTAAAGGCACTTGAAGAAGAACTGGGCAAAAAGCTTTTCACACGTCACAGTTTTTCCATCAAGCTGACTGATGAAGGTATGCTGTTACAAGATCGTGCACAGGATCTTATTTCTATGGCGGACAAGATAGAACAGGAGTTTCTGACCCTTGATGACATAACCGGAGGAGATATCTATTTCGGGCTGGCGGAGTCTTATCAGATCCGTTTTCTCGCACACGAGATAAGAAAACTTAAAGAAAAATACCCGTCATTTACCTATCACATAACCAGTGGAGACACCGAACAGGTAACAGAAAAACTGGATAAGGGATTGCTCGATTTTGCAGTAATATGTGAAACTCCGAACAAAGACAAATATGAATATCTTGCTTTTCCTGCTGCAGACCGCTGGGGTGTGATCATGCCCAAGGCGCATCCCTTAGCAAAGAAAAAGAGCATTAAAGCAGCGGACCTCATAGGTCAGCCGCTCTACTGCTCTGAACAAAGCTGGAATATTGAAATAAAAAACTGGGCCGGTAAATTATATCCCGAACTACATCTGGAAGGTTCCTTCAGACTTTCTTATAACGCTTCCATATTTGCTAAAGAAGGACTTGGTATACTGCTTACCTTTGAACATCTGATAGACTGTTCGGAGAATAGTGATCTGGTTTTCAGACCCCTATCTCCAAAGCAGGAAACCAAGCTTTATCTTATATGGAATAAATACCAGACATTTACTCCGATAGCAGGAAAATTTCTTGCACAGCTCAAGGAGGTATGACAGGCCCACACCCCACACACACCCTTGTCCGAAATCACACTGCGATATAGGCGCCTGCCTGTACCTTCCACATTTGGGCGTATTTGCCGTTCAGGGAGAGCAGCTCCTCGTGCGTTCCCTGCTCTACGATGCTTCCTTTTTCGAGCATGATGATCCTGTCGGCGATCCTGGTAGTGGAAAGTCTGTGCGATATGAAGATGACCGTTTTGTCTCCGGTCGCTTCAAGCATGGCATGATTCAGCTGATATTCCGCTATCGGATCGAGTGCGCTCGAAGGTTCATCAAGTATCATCAGTCCAGCATCCTTATAGAACACTCTCGATATCGCAAGCTTCTGGCTTTCACCGCCGGAAAGGTTTACGCCTTCCTTGGAAAACTCAGTTGTAAGGTCCGTATCAAGACCTTTTTTGAATCTGTCGATACGTTCCATAAGACCGCTTTGTGAAAGTGCCTTTCTTACACTATCATCTTCGATGCCGTCTGCCACATCCAGTACTACATTTTCTTTTACGGTTCCTGCAAATATCTGGAAATCCTGAAATACCGTACCGATGGTATCGCGGTACCTCTTTACATCATAATCCCTGATATCCCTGCCGTCTGCCTTTATCACGCCGCCCTTGGTGTCATAAAGCCTCATAAGAAGTTTCACCAGTGTTGTTTTTCCAGCACCGTTATAACCTACAAGTGCTATCTTTTCGCCGGGCTTTATATGAAGGTCCATGTCCTTTATAAGCATATCCCGGTTATTACCATATGCAAAGGATACCTTATCAAGCTCAATCTCTTTTGCTTTGTTTTCCGGTGCGAGATTCTCCTTCGATACGACCTTCGGCTCGTAGTTTAAGAACTCTCTTATCTTATTCACATATAAGCTTGTCTCGCAGGCATAAGGGTAGGTCTCCGAGAATACTCTCATGCTGTTTTTAAGTCTTCCGAAGGATGCATAAAGGATAGCCACGGTACTGAAAGAAATACTATGAAGTACCGCTGCCTGGTATACAAGATAACCTATGAACAGAACATCCGCGAAAAAGCTGTTGCAGACATACCGCCTCATGAATCCGAAGAACCATTTCTTTAAGGCATATTTCTTTTCAACAGCGTATACTTCGTCGTTAGCTGCCTCAAAGCGCTCCATTAAGACATCCGAAACACCGGGATTTAACCTTATTTCCTTAGCATAGTCATTAAGGTAATATATCCTTTTTATATAGTCTCTTTTTCTTGATGCAGGTATACTCTCGATTTTGGCAAGATAGTTCTGCTTATTGTACAGCTGCTCAAAGATCATTGAGAAAACAAATGCACCAAGTGCAAATAAAATGGCTGTCTTATCCTTATAAATGAAATAGATAGCGGTCGAAACAAAGGCTGCAAGACCGCTCAGCGTATCGATCACGAACTTGATGACTCTTTCGATCTGATCGTCGATCTGCGAAATGGCAAGCACCTGACTGTTATAAAACTCCGGATCGTCATAGCACTCAAGGTCCATGTCTCTTGCCTTTTCGTAAAGCTTCATCTTGATCTTCTGGCGTACCTTGGGTCTTTCACGGGGTGCCACATAGTCACTTTGATAGACCGTAAAAAGCATTCCGACCGTGATCAATGCCGCAAGGAGCAGGATAATTCCCGCAACACGGGCAAACGGGTAACCGAATTCCGCTGATTCGAGAACATAGCCGATAAGTACCGTATGCTCGAAGAAAATGGATAGCTGGCCTCTCACCGCATCCGCGGCCTGATATAAAACAAAGGAGGGTGAGGCAGAAAAGATGAGCTTTAGCATGTAAAAATTATTTGAAAATACTGTCTTTACCGACTGCTTTGTTTTTTGCCTTTCTTCTTTAGGTATGTATTTCATTATGCGATCACCTCCTCTTCATTCTCTATAGCGAGGTAGTTCATCGCCTGTTTTTTATACATGGCAGCGTAACTGCCGTTCTTCTCCATGAGTTCCCTGTGAGTTCCTTCTTCAATGAGGGTTCCCTTTTCAAGCATAAAGACCTTGTCGCAATTCTTTACGGATGAAAGCCTGTGAGATATAAAGAGCATGGTGTGATCCTGTCCTTCACCGATAATGCTGTTAAACAGTTCATACTCGGCGATAGGGTCAAGCGCACTTGAAGGCTCATCAAATATCTTCATGGGCGCATCCTTAATAAAGGTTCTGGCTACAGCCACCTTCTGACTCTCACCGCCCGAAAGCACGCAGCCTTTATCATCAAATTCCCTTGTCATCACGGAATCGATGCCTTTATCAAGCTGCTCGATCCTATCTAAGACATCAGCCTTTTTCAGAGCTTCTTTTACAAGCTCATCCTCATTTTCATAATGTCTTCCCATAAGGACATTTTCCTTTACCGTCATTCCAAAGAGTCTGAAATCCTGGAAGGTGGTGGCAAAAATATCCCTGTAGGCTTTCAGGTTATATGTCTTTATATCTTTTCCGTTATAAAGGATCTCTCCCGAATCGGGATCATACAGCCTCAACATAAGCTTGATGATAGTAGTTTTTCCGGCGCCGTTGTGTCCGACAAGTGCAGCAATCTCCCCTTTACTTACTTTAAATGAAAGGTTGTGGATGATCTCCTTATCCTTATAGGAAAAAGAAACATTTTTAAATTCCAAGCTCTCAAAATCGGTGTCGGGCATCTCACCGTCAAAATCCTCCGGGATCTTTTCTTCGTATTCAAGGAATCCTTTGAGATTATTTAAATACATGCCGTTTTTAAGAACTTCCATGACATTCTCAAATACCCTGATTAGTATCCATGTCATGGCAACCATCAGACTCGCCATGATGGTAAGATCGGCCAAGGAAATACTTCCGGTCACTCTGTTTCTGTAGATGGCATAAAGAAGCACACCTTCAAATATAACGGTAAAGGTAAACGTGATGCGCCAAAAGTTCATATGTGCATTTTTAAATGCATATTTATTTGCAACCTTCACGTTGTTTACCGTTGCATCCCCATACTGTTTTCTCATAAGAGAGAATACATTTGAAAGCCTTATTTCTTTGGCTCCGTCGGGAAGATACATCATTCGGCTGACATAATTTAAGACCTTCTCATTCGGAGCCTGTTCCTTATATCTTTTATAGTCATATTTGTTTTTCAGATTTCCGAAGACGAAATTACCGATCAGCGGTGAGATGATAAAAAGCATCGCATAATGATCTATCTCATACATCATATAAAATACAGAAACCGAAGCGGCAGCACCTATGACTGCACCTATCATCCCTCTGATGACAGCAGTGATCTTCTGCTCCGCTCCATCCATCGCCATTGTATAACGGTTGTAAAAATCGGGATCCTCATAACAGGAAAGCTCCACATTTTTCGCCTTCGCGTAGAGTTTTTTATATATGCCACCATACAATCTGTTCGTCTTTAAAGGATAGACAACATTATCCACATATCCGGTGTATATGGCAAGAATGCAGAATATCACGCCACATATCAGGATGAAACTTAATATATCCTTAAACTCCCTGCCTTCAGACAGATCATTTACGACGACCTTCATGAATACTCCGTCAAAGAATACCCACTCACTCTGTCCGATGAGCCACATTATAACAGTATGCAATATGAAGCTCGGGCAGATTGCTGCAGCAAGCTTCATGGCAAACCACGAATTTTTCATGGTTGCGGCAAAGGACAATTTTTCTTTTTACCGTTTTCCTTCATAATCACTCCATTAGTGTGACAAGAGACCCGTCCCCCGTCACATTATAATACTTTCTGCATCCAGATAAGATCATACCATCTGTCAAACTTTTTCCCGACAGCTTTCATATTTGCCACTTCTGTATAGCCCTCTTTTGTATGGAATTTTATGCTGTCGTGAGTAAGATACTCGTCTTCGTTTTCTACATATGCAATTCCTGCAAGGAGATTGACTATTCCCTTAACTTTAAGCCTTTTTTCAAGCTCCCTGTATAGCAGTGCTCCTACACCCTGCCTGCGGCAATCCTTATCTATATATATGGAAGTCATTGCGGTCCAGTCATATGCTTCGCGCGTACTGTATGCACTTGCATATGCATATCCCAGCACCTGACCGTCCTTCTCGCAGACAAGATAGGGATATTTTTTTGTGTACTCCCGTATTCTGTTTTCAAACTCTTCTGTGGTCGGCACGTGGTATTCAAATGATACTGCCGTATTCAGCACATAATGTGAGTATATTTCGACCAGCCTTTTCGCATCTGAAATCCTGACATCTCTGATAATATATTCGCCCATATGTTTATCTCTTTCCTATTGTTCTGAATATTCGGAACGGACCACTAACCCCGTCCCCCTGGTCCACTACGTCAAATGCTCCCAGAGAGCGTTTGACACGGCTTAGCCCCCCGACTCATTCTTGCATATTTCTTCCAAAATATCAACTGCATTTGCTACCATCTTAGGACAGAAGTCAGTGAACAGTTTATTGTCCCTTGCATATTGTACGCCTTCAGGTGTCCTAATATCACAGCCAAGCAGGTCATTACATAAGTATGAACCGCATTTTTCGGCAAACTTCTTCATCATTTCATCATTGACTGCGTTGGCACGCTGCCTGCTTATCAAATCCTCCTTGTCGGTCTGGCCATATTTTAGCCCCAACACCATCAATGCCCCCGTACAGGCACCGCACACCTCTCCTTTTCGCATGCCGGAACCAAAGCAGGCGCCAAGCTTTAATGCCTGTTCTTCCGTTATCCCGCATTCATCGGCGAATGCCGCAAGCACTGCCTGAGAACAATGAAATTTATCTGCAAATAATTGTAATGCTTTTTCTTTATGTGTCATAATTCTATACTCTTTCTGTCTTATCAGTTTACCTTTTGCGGCAGATGTAGAGCAGATGGTTGGTACAACCAAGTAATTCTTAGCCCCATCCTTCTGTTTTAAAGTGCTTTTATTTCATCTGCGCACTTTGCAGCCATCACCATATCATATTTATCTTTCACCAGGTACTTAAGATCATCGCTTAACTCATTATAATCTCCGGTCAGTTTATCCTGTACAAAATGCACAGCGTCTTCTTCACTTAATCCCATCACCATGCTGGGTAATGAATAAAGCTTATTTATAGCATCAAAATGGGATAATCCGTCAGCATCGACCAATATCTGTTCTTCCTCTGTTGTACGGTATTCACTTCTTTTTTTACTGTGGTTTAAAATACATTTTTTTACAAGCTGCACTTTATCTTCCGGATAATCGTTCTCCCTTAATAACCGTCCTGCAATATCTGCACCGAATTCATTATGCCTGCTTCTGTCCAGTGTTATACCAGTCATGGAGATGTCATGCAAAAGGGCCGATAATTCCAATACTTCTTTATCAACGTTTTTATCCTTTGATAGCAGCACCACATATTTGTAAACATATTGAATATGTTCCCTGTATATGTTGTACTCATCCTTGGTACCTTTTGTCTGCTCTTCAAACCGGGCACTTCTCTCCATTATTTCCTGCCGCATTTTCTCAACTATCTGACTCATCTGACACCTCCTATATCCCTGTTAATGTAAGGATCATATCCGGAAGCACGGTATTCCTTCCGTAATCATATTTTTCCTGTTGTTCATCGGTTCTTCCGACCAACGCAGCTCCGGATGCGGAATTATCTGAAACTACGAGTAATGCTATACCCGGGATTTCAAACAGCTCTGTCATCAGATAAAATGAACTGGTCTCCATTTCAATAAGATCGGTATTAAATGTCTTAATCTCATCGAGATGAACATATTCCATAGCAATGGAAGGAGTACAGAATACACTTGCTTTCTTAATATCGTACCCTTTATCTTTTCCTATAGCTATAACCTCATCCACATATTTCATATCAGGCTCTGTCCTGGAAAACAGCATGTTTTCCCTGATGGAATCTTTTTTTAAATAAGAGTCTGCATAACTTCCTGAAAGCGAATAAGACGGAGTACATACATCACCCAGTTCAAAGTGCTCTTTTAATGCTCCTACCGCACCGATAAAGATCATCTTTTTAAATGTAAGTTCTGCGCAGAGAGCTAAATGATCGATGAGATTTCCTGCGGATGAACCGATCTTTATCCATGCGATCTTCTTATCATCCTTTTCTACCAGATATCCTGCAATATACGCACCCTCTTTTAAGGTTGTAACATTGCAGAAACGTTCCATCTTCAGCTTATAAGGTGAAAAACTCGGAGCAATGACCAGCGCATCATACGTAACATCTTCACTTAATCCGAATGCCTGAAATGCCATATGTTCAGAATTGTATTTGTGAAAAACATCCACTATCTGTTTCAATTTATCTTTCATATATCCTGCCTTTCATTCACCGGGACGGTTCTGCGATTGGTTTATTTCAAGATAATACTCTCTCCGTCACTGCATATCAGTTCCATTTTACCGTCAAGTATCCTGTATGCTTCACCGAAAAGTGTTTCTTTATCTTCATCAACAACAATATAGCTTCCGTTATTAAGGGCCAGTATCTCATGTCCCATACTGTCGGCAAATGTAATGTCTTCAACTACTCTGAGACCGTCCAGGACATCATCCCGCAGCATCTCAAAATGGGGGAAAATGTTCACTTTCGTTATCCCGAGTCCGGGTATCCAGCGTTTAAAACCGGGATCTAAAGCTTCACCGTCAAGCTCAGGTGCCGCGTATACCGTATCAGCACAATTCATGGAACCCGCGCTCCATGCAAGCACGATACCTTCATATCCTTTTAGTTTCTCTTTTAATCCTGTCTTTTTGAAAAAAGCATTCTGAGTAGGAACATGTCCGCCTGTAAGGATTATCACATCCGTCCTGCTTATGTCATCTGCCTTTGATTCGGTCCTTGCATCACACATCTCCACAGAAGATACCGAAAACCCGCTCATCGGGAGCGATTCCTTAATACAGTACAATACAGAGTCATTCTTTTCAAATGCGAAAGGACCTGCACATATCATAAGAACTCTTGCGTTTTCAGGCCATATTTTTTTAAGCTGATCACAGAATCCGTTTGCCGTGAGTATCGGTCCCGGCAAACGCTTCCCGTCAACCTTATAATAACCGCCTAAACAGCTTGTAAGTATAGCTTTCATATTTACCTCTTTATCTCTCTAAGCATATAATACTCATTCCGGTAGGTTCCGTCTTTTAAACGGATCGCGTTGGGTGTTATTCCCACTATCCTGAATCCCATCTTTTCATAGAGAGCTCTTGCACGGGTATTCCCTTCTATAAACTCCAGCTCCATCTGAGTGATATTCTCATTCTCTTCTGCAATCCTGATCATTTCCTGAAAAAATCTTGTACCGATACCCTGGTTCCAGAATTCTTTCATGAGTGCTATCGCTACGCTTGCTCTGTGTCTGACCTTAAGTCCTGTCTTCCATACGATCTGACAGTTGCCTGCTACTTTACCTTCTACTACACATACAAGCATAGCCTCATTTTCGGCTGAATTTACTCTGTCAAATAGTGCCTTTTCCCCTTCAGGAGTATATTTACCACACTCTTCAGGATAACGTAATATAAACTCCGTTTCTCCCGCCGAGATATAAAGGTAATCAAGCATCCCCTGTATATCCTCATCTTTGGGACTTCGTATAATTGCATGTCTTCCGTCTTTTAACGTAAACTCTATATCTTTTATTATCATATAAAACTCCTTTTTCCCCATGTGGAAAGCTTAAAGCTTCAGCTCATAATCTATAAGTGTCATGTTATCATTTATGATCTTCTCCTCACCGACACGTACAAATCCGCATTTCTCATACAGATGGCAGTTCGCCGGCTCCTGAAGGATGGTTTCGAGTTTCCAGGTAGTCACTTCCGGAAGCAGCTCAAATGCCTTCCTGATAGCTACATATCCCATCCCCTTATTCTGGTACTTAGGGAGAATAAACAGCGGGCTGATGAACGCCACTTTTTTCTCTTCAGGATCGTTATGCCCTATATTTATGGCTCCCACACGGGCTCCGTCCTTTACTATAAAGTAGTATTTTCTGTTGGGGCGTGCGGCTCTGCCGCGCACACGGTCTATAGACTCTATGGCAGGCGAACCTTCATCATGATATTTCTCGTAGAGCGGCATGAAACTCTCTATCTGCATCTCATACATCTGAGGTATCTCATCCTCACGGACCTCCTCTAATTTCATACGTGCCATAAGCTCTGTATTGCTGACGCTTGGAAGATTGAAATGCTTTTTTATCATAGCTGCCACTTCTGCCGGCTCCAAGTTAGTATTATCTATTTTTATATAGTTTTTAAAATTTATCTCTCCGTCCAGACTTACCAGACGGTACTTCGTCTCTTCCCTTATCATCCTGTCCTGTGAAAGAACTATATCTCGCTTTGATGCCTTGTTTTTCAGTCTGTTCTCGGTTTTATTTCTCTCAATTCTGACATCTCTGTCTGCCACAAGCTCCACATAGTATACGGTTCCGCCGGTAGCCTCAAATTTTTTAGTAAGGTAATCCACATAATCCCAGTCCGACTGAAGGTCAAATGCCCACATGTAGGTAAAGATCATGCCGGTATACTTCGTATTCATAAATGCATCAAATATATCATCACGCAGCTTGTTAACAACTGCTCCCTCATATTTTCCGAATATCTCAATCACCGGCTCTATCATCATATGATTATGAAACAGCCTGTAATCCGTTATCTTCATCAGCTCCTGGCCGACCGTCATTTTTCCGACGGCTCCGGCTCCGATCAGTATTATTAAGTTCATGTTTGCTCCTTTTGTTTTTTACACCTCATCCGCCCCTTCGGGGCACCTTCCCCTCAAGGGGAAGGCTTATCAGTCAGTAAAATCTCTACGATATAATTTCGACTTGAATTTAGCACTCTTGTCCATTTTTTCATATTCATGGTCTCCGACACAGTGCATTCCGAGTTTTTCCATTACCCTTCTGCTCTTGTTGTTTTCCTCTGCGAATTCGCCGATGATAGCTTTGACAGGTCTGGTTTTCCGGATCTCTTTTATAATTCCTTCCATGGCTTCAACCGCATATCCGTGTCCCCACTGGTCTGCACGGATGTTGTAGCCGATCGTCCATGAATCCTTTTCAGGTACGTAAACCAGGCCTCCCTGACCTATGAGTTCACCGGTTTCTTTCAGAGTAAATCCAAGATCGTAGTTATCCGGATCGTCCAGATTTCTGCTTTCAAGATAAGTTCTGACATCCTCTGCTTTTGTGTAGAGGGGATAGATCATATATTTATTTACATTTGGATCGCCGCACCACTTAAAAGCTGCTTCATAATCATCAGGTACTACAGGTCTTAAAATCATTCTTTCTGTTTCTATCGTTACTCTCATAATATTGTCCTCTCTGATCTGTTTTTTTATTCATCTTCACATAAAACCGTATTAATCTTTATATCTGTTCTTTGGTTCTTCACCGCTATCTGAAATTCGTCCTCATATATCACTTCACCGGGGATTTCATCGACTTCCGACTTATATAATTGCACTCCGTACTTTTTTGCCATGGCCCTGTAAAACGTCATCTGTTTATATATATCATTTCCCTTTTCATTATCCTTAAACCATGTAATGGCTCCGTCGGGGTTTCCCTGTTCATAATACGGCGGCACCGGGAGCACTTCTTCAAAATATTCCCTGTTTTTCCAGTATTCTTTTATTTCTTCTTCATTCATGGTCTTATCATCCACCAGCTTCCACACGGCTGTAAAAATGCCTCTGGGCTGTTTAGTGAGATATGCTATGTCTGCTATATGTATTCTGTAGTATTTCATCTGTAATCCTCCAAATCGATCAGAGAACCGTCCCTCTGATTGATTTTTCCATATATCCGCAAGTAAAGGGAAAGAAGTCAAATTTCTTTGTTCCTGTATGTACAAATCCAAAGCTTTCGTACCATTTTCGAAGTCTTTGATTTTCTTCCACTATACCTATTTCTATTTTGTCCCTGCCTAATAGTTTCACCTTTTCAAATGCATCTGTCAAAAGTTTTTCACCTATTCTTTGGTGTCGGTATTCAGGCAAAACTGCCAGGTTATTCAGTTCCGCGTTTCCGTTATCAAGCAATGCAAGTGAATAATATCCCACTATCTTACCCTGATGAAGGTATACATACATCGGTCTTTTTTCAACGGTAAACTGGTACCATAACCTTCCTTCATCCGTGGCAAATGCGGTAAATCGCGGGGCATTTTCCTCTGTGAACCCAAACTCGTCTGCAACTGTTTTAAAAGACGAGCGGATTACATTTACACATTCGGGGATTTCTTCAATTGATATTTCTCTTATAACCTCAGATGTTTCTGTCCTCATACTTTTCCTCCAATAATAAGATCCTTCGCACAGTTCAGGATGACATCAATCAGAGAACCGTCCCTCTGATTGAAATACGATCAAAGGTATCAGTACCTCATCTGCGGTTATGCTGCCGTGCATGGACTTCCAGCGTTCTTCATTAAAGAATATCGAGAGGTTGCCGGTTGCGATAGCAAGGTAATCACCAAGCATACCCCTAAATTCCTTGTGGGGCCTGCCTGTGCCGAAAAGCTTCTTTTCTATAGCTTCTTCCATCGGCATAAGTATGAACTTATCACCGAACAACCTGTAAAACTCTTTTTCGAAGTATTCTTTTTTATCTTCCTTAACGAAAAGATTAAGTACACGGGGTTCTAAGGAAGGCAAGCGTACCAGGCAGTCGCAAAGGTCCGGGTAATCCTGAAGTACTGCAATATCATTATCAAGATGCCCGTGGTCTGCGGTTACAAATATCAATGTGTCCTCTAATTCACCCGCAAGTTTTGTTACCACGTTTTCCATGTTGATCATGGCTTCGTGAACTTCATCCGAACCGCATCCGTGTCGGTGCAGAAGTCCGTCGGGCTCTTTCCAGTATGCATATATACTCTTCTGTCCCGGTTGATCACAAAGACTCTTAATCCTATCGCATATCTTTTCAATCCCGTCAAGCTCAGGCTCTGTAAAAGGAGCGATCAGATATGCATCCTTTCCGGTTTTCTTTATCTTGTTAATTATATTTTCATACGGTGTAACTGTCCATGGTACATTGTAATCCGCTGCCTGTTCCTCAGTACCCTGGATCTGATTTGTAAATACCGTTATGTTCTTATCTACACTCGGATAATAGCATTCCCAGCCCAGCCAGCTGTGTTCACATGGCTGCAGGCCGGACATTGCGGATGTGGTGGCTGCAACAGTAGTTGAAAGGAATACGGATTGATATATCCCTGCCAGATGGGATCTGAAAGCACCGTCTTCTTTTAAATGTCTTTCGAGGATGCTTTTTCCCATACCGTCAAGTAAAAGCAGAACGATGTTTTTATAATCCTTCTCAAGATATTTATCTGCAAGCGGTAATGTATCTCCTGCCGGTTCCGCTCCGAGTTTCTTTAAAATGGAATTGGGAAGATTGGCTATACAGTTTTTGTAATCGGGCCATATAAGGTTTTTCTGTATTTCTTCACTCATTTAAGTATCCTCGCTTTCGTATATTACACCTCATCCGTCACGCCATTGGCGTGACACCTTCCCCTCAAGGGGAAGGCTATAAAAAAACCACCTATCCGGAAAAGATAGGTGGTAAAGTATACTTATAATACTATACTCTTATTCTACACTTCTCCGTAACCAATTTTAAAGCATACGCATCTAAAACCATACATATTATTTTCATGAATGGTTTCGGAATAATCGTATGAAGGCTTGGTCACGAATCTGCTCATATTGTTATCCTCTTAAAATCATTGTAGCTTCAGTAATCCCATATGGATTTCGTCTGTTTATTTGTCGGTTTCAAAAATATTGGGTATAGAATACTACTTCTGTTTTTAATTGTCAACCACTTTTTTTATAATTTTTTAATTTTCTGCAAATTCAACTTCCGGTAGACCTGTAGAATTTAATTCCTCGGTTAAAGAGCATGACCATGATAAAGAAAACAACAGCTCCCGACAGAGGGGTGACAAATGCCGTCCATACGGGCCAGCCATATAAGGGCTTCCCCAATATGTATGCTGCCGGTACATGCATCGTGAGGGCGAAAGGAGCCACTACCGAAAACAGTATCTTTAACGGTTTCGGATAAATATCTATAGGATACTGACAGGCACTTCTTCCGCCGTAGGTTAAGGCATTTACAAGTTCTACGGATTTTACGCTGTGTATGCAGAAGATGCACTCTATCATGAAAAGCCCCAATATGAGCATACAGCTCATAAGGATGGACTCTGCAAGCACCAGAACCTTAGGTATGTTCCAGGTGACATCGGACAGGTTACTGCCCATGATAAGTGCCGCCACACCTACCGCTATGCATGTGATACGTCTCGGGTCTATGCCGCTGCAAAGGACCTGTGTAAGTATCCCCCTGGGTCTTAGCAGCAGTGAGTCGAGCTGTCCCGACCTAACCATCGAAGGGAAATTGCCGGTCACTCCTCTTCCAAAAAACTCCGTGATATAAAAGGATACCGACATGAGTCCGAAGAAGAAAAACAGATTGCCGCCCGACCACTCTTTTAAGGATTCAAAACGGTCGATCACAAGTATCACCGCCAGCATCTCTCCGCCTTCCATCACCAGCTGTGCCAATGTCTGCATAATGAATGAAGCCGGATACTGAAGATGGCTTTTGAGCAGCATTCCCATTGATCTTAAATATAGATGTACTGTATTCAAAGTCAGCCCCCCTGTATGATGATCTTTTTCCTGTTAAGTTCCCATAACCATACACCGGTTAATATCAACACTAAAGTCCACCCGGCCTGACGCAGAAGTATAAACGGACCTTCACTTATCATGTATTCACCGGAATAGAGCCTTATCGGTGCATCAAGCAGCTGTGCATAAGGCAGCATAGTGATCACTTTCTGCCAGCTGTCAGGGAACAGGGTTAACGGGAGCAGGTTACCGGATAAGGTAACCATCAGGAGATTAAGAAGACTCTGCATTCCTCTCGGATCAAGAGTCCGCATGGTAAATGCCATAGTTATATTTTCCAGGGCGCACATGCAGAGCAGGCCCAGGAACAGAGCTATAAGCCCGAAAAGCAATCCTCCGCCGGAAGCAGGGAGTGTGATCCCCCAGCCCTTTGGTAACAGGAATGCCACTATCATCATGGGAATACCGCGCATCAGGCTTCCCATAAGCTTTTGTGCAGCAACTCTTGTGTAATAGAATGTATACATATTTACAGGTCTGCACAGGTCATAAGAAATACTTCCGTTTTTGATCTTATCATTTAAGTCCGGATCGGTAGCTACCATCATACGGAAAAATGCCTGTTGGAGCCATACATAGGTGGAAACCTGTTCTATGGGCATGGCCTGTGCTTTGCTCTCATACAGGGCATGATACAGAGCAACCAGAACGATACCGAAAAACATCTGACAGACAATGCCGCCTATCATCGCCCCCCGATATTGCAGCTCCATTTTCAGCCTCATCCGGAACACAGAAAAGTATGCTCTCATAGGTCCATCTCCTTGTACATGGCTGCTATCAGGTGATCGATATTTTCCGACTCCAATGTCATTTCATTGATAGTCCCGGCACTTTGAAGAAATGCCAGCATATCGGATGTAGGTATCTCGGCGGGTGAATATGTAAGCCGTATTTCCCCGTTCTTTTTGGTAATCATTACTCCGCGAGGAAGGTTCGATGCATTTTCTTCCTTAAAAGCTACAGGTTCTACATCATACTTTACGGTAACATTCCTTACCGTATCGTATTTCTCAAGCAGGTCTTTCAAGTTACCGTCAAACAGCTTCTGCCCGTGACCGAGCACCATTACTCTCGAGCAAAGCTCGGCTATATCCTCCATGTCATGTGTGGTAAGCATGATGGTGGTACCGTGTTCTTTGTTTTCCCATTTGAGGAAGTCGCGCAGTGCCAGCTTGCTCACCGCATCGAGCCCTATGGTAGGTTCATCCAGGAAAAGCAGCTCCGGTCTGTGAAGCAGAGAGCCGCACAGTTCCGCACGCATTTTCTGTCCGAGGCTGAGTAACCTTAACGGTGTCCTTAGCAGTTTTTCAAGCTGAAGTGCTTCGACTAACTCATCGAGTCTCCCCTTATAGTCCTTTTCGGGTATCCTGTAAATGTCTTTTAAGAGAGAATAGCTGTCCAGGATAGGCACATCCCACCAGAGCTGGCTGCGCTGCCCGAATACAACACCTATGTGTTTTACGTATTCCTTCCGTTCTTTCCACGGGACCATGCCTCCGACTTTCGCCTCTCCGCTCTCCGGAGTAAGTATCCCCGAAAGGATTTTTACCGTTGTTGATTTTCCGGCACCGTTCGGGCCTATGTAGCCCACAAGCTCGCCCTTTTCAACAACAAAGGAGATCCCCTGCAAAGCTTCGACGATCTCCTTTTCACGGAATAGTTTACCCTTTTCACGCTTTTTGCGAACAGTAAACGTCTTCCTTAAATTATTAACTTCAATGTAGCTCATATGAATCACCCCCAATGCTCATCATGAGTTGCGTAGGAATTCCGATTATAGCAGTGTGATCCATATCTGTCAAGTACTTTTTTTATCAGGTAAGGTACTGGTACAAACAGCTGTCATCTATGTCCGATACCCTGGCAAATCCGGTACAGCTCATTACGAATCTCAATTCGTCACTTACCGACTGAAGGAATTTTTCCACGCCTGCCACACCTTCTTTTTCAAGAGAAGGAAGCATGGATCTGCCGACTGCCGCCGCATCTGCACCGAGTGCTATAGCCTTATATACATCTGCTCCGCTGCCAATACCGCAGTCAACTATTATCTTTATATCTTTTCCTTCAAGAGCTTCCTTTATCTCAGGAAGTACCATCATAGGAGGTGCCGCATAAGGAAGACGTCCGTGATGATGGCTGACGATTATGGCTTTTGCACCTATCTCGGCACATTTTACGGCATCCTCTGCACTCAAAACTCCCTTTACCACAAAAGGAAGCTTACTTGACTCTATGTAGGACGCCAGCATATCCGTGGTCTGTACCGCCATCTGCTCACCTATAACAATATCAAGTCCGGTGGTTCCGAATATATGATCAATATCCATACCTATGCCGAATGCTCCGATGCTTTCGGCATACTGCATCTGGTCCCTTACTTTGCCGTTATCCGCATAGGGTTTTACAATACGTACGGTTTTGGCACCTGTAGCAACAATTTTTGAAAACATGTCGTTTTCCATCATTCCGACAAAGTTTAAGATGTTTTTATTCTTTGCCGCTACGGAGTATTCCTCGAGTCCTGTCAGTTCCCTTCCGTTATATTTTCCGAGATGGGAAAACGCAGGGGTAAATACCGGCATATCGAAGATCTCACCGAAGAATTCCGTCTTGGTGTCGGCTACTACCGAGTCTATAAGGCGTTCCTTGATAAGAATGCTATCCATGTATTTAGCGGTGATGATATTTGCATCTGAAAGTCTGGTGTATTCCATAATCTGTATCGTGCCTTATGGCACTTCCTTTCTTTGTTTTTCTTTATGCGTAGTATTCTCTTTCGAATTTAAGGCTGTAAAATTCTTCGCTTTGCTCAGAATGACATCTCATCAACTTACAACTTGCGTTTTTAAATACTCCATATATCTGATATATTCCTCATCGGTATTTAAGTGTTCCAGTATGATGGGCATATCGGGGTCTATCTCATTCATTTTCCGTACATAATACTTAAGAGGATACTCTCCGCAGCCGGGAGCACATTCCTCAAGCTGTATGGTATATTCCTGTTTGAGATGGATGTCTTTTATATGACAGCTCCTGATCCTTTTGCCAAGCAGTCCGGCACACTTATCGATAAACTCTTCAGCATTAAAATATCTGTCGGCCGAATTGGTCATATTGATGATATCCATATGTACCGCAAAACGGTCACGGTTGACTTCTTCTATGAGTCTTAAGTAATCCTCTGGACCGGTAGGTATCATCCAGGGCATAGGTTCCAATGTAAAATAAGTATTTGTAACCTCAGCTCTATCGATAATATCCTGTACCATTTTAACCGTTTCGCGTCTGGCTTCCTCTGTGAAGTTCTCTCTGTAAGGTCCGTCCCATCTCGGTCCGAAAGCTCCTGCCACATTTACCGCACATCTGGCTCCGAGATAGTCAGCCAGCTTCAGCTGGGCTACACAGTAGTCCCTGATATATGCTCTTTCGTTCGGGTCAGACGCAAGTGCATTTCTCCATATGCCTACTTCGGCTATAAGCAGGTCATGTTCCTCTGCTGCCTTTTTATAAGCATCTATCTTTTCCTTCGGTTCGTTGCTCTGCACGGGAAATACTACTGCCCTGCATCCGAGCTTTACCTGATTTTCAGCCCATTCCCGAGGGGTATTGTGCATTAACGGTGATGATGTTCCAAGCCTCATATCGGACTCCTTTCGCTTTTTTTTAGATTCTTCGGGCTTCGCCCTCAGAATGACAAACGTGATCAATCTTATGCATTTTATTATATAGTATCCCGGTGAAAGATAAAAGATAGTAAAAGTTGTATTACAGCATTCTACATTTGAAACCCAAGATTTTACATCTGATATTCAATCAGAGAACCGTCCCTCTGATCGAATTCATTCTTCGGTTTCAATAATCTCCTCTGTATACTTGCGGTCCATATCATGACGTATCTTACGGTTTTCCACGGAGTCGAATATTATAGAAAAATCATAATCTTCCGGGTACAATTCTTCCGCTTTTACATGGAGTTTTATACGTTTGTGGTTGATCCATATCTTACGCCCCGCTATCTGGACACGGAGTACTCCCTTTTCGTTCTCCGGCTCGCATACTATACCGATCTTTTTATCGGGATATACCATGACACTGTCACCTATCCTGTACTCTCTGGTAAGCTTGGGTGTGTCCGGTTTTCTAATATCCTTTTGGATCTTACGGTTTTCGGTTTTTCCGAGTTCCTTTTTGCTCCTGAAATTATAGTCCTTTAATGCGGACTTTCCGTATGCGGCTTCCACCGCTACCTTCAGCATTTTCTCCGGCATACCGAGCCGGTCGGCAATATAAAAAGCACAGCTTTCCCCGGCTTCACCTATCACCATCCTGTAAGTAGGCATAAGTGTCTCACGGTCAAATGTCATCCTGGCATTTATGATATTTTCATGCTTGGCTGCATATTCCTTGATCTCTGGATAATGCGTGGTAACAAGGAAATTTGCTCCGCTTTTCCTAAGCTCCTCCAAAATAGCGGTAGCTATACCCATACCTTCGGCGGGATCGGTACCCGAGCCCAATTCGTCCATGATGACAAAGCTTTCTTTGTTAACCTTCTGCAGTATTTCCAGCACATTCTTGATATGTGCTGAGAATGTCGACAGGTTTTCCGAAAGGTTCTGTCCGTCACCGATATCGCTTAAGTAGTTTGAATTCATGCATATATCCGCTTCCCTGCAAGGGACATGGAGCCCGCACTGTGCCATGTAGCTGTTGATCATCACCGTTTTAATGGAGACTGTCTTTCCTCCTGTATTGGGACCGGTGATGACTATGCCGCGGATATTATCGGAACCGATATTAAATTCCAGCGGTACGTTTATCTTCTTATCCATCAACGGATGTCTGGCTTCTTTTAAGACTATCCTTCTTTCCAGATTAATCTTTGGTTCCGTGCAGTCAAGGTCAACGCTCAGCTTCCCTTTTGAAAATATGAAATCCAGTTTTTCCATCATGCCCATATTTTCTTCCATGACGGGGATGGCATCGGATACAAGGGCTGAGAGGGTATACAGGATCCTGTATACCTCATTTTCCTCCTCTACTCTTAACAGCTGCAGTTCCTCATAGTATTTAGTCAACGCTGCCGGCTCTACAAAGACGGTATTCCCGGTGGCCGATCTGTCTATCACACTTCCCGGGATCCTGAAGCGGTACTCCTTTTTTACCGGCACACATACTCTGCCGTTTCTTAATGTATAGAAGGTGTCAGCCATGCAGTCTTTGTTGTTCCTTATGACCTGTTCTGCCTTCTGTTTTACCGCTTCCTCTGCACGCGCTATCTTGGTCCTTACATCGTACAGCACATTTGTGGCATGGTCATCCACCGCCTCATATCTGATCTGCCTGCATATCTCTTCCCTTAAATCCTTTAACTCATCAAGGTTTTCATCATAATAGGCTAACGGATTTTCAAATAATTTCCCACGCCTAAGGTAATCCTTTAGACGTTCCACTACCACCAACACCTTTTCCACACGTTCAAGCTGATAAGGAGTAAGGCATGCCCCTTTCCCGGCTTCCATCAGTATTTCCCTTATCTCGGTCACGTCCTGCAGAGGAGGATTGCCAAGGTTTTCTATCATGTGCCTGCTGTTGGTGGTATCTCTCAAGTTTTTATTCAATTCTAATTCATCAAGGAATATAGCCGCATTTGCTATTTTCTCTTTGGTGGCGCCGGTCACAGCCAGCCCCGCCCATATTTCTTTTATCTTGTCAAATTCTATCTGTTGCTCTGTATTCATTTCTTTCTCCTGATCACTAATCCCACAAAGGACAGATACTCCCCGAGCCCCCGGTCGAAGTACTTTTTGTCCTTTATTCCGTATTCATGGCCTGATTCAAACCAGTCCTGCCATGCTTCGTTAAAGCAGTCCAGGTCAAAATCAAGCACTACTTCGTATTCATCATTGTATGCGAACAGATCAAGCCACCACTTTCTCGAGTGGAAGGTGTCAAGGTCGTCTTTGTTACCTTCAAACCAATCAAGCATGGCTTCTGTCTGCTCCTCGTTTAATTCTTCCTTAAGTCCGGGCATGGCGACTACCAGCACACCATCCTTCTTTAAGAATGGAAGTATCTTTTCCTCGAAAACTCCCTTCTTGGCAGCAAAGTAATGGAATGCATCTATGCTCACTATCGCATCAAAATATTCATGCGCATAAGGCAGATCATTTGCATCGGCATGGATCGGGATGATCCTGTCTTCCACATTCCATTTCTTAAAGTTTTCAGCATTCCGGGTAGCGGAGATCCAAAGGTCTGTAGCAAATACATTTACATTTGCTTCCTTTGCCAGAAACATGCTGGTGATACCCATTCCGCAGCCTAAATCCATGACACGGCTTCCTTCCTTTAATGGGTATTTCTCAAGCATTTCATCCAACAGTCTTAAGCTGTTCGGTCCCATCAGGTACTCTTTTGTAAAGAAGCTTCTGTATTTTTCACATCTGTTCGTTACGGTATTTCTTATGTTGTCTTTATCAGTCATTTTTTCTTCCTTTCTGATTTAAATCCCGATATCAATCAGAGAACCGTCCCTCTGATTGAAAAACAAAAAACCATGATACCTTACACTTAGATATCATGGTCTGAAATCAATCGTTTATTATGCAGTAATGGTCTGAAACAATACAAAAACACGTCAAACCATCCCTGCCGGAAACAAGGTATTATCCATGATATTAAGCGCAATTAACTAAGCCCCCGGTAAACACCGGCAACTGTAAAATTAATATATTGCAATTCTCGTGCCATGCCGAAAGCATATCAAGTCGTACACAGCTGATCATGCAATGGTTATCTCACCACGCTTAACATAAAATACCTCGTTCTTTCATTTTTTTACATTATATCGACTTTATAAAAATATGTCAAGTACCCGGCTTACAGTTTGAATCCTGTGCCGATAAACTGGGCTATATCCCTGCCTGTACCATCGGTGATATCCACATTTATGATGGTGGATGTCCTGCCGGTCTTCTTAAGGACTGCCTTTGCTTTCAGAGTCTTATCCTTAGGCATCCCCAGGAAATTTACGCTTACCTGCTGTGCCACGGTAGGTCTGTGGATCTGATTGGAAAGTACCGCGAATGCGAAATCTCCCAATGTAAAGATCACTCCGCCCATGATGCCGCCGTTAGCATTTAAGTGATGTTCGTTAAGTGTCATACTGCAGAGGCTGTAGTCTTCGCCAAGTTCTTCTATCACCATACCGTTTTCGGTAGCGAAGATATCACCTTTAAAATATTCCTGTGCCTCCTGCAGGGTGCTGAATGTACTCATTTCTGTATATCCCCCGTGATTAATTACACCTCATCAGGCACTGCGTGCCAGCTTCCCCTCAAGGGGAAGCCTTTGTCTTAAGGCAATTCCGCAAATATAAATAATTATCACATCGTAATAATCACTGTATCATCCGAGCTATCAAGCAAGCTTACCTTAGCGGACTTTCCGTTAGCACTTACTTCATACTCGCCCTTGAAACCGGTGATGGTAACATATCCGTTTTCATCGGTTACGAAGTTTTCTTTAGTCTCCCACTCACCATGGATAAGTCCCATAAGTGCGTCATATACGGGCTTTTCCTTATTGTCCACGGTAAGTACTCCCGAAGGTGCCTTAAGCCACTTGCCGTCTGTAAGGTCCCATGTGGTGATAGCCTCTACCAGAGGATGTGCAAAAAGCTCGGTGTACATTTCAGATACTTCTCTTGCCTGACGCTCTAATCCGTCGGGAGTTGAAGGCCACTCATCTACCTGCCAGTCATTAAGGTCTTCGATATATGCAGGCATGATATCACCTGATATAAGAGTATTCTCAGTAAAGTGGATCGGTATTCCGAAATGCTCGAATCTCGTAAGTACCTCGTGAAGCTTTTCAAGGCCCCAGTATCCCTGATGCTGATGGCTCTGAATACCTATAGCGGAGATCGGAACGCCCATCTCAAGGAGGCCTTCAACAAGTATCTCATATGACTGTGATGTGTTGAAGTCGTTGATAAGCAGCGTAGCCGAAGGATTCTCTGCCTTTGCAGCTTCAAATACTTCCTTTACAAGCTTAAAACGTCCGTACTCCTTACAGATCCTGGTGATCGCATTGTCATATTTGTCAAATACAGGCATGATAACTACTTCGTTGATAACATCCCACATATTTACCAGCCCCTTGAATGCACTTACGTCCCTGTGGATACGTGCAAGCTGCTTTTCAAGTATCTGCTCATTAGAATACTCCATAAGCCAGTTGGCACATGCGGTATGCCAGCAAAGCGGATGACCTTTTACAGTGATGCCGTGGTCATTGAGCCACTGAGCCTGTGCAATTGTCATCTTCTGATTGGGCTCGCCCTCTTTACGCTCATACATCCCCCAATAAAAAGGAATGGTACCATAGTTAAACAGCTTGATGAACTTTTCCATACGCTCTATTGAGCTGGCTTTCATCTTCTTCATCATCTCCGGATTTGCTCCCGGAAACTTAGGCACTTCATCATCGGGCATAACTACACCGGCTGTGTCAAAAGCGCCGCATCCGAACAAGAACTTATGTGTCTTCTGTTCTGCACGTACCTCCGTATTCTTTAAAGGATTACCTGCCGCATCCTTTATCTGTACCTTAACGGTTGCTTTTCTGTGATCAAATCTTCCCATACGCTCCTCCTAAATGCTTTGATATTTTTTTGATACTATTGCTTTGTCTTATTATCACACATTTTTTCTTGTAAGGGAATAGTTTATCTTGTACAGGCATATACTTTAGTGTTTCCGTAATGTATATCCGCATCTGTATGATGAAGGCTGCTTCTATATTCCGCAAGCCGCCCTTCAAATATGATAATCACATCTTTATAGCCTTCCGTCATAAACGTATTACGTTCAAGATTCATGCATTCTGTGATATATGTGATTTTTTTCCCAAGGTAATGTTCTAAAAATAATTTAGGAAGATATTCTTTCTCTAATTCGGATACTTTCTCATTATCTCCTTTTACACTGTTGTATATAATATTAAAATTTATATTATTGTATTTCTCAAAATCAAACGAATCGTAAAACGCTTCATCCTTAAAAATATATGCTCTGACCATACAAGAATAGCCTTCAAATCCTGCATCAGCTATCTTCATCAGTTCATGCAATACATCATTTATTACATCATAGTCCTTGCTATAGATATACAGATTGTAACAGGCAGTGTGAATCCCCGGACTTGTATATGAAGAATCCTTAAATAAATGGTACTTTCTGAACTTACTGTACAATAAAGCTTCAAATTCTTTAAGCATATCTATTTCTTTTTTCTTATAAGAATAATAGTAATCAACTTCCAGTTCTCTTTCAATAGACTCAGTAGTTCCCGTATCCAGATACTGTAACGTAAATCCGTCATAATATGTGCCGGTTACAGTCAGATCATACATAGGATTTGTAATCTCCAGGTTATACCTGTGGCCGTCTTTTATCTTTGCATATTTATTATTGAAAAGACTGGGTGCCCCATCAAGACCCGGAGGAGCATAAGTTCTGTATGTCAGATCATATTTCCCCACTACCTTCACTTCTGTATCATCCCCGAATTTATCTTTCATATAGTTTTGAACGTAACCTATGATCTCTTTTTCACTTAACGGATTATCCTCAACTTTTCCTGTCACATTTTCATCTTCCTTGGCGCAGGCACATAAACAGATCATCAAAACCAAACACAGGATCATTATTATCTTATGCTTCATATTCCGTCCCCCTTTTTATGACACGAAACACCTTTCCTACGGTTACAGATTGTTTTCATTATACCATATTGTTTTATATATTAATATCCATTATTTTGGGGAGCTGCCTTCTTAAAGCAAGACCGCTGCACAACCCACAGTTGTAAAAAACACCCGTAACCATACCAAGCGATGCTTGAAATCAAGAAAACTATAACTTATAATACACTCAAGTGATCACGAAAAACATACGAAATGAAGGAAAGGTGGATTTATGGAGATTAATATAAAAGATAAATTACGTGCGTTGCGGCAGCAGAAAAATGTAACTCAGGAGGCGCTGGCTAATCATCTGGGCATCACACCGCAGTCAGTAGGAAAATGGGAACGGGGCGAGGGCTTTCCCGATATCACACTATTGCCCAATATTGCAATATATTTCGGTGTGACAGTGGACGAGCTGTTGAGTGTAGATAATGCCAGAATTGAAGAAAAGATCAAAGCATATGAAACAGAAAGCCTGAAATACAGGAATCTCGGAGAAACAGGGAAAGACCTTGAGCTGTGTGAAAAAGCATACAAGGAATTTCCGAATGACTGCAGGGTTATGTACCGTTTGATGCATGCTCTTTTTTCAGACGCCGGCAACCCGAAATACAATGAAGGCGGCGGGCCGGATCATAAAGAAGTCGAAAAGCGTATATATGAGTTGGGAGAAGCAATCCTTGCCACGACAACGGATAAAGAACTGCGTGAAAATGCAATTCAGTTGTTATGCTTTACGTATAAAGGAAACGATGATGAAAAAGCATTAAAGTATGCCGATATGGGGGGAGATTTTTGGGTTAACAGGGATAATCTCAGGTGTCAGGTTCTCATGGATGAAGAAGGGGTTAAAGCGACTCAGATGTATTTAGCTGATCTTATTCGGGAAGCGTCTATGACAGCAGCTGCTATTCCGTGGAAAAAGCGATTAACATATGAAGAAATGATAGAAGCGTATTCTTTCGCACGAGATATTTTGTTACGTCTATTTAAAGATGGGAATGTTGGTTTCTATGCTTCTGATGTTTCTAATTATTGCTTAAATCTGGCTCACCTGTATGCAGAACTGTCGGATGCGGAAAATACCATAAAATGCGTTGAGGACTGTTGCAAATATGCTGTAGCCGATCCCGTTCCTTCAGATAAGGATTATGAATTTACGGCTCCGTTGGTAAACCGGGTTCGATATGACTGCAAGAAAGCAACCAGAAATTGCACAGGAAATTCCTGTTTTTATCACTTACAAGCACTGGAGAATAAAAAATTTGATTTTGTCCGGGATGATGAAAGATTTAAAAAAGCAATCGATGTAATGAAAAAACATGCTAGAGCGTAATAAAAACCCGGAAGCCCCAAATATGGCTTCCGGGTTTTTGAAATCTTGAGTAATCTCGTAAAGAGAAGTGATTATCTCTTGCTGAACTGAGGTGCACGACGAGCTGCCTTTAAGCCGTACTTCTTTCTTTCCTTCATACGAGGATCTCTTGTTAAGAAGCCTGCCTTCTTAAGTAAAGGTCTGTACTCTTCTGAATCTGCCTGAAGAAGTGCACGTGAAATACCATGTCTGATAGCACCTGCCTGGCCGGTGAATCCGCCGCCATGTACGTTAACAAGTACATCAAACTTGTCAAGGGTGTTGGTAAGCTCTAAGGGCTGACGAACAACAACCTTTAAGGTCTCAAGACCGAAATATGTATCTATATCTCTCTTATTAACAGTAATCTTGCCTGTTCCGGGCATTAAATATACTCTGGCAATACTGCTCTTTCTTCTTCCTGTTCCGTAGAATCTGGATGTATCTTTAGCCATTTTTTTATTCTCCTTTCACCAGATTAGTTAAGCTTTGTGTTGATAACAAGTACTTCGGGCTTCTGAGCCTGCTGCTCATGCTCGGGACCTGCATATACATGAAGCTTCTTGATCATTTCGCGTCCAAGAGCTGCCTTGGGAAGCATGCCCTTAACTGCAAGACGGATAACCTCCTCAGGCTTCTTTGCAAGCATCTGACGAAGTGTGGTCTCACGAAGTCCACCCGGATAATCTGAGTGGTTGTAGTAAATCTTCTGATCAAGCTTCTTTCCTGTAACCTTGATCTTAGCTGCGTTAACAACGATAACGTTGTCACCCATATCAAGGAAAGGAGTGAAAGTGGGCTTGTTCTTGCCTCTTAATACATTTGCGATCTCTGTGCAGAGACGTCCAAGTGTCTGGCCTTCTGCATCAACAACGTACCATTTTCTCTCAATGGTCTTTCCACTGGGCATATAGCTCTTTGTTGTATCCATTTCTGTTCCTCCTGCTATTATTATCTTGGAAAAAGTTGCCCTTTTCCTTATAACCACTCCCAATGTATGACCATAGGGAAATTGTGATCTTTTTCTGCCGTCATTTTAGACTGCAGGAGTGAGTATATTATGATTTTTTGTTTTTGTCAATGGTTTAATTGAATATTTTTTAAAAAATTTACAAAAAATATTTTTTATAAGCCTAAAAAGTAGTTTTTGCGATTACTTTTTAGGTTTTTATAGACATATCCGCTTCATTATACTTAATGCCCACCAGTTTCAGTCCTTCGGCGGGTGCCTTGGGCCCCGCTTTTGTCCTGTCGCATGCGTCCAGTATAGTCTTCACATATTCCGGCGGATAAAAATGATATCCGACTTTTACTAGTGTTCCCACTATTATGCGAACCATATTATATAAGAAACCGTTGCCGCTGATACGGATTTTTATATCCTGTGCCTGATAGGTACGTTTTGCAGCCTCTGCATTCTGTGTAGAGTTTATATTCTCACATTCCGTATCCCCACATATGATATCCAGCGAATATATGGTCCTGACCGTCGTCTTCACCTGAGCGTGTGCTGAGCAGAAGCTTGCAAAATCATGCTCTCCCACAAGGTATTCTGCTGCCTTACGCATGGCATCTATATCTAAAGGTACATATACAAAATAAGAATATCTTCGTTTTAAGGGATCGGGATGTACCGCATTATATATGGAATATTCATAGGTTTTGGTGCAATCCGCATGTCTCGGGTGAAAATCCGGGTTAACCTCACGGCTTGAAAGACATACTATATCCTTCGGAAGCCGCTGGTTGAGTGCAAAACATATCTTTTCGGCAGGTATACGCGTCTTCGTATCAAATACGGCTACGTTTCCGCCCGCATGTACTCCGGAATCAGTGCGCGAAGCGCCGGCGATAATTATGTCTTCGCCGGTAAGCTCCGACAAAGCCTTGTTTATCACCTGCTCAACCGCTATACCGTTTGGCTGCATCTGCCATCCGACATAGTCAGTTCCGTCATATGCAATTGTAAGCATTATGCGTCGCACGATATTTCTCTCCTATGGTATGAATACACAACCTACTATCAGCCCGATCAGAGCAAGATAAGCGATCAGATCCCTTAAGTGATATTTTAACGGTTTCATCTTGGTCCTGCCGTTACCACCATGATAGCAGCGGGCTTCCATGGCTTCAGCCAGTTCTCCCGCACGCCTGAATGAGGAAACGAACAACGGGATAAGTATCGGTACCATGGCCTTGGCTCTTTTTACCGGGCCTCCGCTCTCAAAATCGGCACCGCGTGCCTGCTGTGCCTTCATGATCTTGTTGGTCTCTTCAAGCAGGATAGGGATGAACCTCAATGCTATCGATACCATCATTGCAAGCTCATGTACAGGCACCTTAAATATCTTTAAAAATCCGAAGCAGCTTTCCATACCGCTTGTCAGCTTGTTCGGTGTAGTCGTATATGTCATAAGCGATGAGCCGAATACCAGGAATGCCAGCCTCAGGCCCATAAACAGTGCTGCGAATATACCTTCCTTCGTAACCGTGAAGATCCACCATTCCCCTATCACCTCACCGGGTGTCATAAGCAAAGTGAATATCATCATGAATATCAAAAGGAACAGGATAGGACGAAGTCCCTTTAATATGAATTTGGGCGGAATATGCGCAAGTGCCGTAACAGTCACGAGAAATGCTCCGGCGAGTAAAAATCCCCAAAAAGTTTTGAACAGAAATAAGGATACTACAAACATTATAGTACCCAAAAATTTCGTTCTGGGATCAAGCCTGTGTATTACAGACTCAACCGGATAATATTGTCCTATCGTGATATCTCTAAGCATTTCTGTTCCTTAACACCTCATCCGCCCCTTCGGGGCACGTTAGAGCATGTACCCCGACGAAGCAAAGCTGAGTCGTTGGTACTGCCTATGTGTACCGCACTCCCCTCAAGGGGAAGACTTACTTCATAAGTTTAAACATTTTAATATGGAAGCTACCGCTTCCTCTGTGGTCAGACAGCTCCTGTCGACATCAAAACCTGCATCTGCGAGCCTGCCCATAAGTTCCGTACATTGCGGGATCTCAAGTCCCATTTTCCTTAACTCTGCAGCATGTTTAAATACTTCACGGGGCTCATCATCAAACTTTATCTCGCCGTCATCTATAACTATGATCCTCTCGGCAAACTCGGCCACGTCCTCCATACTGTGGGATACCAGTATAACCGTGATGCCTTTTTCGTCTTTAATGCTTTTAAGGAGTGAAAGGATCTCAGTCCTACCCGCAGGGTCAAGACCTGCTGTAGGCTCATCAAGTATCAGTATCTCAGGGCTCATGGCGAGTACTCCCGCTATAGCCACACGCCTTTTCTGACCTCCCGAAAGCTCAAACGGCGATGCATCTATCAGATCCTCTGAAAGTCCTACCGCCTTGATGGCTCCGTATGCTGCCACCTCAGCCTCGAGCTGGGAAAGTCCTATGTTTTTCGGTCCGAACAGTACATCCTTTATGACCGTGGATTCGAAGAGCTGATGCTCGGGATACTGGAAGACCAATCCTACCTTGCGCCTGAGCTCGGTCATTTTGAAATCCTTGTCGTATATATCCTGCCCGTTATAATATACATTTCCGGAGTCCGCTTTTATCAGCCCGTTCATGTGCTGTATAAGTGTGGATTTTCCGGAGCCGGTGTGTCCGATAAGACCTATGAACTCACCGTCAGGTATGGAAAGGCTGATATTCTTTAATGCTTTTGATTCAAAAGCGGTGCCTTTACTGTAGAAATAATTTATCTTATCTAAAATAAGAGACATTTAACACCTCATCAGTCAGCTTCTTACACACTGCATAAACTCGTCAACCGTAAGTATGCATTCCGGAAGGGGAACGCCTTCCTTACGAAGTCTGTATGCAATCTCGGTCACCTGGGGGACATCAAGCTTGTATTCTTTTAAGAGCTCCACTTCCTTAAATATCTCACGGGGAGTACCGGTCATCTTTACATTGCCATCACTCATGACATATACCTTATCGGCTCCGACTACCTCTGTCATGTAATGTGTGATAAGTATGATGGTGATGCCTTCCTTTTTGTTGAGCTCCGTAACAGTCTCTATGACCTCACGCCTGCCTTTAGGGTCCAGCATAGCTGTCGGTTCGTCAAGTACTATACACTCCGGCTTCATGGCCAGTATACCGGCTATGGCCACACGCTGTTTCTGACCGCCCGAAAGGTTGTTGGGAGATTTTTCACGGTATGCGGTCATGCCGACCTTTTCCAGTGCAAATGCTACACGCTCCCATATCTCCTTGGTAGGGACACCGATATTTTCCGGTCCGAAGCCCACATCCTCTTCCACTATGCCGGCTATGATCTGGTTATCGGGATTCTGGAATACCATACCTGTCTTCTGACGGATCTTTAAGAGGTTTTCCTCCTCCTTCGTATCCATCTCTTCTATAAATACGGTTCCTTCAGTAGGTGTAAGGAGCGCATTTATATGCCTGGCAAGAGTGGATTTTCCGGAGCCGTTGGCACCGAGTATCGCAATGAAATCACCTTTTTTCACATCAAGGTCTATTTCATCCAGCGCTTTGTTGATACTCTCAACGTTTCCTTCCTCGTCACGCCTTATATATTCAAATGTAACTTTATCGAAATTAACCATGCTGCTCCTCTTGATATACCGATTGCCTTACATCAGCCATTCATTTTTACGTAACTGATAAAACAGACTGCTATTACCCTTCCAAAAAGCCCTTTAAGTCTTCAAGCATATCGTCTATATCCATATCATGTACTTCTGCAGCCTGCTTTAATGTTTCACGTCTGGCTGACGGGCAGCTGCTGCAGTGAAGTCCCATTTCTGCCAGTATTTCCTTTGCTTCGGGCATCTCATCTATAAGATCGCCTATAGTTGTATCCTCAGTAATACGCATATTATATCTCCTTTAAGTTTACCCCGCGTAGTGTTACGCGGACCGACTGACACGATTGCATTCCGTTCGTGCCGTATACACATAATAACCCATTATCACAATTACACCGTATCATATCACATGTTTGGTATTATTAAAACAACCAGAAGGAAAGAAATTTATATGACCAGATTTGTGTTATCAGGACACATACCAATCCTATATAAATCTGCTTACATCACCATGTAATACTATCATTTTTCTTGACGGTATCCATATAATATACTACAATCAAAATATATGAAAAGATTCTTCGGGCACAGCCCTCAGAATGACAAGGAATAAAAGTATTATTGCCACTATGCAGGAGAAAAAAGGAGAATACCCATGGAAGGAAACGCAAAAGAGCTTATAGCTAAGATAAAACAGAATATACTTACCACATTTGCGGGTACGGATACTACGGTCGACAGAGTGATATGCTGTCTGCTCTCAGGCGGACACCTTCTCTTAGAAGATGTACCGGGAGTAGGAAAGACCACCCTTGCGCTCTCGCTTGCGCATACTGTTAACTGCAGCTTCGGACGTGTATCATTTTCACCCGATACTCTGCCTTCCGATATCACGGGTCTTACCATATATAATACGGCTACAAAGGCCTTCGACTATCGTCCCGGTCCTGTTATGAGCAATATTTTCTTAGCCGATGAGATCAACCGTACTCCTCCCAAGACCCAGTCCGCGCTTCTTGAAGCCATGCAGGAGAAAAAGGTGACGGTGGACGGTACTACACACCCCATAGAGGGTATTTTTATGGTCATCGCCACCCAGAACCCCATTGAGTTCGCAGGTACTTATCCCCTGCCGGAAGCGCAGCTTGACAGATTTATGATGAAGCTTTCCTTAGGATATCCCTCAAAGGAAAATGAGATAAAGCTCGCGGATATGTTCTTAAATGAAAGGACCACTGAAAAGTTAGAGAGCATATGCGATATGAAGGATATCGAAGAGCTTCAGGATATGGTAAAAAAGGTAATCGTAAAAGAAAACATAATCGAATATGTCCACAATATCATCACCGCTACAAGGAACGACTCCCATTTCATGACAGGTGCAAGCCCAAGGGCTATGCTTGCTCTTATAAGGGCTGCCCAGGCTTTGGCTCTCATGAACGGCAGGGATTTTGTAAAGCCGGATGATATCAAACAGCTGTATATCCCCGTGCTGCTCCACAGGATGCCTCTGTCCGTAGAAGCCAGGATGGCGCATGAGAATCCTGAGGTGATCTTAAGGACACTTATCGCATCTGTTGAGGTGCCTGTGAGCACTTGATCGTCACGGACTGGATACACCTCATCCGGCTGCTAAAGCAGCCACCTTCCCCTTTAAGGGGAAGACTTAGGGGATATTCCTTGAAACATATATAACTTAGGGGACCGGAAACTATGACCAAGAGCCTGAAACTGAACAGACTTATATATATAATAATGTGCGTGGCTGCCCTGGTGCTTGCAAGCTTCCGGGGCGGTCCGGTCACTTATACCCTTCTGTTCGGACTTTTGCTCATAGCCCCCATTGCTCTTATATATCTCCTTGTAGTCTATGCCTATTTTAAGCTTTACCAGGTATTAGGTTCCAAGCACATCACTGCGTATGAGCCGGTATCATATTACTTCGTGCTGAAAAACGAATACCTGCTCAACTTCTGCCACATCAGTATCAGCATGTACTCCACTTTTTCTTATATAGACGGACTTGAGACGGACTCCAAAGACAGCTACGAGCTGCTGCCCGGTGAAAGTGTCAGATACGACGGCACTCTCATCTGCCGGTATAAAGGAGAATACAATACCGGCATAAAAGCCATAACTATCGTGGACTTCTTAAGACTTTTCAGGATAACGTATAAAGTGCCCGAACCTCTGGGCGTCCGCATATTCCCGAGGATCGTAAAGATAGAGCAGCCTAAGAGCTTCCCGGATATATCCCTTACTGCCCACCGAGAGAACACAAAACTTAATACCGATTATGATGCGGCTGTACGTGAGTACACTCCCGGTGACCCGCAAAAAGGCATACACTGGAAGCTTTCAGCCAAAACAGGAAAGCTTAAAAGCAGGCTGACCTATGGAGAACAGAAACGCGGAATAACTGTTTTCCTTGATACCAAACGTATGAGTAAGGACGAATATGTCTTTATCCCTTTGGAAAACAAGAGTCTCGAAGCAGCATTGGCTCTTACGAATTATTTTGCTTCATTCTCGATACCCACAGCCGTTTATTATGACCAGGCAGGTCCTCTGTCCCACGTATGTTCCTCTCCCCAGGATATCGAGCAGACTGTACAGAAACTCTCCTCGATAAAGTTCAGGGAAGATGAAAACACCGCAGAAGCACTTGGGATATGTACGGAAATGGGTGCTTTTTCGGATTGCATGATAGCATTTCTCATAATCACTGCAATCGATGCGGAAGTAAACAAACGGCTTTATGCACTTTCAAATCTCGGGATAAAGGTGATAGTTTACTATGTAAGCTACTCCCCCGAAACCGGGAATATACTTCAGATGCCGGACATCAAAGTGATAACCGTGCATCCTGAGGATGACCTTACACAGATATTGTAATAAAGAGTATAATTTGGAAACGGAGCTTGAAATGTCACTTAAAGAAGAACTAACGGATGCCATATACCGGTTTATATTAACCTCGGCACTGGCTCTCCTTCTCTTTCTTGAAATATATGATTTTCTCGATCCGGAGCTTATAATCAAGGGCAACGTATTGCTCACATTGCTTATAAGCTTGTTTTTGAATGCCTTTCTTGTGCTCTACCATAAAATAAAGTTCTATCTGATACCTGCGGTTATCCTGGTATCCGTGGCGGTTTCGTTCTTTATAAGCAGTGAAGATCTGGAACTTCTGTTAAACAGCAATATATTAAAGATCTTTATCATCACGACCGTTGCTTTTATCGTATTCCTGATAGCCGATGCCTTCCCCGTAGTAAACCTTTTAGTGGCGGCAGGTTTTATCATCTATTATCTGGTCCTTACCATAAACGGGACTGACCCGCAGGAAGCATCCCCCGCATTTGCTTTCTTTTATATAGCCTGCTTTATCGTCAGGTTCATAAGGAACCGCCTGAAAAGAGGGGATGCCAAAAGGACCAGGAGCTATATGGCATTCCTTATGCCATTCCTATTGGTACTTCCTATAAGTCTGGCGGCTCTCCCGAAATCCGATAAGCCGATAAACTGGGACTGGGCAGTAAGGCTCTACGAAAATGCGGTAGACAAGATCAATGAGATCCTGCATGATATTTCGCTTAAATTCTCAAGTACTAAAGAAAAACAGGGATTTTCCATAAACTTCGGATATTCTAAAGTAATGACATATGATAACAGTACCGAAGATGCTTCTAAGGTAATCGAGATTACGCTTCAGAATCCCGTATACGGCAGGATGTATCTTAAAGGTGAGGTTTTCAATACCTTTAGTGACGGAAAGTGGTCCAACACCGTGGTCTCTGATAAAGATTACTCTTCAATCGATGCGTTTGAGACCTACTACGGTATAGAGATATTCGATTCTCTGGCTCAAAGCAGCATCACCAGAAGCAATTCGGTAAAGATACGCTATCTTGATTTCACGTCGGATATACTCTTTACCCCGGCAAAGAATGTGATCCTTATGTCGGATGAATTAAACAGCGAACTCCATTATAAGGACGAGCATCTTCTGTTTAACAACGTGAAAACTTACGGAACCGAATACCGTATGGATTTCCTTATGGTAAATTATATAGGTAAGGCTTTTAAGGCTTATATCACGACTCCCATAACAGATGATCGTGAAGCATTCGAACAGACTAAGAAAAGATACTACAATCAGGCATACTCCTATCTTACCTTTGAAGACCTCCTCGCATACAGGGATTATGTAAAGACAAACTACACATCAACTCCCGAGATACGGCAGTCGGTAGCCGACTGGCTCGAGGAAGTAACGAAGGACTCTGAAAGCGACTACGAGAAGCTGCGAAAGCTTGAATATGCACTTTCTCTCATGAAATATACCTTAAGTGACGGTGAGCTTCCTTCTTATGTAAAGACTGAAGGAGATTTCCTGAACTACTTTATCATAGAAAAACAGGCCGGTTACTGTGTTCACTACGCTACAGCCTTCTGTCTGCTGGCCCGCGCTTTAGGATACCCGGCACGTATAGTACACGGCTTCAAGGTTCCGGGACAGTCACTTACCACATTGCCCGTATACAATTCCTACGGTCACTCCTGGCCGGAGGTCTACTTTGAAGGAAAAGGCTGGATATCCTTTGAGCCCACTCCCGGTATGCAGACCGAGCGTTATACCGGCTGGATGAGCATGTACAGCAAGTATTCCGATTTTGATGACGATGCTTTTGATTTCTCAGGTGTGATACCCGAAGAGCCTGAACTTGTGGCAGATGAAGAATATACGGATGAACATGATGAAAGCCGTATTTCAGGTCTGGTCATCCTCATAATAGCCGCAACCATTCTTTTAAGCATTATCCTTTTGATCGCGGCGACCATACTGGCCAACTTTATAAAGAGAAAGAAAATGACCCCCGAAAGGCGCTATGTTGCTGATTTTAAGAATATCATGCAGATACTTAAAGAGTTTAAACTTAGCTTAGAACCCGGTGAAACACTATCGGAGTTTGCATCAAAAGCATGTGAGGTACTATATAAAGATGCCGTAGATGCAGGCTTTGAGGAATATGCGGAGAAATTCCGCGATACGACATTTATATCCGATTATGAAAGTGTCATCTATGGAAGCGCGGATGTTACAGATGAAAAGCATAGTAGGCTTACAGATACCAAGGACCGCATAATGAGATTGTTAAAGAGACACTACGGTCTGTCGTATCCTTTACATAAGTTAAGGCTGTATCTGAGGTCTGTTGTTGGGTAACAAGGATAATATCAGACAGATAATAAGGGCTCGTGACGGGTATGCTCCCGGGACGAATTGCCTTTTGTGGCAATCTCGTCCGGGATGCTGCCCGGGCAGAGCCCTCTAATTGCGATATAAAAAAGATGGGGTCACCGCAATTAAGCGACAACCCCAATATTTTTACGCGTATTATACAAGCTCAATAAGAACTTCCATAGCAGCATCACCCTTACGGGGACCGATCTTAACGATACGTGTATATCCACCGTTGCGGTTAGCATACTTAGGAGCGATGTCGTTGAAAAGCTTGTCAGCAAGATTGATCTTCTTTGTACCCTTCTTCTTACCTGATGCCTCTGCAGGAACCTCGGTAACATCATAAAGGAATGCATTCATCTTTCTTCTTGCAGCAAGTCTTGAAGGCTTATCCTTCTTGATCTCCTTCTCAACATTGTCAAATACGGTTACTTTCTTTCCGTCAACTTCTTCCTTTACTCTGCCGCCGTTCATATCCTTGCGGGCAACCTTAGAAGTTACGGTAACTGTATCATAATTATCTCTTTCCTTAACTGCCAAAGCGATGAAGCTCTCTGCGATTCTGCGGATCTCTTTAGCTTTGGTATCGGTAGTTCTGATCTTTCCGTGATAGAGAAGATTGGAAACCTGATTTCTTAAAAGAGCTTTTCTCTGACTAGCAGTTCTTCCAAGTTTTCTATAGCCGGCCATGTCTATTTCCTCCTAAATTCTAGTAACATTTCTAATTATTCTTCACTTTCTTTAAGTGATAAACCAAGTTCTTTCAGCTTGGCAAGAACCTCGTCAAGTGACTTTCTACCGAGGTTACGAACTTTCATCATATCCTCAGCTGTCTTGTTAACAAGCTCACCAACAGTATTGATTCCTGCACGCTTAAGACAATTATATGAACGAACCGAAAGTTCCAGTTCATCAATATTGATTTCACATGCTGCTGCTACAGTTCCTTCTTCCTTCTTAGGCTCGATAACTACTGCCTCGCGTCCCTTATCTGAAATATCGATAAAGGTCTTTAAGTGCTCGCTAAGAACCTTAGCTGAAAGACTGACTGCCTCATCGGGAGTGATGGTACCCTTTGTCCAAACATCAAGTGTAAGCTTATCATAGTCAGTAACCTGACCTACACGGGTGTTCTCAACACTCATGTTGACACGCTCAACAGGTGTATAGATGGAATCGATCGCGATAACTCCGATAGGAAGATCTGCGCTCTTATTCTTATCTGCGCTGATATATCCTCTTCCCTTGGTGATAGTCATTTCAATCTCAAGACGGGAATCAACTCCGCCGCTTAATGTAGCAATAACCTGATCGGGATTTAAAATCTCAATATCCGAATCAGCATGGATATCTCCGGCTGTAACAACTCCTTCGCCTTCGAAATCAATATAAGCCTTCTTGGGTTCATCTGTTGTGCTGTTATTCTTTATAGCAAGGTTCTTGATATTCATTATGATCTCGGTAACATCTTCCTTAACACCGGGGATTCCGCAGAACTCATGAACGACTCCGGGAATCTTGATGCTGCTTACTGCAGCTCCGGGAAGTGAAGAAAGCATTATTCTTCTTAAAGAATTGCCGAGGGTAATACCATAACCTCTTTCCAACGGTTCAACAACAAAGCGACCATATTTCTTGTCCTCAGAAATTTCTGTAATTTCAAGTGATGGCGTTTCAAAACCGAACATTTACTTGAACCCTCCTTTATTCTATTATTTGGAGTATAACTCGACGATAAGCATCTCATTTACGGGTACATCGATCTGATCCCTTGAAGGAACTTCCTTAACTGTTCCTGTAAGGTTCTCATGATCTGCCTCAAGCCATGCCGGAACTAAACGTGATCCGGTTACTTCAAGGATATCCTTATATCTCTGAGCTGACTTAAACTTCTCCTTAATAGAGATAACATCTCCGGCCTTAACAGTGTATGAAGGAATATTTACACACTTGCCGTTTACCAGAACATGTCTGTGATCAACGATCTGTCTTGACTCTCTTCTGGTCCTGCCGATACCGAGACGGAAAAGAACATTGTCCAGTCTCATCTCGAGGAGAATCATAAGGTTCTCACCTGCTGTACCTGTTCTCATCTTCTCAGCCTTAGCGAACATATTTCTGAAAGGCTTCTCAAGTACGCCATATATAAACTTAGCCTTCTGCTTTTCTTTTAACTGTAATCCGTATTCACTAACCTTCTTGCCTGCTCTTGCGAAAGTCCTGTTTGACTTCTTATCGATTCCGAGGAAACCGGGCTCGATTCCAAGAGATCTGCACTTCTTTAATACGGGACCCATATCTCTAGCCATGTCTTTATATACCTCCTATTATACTCTTCTGCGCTTGGGCGGTCTGCATCCGTTATGAGGAACGGGAGTAACATCCTTGATACTTGTTACTTCGATACCGCATGCCTGTAATGCACGGATTGCTGCCTCACGGCCCGATCCGGGACCTTTAACCATAACATCTACTGACTTTAAGCCATGAACTACTGCTGCCTTAGCTGCAGTCTCAGCTGCCATCTGTGCTGCGTAGGGAGTAGACTTCTTTGAGCCTCTGAAACCTAATCCGCCTGCACTTGCCCATGAAATAGCATTTCCCTGAGCGTCAGTAAGAGTAACTATCGTATTGTTAAATGATGACTGGATATGTGCTTGTCCACGGTCAATATTTTTCTTAACACGCTTCTTTGTGACTTTTTTAGCTGTTGCTTTTGCTGCCATTTTAAGCCTTCCTCCTAATTATTTCTTCTTGTTCGCAACGGTACGTCTGGGTCCCTTGCGAGTTCTGGCATTATTTTTGGTATTCTGGCCACGGACAGGGAGACCCTTTCTGTGACGGATACCTCTGTAACATCCGATTTCCTGTAATCTCTTGATGTTAAGAGCTGTCTCACGTCTTAAGTCACCTTCTACCATGTATTCTGCATCTACGATGTCACGAATTCTGGCTACTTCGTCGTCTGTGAGATCGCGGACTCTAGTGTCCGGATTAACATTAGCCTTGTCCAAAATCTTGTTTGAACTAACTCTGCCAATACCGTAAATATAGGTAAGGCCGATTTCTACACGCTTATCTCTTGGTAAATCAACACCACTGATACGAGCCATACGCGCTTTTGCACCTCCGTATAAAAAAATATAAGCCGGTCTTAAACCGGCATGAACCAAAGCATACTTCTCCTCTTACGGGCAGTATGCCACCGTCTGTCTTTCGACAGACATTCAGCCGCTTTAAATTGTATCGTGTACACACACGAAAGCCGGAATGATGATGACATTCCGCACTTAAGCAACAGATTCTCACGAATCATTGCCTACAATATCATTACATCCGTAGATGTAATAACGCAGAAAGCATGTGCTATCTATATTCTGTTTTCAATATGATATCAACCCTGTCTCTGCTTGTGTTTGGGATTCTCACAGATAATTCTGATGGCTCCCTTTCTCCTGATTACTTTGCACTTTTCGCAAATTGGTTTAACCGAAGATCTAACCTTCATAATCTTCACTCCTTTCAAAAAAGTCCAACAGATTGATATTATCATAAAAAAAATCAATTGTCAAAGACTTTTTTTATTTTGAATGCAATTATTTATCTCTCCAGATGATCCTTCCCTTGGTAAGATCATAAGGTGAAAGCTCTAATGTTACTTTGTCGCCGGGAACGATCTTGATAAAATTCATTCTCAGTTTGCCGCTGATATGAGCAAGTACCCTGTGACCGTTCTCAAGTTCTACCTGAAACATGGTATTCGGTAATTTTTCAACTACAGTACCTTCAATTTCAACTACATCTGCTTTAGACATTCATTATCTCCTAATTAAAGTGTGCTGGGAGGAACGAGAGAAAGTATCTCGGGATCTCCCTTTGTTATGAGTATCGTATTTTCATAGTGGGCCGAAAGTGAACCGTCCTCGGTCACTATGGTCCAGTCATCATCCATCCAGACTACATCGGGTCTGCCGATATTGACCATGGGCTCTATGGCAAGAGTCATGCCGGCATAAAGCTTGGGACCGCGTCTTTTCTGATGATAGTTGGGGATCTGGGGTTCCTCATGCATCTCTGTTCCGATGCCGTGTCCCACAAAATCCCTTACACATGTAAATCCGTGAGGTGTAACACAGTCTTCAACCGCTGCGGAAATATCAAAAAGATGATTTCCTTCCCTCGCGAACTTTATACCCTCGAAGAAACTCTGACGTGTAACTTCGATAAGTTCCTTTGCTCTGGCCGATATCTCGCCGCAGGCATGTGTACGTGCCGCATCCGACTGGTACCCCTTATATATTACACCTGCATCCAAGCTTACGATATCGCCTTCTTTAAGTATCCTTGTCTTGCTGGGGATACCGTGTATTACTTCGTCATTAACCGAAACACATATCGATGCGGGATATCCGTCATATCCTAAGAAGGACGGCTTGCATCCGAAATCGTATATAGCTTCTTTTCCAACCTTGTCAATATGCCAGGTAGAAACACCGGGCTTTACTTCTTTGGCAAGTATGTCATGTACCTTTGATAAAATCTTACCGGCTTCGCGCATGAGTTCGATCTCGCGCTCCGATTTAATAGTGATCGCCATCTTTTATCTCCTAATCTAACATCCGCCAAATGTTATGTCAATTATTATTTACTGAGTATATTTACTATGTTATTAAATACCACATCAACATCAACGGTACCGTCAACGTTCTGCAGCACGCCTTCCTTTGCGTAGTAATCGATAAGGGGCTGTGTCTGCTCATGATAAGCAACAAGTCTCTTCTTAACGATCTCAGGCTTGTCATCATCACGGATAACAAGCTCTGCACCGCACAGGTCACAGATACCTTCCTCTTTGGGAGGGTTATACTTTACGTGGAAGGTTCCGCCGCACTTTAAGCAGCAGCGTCTTCCTGACATTCTGTTGATGATATTCTCATCGGGAACATCTACGTTGATCGCGAAATCAATCTTGTCTCCCTTTTCGGTAAGAGCCTTTGTTAAAGCTTCTGCCTGAGGTATAGTTCTGGGGAAACCGTCAAGTACATATCCGTTTGCACAGTCAGCCTTGCTGAATCTGTCCATGATAAGTTCAAGGGTAAGTGAATCGGGAACGAGCTGACCCTGATCCATGTACTCCTTAGCCTTTCTGCCAAGTTCTGTACCTTCCTTGATGTTTGCCCTGAAGATATCTCCTGTGGAAATATGGGGAATATCATACTTTGCTGCTATCATTTTTGCCTGAGTTCCCTTGCCTGCGCCGGGAGCTCCCAACATAACTATTTTCATATAAGTTCTCCTTAAAATCCATTATACTCCAAGCTGTATCCGAACGGAAAAATTGTTCGGAAACACCGTGCGGTATAATGACTTCTAAAGCCGGCGAAGAAAAATCTCCGCCGGCAATAAAGATCAATTAATTATCCAGGAATCCCTTATAATGACGTACTGCCATCATTGACTCAACCTGCTTCATAGTCTCAAGGATAACACCTACAACGATTATGATAGAGGTTGCTGCAAATGAAACATTTGCATTGAATATTCCTGTAAAGAATATAGGAAGTACAGCAACTATGCTAAGTGCTATAGCTCCGATAAAGATTACCCTGTTAAGTATCTGTGTAAGGTAATCCGAAGTAGGCTTTCCGGGTCTGATACCGGGGATAAATCCGCCCTGCTTCTTTAAGTTGTTCGATATCTCTATAGGGTTGAATGAAACAGCTGTATAGAAATATGCGAAGAACAGGATAAGTGCGATGTATATGATCACACCGAGAGTATATTTGAACTCTCCTTCGGGAGTAAGATGGAACCAGTTGTTCTGATCGATCAGATACAGAAGCTTGTTGCCGAATGTTCCGTTCTCCCTCATTCCCTTAGCACCAAAGAACGAAGCAATGATGATGGGGAACTGAAGTATGGACATAGCAAAGATTACGGGGAGTACGCCTGAGGTGTTAACCTTCATGGGGATGCTTGATCCCTGTCCGCCGACCTGTTTACGTCCTACGATCTTTCTGGTGTACTGTACGGGTATTCTTCTTTCAGCATCCTGAAGAAGAACGATAAGTGCTACCATACCTACGATGATCGCGATGATGATGGCTGCACTGATGATGCCCCATACAACTGCATTTGCGCCGCTTCTGGACTCATTGCCCTGTCCGAGAACGAACTTGGTAACCAGGGTATTGATATCCTGAGGAAGACGGGATACGATATTGATCAACAGGATGACCGATATACCGTTTCCAACACCCTTCTCTGTGATCTTGTCACCAAGCCACATAAGAAATACGGTGCCGGCTGTGAATGCAAGTGCTACTGTAGCCACTTCGGTAAACGAATTGGTGTGGCTTACAAAATATCCGCTTCTTCCGAAGCTGATCGCCATAGCTGTTGACTCGATAAGAGCAAGAACTACAGTAAGATATCTTGAGATCTTCTGGATCTTCTGTCTTCCATCCTCACCATCCTTCTGCATTTCCTCTAACTTCGGAATTGCGATGGTTAAGAGCTGCATGATGATCTCCGCATTAATGTAGGGAGAGATGCTCAGTGCAAAAATGGAAAGAGTCGAAAGAGCACCACCTGTAAGGGTAGCAAGAAGACCCTGTGTCAACTGATTGTCAGCCCAATCCTTAAGCATGGTGCTGTCGATAGCAGGAACGGTAATGTTGGAACCGATTCTTACTACAACCAGACATGCCAGAGTAAACAGCAATCTTGATCTTATTTCCTTGATCTTGAATGCATTGATGATCGTTTTAAACATATCAGATCACCTCGGCTTTTCCACCAAGTGCTTCAATCTTTTCCTTAGCGGTAGCGCTGAAAGCGTTAACCTTTACATTGAGCTTCTTGGTTAATTCTCCATTCCCAAGTATTTTTACTCCATCCTTAGGATTGGTGATAAGACCAACATCCATAAGACTCTCGATAGTAACATCAGCGCCGTCCTCATAACGCTTCTCAAGCATGCTGATATTAATTGTGATTATTTCCTTAGTATTTCTGCAGTTGAAGCCTCTCTTGGGAAGTCTTCTGAAAAGAGGATTCTGTCCACCTTCGAATCCTGCTCTCGGACGACCGGAACGAGCCTTCTGACCTTTATGACCATAACCTGCTGTCTTGCCGTTTCCTGAAGCATGACCTCTGCCTTTACGGAAGTTATTGCTCTTTACAGAACCCTCGGCAGGTCTTAAATCTGTTAAATTCATTATGTTCTCCTTTCCGATATAACGGATCATCATCCGGTTATTTTATCGATTAGATTTCTTCTACCTTAACCAGATGCTTAACCTGGAAAATCATTCCCTTAACAGCCTCGTTGTTCGGAAGCTCGTTTGAAGAATTAAGCTTACCTAAGCCTAAAGCTTCAACAGTCTTCTTATGCTTGGGAAGGGCACTAATAGTAGATTTTACGAGTGTAACTTTAATTTTATCTGCCATGATATCCTCCTTATTTTCAAGCCATAAGCTCTTCCATACTGATTCCGCGAGCAGCTGCAACCTCTTCAGGTGTCTTTAACTGACTTAAGCCGTCGATCGTGGCAAGCACTACGTTCTGCTTATTGTTTGAACCAAGTGATTTTGTACGAATGTTCTTGAATCCTGCAAGCTCTAATACGTTACGAACAGGACCTCCGGCAATGATACCGGTACCTTCGGGGCTTCTCTTCATAAGAACAGTAGCTGAACCGAACTTGCCGATAAAATCATGAGGAACACTTCCGTTTTCATCAAGAGGAAGCTCGATCATATGCTTCATGGCTGCTTCCTTTCCCTTGCGGATAGCTTCAGGTATTTCAGCTGCCTTGCCGAGACCTGCACCAACGTGACCCTTCTTGTCACCTACAACTACAAGTGCAGAGAATCTCATGTTACGTCCACCCTTAACAACCTTGGTGACACGCTTGATGGCAACTACTTTATCTTCTAATTCCATGCCTGTGGTATCAATTATTGAACGTTTCATCTGTCTCCTCCTCTTAGAATTCAAGTCCGGCTTCTCTAGCTGCCTCAGCTAAAGCCTGGACCTTGCCCTGATATATGAAACCGCCACGGTCAAATACAACTGTCTTGATTCCCTTATCAAGTGCTCTTTCAGCAATTACTTTTCCGAGATAGGAAGCAGCTTCAACAGTATTTGTATGTTCAAGTTCTGCCTTAACATCCTTCTCAACCGTTGATGCAGCAACTAATGTGTTTCCAACAGTATCGTCGATGATCTGTGCATACATATGCTCATTACTTCTGAACACTGCAAGACGAGGTCTTTCAGCTGTACCGGAGAAACGATTACGAACTTTCATATGTTTCTTTTCACGAATTTTTGTTCTACTTTCTTTCTTAAACATTTATGCGCTCCTCCTTACTTCTTTCCTGTCTTGCCGGCCTTACGTCTGATTACTTCGTCAGAGTACTTGATACCCTTGCCCTTATAAGGCTCAGGTCTTCTCTTGTCTCTGATCTCAGCTGCGTACTGACCAACTTTTTCTTTGTCTATACCCTTGATAATGATCTTGTTGTTATCAACTGAAGACTCAATACCTTCGGGATCCATCATGTTAACAGGATGTGAGTAACCAAGGCTTAAAACCAGCTTCTTGCCTTCCTTAGCTGCCTTGTAACCAACACCGTTGATCTCAAGTGACTTCTCATAACCCTGTGTAACACCTATAACCATATTATTGATAAGAGTTCTTGTAAGTCCGTGAAGTGACTTATTTCTCTTAAGGTCGTTAGGTCTGTTAACTACGATCTCAGCACCTTCAACCTTGATCTCCATGTCGGGTGAAAGGACTCTTGAAAGAGTACCCTTAGGTCCCTTAACGGTAATCGTATTATTTTCTGCTACATCTACAGTAACACCTGCAGGTATAGCGATTGGCATCTTACCTATACGTGACATGCCCGTACCTCCTAATTTGTTATATATAACGTGGAATAAGTTCTGTTGGCTAAACGCTTTTCGATTGCTCCGCTCCGATATTCATGGAGGGCACCGTTCGTAATCTCACATAATCCTGCAAGCAAGCTTGCGTATTATGTTTGATTACTCACTAAAGCGTTTACCACACGAAACACAGAACTTCGCCGCCTACGTTTTCCTTACGTGCTTCTTTGTCGGTGATAACACCCTTGTTTGTAGAAATGATAGCTGTTCCTAAGCCGCCTAAAACCTTGGGAAGATCCTCAACGTTAGCGTATACTCTAAGACCGGGCTTAGAGATTCTCTTTAATCCTGTAAGAACCTTATCATTCTTATCCTTGCCATACTTTAAAGTAATGTGGATATTCTTAAATGTTCCGGCATCAACAAGCTCAAAGCTCTTGATATAGCCTTCTGAAAGAAGAATGTTAGCGATGGAAACCTTCATCTTTGATGCGGGAACATCTACTGTGTCATGCTTTGCAGTATTTGCATTACGGATTCTAGTAAGCATATCTGCAATAGGATCGCTGTTCATCATTGTACTTTTCCTCCTTCTTACCAGCTTGCTTTCTTAACGCCGGGTATCTGTCCATTGTATGCTAATTCACGGAAGCAGATTCTGCAAATACCGTACTTACGTAAAACTGCATGAGGACGTCCGCAGATTCTGCAACGAGTGTAAGCTCTGGTAGAGAATTTTGCAGGACGCTGCTGCTTTAATTTCATTGATAATTTTGCCATAAAATCCTCCTTACTTAGCGAACGGCATGCTGAATAACTTAAGAAGCTCACGAGCTTCCTCATCAGTCTTAGCCGTTGTAACGAAACATACGTCCATACCTCTTACCTTGTCAACCTTATCGTACTCGATCTCGGGGAACACAAGCTGCTCCTTGATACCAAGTGAGTAGTTTCCTCTTCCGTCAAATGCGTTAGGGTTAACGCCTCTGAAGTCACGTACTCGGGGAAGTGAAAGATTGATAAGTCTGTCCATGAACTCATACATCTTGTCGCCGCGGAGGGTAGTCTTGCAACCGATAGAAACGCCTTCACGAATCTTGAAGTTTGCTATAGACTTCTTAGCCTTGGTGATAACTGCCTTCTGTCCGGTGATGATCTCCATATCCTTAACAGCTGACTCTAAAGCCTTGATATTCTCTTTTGCTTCACCAACGCCCATATTAACAACGATCTTTTCGATCTTCGGGATCTCCATGGGGTTCTTGTAACCGAACTTTTTAACCATAGCGTCCCTAACTGTTTCAAAATAAAAATCTTTTAAACGAGCCAAAGTCTTTTCCTCCTATTCTGATTAGTCGATGACATCACCTGTAGACTTAGCAAAACGAACCTTTTTGCCGTCAACGAACTTGAAGCCAACTCTGGTGGGCTTACCCTTGTAGATGTACATAACGTTAGAAATATCAACAGGTGCTTCCTTCTGGATGATACCACCCTTAGGGTTATCCTGGCTGGGCTTTGTATGCTTTGTTACCTGATTACAGCCCTCAATGATAACACGCTTTCCATCAACTACTTTCAGAACCTTGCCATCTTTGCCCTTATCTTTGCCGGCGATCACTCTAACTGTGTCGCCCTTCTTAATCTTTAACATTATACGGTTCCTCCTTACTTATAATACTTCAGGAGCAAGAGAAACGATCTTCATGAACTGCTTCTCTCTAAGCTCTCTGGCTACGGGTCCAAAAATACGTGTTCCCTTAGGTGTAAGATCATCCTTGATGATAACTGCTGCGTTCTCATCAAATCTGATATATGAACCGTCTTTACGATGTGCGCCCTTAACGGTACGTACAACAACAGCCTTTACAACATCACCCTTCTTTACAACTCCGCCGGGTGTTGCGTCTTTAACAGATGCGATTATTGTATCGCCGATATTAGCATATCTTCTGGTTGAACCACCCATTACACGGATGCAAAGGAGTTCCTTTGCTCCAGTATTATCGGCAACACGCAGTCTAGATTCAGATTGAATCATGTTAACTCCTTCCTAAAGCTTATTTAGCCTTCTCAATAATCTCAACAAGTCTCCATCTCTTATCCTTTGAAAGAGGTCTGGTCTCCATAACCTTTACTCTGTCGCCGATCTTGCAC